>Ga0075106_1000061_pt1 | contig 57019 bp, 68 predicted proteins | sample AntDeeMetag02WF4_FD_69796 | JGI IMG/M metagenome (GOLD analysis project Ga0075106, IMG submission 69796) | Saline lake microbial communities from Deep Lake, Antarctica - Antarctic Deep Lake Metagenome 02WF4 | ecosystem: Environmental > Aquatic > Non-marine Saline and Alkaline > Saline | place... | reverse complement strand
TTCGCGACGGCGACCTCACGCCCGACGAGTACGACCGCGTCGTCCGGGAGTGGGTGCGCGAGCGCCCGGGGGCCGAATGAACGACGACGACGCCATCGGCGCCCTCAAGCGCCTCGGTCTCACGACCTACGAGGCCCGCGTCTTCGTCGCGCTCCAGAAACTCGGCACTGGGTCGGCCAGCGAGGTAGCGGACATCGCCGACGTGCCCCGCTCGCAGGTGTACGGCGCCGCCGAGGACCTGGAAGGGCGCGGACTCGTCGACGTCGAGCAGTCCAACCCCACGCGGTACCGGCCCGTCGATGTCGAGGAGGCACGCGAACGGCTCTACCGACAGCTCCGTTCGGAGAGCGACGCTGCCTTCGACTACCTGGAGTCCGTCCGCGAGGAGTACGGCACCGACGAGGAGGAGAGCGAGTCGATCTGGACCGTGCGGGGCCGGTCGAACATCGTCTCACGGGCCGCACAGCTCATCGGGTCGGCGAGCGCCCACGTGGTCTACGGCACAGACACCACGGCGGAACTCGAACCGGCAGTGCGGGAAGCGCTGGGTGCGGCCGCCGACGCAGGCGTCGAGGTGACCGTCGTCAGCGAGTCCGGGGACGTCCTCGACGTGGCCCGGACGCTCGGTGCGCGTACCGTCTCCGTTGCCGACCAGCCGACCCCGGAGATGGGCGCGGAGCGCGTCGTGATGGCTGACAGGGACGCCGTGCTCATCAGCGTCGAGAGCGACGACGGGACGGAGACCGCCTTCTGGAGCCGCGACACGGCGTTCGCGGGGATGCTCTCCTCGCTGCTCGGGGAGTTCGTCGCCGACGTCGCCGGCGAGCAGTAGGGGTTTTCCGGTTCGGCCACGCAGTCGCCTGTATGCCGGTCGTTCGCGCAGACACCGACGCCCGCTACGACGATGCGATCAGCGTCAGGTACGAGGTGTTCGTCGAGGAACAGGGCGTCCCAGAGGGTCTGGAGGTCGACGAGCACGAAGCGGAGTCGCTGCACTTCGTCGCCTACGACGCCGAGGAGACGCCGGTGGGTGCCGCTCGCCTCCGCGAGTACGAACCCGGGGTCGGCAAGGTCGAACGAGTCGCCGTCCTCGAATCACGCCGCGGCGAGGGGCGGGGCGACGCACTGATGGACGCGCTCGAGGACGCCGCTCGCGAGCGCTACGACGAACTATACCTCCACGCGCAGCTTCCCGCAGCGGGGTTCTACGACCGCAGGAGCTACGAGCGCGAGGGCGAGCGATTCGAGGAGGCGGGCATCCCCCACGTCGCGATGCGCAAGCGCTTCGAGTAAGGAGGGCCGAGAGCGGCCGAGATACTGACACCGAGGGGAGTGGCCTGAGCCGGCGGACCACTCCAGACGACTCCACTCCCCGGACCCAGTTAACTGTATTCTGAACGATACTTCAGTAAGCGAACAGAGAGGAATCGCTGTCGGCAGGTCGAACAGACGACAGCTACAAGGAACGTCGCGGCGACTCACCAGTCGAATGGATGTCGACACTGCCGCCCAGACGTGTACCGACGTGATGGACGCGGTGAGCGAGGCGGTCGTCACCGACCGCGAGTTCCTCGAGACGGTTCTCTCCGGCGCCCTCGCCCGCGGCCACGTCCTACTGGAGGACGTCCCTGGGACGGGGAAGACGCTGACGGCCCGCAGTCTCGCGAACGCGCTCGGCCTGGAGTTCACCCGCATCCAGTTCACACCCGACCTCCTCCCCGCCGACATCACCGGGTCGCACGTCTACGACGCCGCCACGGAATCGTTCACGTTCAATCGCGGCCCCGTCTTCGCGAACGTGGTGCTCGCCGACGAGATCAACCGCGCGCCGCCGAAGACGCAGGCCGCGCTCCTCGAGGCCATGGAGGAGGGGCAGGTGAGCGTCGACGGCGAGACCCGCCAGCTTCCGGACCCCTTCTTCGTCATCGCGACGCAGAACCCCGTCGAGCAGGAGGGGACGTTCCGCCTGCCGGAGGCCCAGCGCGACCGCTTCGCCGTGAAGGCGGGCATCGGCTACCCGGACCGCCCGGGCGAGCGGGAACTCATCGACCGCCGAGCCGACCGCACCGCCACCACGCCCGTGGTTTCCCAGGTCGTGCCGGACGACGCACTCGCCGACCTTCAGGCGGTCCCGGAGACGGTCGCTGTCGCCGACGGCGTGCGCGATTACGTCGTGGACGTCGGGCGAGCCACCCGCGAGGACGACCGCGTCGAGGTCGGTGTGAGTCCCCGCGGCACGCAGCGCCTGTTCGAGGTGGCCCGCGCCCGCGCCGTCATCCACGGCCGGGAGTACGTGACCCCCGACGACGTGAAACGAGTCGCGCTCCCGGTGCTCGTCCACCGCCTCGTCCTGACTGGTGCGGCGACTGTCGAGAACACCGACCCCGAGGACGTCGTTCAGGACGTCCTCGAACGGGTCGAGGTCCCCGCAGTCTCGTAACCGTCGGTTCCGTCGGCGGGACTACGCCGCCGTTTCCGCCGCTCCGACAGACTCCTCGCCGTACGTCTCTCTGAGGTACGCCACGATGTCGTCGCTCTCGTTCATCCCGTCGACGCCGTGCTCCGAGTCGACGAGCACGGGGACTTCGGACTGGTTGCTGAGTTCTCGCACTTCGTCGCGTCGGAACTTGAAGAAGGAGACGCGGTGCGTGGTGTACTCCAGGTCGAGTTCGTGGAGGACGCGCTTCACCTTCCGGCAGTACGGACAGAGAGGCTGCACGTACAGTTCGAGCATACCGGGAGTTGGGAATCCCGCAACATAGTTCCCCCGTCGTCAGTCAGCGAGCGCGGCGACGAGTGCCGCGAGACCGACGCCAGCGGCGACGAGCGCGGCCAGGGCGGCGGGGGTCGCGGCGACGCTGGAACCGATGGAGAGCCCGTAGAGGGCGTTCGCGCCGTGGTACGCGAGCACGCCGACGACGACGCTCGCGGCGACGTGGACGAGTTCGACGCGGGCGGTGGGGACACGCCGGTCGAGTTCAGCGCCGAGGCCGACGCCGTACTCGCCGGCGTCCCAGGTGACCATCCCGGCCGCGACGAGTCCGAAGACGAACCCGGGGCTGGCGTTCTGGACGCCCGCGACGGCGCCCGCGAGGACGAGTCCCGCGGCGGCGACGGCGGCGGGCGCCCCGCGCTGCGGAACCGCGCGGAGGCGGCCGAGAGCCGCGAACGCGAGCAGGAGGGCGGACAGCCCGATGAGGGGGACGACGAGCGCGGCGAGCGCGAGCGCGGGTTCCCCGAACACCCTGACCGCGTTCTCGAGGAGCGGGAGGGCCTGTTCTGGGGCGGCGTCGCGCGCCGCTGTGACCAGCTGGGAGGCGTAGACGACGCCGACGCCGACGGCGAGGACCCCGCCACCGACGGTGGGCGCGACCCGCCGCAGGCTCTCCCGGTGGTCGCCGGTCGCGAGTCGCGCCAGACGGAGCACGGCGTACGAGAGCAACGAGAGGCCGATGGTGGCGAACATCAGCGGCCTGAGCGGCCCCGCGGAGGCCAGCGTCCCGACGACTGAGACGACGCTGGCGGGGACCTGTGCGACCATCGACTGTCCCATCCCGGTGACGAGCGCCACGAACGCGGCCACCCACGCGACGGCGAACAGGCGCCAGACGGAGAGACAGACCACCACGAGCCAGCGGGTGATGCGCGCGACCGCGTCCCGGCGGTCTCGCGGCGCGAGTTCGACGAGCGGTGCGACGTCCACAGCGGCGGCCAGCATCCGCGCCGTGATCGCCAGGAGGACGAAGAAGACGACCACGTCGACGGGGCTCCCGGTGGGCGTCACGGCGAGGGAGACGACCTCCCCACCGAATTCCGCGACGAAGCCGGTGCCGGCGTCCAGCCCGAGGACGATGGCTGCGACCACAGCGAGGCCGGGGAGCGCCGTGGTGGCGACGACGACGGAGAACGCGCGGCCAATCGCGCCGCCGCCGACACCGCCCGTGAACGCCGCCACGGCGCCGAACGCGGCGGCGGCGAGCGCGAGCAGCACGAACGGGTCGAGCAGCCCCTCGAGGAGCGGGAGGTCGGAGAGCGAGAGCGCCATCGCCGCGAGCACGGCGACGCCGCCCAGCGGTGCGAGCACCGACGCCCCGAACACCGCGAGCGGTTCCTCGCGGCTCGCCAGCCCGGTCGAGACGGCGAGCACCGCGCCGCCGAACGCGGCGAACACCGACAGATTCCCGTATGAGACGCTGGCGTCGTCGACGGCGAACGCGACCACGGCGAGCACCGCTACACCGGCGACCAGCGTCGGGCGCTGGACGGTCCGGCTCGTCGTCATCGCTCACCCCTCCTGACTGCCGCCGCGGCCCGGGAGACGGCGCTCGGCAGCGACTCGTCGGGCGACCAGTCGACGACCTGCGCGCCCGTCGAACGGAGCGCGTCCATCGACAGCGCGCGGTCGGCGGCGGCGAGCGTCCGCCCCGGGGTAGTCGTCGTGGTCACGTCCGGGCAGACCGCGGTGACGCGGTGGTCGTCCGCCACGAGGCGGCGCGCGAGCATCGCCGGGAACTCGTCGAGGGTCGGCGAGCAGACGACCACCTGTGTCCCCGGGGACATCCGTCCGGCGAACCGCCGCACACGGGCGTCCTCGCCGTCCGCTGCGCCAGCCCACGGAGTGCCGCCGTCTGCCGTCATCGGCTCGGGACGGGCCGCCTGCTCGCCTTCGTCCGTCGGAGCGACCGCGTCGGACTGGTCGGGTTCGTCGACGGACTCGCTGTCGCCGTCCAACGCAGCGTCAAGCACCGAGGAGATGCGCGCGTGGTGTGCGTCACCCGACCCGGGCGGCACCCACGCGGGGTCGGTGGCGCCGGTGAGGGGGTCGTCGATGCCGAAGACCGCGAGGCCGACCTGGTGACCGCCGGTCTCCAGCGGTTCGACGGACTGGGCCGCGGCGTACGCCGACAGCGCGGCGCCGGAGGGCGTTCCACTCTGCGCCGATACGTCGGCGGACGGGCGTGCGTCGACGACGAGCACGACCGCCGCTGCACGCCGCTCGCGGTAGTTAACGGTGGAGAGTTCACCGGTCTTCGCGTAGCGCCGCCAGTTGATGCGGCTGACCGGGTCGCCGTGCTGGTAGTCCCGCGTGGAGTGGAATTCGATGCCGGGGCCGCCCGTGTCCGTCGGCAGCGACCCCGCATGGGCGGTGGTTTGTCGACGCAGCGGGATGTCCGCCACGGTCACGCGGCAGTCGAGGCTGTCGGCCCCGTCGGCGTCGACTGCTGCGGTCCGGGAGGCCGCAGCACCCAGACCGCGGAGTCGGACCGTCGCCGGGTCGAACGGGAACTCCCCCCTGTCGGCGACGACTGTGTACTCGAGGGTCGTCGACTCGCCGGAGGGGACGGCGAACGCGCCCTCGGTCTGCCCGTCGACGACGCGGAGTCCGTCCGGGACGCCGTCAGCCACCCGAACGTCCGGGAGCGCGCTGTCGCCGGCGTTCTCGACGGTCAGCGTCACTCTGACGCGGTCGCCGGGAAGCGGTGACTCCTTCGAGAGCGACCGGGTGAGGCGGAGGCGTTCGGGACTCGCCGGCGTCGAGAGGGCGCCGTAGACGACGAACACGAGGGGGATGGCGGCGGCGACGAACAGCGTGCGCTGGCCGCTGAGCGCGCCCGCGGCGGCCAGCGTCAGCGTGGCCAGCAGCGCGCCCGAGAACCGCGACCCGGTGGTCACTGGGCCACCTCCGTGGCGAGGCCGTGGACCGCGTCCGCCGCGCGCTCGGCGCGGCTCCGGTAGGCCCGCTCGGGGTGGAGCCACCCCCGAAGTCGTTCCCGCAGCGGGAACGGCGGCGCGCGCTCGTCGCCGACGAACGCCGCGGCGACCACGTCGCTCGTCCACTCCCCCGCGGCGACGGCGTCTGCCGCCCGGTCCTCGTCGACGCCGTGGCGGCGAGCGAACGCGCGGACGGCGGTCACTCGCACCCGCTCCCTCACACTCGCGCGGGCCTCCTGGGTGAGCGGCGAGTCCGCGTCCTCCGTCGCGATGCGCAGCGCGTCGTCGACCGACTCCCCGGGGTCGTCGGGTTCGGTGACAGTGCGCTCGCTCGCTAGCGGAATCGGGCCGTCGCGGGCGTCGTTGCTGCGGCGCTGCTGGAGCGCGTAGCCGACCAGTAGCGAACCCAGAACCCCCGTGGCGAGCGTCGCGTCGATGCCGGACACCGGACCGGTGACGGCGGCCGGGGCCAGGCCGACTGCGATGCCGGCGGCCACCGCGATGCTAGCGACGCCGACCGCACCGAGCAGCGTCTCGCGTGCTGTCGTCACTGGTCCTCACCCTCCTCGTCGTCGTCACGAAGCGACGCGAGCGCGTCCCGTGCCCGGTCCAGCCGGGACCCGGCCGCCCGGCCGCCGTAGGCCGCGTCGCGGAAGGCGTTGGTGAGCGCGTAGACCGGCTCCCTGGGGAACCCCGCGCGGACTGCTCGCCGGGCCACCTCGCCGGGGGTCTTCGTCTCCCGGCGTTCGACGCCGACAAGCGCCACGAAGCGCCGCCAGACCGACTGCAGGCGGCCCGCGGCCTCTCGGTCGGTCTCCGCACCGTCCGCCCCGGGCGCTCCTTGAGCCTCCTCGCGTCCTGCACGGGCGGCCGCGACGACGCCGGAGACCCATGCCCCCACGTTAGGGGCGCTGAGGCGCCCAGGTAGGGACGCAAGCCACGCTAGCACGCCGCGCCAGCCGTCCTCGGCGGCCTCCCGGAACTCCGCAGTCAGTTCCTCCACGGCGTCGACGACGCCGACGAGCGCCCCGACCATCGTGGACACGGCCTCGCTGACGACGTGCACGAGCGCGTCGACCAGCGAATCGAGCGTGACGCCGTGTCTCCGGGCAGTCAGCGCGACGCCGCCGAGCGCGGCCAGCGCAGCGAGCACGGCGACTGCCAGCGTCGGGAGGACCCCGTCGACGTACGTGGTCACGAATTCGTCGCCCGCACTCGCCGTCACCGCCGGCACCCGCGAGAGCGGAATCTCGAACTGCACGCGGCCCTCGGTGTCCGTCGTGCCGATGGTTCTCCCGTTCAACTGGACGACGGCGTCGCTGACCGCCTCGCCGCCAGCGGTGACGTGCGCGGTGGCCTCGGTCGTAGGGAACGGAGCCAGCAGCGACGGCGACACGGCGACCGAGAGGTCGTCGACGGGGTAGGTCGTCGTCTTCGTGACGCCGTCCCGCGTGGCCGTCAGTTCGACCACGCCGCTCGCCTCCTCGGGAATCTGAACGGTCACGCGGCCGTCGGTGCCCGTCGTGCCCTGTCGTTCGCCCGCGACGCTGACCGCTGCGTTCTCGAACTGCTTGCCCGCGATAGTGACCTGGAGCGGGAGTTCCGCGCCGGGTTCGACCTCGCCGTCGAACTGGAAGCGCACGTTCGTGTTCACGTCGAACCGCTGTGTCGTGCCGTTCGTTCCGTCCCCGTCGTCCTGCCGGGCGAACGTCGCCGCGCCGAACCCGCCGGCACTGGCGCTCTCCAGCGTTCCCACCTCCGTTCCAAGCGAGTCGTTCTCCCGGGGCTCGACGGTGACCTCGATGGACTCGGCGTACGGCACCGTGAACTCCACCTCGCCGTCCGGGTCCGTCGTGCCGACGTGCTCGCCGTTGACGGACACCGCGACGTTCGACGCCGGAACACCGGCGGTCGTCACGGAGGCGGTCACCCGGTCGCCGGGGACCGCAGACTGGTTCAACTGCACGCGGAACGACGGCGAGTTCTCGCCGAGTCGCTCGTCGGCGGACTGGCGGGGCGCGCTCGGCGTCGGGTCGAAACGGACCCAGCCGTAGCGTTCGAAGTAGACCTCCACCCACGCGTGCGCGTCCGCGCCGCGGACGAGATAGCGACCGTCGCCGACGCGCTCGCCCGGCGCGTAGCCCGCGACGTACCGCGCGGGGACGTCCTGGGAGCGCAGCAGCACTACCATCGCGGTGGCGTAGTACTCGCAGTACCCCTTCTCTTGTTCGAAGAGGAACTGGTCGGCGATCTGGTCGCCGGGCTTCGGGACGTCGCTCAGCGAGTAGGTCTTCTCGCTCTCGAGGTACGTCTCGACGGCTCTGGCGGCGTCGTACCGGGTGTCGGCGTCGTCGACCAGGCGGTCGCCGAGCGACTGGACGCGGTCGGTCGTCTCGACGGTCGTGTACTTCGTGGAGGCGATGGTCCCCCTGACGCGGATGTCCCTGAGGGTGCTCGCTTCGGTCACTGGGTCGAGGGTCTGCACGCGGTATTTCTGGCCGGCTTCGAGCCCCGGTTGAGCCCGGATGCCGCCGGTACTCGTCGGGAAGAACGTCTGGCTGCAGTCGTCGGCGGTACACACCTGCCGGATGTCCGCCGGCCGCCACGGCGTGGGGAGCGCCGTGGCGGGTTGGCGCAGCGTGACGGTGTGCCACTCCAGATTGCGCTCGTCGATGGGGCGCGTCGGTGCGATATCGTTTACGCTGTCTCGCTCCCAGCCGGAACCGGTGTACTCCACGTACGCCCCGGTGCGCCAGTAGCGCGGTTCGTCGGTCTCCGCGACGAAGTGCGGCGTCGCGGCCCGGGTCCGCTGGGACTGGGATATCGGGCCGCCGACCTCCGTCGAGTCACCCAGCGAGAGCGCACCGAACGTGCCGCTGCCCCCCTCGAGGTTCACGTCGGGCTGGTCATTACCGAGGAGGTCGCGGAGGCCGTCGAACTGGCTGAGGAACTCCGGCGCCTCGCTGGGCGCTTCTGGGGAGTCGAGCCCGCCGAGCGGTGTCTCTCCGGCGAGCACGGGGGCTGCAGTAGAGGCGGCGACGAGCCCGAGAACGGCGACGACAGCGAGGAGGGCGCGGCGACTGTCGGGCCCGTCGGACGGGACGTCGTCACTCATCGTCCCATCTTTGGCCGGCACGGCACGTATATGATTCGGACACTACAGTCGCCGCTGAACCCAGCCACTCAGTCGAACTCGCGGACGCCGACGGCAACCAGGATGGCCTGTGAGAGCACGACGAGCGTCAGCGCGGCGGCGAGGAGCAGCGTCGGGGCAGCCAGTAGCCTGGCCACCCGGTACGGAAGGACCAGCCTGCTGAACCCCAGAATAACGAAGCTGACCAGCACGAGCGCGAGCGCGGTCAGCGAACGAGTGACGAACTGGCTCCGGCGCATAGGCGTACTGGGTAGGCCCGGGGTTTAGCGGTTTCCCGTCGGCACTACGCGTCGGCGTCCAGTCGCTCGTAGCGCTCCTCGAAGCGCGCACGACAGGAGCCACAGCAGAAGTGGTGGCGCTCACCGCCGATGTCCGCCGTCGCGCCCTCGCTGGTCACCGTGTTGCCACACTCGTCGCAGGCGAGCGCGAGGTCGGCACCCCCGACGTTCGGCTGCCACCGCGATTCCGCGACCAGCGTGACGTCGTAGCCGGTCACCAGCGCGGGGTCGACGGAGTCCTCGACCCACGCGCGAACGTCCTCGACGGGGAGTCGCGCGGAACAGAGCACGTCACCGCCGGCAGTGACGAAGACGTGTTCCACGGCGTCCGTCGCCGAGACGGCGTCGCGGACCGCGTCCACTTCGCCCGGCACCGCAGTGAGTTCCACGAGCACCTGGGCGCCCTCGCGGAGCGTCGACCGGTCGATGTCGACCGTGAAGCGCTGGACGATACCGCTCTCGCGGAGTTTCGCCACGCGGTCGGAGACGGCGGGTGCGGACAGCCCCACGTCGTCGGCGATGTCGCTGTACGGTCGGCGGGCGTCCGTAGCGAGCAGTTCCAGAATCCGTCGGTCGGTCCCGTCGAGTTCGGCCATACCTCCAGATTTGAGTTCGGAATGCAAACCAGTTGCGCACGATTAGTGCTGTTTCCAAAGCGAGTACTCGTGAGAAGGACGGAATCAGAGCCAAAACGACGTTACTGTTCGAGCCCCTACGCGAACACATGGCACGAACCATCACCGTCCGCGGCATGAGCTGTGGGGGCTGCGAGAGCACCGTCGAGGAGGCCTTGACTGGAGTCGAGGGAATCACCGACGCCGAGGCCGACAGGGAGTTGGAGCGCGCGACAGTGGAGGGTGACGCCGATCCGGACGCCCTCGTCTCGGCCGTCGAGGACGCAGGGTACGAGGCCGAAGCGTAGGAGCAGTAGCTCTCAGAACTGTTCGTCGAGGAACTCGAGGAGGGCCTCGAGGCGCTCGTTCGGGTAGTAGCGGACTCGGGAGCCGTCCTCCTCGTACTCGATGACGCCAGCCCCCGCGAGCTTCGGGAGGTGGCGATGGTGGAGTCGCGTCCGGACCGCCTCGTGGGACGCGAGTTGCTTGCCGACCGTGGGACCCAGCGCCGCACAGACGGTGCTGACTAGCTCCTCGACGCCCGCGCAGCCGTCCTCCTCCTCGACCAGTTGCCGGAGGACGATCCGGCGGGTCCGGCTGGCGGCGAGTTCGAGCAGTTCGTCCGTCCCGAGTGGCTGGCTGTGGTTCTCCATTGGTCCCTCCTGGTTCGGCTCGCGGTGAGATTTCTCCGACCACTAGTGTTGACGGACTGCTGACTGAAATGTACTATGCTACCGAACAACGTATTCGGAACTAGACCCTGCCGACCGAAACTGTGCAGACCGAGAGATGGCGGCGGAGGGGTCCGCTCCCGGTGTCGTTAACCGGTCCGACCACTAACTCTCAGCCATGACGACCAACACGGCGACGTTCGGCGGCGGCTGTTTCTGGTGCATCGAGGCCGCTTTCGAGGAACTCACCGGCGTGACAGACGTGACCTCGGGCTACGCTGGCGGCGACGTCGACGACCCCTCCTACCGGGCGGTCTGCAGCGGCGACACGGGCCACGCGGAGGTCGTACAGGTGACCTACGACGGCGACGAACTCGACTACGAGGACCTCCTGGAGGTGTTCTTCACCGTCCACGACCCGACGACGCTGAACCGCGAGGGGCCCGACGTCGGTTCCCAGTACCGTTCTATCGTGCTCTACCACGACGACGACCAGCGCGAGCGCGTGGAGGCGTTCGTCGACGAACTCGCATCGAGGGACGCCTTCGACGGCGACATCGTCACCGAGATCGAGCCCCTGGAGAAGTTCTACCGTGCAGAGGAGAAACACCAGGACTACTTCGAGAAACACCCGAACCAGGCGTACTGCACCGTGAACGTCGCGCCGAAGGTGTCGAAGGTCCGCGAGCAGTTCGCCGACCGGGTCCAGTAACCAGTACCGCACCCCCAGACGAGCGGCTACTCGTCACCGCGCTTATGAGTTTGCCGTCCTGCGATTATCACGGCTGATGACTGCGCTCAACTCTTATATACGACCGTTTGCCAAGAGCGAGTCGCGTAATGTTCGAGTTCATCACAGAGGAGGAAGAACGCGGTCAGGTGGGGATCGGGACACTCATCGTGTTCATCGCGATGGTCCTGGTCGCCGCAATCGCCGCGGGCGTCCTCATCAACACCGCCGGCTTCCTGCAGACCAAGAGTGAAGCCACCGGCGAGGAAGCAACTGCACAGGTATCCAATCGCGTCACTGTCATTTCCGCGTACGGTAACGTCACGGATAGTCAGTCGATCGACTTCGTGAACGTGACGGTCATGCGTGCGGCGGGTGCCGAGAACATCAACCTCTCGGAAGCCACCGTCCAGTGGATCGGCCCGGACCAGGCCAAGACGCTCACGTACAACGGCTCGGACGCTGGCACAGTCAACGGTGCCGACAGCGGTAACTTCACGACAGAGGCGGTGAAGGGGACCGAGGACCAGGTGCTAATAAGTCAGGACTCCCGCATCAACCTCGTCATGAACGCGTCTGCCATCGACACTGACCCGCTCGCCGAGGGCGAGCAGGCGCAGTTGACGATCACGACGCAGTTCGGCTCCCAGACCGAGTACTGGATCAGCGTGCCCGAATCGCTGCAGGGCAAGAACGTCGTCAAGCTGTAATCTGTAGCGTTCTCTCAGCCGATCTTCTTTCTACTGCGTCTCTGGTACGTAACCTAGTGGCAACCGGCGTTCCAGAGCGGACGGCCCTATGCAACTCAGTTGCTCGACGCGTCGAGCTCCGGTTTCACGCGGGAGAGCCGCATGGCGTTCCCGGTGACGGCTGTGGTCATCCCCGCGTCGCCGACGAGCACCGCCACCCAGATTGGGACGAGGCCGAGCGGGACGCCCGCCGCGAGGACGGCTTTCGCGGCGAGGCTGGTCCAGACGTTCTGCCGGATGACGCGGTTCGCGCGCCCGGAGAGGTCGTAGAGGTAGGGGAGTCGCGTGAGGTCGTCGCCCATCAGCGCGATGTCGGCCGTTTCGAGGGCGGTGTCCGTGCCCGCCGCGCCCATCGCGACGCCCACCGTGGCGGTAGCGAGCGCCGGCGCGTCGTTGACGCCGTCGCCGACCATCGCCACCGCCTCGAACTCCTGGGTGAGTTCCTCCACGGCGTCGACCTTCTCCTCGGGCAGTAGCTCCGCGCGGAACTCGTCGACGCCGACTTCCTCCGCGATTGCGCGCGCCGTGCGTTCGTTGTCGCCGGTGAGCATCACGGTGCGCTCGACACCGAGGTCCCGTAGGCGCTGGACCGCGGCCGCGGCTTCGGGGCGGACCTCGTCGGCGACGGCGATGACGCCCTCGACCTGCTCGTCGGTGCCGACCAGCACAACGGTCTTCCCCTCGGACTGGAGGCGCGGCACGAGGTCCTCCAGCAGGTCGAGACAGCCGCTGCGGTCGCAGAGGTCCCGGCTCTTCGCCGTCACCGTCCCGCCGTCGGTGGCTGCGTGGACGTGCGAGAGATCGAAGCCGAGTTCCTCGAAGAGGCCGGGCTTCCCGGCGTAGTGCGTCCGGCCGCCCAGGTCGGCGGTGACGCCTTTCCCGGTGATACTCTCGAACGCCGCAATGTCGTTCGCTTCGACGTCGCGTCCTTCGGCGGCTTCGACGATGGCGTCGCCGATGGGGTGTTCACTCCGCGATTCGAGACCGCGCGCGCATTGGAGCACGTCCTCCTCGCTGCGGCCGCCCAGCGGTACGACGTCTGTGACCACGAGTTCACCCTTCGTGAGCGTCCCCGTCTTGTCGAGCGCGACGGCCTCGACGGCGCCCATCGCCTCGAGGTGGTTGCCGCCCTTCACGAGAACGCCGTTCTTCGCCGCGCTCGTGATGCCGGAGACGACGGAGACGGGCGTGGAGATGACGAACGCGCAGGGGCAGGCGAGCACGAACAGCGTGAGCCCCCGTAGAATCCACGTCGCCCACGCGCCGCCCAGCAGGAGTGGCGGGACGACGCCGACGAGGATGCCCGCGCCGACGACGACGGGCGTGTAGTACGAGGAGAACCGCTCGACGAACTGCTCGCGCTCGGTCTTGTTCGACTGGGCGTCCTCGACGAGGTCGACGATTCGCGCGAGCGTGTTGTCCGCGGACTCGGCGGTCACCTCGATTTCGAGGTAGCCCTCCTCGTTGATGGTGCCCGCGTACACGTCGTCACCAGAAATCTTGTCGACGGGGACGCTCTCGCCCGTGATGGGCGCCTGGTTGACCGCGCTCTCGCCATCGACGACGACGCCGTCCATCGGAATCTTCTCGCCAGGCCGCACCACGACCCTGTCGCCAACGCGGACTGCCTCGACGGGTACGACGGTCTCCTCACCCTCGCGGAGGACGGTCGCCTCGTCGGGGGAGAGCTCCATCAGTTCCTCGAGGGAGTTGCGCGCGCGGTCCATCGAGTACCGCTCCAGCAGTTCGGAGACGCTGAAGAGGAACGCTAGCGTCGCTGCCTCGAAGTAGAGTCGTTCGCCGAACGCGAGGCTGGCGGCGATGGCGCCGAGGATGGCGACGCTCATCAGCAGGTCGATGTCGAGGCTCAGGTTTCGCAGCGAGTAGTAGCCGTTCCGCACGATGGCCTGGCCGCCAACGGCGATGGCGACCAGGAAGAGCGCGTCCGAGACGAACAGTTCGGTGCCGAGCAGGGAGGCGACGCCGGCGTTGTTCCCGGTCAGCAGGAACTCGAAGAGGAAGCCGAGGGCGACGAAGACGCCGCTCGTCCAGGTCTTCAGCGCGCGGGTGCTCGTCCAGACCGAGTCGGCTGCCTCGTCTGTCGCCTCCGCGCCGGGTCGTCCAGTCACCTCGTAGCCCGCGGCCTCGACGGCCGAAACGAGGGCGTTCTCGTCCGTCCGCTCGGGGTCGTAGGTGACGGTCAGTTTCCCGGTCGTGATCTGGGGGTCAACGTCCTTGATGCCGTCCAGGGCCTGCACGCTGTTCTCGACTTTGCCCGCACAGGAGGGGCAGTCCATCTCGGGGACGGAGAACGCCACCACCGTCGCGTCGTCCCGGGCGGCGTCAGATTGTGTCATTACCTGGAGCTAGCAGCCACGTAGTTATTAATTCGGCTGTTAGATTCGTCGCCGGATGTAGGTGTCTCTAATAAAACATCGGGGGCGAGTTGTTAATTCGGCCGGTGGAGCGTACGGAATCGCAGAGTGGTCCGCCCCGTAGTGCATACGGGGGAGCGTCGAACGTGTTCGGGAAAACGAGGGTAGTGCGGAGGCGAGAAGTCGACCGTGTATGCCGACACTCGACGTCCGAGACATCCCACCAAAGGACCGCCACTCACAGATCAGGACGACGTTCGACGAGATGGATAGCGGCGAGGTGATGCAGATCGTCAACGACCACGACCCGAAACCGCTGTTCTACGAGATGCAGGCCGAAGTGGAGGAGTTCGACGCCGACGGCTACGAGGTCGAACAGCGCGGTTCCGACGAGTACGTCGCGGCGTTCCCGAAGGAGTGAGCGACGTTGTCGCTCTGGACGCGCTCACCGAAACGCCCCACGCGCACGTCTTCCCCGGCCGAGAGCCACAGACGGTGCGCCTCACGCTCGAGGCGGGCGAGTCAGTCCCGGCCCACCAGCACCCCGAACGGGAGGTCGTCTGCCACGTGTTGGAGGGTGAACTCTCGGTGTCGCTAGGGGCCGACTCGGTGAGGGTGACGGCGGGGGAGGTCGCCCGCTTCGACGGCGCACAGGACATCTCCCCCAGCGCCGTCGAGGACGCCACGGCGCTGCTGGTTCTGGCGAACCGGCACGACTAATCGCTGCCCGTCGTGCCGACGAGGTGACTCGACGTGGCCTCGATGTGTAGGGAGCCCAACTATGCCGCGTCCGCTGGAGTGGAAGACACGAACGCCTGCGTGGTTCCATGAACGAGCACGACACACCAAATCGGGTTGGCGACGGCGACAGCATCACTCACACGCGAGACGCCGACGAGTCGGTCACGCACAGTGTCGTCCGGGCCGTGGCCGCAGTGACGGGAACCGACCCGTTTCGTCTGCCACCGCTGTACGACACGGTCGACCCGGAGGCCCTGAGCCAGGTGGTCGATTCACTCTCCGAACGGTCCCCGTCGTCCCGGACTGGACAGGTCTCGTTCCGGCTCGACGGCTGTCGCGTGACGGTCCACGCGGACGGTCGAACCGTTGTCACGCCGCCCGACAGAGACGACAATTGAGACCAGCGCCCGGGCCGCCTCATGCGCCTTCGGGACTTGACTCCTGGCCGTCGAACAGGACTGTGAGGAGGTTTCGCTCGGCGGCGTGGATGTGCTCGGAGAAGGTCGCCGACGTGATGTCGAGTTCCGCAGCGACGTCCGCTCCCGTACACTCGCGCGGCCAGTCGTAGTAGCCTGCGTCGAACGCCGCCTCCAGAACCTCGCGTTGTCGGTCGGTGAGTTGGGTCTGCAGGACGCGCTGGAATACGGACCGGGAGACCATCGGCCGCATCGACTCCTTCTCCCGTTTGGTGTTGAGTGTAGCGTCCGGGTGGTCGTCGAGGAACGACTCGACGACCGTAGCCGGGTCGTACCTCTCCGGAATCTCGGCGACGATGTGGCCCGACCCCTCAACTCCCCGTACCTGCCGCGGGAGGGCGCCGAGTTCGGCGAGCCTGAGGGCCGGGCAGTCACCGGAGACGACGAACTCGAAGAGTCCCCCAGACTCGTCGGTCGTGTGTAGAGTCGCGTCCACTGTCGGCTTGTCGCTCACGTGGCTCTCGACCTGCTCGATGTCGGAGCCAGTCACGTTGAAGAACTCGGAGTACTGGCCGTCGTCGCGAGGGAGCATCTCCGCTAATTCGAAGGTACACCGACCGTCCGCGGAGGCGCCGACGAACGGATGTGCCGAGTTATCGGTGACGAACTCGACCTCCACGATGGAGCCCGGTTGGCCGCTAGTGGTTCTCTCCGACATCGATTATCGTGGGCGACTACTCGGGGTTGACGCAAGAGTCCTGTGGCAGTTCTGGAGACACCCGATGTATCCCCAACGTTCGACTATGGCAGGGGCCGAACGGGTAGGGAACCAGAACCGGCTACCTGCGACTCTCCGAGTCCGGCGGCAGCTGACAGTGACGACGTCTTTCGCGCGTTCGACGGTGGCGTAGTCGTAGCCCCGGTCGTCGAGTTTCGGGTAGAGGCGCTGTGGTGTGCGGTCGTTCATCTGGACGAGCAGCGTCTCTGCCGCGAGGTTCGGGAGCAGTTCGAGCGTCCGGCGAGCGGGTCCGGCCAGTCGGGGCTCAGGGCCATGGAAGGGAACTGGGTCGGCAGCGACAATGCGGTTCTTCCAACCCGTTCGTTCGAACATGTTCGGGAAGAACACTTGGGCCTCCGGCCGTTACGTCCGAACATCTTCGCATGGCCCGCGCCCAACTCACCATCGACCTTCCCGACTCGGTCTGGATATCCCGGATATCCGCGGCACACCCGGAGACGCTGTTCCGCGTGCTCGCGGCGTTCTCCGACGACGGCGAGGGCGTTGCACTCCTCGAACTGAGCGGCCCGGACGTCGTCGAGGTGCTCCAGGAGATGCACGACGAGGACTCCGTCCTCAGCCTCGAACCCCTCGAACGCGACGACGACTCGGTACTCGTCCAGTTCGAGACGGACGAACCGCTGCTGCTGGTCACGCTCCGCGAGGCCGGCCTCCCGCTCGAACCGCCGCTGGAACTGACCGGCGGGAAGGCCAGCCTCGAAGTCGTCGCGCCGCACTCGAAGCTCTCGGACCTACAGGAGCAACTCGACGCCTTCGGCATGGAGTTCGAGGTTGGCTACCTCTACGAGTCCGGGGACTCCAAGCGACTGCTGACCCCCCGCCAGCAGGAACTACTCGTCGCCGCCATCGAGGCGGGCTACTACGACACGCCCCGGGAATGCACGCTCACCGAACTGGCCAACGAGATGGACACCGCCAAGTCGACGCTCAGCGAGACGCTCCACCGCGCCGAGGAGACGGCCATCAAGCAGTTCGCCGCGAACCTGCCGCAGTTCGCCGGCGAAGTGCCCGCCTGAGGCGAACCCGTTCGGCGAAAACTCCCAGAATACGCACTGACGGGACAACGTTTTGCCCGCGAATGCCGAACGGTAACACGGGTCTTACCATGGCCGAACAACGCCGATACTACCAGTACCAGTGCGAGGACTGCGGGTTCCGAACGCGCTCGCCGGACCGGGCGGAGGTCGTCGACGTGGTCCAGCGACACGAGCGCGAGAAACACGGCCTGGAGCGCGGCGAGGACGCAATCACGCCGGAGCTGCGCGAACTCGAACTCGAGGGACTGCCAGACAATTCCTGAGAGCCATCGCCCGGGTGCCCCGGGCGAAGCGGCTACTCGACGTGGACGCGGGTGACGTGGCCGCCGCAGCCACACTGCTCGACGTACTCCCACTCCACGCCGCCGTCGAAGGCGTCGACGAGCGGGTCGAAGAGGTACGTCTCGGGGTGGCCGTGGTCGCCGTGTGTGACGAGGTTGACGTGGTAGCCCGGGGCGGTGTGTTCGACGGCGTCCAGGGCCTCCTCGACGACGAGAGCTGCATCTTCGGCGTGGCGGGGCTTCTCCAGATTCGCCGACCAGGAGTTCTCGTGGACACCGTCTGTGACGTTCTCGACGTCCTCGTGGGACACTGATGCCATGGTGGATTGTACGGCGGGCAGTCGCGAGTACCGAGCGCCGAACGTGTTCGGCACAAACCCCGATCCATCACGAACGATTCGACGGCAGAACTAACTGGAACTGCGCTGTCAGGTGCACCGATGGTCGGAAGCAACTGGGACGAAGTGCGGAGTGCTGTCGCCGAGCGGACGGACTGCGTGCTCGCGAACCTGCATGCCGACTGGGGAACGACGCGGACCGCCGACCCCTTCGAGTTCGGGCCGCGGTCGTTCGACCCCGAGAGACCGCCGGCGTCCGTCGAGGCGCAACTGGAGCGCATCGCCGGCATTGCGTCGGTCATCCTGTTCTACACGCCGGAATGCGAGGAGACGGTGCTCGTCTACAATCCGGGCGGCTTCTGGGAACCGCCCGGAGGGGTCATCGAGCGCGCCCAGACCCCCGAGAATGCGGCACGCGCCGAGGCCCGCGAGGAGACCGGCCTTGAGGTCGAACTCACGGACCTCCGCTACACCGGCCGCATCGAGTTCCAGTACGCCAGCGGGGCGAGCGTGCCGCTCCCGCTCGCCCAGTTCGTCGGGCACCGCGTCGACGGCTCTCTGGAGGTCGAGCGCGAGGGCTCGGATCACCCCGGCGTAACACGCGCCACGGGGCTCTTCGACGCGGCGACGCTCCCGGAGGGAACCCGCGAGCACGACGAGATACGGGACCTGCTCGCAGACTCGTCGACGAGGTAGCACGTCGGGTCCGGAGCAAATAGCCCGCCCGCGCTCAGCGCGCGGAGCCGCGACCCGCCGCGACAGACAGATTGATACAGGAATCTTCTCGTCCCAGGGCCGGGGATTCCCACCCCCGAGACTGGCCGAACATGTTCGCCGGTGTTCTCGTCGGCTGGGAACAGTTTCCGGGGAACGGGAATCACCGTCCCGGGCTTTACCAGCGTAGTGCCAACGTCGAGATGTCTATGAGAGACCGCATTGGCGCACCCGGAACCGGGATTTCCCGACGCGAGTTCGTCGCGGTGACGGGCGGCGTGGGCACCGCCGCACTCGCCGGCTGTACCGCTCCGGCCAAGTCGAACCCCGAACGCACCAGTTCGACAACCACGCAGAACCGCGCCCAGGACCTCCCGACGACGAGTCCGCCGGAGATCGTCGACGTCCACGAGCAGGGCAACGAGGTGACGCTCAAGAGCATGCCCGCGGTCCACGAGGCCCACCCGCTCGACACGATGGGCGGCCCCGTCGAACTCCCGCGGGTCTGGGCGTTCCAGGCCGACGACGGCGACCCTAGCGTCCCCGGTCCCATCATCCGCACGGTGGAGGGCGAGGACATCGAGGTGACCCTCGACAACACGGACGGTAAGCGCCCGCACACGCTGCACTTCCACGGCGCCCAGAAGGCCTGGATGGACGACGGCGTGCCGACCACGACGGGCATCCGCGTGGACGCCGGCGAGAAACACACGTACACTATCCCCGCGAACGTTCCCGGGACCCACGTCTACCACTGCCACTACCAGACCCACCGGCACATCGACATGGGGATGTACGGCATCTTCCGCGTCGACCCCGAGGGCTACGAACCCGCCGACAAGGAGTACTTCATGACAGTCAAGGACTGGGACTCCCGGCTGAACCGGAAGATGGCGGGCGAGAACGTCGACTACAGTCCACGCACGCGGAACCCCGACGTGTTCACCATCAACGGGAAGGTGGCGCCCCGGACGCTCCACCCCGAGGACGGCTCCCCGATGATCGTCGAGCAGGGCGACACGGTGCGCGTCCACTACGTCAACGGCGGCTACATGAACCACCCGCTGCACATCCACAACCACCGCTTCCAGCGCGTGGAGAAGGACGGGGGCGTCATCCCGGAGGCGGCGCGCCACGACATGGACATCACGAACATCGCGCCCGCCGAGCGACACACCATCGAGTTCGAGGCCGACTCCGAGCCGGGCATCTACCTCATGCACTGCCACAAGGTCAACCACGTGATGAACGGGAGCTACTACCCCGGAGGGATGCTCACGGGCATCGTCTACAAGGAGGTCATGGACACCGACATCTTCAGTCAGCTAATGGAGTACGCGGGGTACGAGGCCTGAACGTGGAACCATCCACCAGAACAATGTCTACTAAAGATACCACGATGGTCGACAGACGCACCGTACTCCGAGCGACTGCCGCGGCGGGCGCAGCAGCGGTCGGCGGGAGCGCGCTCTCCGGGACCGCCAGTGCCCAGGAGAGCGGTTTCGCGTCCTGGTTCAGCAACGTCGGCAACTACGACGGTGTCGTCGAGGAGACCGGCAAGTCGGAGGTCACCATCGAGGTGGGCGCGGAGGCCAACGGCGGGCAGTTCGGCTTCGGGCCCGCAGCGGTGCGGGTCGACCCCGGAACGACGGTGACCTGGAAGTGGGTCGGCGGCACCCACAACGTGGTCGCCGACAACGGGAGCTACGAGAGTGAGACGACCGGCGAACAGGGATTCACGTTCTCCCAGACGTTCGAGGAGGAGGGCGTCTCGAAGTACTACTGCGTCCCCCACGAGACGATGGGGATGAAGGGCGCCATCGTCGTGGGTGACGTCGAAGTCGACGACAGCCCGGCTGGCAACAGCAGCCAGAGTGGCGAGAGCGGCGAGCAGCAGTCCGTGGACTTTGGCGGCTGGTTCGAGAACGTCGACAACTTCGACGGAGTCGTCGACCAGACGGGCAAGTCCGAAGTGACCGTCGAGGTTGGCGCAGAGGCCAACGGCGGGCAGTACGGCTTCGGTCCGGCGGCAATTCGCGTGGATCCGGGGACGAAAGTGACCTGGGAGTGGGTCGGTGGCACCCACAACGTGGTCGCCGACGACGGGAGCTTCGAGAGCGCGATGCAAAGCGAGCAGGGTGCCACCTTCTCCCAGACGTTCGAGGGAGAGGGGGTCTCGAAGTACTACTGTGTCCCCCACGAACAGATGGGGATGAAGGGCGCAGTCGTCGTCGGGAGCGGCGGTGGTGGGTCAGGTGGAAGCGGTGGCGGTGCGCTTTCCACGACGGACATCGGCGTGCTCGCGTTCGCGGGCGCCCTCGTCGGCGGCCTGCTCTCCCCGTTCGCGCTGAAGGCCGCCAGTAGCTCCTCGAAGCAGACGGGGCGTAACGGCCCGCAGACGCGACGGAACTGACCCCCAGCGACTTCCGCCGGTTGCCGACTACGGTTCTGTCCGGAGTCGGAGCACGACACCGATAACGCCGACCGTCAGCGCCGCGACGACGATTCTCACGATTCCCCCGCCGAGCGCTGCCGTCGCACCGCCTGCGGCCGTCCCGCCGGCGACGCCCGTGGCTGCCGGTGCCGCGAACAGACAGCAGAGGCTCAGAGCGCCCCCGAGGGCGAGGAGCGCCCGACGAGAGACTGACTCGGAGTCTGCGTCCGAATCGGCGCTGGTCATCTATGCGTAGGATACGAAGAACGGTTGTTTGACTCTTTGGGCGGCGAGCCTCCTCGCCCTTCGCCGCGTCAAACGCAGAAGCCAGGTTCACCGTCGAATAGAGTATCTGGACTGTCTCGTGTCGGGGTCAGACCGTCGCGTCGAGCCGGGCGACGACGAGCTCGTGAATGTCCTCGTCCATCTACTCGGTGTAGTCCTCGATGAGTGAGCGCAGTCGTGCTTCGTCCTGGACGCCGACGAGTTCCTCGACCTGTTCCCCGCCCGCGAACAGAACCAGCGTCGGGACGCCACGAACTCCGTACGCCGCGGCGAGTTGCTGGTTCGCGTCGACGTCGACCTTGGCGACGGTAGCGTCTGTCTCGGCAGCCAGCGTGTCGACGACCGGTGCGAGCATCTGGCAGGGCCCACACCAGTCGGCGTAGAAGTCCGCGAGGACGACGCCGTCCGCGACGAGGTCGTCTAGCTCCGCCTGGCTGTCGATACTCACAGGTTCGGTAGGTGTGACCGTACTCGATTCGCTGGTAGATTCAGTTGTCATCACTGCACCGTAAGCGCCGGCCGGATTTAAGGTTTTGGGGAAACTGCACAATACTGATTGGCCGGTGATTGCTCGGCATCGGAAACCCAGGCTCCTCCGTGGATTCACTGGGCCGGAACGAAGCGCAGGCGAGGCGAGCGGCGGCTACTGAACTGTCGAGAAGCGAACCTCGAACGGAGCGAGTGCGAGATGGGAGTTACCGAAGAGCGGAAAGATAGGACGACTGGTGCGAGCGACGGAGCAGACGAGGAGCCGCGAGTGAAGCGTAGAGCGCAGAGAGCGGGGTAAGGCACCCTCAGCTCTCGGCCGGGGTCGCCGCGTCGCCTCGCTCGTACTTGGTCTCGAACTCCTGGATGAGCTGCCCCATCTTCGCGTACCAGTCGTTGAGCAGGCGCTGCATGTCGCCCGCGATTTTCGACGGGTCCGTCGGGGCGTAGACGTGGTAGTAGCCGCCCTGGTCGTAGTTCACCTGCTCCTTCTGGATGAACCCGGTCTGGAGCAGCCGCTGGATGGCCCGGTAGGCGGTCGAACGCTCGCGGTCGACGGCGTCAGCGATCTCGTCGACCGTCAGCGCTTCGTCGGCGTTCACGAGCGCCTGGAAGCACTCCCTGTCGAGTTGTTTGAGCCCGTGGAAACACTCGAGGAGCCCCTCGCACTCCATGTCGCTCTGCAGTTGTTCGGCCATCGAGTCTGGCATTGGTATCACCCGAGTGTAGCAGCCGTGGCGATAAAAGACTTGTGTACAAAACGTACAATCGCACGCACGCAACCGAGAGACGGCCCCTCAGTCGGCGCTCGACTTCGACGCCCTGGATTCCGCACGCATCTCCCTGACGGAACTGACGACGACAGCGCCGGCGACCAGCATCGCCGCGCCGACGATGATGACCAGCGAGACCGAGTCGAGGACTGGCATGTCGATGGCGTCTCCGACTTTCCGGACGGCGACCGCGATAGCGCCGAGGAGCAGCATCACGCCGAAGTACACCTTGATGTCGTCCTCCTCGACGAGGCTGGTCGCCGCGGCGCCCATGCGGGCACCGAGCGCGCTTCCGGCCAGCAGCGGGACGACGATACTCAGGTTCACCGCGCCGTCGATGGCGTACAGGTAGCTCCCGATGCCCCCCGAGAAGACGATCTCGAAGAGGTCCGTCCCGACGGCGATGGGGACCGGCACACCGATGAGGTAGAACAGCGCGGGCATCCGGATGAACCCGCCGCCGACCCCCAGGAAGCCCGAGAGTAGACCCGTGGCGAACGCGACGACCAGGATCATCCACAGCGATACGGTCACGCCGCCCCGGAGTTCCATCATCGGGGGCACCCGGTAGGACTGGATTTTCTTGGCGACGTCGGGGATGTCGTTCGCGTCGACCTCACCGTGGGCGGCGTCGGCGTCGTGGCTGATGCCACCGCCGCCATCACCCCACGTCGCGGTGTACGTGATGAAGACGCCGATACCGCCGAGCAGCCCCACGTAGATGATGCTGACGACAGTGTCGGCGATTCCCATCGCCTGTAGCGCGTGGAGGCCGATCTTCCCGACCTCGATGCCCGCGGTGGTGCCGGCGATCATCAGCACGCCGAGTTTGTAGTCCACCTGACCGAGGTCGCGGTGTTTCAGCGTCGCGATGACGGCGGTCGCGAAGACGAACGCGAGCCCGGACGCGACTGCGACGTCGGTCCGGTAGCCCATCACCATCAGCGCGGGGGTGACGAGGAACGACCCGCCCATCCCGAAGAAGCCGAACAGGAGGCCGATGAGGACGCCGAAGCCCGCGAACATGGCGAGCAGGGGCGTGGCCACCCCCAGGAGCTCCGTGGTCATTCGCCACCCAGCGCCCTCACGAGAGTCGGCCCGAGGAGACGTTCCATCGCGCCGTACCCGACGTACAGCAGAATTGCTTCGACCAGCACGACGCCGACGACGAGTGCTGCGCCACCGACACCGGACGCGTTCTCAAGCCCGAACATCGATGCTCACTCCGTTCGATATTGTGAAGTTCATGGATTTCTGCTCACGTCAAGGTAGCCGACACCACCACTTAACGGTTCTGGGAGTATTGTACAATACAATCAATTATGGTTCGCTGTACGATGTTCCGGACGGACGCCGTGCCGCCACCTGCGAAACGCGGTGCTGGCGTCCGATTACGAGTGGAAGACGGCGCCGAATCCGTAGGCGAGCGAGAACGCGACCACGAACGACGCCACCCAGGCGCCGACCGTCACGAGCAGCTTGCGGGCGCTGATAGCCTGCGGCCTCCCACAGCGGCACCGCTCCCGACGATGGCGCTGACGACGATCTCGTTGAACGACACCGGGACGCCGAGCAGGACGGCGGTCTGGGCGATGAGGAACGACGGGACGAGCGCGGCGATGGAACGCCGCGGCCCCAGCGAGGAGTAGTCCTGTGCGAGGGACTTGATCATCCGCGGCGCACCCGTCCAGGAGCCGACGAGGATACCCACCCCGCCGCCAACGAGGACGGAGAACGTTGAGGCCACGCCGACGTCGTCGAGCAGCGGGAGCAGCGGCCCGACAGCGAGGCCGACCTGGCTCCCGCCCGCGGAGAACGCGACCAGCGACCCCAGCGCGAGCAGCATGCGCCTGAGCCCGCCCGCCTCGTCGCGGCGGACGTCCCAGTGGACGAGCAGCGCAACGCCTCCGGCGACGACGAGGGAGACTCCGACCACAGCGACAGTCCCCTCGACTCGCAGTAGCCCCAGGCCGAGTTCGACGACCGAGCCTGCCGACCCATCGTGTCCGAGGGACGCGAACTCGACGTTCGCGAGCACCGAGCCGACGAGCCCCGCGAGGGCGGCGATACTGAATCGCTCGGGGACGCCGGGCCGAGGGAGGAGGCTGGCGACGACGTACGCGATGCCCCCGCCGACGAACGGCGTCAGCACCCAGACGGCACCGATCTGGCGGTACTTCGGCCAGACGGGCGTGCCGCCGAGGGCGAGTCCGATACCGATGACGGCGCCGGTGACGGTGAACGCCGTCGCTATCGGGTAGCCCGTTCGGATGCCGACGGCCATCAGTCCGGCCCCGATCGCCAGCGCGAGGATGACGCCGCCCGCTGGCAGGCTGACGCCGCCGACCAGACCGCTACCTACGGCCTCCGAGACGTTCGCGCCCTGCGTGACGGCACCGGCGAAACCGAAGAGGCCAACGACGAAAGCCGCGCGCATCGTCGGGATGGCGTTGGCGCCGACAGCCGGCGCGAACGGGGTCGCGCCACTGGACCCGGCACCGATGACCCAGGACATGAAGAGGCTCGCGACGGCGGCGACAGCGAACAGAGCGAGGAAGGCTACGTCCATCGGTGGGTCGAGGCCAAGATGTGGTGTTCAGTCGGCCCCCGCGGTCGCGGAGGACGTGGCTGTGCTTCGGCTCCGCCACCGGCCCTGTGCGTACGCCCCGAGGAACATCCCGGCGATCGCCCAGAGGATGGTGACGTTGCCCACGCCGAGGCTCGCGTACGCCGCACCCGGACAGATTCCCGAGAGCCCCCAGCCGACGCCGAAGACGGCCCCGCCGACGAGGACGTTCCTGTCGAAGGACTTCAGGCGGCGCTCGTAGTGGTCCCCCGTGAGCGGCGCGCGGTCGAACAGCTTCGGCCCGACGAAGAAGCCGAGTCCGGAGACGACTGCGCCGCCGAACATCACGAACAGCAGTCCGAGGTCCTCGAACTGGAGGAAGTCCAGCACGACCTCTGGGCGAGCCATGTGGCTGTAGCCGAGGCCGAACCCGAAGACGAGCCCGCCGACGAGTATTAGCGGGATGAACAGGGGATGTCTGTCGCTACTCGCGGGTCGCTCCGTCTCGCGCATCTACGGACTCACCCCCAGTTCCGAGACGAGCTGTGCGGTGACGATGGCGACAGTGAGGAAGGTCACGACGCCCACGATGGACGTCTTCGACGCGGAGCCGACGCCGCAGACGCCGTGGCCCGAGGTACAGCCCTTCCCGACGCGCGTGCCGACGCCGACGAAGACGCCGCCAACGAGCAGGCGCCACGGCTGGACGTCTGTCGTCCACGCGCCAGCCTGGAAGAGCACCGCGTAGACGGCTCCGCCGAGGACGATGCCGACAGTAAAGACGACACGCCAGTCTCGGGAGGCGACGTACCGCTGGAACCGGGACTGGCCGGAGACGTACGAGAGCGTCGACTCCAGGAACGTGCTCGCGCCGGCGGCGATGCCGGTCCCGAGGTAGATGATGGCCGCCCCGAGGCCGACGAGCAGGCCACCGACGGCGTAGCGACTGATGCCGTTGGGGAACAAGTCGGCCGCCAGCTGGAGTGGGACTAGGTCAGTCACGGTCGGGGGCTTCAGTCACCCGCGAGAGACTCCTGGCTCGCGGCGCAGTTGTTCGGCCCGAGCTCCAGCGTGAATGCCTCCTCGTCGTCGACCTCGTTCTGGCCGAGGTTCGCCGCGATGATGTCCTCGTAGTTCGCGGGACGCGGTGGCATGTCCGAGAGGACGAGGTCGACGAACGCGTCTTCGTCCATCGTGAGCGCGCCCATCTCCGCGACCAGGTCGCCGATTGGCGCTGTGTAGGTGCCGTCCTCGGCGGGAACGGCCGCGTCGCTGAAGTGAGCGCCGCCGACGAGCGTGTCGTCGGGGAGTGCGAGGACGCGCTCCTGGAGGGACTCGTAGAGCGTGCGTGCGGCCTCGGGGGTGCCGTCGTCGCCTTCCTCGAGGTCCGGGCGGGCGACGCTCTCAACGAACAGTCCGTCGCCGGTGGCGAGCAGGCTGTCGCCGAGGAGGTAGGAGGTCATGCCCGTCGTGTGACCGGGCGTGTAGACCGTCTCGATGGTGGCGTCGCCGACGTGGAAGCTGTCGCCGTCTGCAGTCGTGGTTACGTCCTCTGCGTAGGTGACTCCGCGATCGACGGCCGCTTCGGGAACGATTCCTTCGACGCCCTCGCTTGTGAGTGCTCGGACCCCCGAGATGTGGTCCGCGTGCACGTGCGTGTCGATGGCGTACTTCAGGTCGACGCCGAGGTCGTCGGCGTCGGCGAGGTAGCGGCCGGTGAACGCGCGCAGCGGGTCGACGACTGCGGCCTCGCCACCGTCGTAGAGCAGGTAGCCGAGACAACCCGAGGACGGGCGCTGGTACTGGAGGAGTGTGCCGGGGCCGTCGTAGCGGGTGACCTCGACGGCCTCGTAGATTCGAGCCCAGCCGTTCATGCCGTCTTCGAGGTTGTCGACGTCGTAGCCGCAGGCCTTGAGCGTGCCCGCGACGAACTCGCTGGCGCCCCCCTTCGCGCAGAGCACGGTCACCTCGCGGTCGTCGGGAATCTGCGCGAGGACGGCCTCGTCGACGTCGTCCTCGAGGAACTCGAAGTAGGGCACGTTGATCGAGTCGACGTTCTCGCCGTCGACGTGCCATTCCTCGTACTCCGAGGCCATTCTCGCGTCGAGGAGCGTGACGTCCTCGCCGGCGTCGATGCGGCGCTTCAGCGCCTCGGGGTCGACTGTCTCGACCTCTGCGTCCGGAGTCGGGAAATCTTCGGGGTTCATGTCGTACACCCCTGTCTACTGGACTGACGCACATAAGGATTTGCATAGTAGTTCGAATACAACACAATACCCTTTGGAGCAATTGGTGGATAACGGCGCCCAAACATCCGTTGTGTGCACGTGGCGCCCCTGAACCAATATATAACGGGTTACAGTAGTTTGCGTGAATTACAAGAACCGGCATTCTTTTACACCCACAGTTGGTATTGTGAGTTAGCTCCAATACACAACATCGGGGTGACCCACTATGAGCGAAGAATACGAAATCACGGAGACGCTCGACGTGAAAGGTGCATCGTGTCCCATGCCGGTCGTGAAGACGAAGTCGGCTACCGACGACCTCACGGAGGGCGAGGTGCTCGAGGTGCTGGCGACCGACTCCGGCAGCCTCAGCGATATCGACGGCTGGGCGCAGGGTACCGACGGCGTCGAACTGCTCGACCAGGTCGAGGACGACGACGTCTACAAACACTACGTCGAGAAGACGGCGTAACATGAGTTCGGAAACAGCCACCGAAGACGTCGACAGCGAACCGACGACTGAGGCCGAGCTCCGTGCTCGTGTCGAGGAGCTCGAGGACACGGTAGCTAGCCTCGAGAACGAGGTGGGCGACGACCAGCAGAAGATGACCATCGTCGCCACCCAGGGTTCGTTCGACATGGCCTACCCGCCGCTCATCCTCGCCAGCACGGCCGCCGCGTTCGGCTGGGAGGTCGTCGTGTTCCACACCTTCTGGGGGCTGGACATCCTCCACGAGGAGAAGTCGCGGAACCTGCAGCTCTCGGCCGTCGGCAACCCCAGCATGCCGATGCCGAACGCGCTCGCCGCGCTCCCCGGCATGGACAGGATGGCGACGAAGCTGATGGAGAAGAAGGTCGACGACAACGGCACCGCCACCATCGAGGAACTCGTGGAACTCTCCCTCGAGCAGGGCGTCGACCTCCAGGCGTGCCAGATGACCATCGACCTGATGGACTACGACGAGGACGACTTCTACGACGACGTCACGGTCGGCGTGGGCGCAGCGACGGCTGTCCAGCACATGGCCGACTCCGACGTCCAACTGCTCGTCTGAGGACGACCGCTACCAGTTCGAGTTATTCTGGCGGGTAGGCTCTGAACGAGTCGCCGAATCGCATTTCGGGGCCCTCGGACCGCAACGGACCCGAAAGAGTTTGTCCCGCTAGGCGCAATACTACACACGATGACTGTACCGTTCGACCCGTCACAGATAGAGCCTGACGACATCGGCGAGGAAGAGACGACTCTCGAGATGAGCCACGAGGACGCAATCGAGCACACCCGCGAGGTGTTCGAGGACGCGGGGTTCGGCGTGCTCGTCGAGTTCTCACCCTCCGAGGTGCTCAACGAGAAGGTGGGCGCGGACCGGGACCCCTACTACGTGCTCGGCGCGTGCAATCCGGAGATGGCCGACCGTGCACTAGACGTGACGGATCAGCGCATCGGCGCGCTGTTCCCGTGCAACGTGGTCGTCTGGGAGGAGGAACCCGGCCTCCAGCGCGTCTACCACGTCTCCATCATGCGCATCGCGCGCCTGGTTGGGATGGCGCCGGACAGCGAGGAGATGGCCGACATCGTCGCCGACACCGGCGAACTCGTCGACGAGGCGTTCGAGAACCTCTGACGATGGGGCACCACACGTTCGACGCCTCCCGGGCCGACAAGCTGGAACAGCCCGCGGATCGGTACCGGTTTCTCTCCGTGGAGGAACTGCTGTGGGCACTCGACCTCTCCCCCGAGGACACCGTCGCCGACCTCGGGAGCGGCACGGGGTTCTACACCGACGACGTGGCACCCCACGCCGGCGACGTGTACGCCGTCGACGTCCAGTCGGCGATGCACGACTACTACCGCGAGAAGGGTGTCCCGGAGAACGTCGACCTCGTCACGACCGACGTCGACGACCTCCCGTTCGCAGACGGGTCGGTCGACGCCGCGTTCTCCACGATGACGTACCACGAGTTCGCCAGCGAGGCCGCGATCGCAGAGATCCGACGCGTGCTCGGCGACGGCGGCCGCCTCGTCGTGGTGGATTGGGCGGCAACCGGAACCGGCGAGAGCGGACCGCCGACTGACGAGCGCTATACCGCAGCGGAGGCGGCCGATGCGCTGGGAGTCGCCGGGTTCGAGGTGGACCACCAGGCCGTGCGTCCGGAGACGTTCCTGCTGGTCGCGACGGTCGAGTGAGTGTTTAGCATTCGGGGACGGGTTGAGCTGGTCGAAGCGACGCGGGACCGCTACTCGAAGCGGTCGACGGCCTGCTCGTAGCGGGCCGACGGCTCCTCCCAGTCGACGACCTCGAAGAAGGCGTCGACGAAGTCGCCGCGAGCGGGACCGTAGTCGTAGTAGTAGGAGTGCTCCCAGACGTCCAGCGCCAGGATGGGGTGGCTACCCCAGAGCGCGCCCTGGTCGTGTTTGTCCACGACGACGTTCCGGAGCTGCTCGGAGTGGCTGTCGTAGACGAGGAGTGCCCAGCCGCCGGCGGCCGAGGCTGCAGCCTCGACCTCGCCCTTCCAGCCCTCGTAGGAGCCGAAGTCCGCCTCGATGCGGTCGCGGAGGTCGCCCCCGGGTTCGTCGCCGCCTTCCGGACTCATCGACTGCCAGAACAGCGTGTGGAGGACGTGCCCGGAGCCGTTGTGGGTGACGTTCCGGATGGCACCAGCCGAGTCCGAGAAGTCCTTGGACTCGCGGTTGGCTTCGAGCGTCTCCTCGGCGCTGTTCCAGCCGCTGACGTAGCCCTGGTGGTGGGTGTCGTGGTGCCACGTGAGCACCTGTTCGCTGATGTGGGGTTCGAGCGCGTCGTAGTCGTACGGGAGCGGCGGCAGTTCGTAGTTCGACATGCAGACGACACGAGACCCCGTCGCCCCTTGGTGGTTTCCGGAAACCGGCTTCAGTTGCACTGCTGATAGTTCGTCGGTGGCGGGAACTGCCCGGACATTGTCGGCGGTTTACGAGTACTTTTGTCCCGCTGTACGGTAGAACGACACATGGACTTCGGACTCACCGACGAGCAACGAGCCATCCAGGACGAGGTGCGTCGATTCGCCGAGAACGAGATACTTCCCGTCGCCAGCGAGTACGACGAGGCCGAGAAGTACCCGTGGGACGTGATGGAGAAGGCAGCGGAGGCGGGACTCACCGGGCCGGGCATCCCGCTGGAGTACGGCGGCGCGGGCTACTCGCCAGTCGAGACGGCCATCATCGTCGAGGAACTGTTCGCTGCCGACGCTGGTATCGGCCTCTCCGTCTCCAGCGCCGGCTTCGGCGCCGAGGCGATCATCGCGTTCGGCACCGAGGACCAGAAGGAGCGGTTCCTCGAACCCATCGCGGCGGGCGACGCCATCATGGGGTCGGCCATCAGCGAACCTGACGTGGGCTCCGACGTCTCCAGCGTCTCGACGCGCGCGGAGAAGGACGGCGACGAGTACGTCATCAACGGCAACAAGATGTGGATCACGAACGGGTCCGTCGGGGACTTCTTCGTCGTGCTCTGCCAGACCGACCCCGAGGCCAGCGGCCGGTACAACGGCTTCAGCCAGATCGTCGTGGAGTCCGACCGCGACGGCTTCGAGGCCGAGAAGATCACGGGCAAACTGGGCATCCGCGCTTCCGACACCGCCGAACTCCTCCTCGACGACGTCCGCGTCCCCGAGGAGAACCTGATCGGCACCGAGGGCGGCGGTTTCCTCCAGCAGATGCAGTTCTTCGACGAGACGCGCACGATGGTCGCCGCCCAGGGCGTCGGCATCGCCCGCGGCGCCACCGAGCGCGCCCTCGAGTACGCCAAGGAGCGCGAGCAGTTCGGCCGCCCAATCTCGGACTTCCAGGCCATCAAGCACAAACTCGCGGAGATGCGCACGCAGACCGAGGCCGCCCGCACCATCACCCAGAAGTCCGCCTGGAGCGTGGAGAACAAGGACGAGCAGCTCACGGCGCTCGCGTCGATGGCCAAGGAGTTCGCCTCCCGCGTCGCCGTCGAGGCGGCCGACGAGGCCGTCCAGATCCACGGCGGCGCCGGCTACGTCAACGACTTCGACGTCGAGCGGTTCTACCGCGACGCCAAGATCACCCAGATCTACGAGGGTACCACGGAGATTCAGAAGAACATCATCGCCCGCGAGTTGCTGGAGTGAGGCGCGGAAGAACCAGTAGTACCAGTTCCCGCTGAACGCCGCTCACCCCGACTCGTCGGGGTCGAGCGAGAAGTGGTACTGCTTATCTCGTCGTTCCGTGACTGTCAGCTGGTCGACTCGCGTTCCATCCACCGAGAGCGTCGTCTCGAACGGGTCGCCGTCCCGAGCGGCCGACGCGTCGAGGGTGAGCCGAGAGGCCCTGGCCACGTCCTCGCGGTCGAAGAACAGTTCGGCTTCCCCGTCCTGGCCACCGAACCAGCGCTTCCCACCACTCGAAGACCCTCCGTACACTCCAACGCCGATGTACGGGTAGAGCAGTTTTTCACCCATGTCGATTCGCTTCTCGTACCCTGTACTCGGGTTAGAGAGTTCGAGGTAGTCTACGTAGAGTGCGAGGTCCCGAGCGAAGCGCGGGTCCGCCTCCGAGTTCAACTCCGTCTCCGCTACGGTGTGGTCGAAGGAGAACACCACATCGGCGTACGCGTCGAGGTTCAGGTACACGCCGTCTCCCTCGGCGAACTCCTCCTCGAGAATCTCCATGTACGTCGTCCCGTACTCCTCGCTGGGCTCCACGTTCGTGTACTCGTGGCCCTCGTTGAACGACGTGACCAGTACAGCGTTCAGGTCCGGGTCGACGAGGTCCAGGACGCTGTTGCACCACGACCGGAACGACGACGGCGAGCGTTCCATCACCGGATTGTCGCTGTCGCCGTTCCACTCCGTCTTGTCGAACCCGGGCATGATGCCCGGGATGAAGTCGACGTCCGTGTCCGCGGTCGCGAACCGCCAGTCCCGGTACTCTGCCAACGAGTACTCCGGAACGCGCTCGTTGACGTTCTCGACTGGTTCGTAGAACCCCGTGTAGTTGGAGACGGCGTCGAACGCGAACATGTGGTCGGCCTTCCCCGGTTCTCGAACCTCGAGCGGCATGTCGGCGACGACGTAGAGCTCCTCGCCGATTGCGTCGGCTGCCGCGTCGAACGCTCCCCGGATGTCGCCGATGAACCCGCCCGCGACGTACATGTAGACGACGGGCTTGTCGTCGATTCGCAGGTAGTTGTCGTGGCCGAAATACTCGTCGGCGAGATACTCCACGTCCTCGACGAACTGCTCGCGGTTGGCCTCGTCGTCGAAGTCCACGTTCCAGCCCGGGTCCTGCTCGAGACGGTTCGTCGTCTCGTAGAGGATGGAGACCTGTACGTCACCCAGGGCGTCGGCTGGAAGCACGTGGTCGACGAACGTCTCGTTCGAGTAGCTGTCCGGGCCCCACCAGCTGAGGCTCAGCCAATTCACTCCGAACTGCCGGCACCACTCGAGGTGCTGTTCGATGACCGCGGGGTCCTGGGCGTCGTACTCGCCGAGGGTCGGCTTCCCGGGGTAGCCCGCGTCCCAGTGGTCGCCGTTCCCCCACCACCCGTAGTAGTGCACACCCACGAGACGGTCGTCACCGACCGGCGCCGAGGGTTCCCCGACGTACCGCGTCTCCTGTCGTTCGGTCGCTGACGCCTCGTTGCTGTCGGTAGCTGTCACGACGACCTCGTACTCGCTGCCACCCATCACGTCGAGGGAGGCCTCGAACGACACGGTGCTGGGACCGTCGAACCGTTCGGTCGTAGATGCGTCCCCAGTAGCGACCGCCACAGCTTCGACGCCAGCCTCCGCGGACACGCTCCCGGTCACTGTGAGCGTTCGTTTCTCGGTCGTCTGTGGGTCGTCGTACTCGACCACCAGGTCCGCCACGGACGGCGGCACCTGGGTTGTCTCGGTCGTCTCGGTTCTCTCGCTGGTCTCGATTCCCCCGGTCGTCGTGCCAGTAGTGGTCGTCGACTCGGAGCCGCTCGACTGACACCCGCTGGTGGCCGTAATCAGTGTGGAGCCGGCGAGAGCGAGAAACTCGCGTCGAGGGCTGGAGGTCCCGTCGCTCATTCATGTCAGTCTGCTTCGAGGGTCGACTTAAAACTGTCTCACGCGAGCGTTCCCTGAGGTTCGCTCGTCAGCGGACCGCTCTCGTTCGTGTCGACTAGATTTCTGTGACGCGGTTGTCCACGTTCTCGACTGCCTCGGCGTCCTCCGGGAGCAGCGCCGCAACGAGGAAGTCGGTGTACGCCGCGACGTAGTCGACCAGCGCGGCGATGCGGTCGGCGTCGATGGCCTCCAGTGAGTCCAGCAGGAGGAACGGCACGTCCTCGTAGACGTCGTGGACGAGGTAGCCCGCGAGCGCGAACACCAGCCCCGTCACCTCGCGCTCGCTCTCGGAGAGGTGGGCGACAGTGTCCTCGTAGGCCGTTCCGTCGGCCGAACGGACCACGTGGAGGTCGAACTCGGCGTCCTCGGCTGCGCTCCGGCGGTCTCGGCTGGCCGTCGTGCGCTCGATCCAGATGCGTTCGACGTTGTCGTAGTCCAACATCTCGAGGACCGTCGCCATGTGGCCGTTGAACGCCTCGACGGCCTCGCTCTCCACCTGGTCGACGCGGTCCCGGAGGTCGGCGAGTTCCGAGACGATCTCCGCGCGGCGCTCCTCCAGGGCCTCCCGTTCGGAGAGGCGGTCGTCGAGGTCCGCGACGGTCTCCCTGACGTCCGCGAGGTCGGCGTCCACGCGGTCGAGTTCGGCCTCCAGTTCGTTGACCCGCTTCGCGCGGTCCACCGCCGTCTCGTGGCCGCCCGCGTCCTCGACTGCGGCTTCCAGTTCCTCGACATCGACTGCGAGTTCGTCTCGCTCGGCTTCGAGGCCCGACACGCGTGACTCGCGCTCCGCTATCTCCGACTCGACGGCGTCGAGTGCGGCCTCGACCTCCGCGCGTCGCTCCCGGACGTCGGCCGCCTCGCGCTTGCGCTCGGTGAGTGATTCGAGTTCAGCCGTGAAATCGTCCTTCCGCGCGCGCTTCCGGTCCCGGAGGTCCCGCAGGCGCTCGACGGTCGCCTCGATGCGCGAGCGCTCTACCTCCGTCCCGCACGTCCAGCAGACGTCGGTCCCCTCTTCCGCGACCAACGCGTCCGTCAGCGTCCCGCCGTCCGAGCGCTGCCCGCGGTTGCCCTCGGCGGCGCCGACCTCCTCTGCTATCTCTTCGTGAACGCCCTCCCCGTCGGCCAGCATCTCCTCGTTGAACCGCACGATTGCCTGGAGGTCTCCGACCTCGGCCTCCAGTTCGTCGCGCCGCCCGCGCAGTTCGCCGATGCGGGCATCGATGGTCTCCCCCTCGACGTCCATGGTGGGCAACGACTCTCGCTCCTCTCGGAGCTCCGCACGCTGCTCCTGCAGCGATTCGAGGCTCTCGCGCTCGGTCCGGAGCTTGAACCGGACGTCCTCGAGGTCCGACCGGGTCGCCTTCAGGTCGGCCAGCGCCTCGGACTCCTCACCCTCGGGCGCCTCCACGTCAGCGAGCTCGTCACGCGCGACGGACAGCTCCTCACGTCGGTCCTCGCGTTCGGCTTCCAGTTCGGCGACGCGCTGGCGGCGGTTCTCCAGTCGGGCGGCGACGTCGTCGAGGGTCGCAAGTTCGTCGTCGACCTCTCGTTTCTCGGTCTCCAGCCGGCCGATCTGCCGGCGGAGTTCGGCGGTGTCCACGGGTCGGACGACGATTTCGCGGAGGTCGTCCCCGCGCTCGACGGCGCGCCGCGCCTCGTTGTCCTCGAGGAGGAACGCGAAGAGGTCGGCGAGTTCGGAGTCCCCGAGCAGCGGGTCGCCCCCGAACGCGACGGTCCCGTCGACGCGGCCGAGCGTGCGCTCGTAGCGCTCGTCGGCCAGTTCGAGGCTCACGCTTCCCTTCTCGGCATCTCCTTTGAGGGTCGCGCGGTCGCTCCCGACGACGGCCATCACGGCCTGGAGGAAGGAGGTCCTGTTCGTCGCGTTCCGGCCCGCGAGGACGTTCACGCCGGGGGCGAGCGTGACGTCCGTTTCGTCGATACCGCCGACGTTGCGCGCGTGTAGATGTGCCGCGGACTGCCGCGCGGCCGACTCGTCCATGACTCTCCGTAGCTCACGGTCAGATATAGTTCTTCATCTTGGCGGACTCACTGGTCGCAGTCGCAGCCGCCCCGGTCGAGCAGCTCGGCGGCGTCGTAGTCCGCCCCGCAGTCCTGACAGAACACGCGAACGTTCACCAGGACGTCGGTGTCGCCGACGTCGATGCGTCCGGTGTTCGCCGACCGCTCGACGGCATCCGCCGTGACGGACGCCGCGCGTGACTGCAGGCGCCGCAGCGTCTCCACGTCCCGCTGTAGCTGGTCGCCGTCGTCTTTCCGCTCTGCGCCGCGGTACTCCCGGAGGTACGTGTGCACCGCCTGGTGGGAGACGAAGTCCTCGCGAAGCGCCTCGACGTCCACGCCCTCCCGGGACAGTTCGAGGCGCTTCTGCGTGCGCACGCCCTCGCTGACGTCGTCGCCCGTCAACACCTCGTAGGTCGCCGCGACGTCCTGTTCGACCGGGTTAGCACCCACGTCGGCGAGCGCCGTCGCGAGCAGGCGGCGGTTGAATTCGTCGGCGAGCGCCCGGAGACTCGTCCGCTCGTCGCCAGTCCCCGTCCACCGGCGTTCGAGCTCCTCGCCCGCGCCCGACAGGTCGTACTCGTCGATGAGGCGGCCGACCTTGCAGCGCGTCGGGTCGCGGGTCTCCGGGCCTGTCATCGACTGTACCGTGGGAACGGTGGAGGAAAAGCGTCGCGGTGTGAGGGAGGGGGGAGGCGCAGACCTCACGGCTCGCAGCGCTCGCCGTTCGAGTTATCGGAGACTCTCCTCGCGGTCGAGTCTCCCAAGCCAAGGGTGCGATTTGAACGCACGGATTCTCGATTACAAATCGAGTGCTTGAACCACCCAAGCTCCCTTGGCGCAGTTCCGGCTTAGTCGGGGTCCTTTGTGTGCGTATCGCTTTCGGCCGGTCGTTCTAAGGTGACACGGTTGGGGTCGTACCCCCGGCGCTCGTACAGTCGGCGGGCGCCCTCGTTGTCCCACAGCGCCTCGACGGCGAGCACGTCGGCATCCCGCTCGCGCAGTTGGGCTTCCGCGTGGTCGAGTAGCGCGCTCCCGACTCCGCTGTCCCGCGCGTCCGGGACCACATAGAGGTTGTCGACGACGCCCCGCGTCACGTCCGTCTCGTACAGTCCGGTCTCGACGTGGAACATCACGAAGCCGACCCGCAGTCCATCCCGCCGCGCCACGCCCACGCCGCCGGTGTGGACGTACTGCGCGATGAGTTCCTGCGCTTGCTCGCGATTCTCTTCCGCGAGGAGGTGCGAGCCGTGGTCGTGCTGTTCGGCGGCGAGCGCCACCCACTGGTCGGCCACGGCCGGGACGTCGCCGCCCGTCGCGGCCGTCACGTCCATCAGCGCAGCGCCTCCACTGCCGCCAGCGGTTCGCCCGTGAGCATGCGGAGGGCAGCGCCGCCGCCGGTGCTGATGTGGTCGAACCCGGAGAGACTGAACTTGCGGATGGCGGCCGCGGTGTCGCCGCCCCCGACGATGGTGTACTCGGCCCGCGTGGCTGCCTCGTAGAGACCGCGCGTCCCCTTGGCGAACAGTTCGTCCTCGAAGACGCCGGCGGGACCGTTGAGGATGGCGGTGCCGGTCTCGGCGAGCACGTCCGCGTACGCCTCGATGGTGTCGCTCCCGAGGTCCATCACGGCCTCGTCGTCGCGGGGCGGGAGTTCGGAGACGGGGAGTTCGCAGCGCTCGCCGTCGCGCGCGACGGCCACGTCGACGGGTAGCTGGATGCTCTCGCTGTAGGATTCGAGCAGTTCCTCCGCTCGCTCGATCTCCGTCTCGTAGCCCCGGTCGTGGATGAGTTCCGTGCTCCGGCGCCCGACGTCGACGCCGTCGGCTGCGAGGAAGATGTTGGCGACGACGCCAGTGCACAGGACGTTCTCCGCGAGGCCGTTCTCCAGGGAGTGCTCGGCGACCGCCACCGAGTCCGGCACCTTGGCGCCGCCGACGACGTACGTTCGCGGGGTCGGCGTCTCCTCGATGGCGCCGAGTACGTCGAGTTCCTCTTCCATCACGCGACCCGCGTACGAGTCGAGCAGTTCGGGGAAGCCGACGAGCGACGGCTGGGAGCGGTGTGAGGCCGCGAACGCGTCGTTGACGTAGGCGTCGAGAGCCGAGGAGAGCCGGGAGACGAGGAACGTCTCCGCTGCGCGCGCCGGGTCGAACTCCATGTACTCCTCGCTGTAGAAGCGCGTGTTCTCCAGCAGCACCGCCTCGCCACCGTCGAGCGCCTCGATGGCCTCCCGCGCCTCGGCGCTGAACGTCGCGTCGCAGTAGCCGACGTCGTGGTCGAGAAGGTCGTCGAGGCGGTCGGCGTGCGATTCGAGGCGCGCGAACTCGTCACCGCCGGGGCGGCCCTGGTGGGCGAGCACCGCGACCCGCGCGCCGGCGTCGAGCAGTTCGGCCAGCGTGTCGACGTGGGCCCGCAAGCGAGCGTCGTCGGCCAGCGAGTCGTCCTCCGCGAGCGGACTGTTGATGTCGACCCGTACACCGACCGCAGCGTCGGCCGCCGGGAGGTCGTCGAGGGTCCGTATCGCCATGTACGAAAAGGGAGCCTAGCGGCCTGTATATGCGTTACTGTCTCCGAGGTCGTGAGGGTAGAACTAACGAACGGTAGCAGTCAACTAAACCGGCCGGGCGGCTCAGACGGAGCGACACTCGATGCAGAGGAGCTGGCCGTTGACCGAGACGAGTTCGCCCGTGAGCCCCCCACAGCTCTCGCAGACGCCCTGCTCCGCGTAGTCGGTCTGTGCCTCGGTGAAGTCCTCGCGGGCCGACCCGTCGCCGAACTCGCTACCGGAGTCCTCGCCGGCGGTCGCGCTCACGGCCTCGGGTGGCTGTTCGCGAGCGGGCCCCACCACGGTTGGCGCGATGTCCCGGGCCTCGACGATGCCGCGGACGCCGTCCCCGTCGGTCACGAGCACCCGGGGGTTGCCGGTCCGCCCCATCGCGTTCGCGGCGTCCGCGACGACGGCGTCCGGGGGGAGCGATTCGGGCGTGTCTCGCATGACGTCCGATACGGTGGTGTCGGCGAAGCGTGCGTCGTCGAGGAGCAGGTCGAGGATGGCCTCGGTTGTCACGAGACCGACTGATTCGTTGCCGCGCAGCACCACGGCGCTCGTGGTGTTCTCGGCCCGCATCAGTTCGACCGCGTCGAGCAGCGCGTCGGATTCGCTCACGCCGACGAACTCGTGGGACATCACGTCCCTGAGAGCTAGTTGGGGCATGTCAACAACTAACACGTATCTGCGCTAAAAATGTGTTCCCGTAACGCGTATCACCACTTCGCCCCTACGTTCACGGCCTGCGGCAGCGGGGGGAACGCGGTAGACGAGGACTGCCAGGACCGCCGACACGTCCACCGTGGCGAAACGCTGCATTCAACACGATTCGCCCCCGTGCGTGTAGCAATGACCATCCCGTCGTTCGTCGTCGGCATCGCAGGGGGGACCGGTGCGGGGAAGACGACGGTGGCCCACGAGGTGACGGAGAACGTCGGGGAGGCAGTCACGCTCATCCCTCTCGACAACTACTACGAGGACCTCAGCCACATGGCCTTCGAGGAACGAGCGGACGTCAACTACGACCACCCGTCCGCGTTCGAGTGGGAACTCCTCCGCGAGCACCTCGACGCCCTCCTCTCCGGGCAGTCCGTCGAGATGCCCCAGTACAGCTTCGAAGAACACCTCCGCGAGGACGAGCGCGTCACCGTCGAACCCACCGACGTCATCGTCCTCGAGGGCATCCTCTCGCTCTACGACGAGCAGGTCAACGAGATGCTCGACCTCCACATCTACGTCGAGACGGACGCCGACGTCCGCATCCTCCGGCGCATCGAGCGCGACGTCGTCGACCGCGGTCGCGGCCTGGAGGGCGTCATGGAGCAGTACCTCTCGACGGTGAAGCCGATGCACGAGCAGTTCATCGAACCGACGAAGAAGGACGCCGACATCATCATCCCGGAGGGCGCCAACTCCGTCGCGGTGAACCTCCTCGAGGAGAAGGTACAGGCCGAGAGTTCGGAGATGGCCGCGTGGGCCGCCCGCGAGGACGGCGAGCGCTACGCCGACAGCAGTCAGCCAGTCGGCGACACGAAGTAGCTACGCGCTCGGGTGGTACTCCAGGAAGTCGCCCGCCCGGAGCGCCCCGCCGACCCTCTTGTGGAAGTCGACCTTCGTCTCGAACTCGTCGACCTCCACGTACTCGAAGATGTCCGCGACGGAGACGACGAGTTTGTGGTTCAGTCGCACCGGCCAGTCGCCGTACTCCTCGACGAACGCCGCCGCGTCCAGCGGGAAGTCCTCGTGCTCGTCGGTCATCTTCGAGAGCACTGCGAGCCCGTAGTTGCGGCCACCCTCGCTACCCTTCTCCCCGTCCGGGTCGTGAATCCAGTTCCGCCCCGAGGGGTCTTCCATCTCTGCCATACACGGACGGTTCCGCGCTGGCCCCAAAACCGTTTCTCAATAGCGCTCACTGGACAGGCGGAAACTCCGCGTCCAACTGACCAAACGACAAGGGGAGCATTCGCGGGCCGAGCGGTTCGCAGAACCCGAGGCCCAGCGATTCACCGCGCGAACGGAGTGAGCGCAGGCCGACGAACGAACGGAGCGTTAGCGAAGTGAGTGAGGAGTGCTTTTAGCGTAGCTTTTGCGAGCGCGAGCCGGTGTCTCGCGCGCTGGAAAAGGTACACGGTGAGGATGGGATTCGAACCCATGAGGCTGACGCCACCGGTTTTCAAGACCGGCGCATTAGGCCGCTCTGCCACCTCACCACGCGGACAGGCGTACGAACGGTGGACGGTTGAAACTGTCGTTGTCCGGCGGTCGGCTACTCGCGGACGAGCGTCGGGTCGCCGTCTTCGGCGACGACGCGGAGGCCGAGTTCGTCGACACGGGCCGCCGTGTGGGCGGGAACGAGACGGCCTGCGGCGCGGCGCGCGCTGAGTTCTGCGACGAGCGAGCGCAGGTCGTCGCCGGTGCGGACCCGAATCGACCGCGGGAGGAAGTCGACGTCGTGGCCGGCGTCGAGCGCGCGGGCGGTCAGGCTCTCGACCTGTGGAACGTCGTAGGCGCCGGTGAAGTCGATCGGGGAGGTGAACCCAGCGAAGTAGACGTCGCCGTCCGCAGCGGGACCGAGGACGACCGGACTGCGTCGGAGTTTCATCGCGGCGCTGTCGACGTCCTTCCGGAGGAACAGCGGCGCGTCGGGTTCGACCGCAGCGGCGGAGGTGACGCCCTCGCGTTCGAGCAGGTGGGAGACGGTGTTTCCCACGCGAGCGGCCTTCGAGGAGCCGACCTGTACCTCGACGCGCGCGTCCTCCCGCTGCTCGTCGTCGAGGACTGCATCGACGAGCGCGCGGACTTCTGCCTCCGCGTCGGCGTCCGTGGGGACGTGCTCGTCTGGGATATCGTCGTCCGACCGGTAGTTCACGAGCAATTCGCCGCCGCTCTCGACGGCCGCGAGGAACGCGTCGGCGGCCATCGCCTCGTACAGCGACGTCGCTTCGGGGGCGGTGAGCGGCGACGTCCCGGGGAACTTCGGGAGGACGAGTCCCTCCCGCGGCGGGTCGATCGTGACGCCGACGACGGTCATACGTGCTTCTGGGTTCCCGGGTGGCTTGAACGCGGTGATACCGGTCCAGCAGAGCCAAAGTAGACCGCCGACTGCGTCGTGCCCAAACCGACTAAGTCCGAGTACCCGAAACAAAGCAGTCGATGAACGCTCGGAAGGCCCTGACTGGGCTCGCACTGGCCTCGATTCTTGTCGCAGCGGTCGGCGTTGTCGCCTCCCTGGCGGCGGCGCTCGGGCTGCTCTCGAACGCCGCGACGCTCGCGTTCCTCGTCGTCGCCGTCATCCTGGTCGTCGGCGCGGGCGTCCTGGGAACCGGGGGTCCGAAGCACACGAGAACGCCGTACTGGCGGTAGAACCCGTCGCCTTCCGTGGTCGCAGTGGTGGCTGACTACCGTCCGCGCCGCCCTTTCGTCTGCCGGTAGTCCGTCCCCAGAAGGTCGAGGAAGAACTCGATGTAGGCCTCCGTCTGGTCGTCGGTCTGGTCGGCGGGGTGGACCATCGGCGCGAGTTCGAACCCGCGCCCGCGGATGGTCGTTGCGTGGCACTCCTCGACGTCGAACGACTCGGCCGGCTTCGTGGTGTGGTCGCGGGCGAGTTCGGTGAGTGCGCGCTGGCCGACGGGTACCAGTATCTCCGGGTTGATCATCCGCACGTCGGCGTTGAGGTACGGCTCGCAGGTCGTCACCTCGGTGTCGGTCGGCCCGCGGTCCGGGTGCCGGCAGCGCGTGAGGTACGCGAGGTAGGCGTTGTCGAGTTCCGGGTCCTCGCTCGACGGGAGGGAGTTGTTCAGCCCGACGCTCCCGAGGATGTGCTGGAATTTCTCGCCCACCTCGTCGCCAGTGAACGGAACACCGGTGCGCTCGGCGCCCGCGCTCGGCATCTCGCCGACGAAGACGAAGTCCGCGCCCACGTCCCCGTAGCCGTGGACGACGCGCTCGCGGACGTCACAGAGTTCCGGACAGTTCCGGCACTCCTCGTCCATCCCGTAGGGGTTCTGCTGGCCGCGCTGGTGGGCGTCCATCTGTCCGGTACTCGGGGCGCCTCGCAAAAAGCCGCTTCGCTCGAACTCGCTACTCGTTGCGCGGACTGCTCGGGTGGTAGTCGGTGTCGTACTCGCCGGGCTGGCCGTCGAGGCGGTCCGGGTTGATGCGGCCCCCGAGCAGCATGAAGTCCAGAATCGTCAGGTTGAGCATCGCCTCCACGACCGGGACGCCGCGGGGCGGCAGCACGGGGTCGTGGCGCCCGATGACCTGCTCAGTCTTCTCCTCGCCGGTCTCCCAGTCGACCGTCTGCTGCTCCTTGGGAATCGACGTGGGCGCGTGGAGCGTCACCTCGCCGTAGATGGGTTCGCCGGTCGTGATGCCGCCCTGCAGGCCGCCGTGGTCGTTCTCCACGGGGACGGGGTCACCGTCCTCGCTGAACTCCCAGTCGTCGTTCCGGTCCTTCCCGGTCCGCTCGCGGGCCTCGCGGCCGAGACCGAACTCGAAGGCCGTCGTCGCTGGGACGGAGAGCATCGCCTGTCCGAGTCGGGCCGTCACGCTGTCGAAGCGCGGGGCGCCGAGGCCGCGCGGCACACCCTGAACCTCGAAGTAGATCGACCCCCCGATGGAGTCGCCCTCTGCCTGGTACTCCTCAATGAGCTCCTGCATCTCCTGGGCCGTCTCCGGGTGCGCGCAGCGGACGTCGTTGTCCTCGGTGTGTTCGAGCATCTCCTCGAAGGACACTTCGGGCGCTTCGATGTCCCCGATCTGGTTGACGTGGGCCTTCACCTGCACGCCCTCCTTCTCGAGGATCTCTTTGGCGATAGCGCCCGCGGCGACCCAGTTCACCGTCTCGCGCGCCGAAGAGCGGCCGCCGCCACCCCAGTTCCGGGTGCCGAATTTCGCGGAGTACGTGAAGTCGCCGTGGCTCGGCCGCGGGGCCGTGACGAACGGCTCGTACTTCCCGGACTCGGCGTCCTTGTTCTGGATGGTCATCCCGATGGGCGTCCCCGTCGTGTAGCCGTCCTGGATGCCGGAGTTGATGGTCACCTCATCGGGTTCGCCCCGCGAGGTGGTGATCATCGACTGGCCGGGCTTCCGGCGGTCGAGTTCGCGCTGGATCGTCTCCTCGTCGAGTTCGAGTCCCGCGGGACAGCCCGAGACAACGACGCCCATGCCCCGACCGTGGCTCTCCCCGTAGGTCGTGACCTGGAACAGTCGCCCGAAGCGATTACCGTTCATTGTGGGAGGATACGGCGGGAGGGATTTAGTGCTTGCAGTACGCGCAACGGGTGCCGGTCAGTGGGCGGCCCAGCGAACCACCGACAGCCTGGGCAATCTGGTGACTAACTGGGGTGTTTCTATCGATATCTGGCTAGTACAATGAAGGCAGATGATTGCCAATTCGTTTCAAAACCCACCCAACTGCCCCCAACGAGCATTTTTGCGAGTACTTAATCCTTGAGGTGAAGTCCTTATTGTCGGCGGTGGCCTTCAATATTCGATATGGCAGAGTCGATGCGGGTGGACGGTGCAGGAACCGAGGCTCAGATTCATAGCGCGCTAGCGAACGAACGGCGTCGTCACGTGCTCTCGACCCTGGAGGAAGCCGAGTCAGAACTCACGCTGACCGAACTCGTCCGCGAGGTGGCGCGTCGCGAGCGCGGCAACGAACCGGGAGCGACCAGCGACGAGGTGAAGCGGATTCGCATCTCGCTGTACCATCGCCACCTCCCGAAGCTCGCGGACGTGGGGCTGGTCGAGCACCATCCCGGGAAGAAGACGGTCGCACTGACGGACGAACGCGAGTAGCGGTCCAGCTGTTACCGGTCGACGTCGGCACCGAGCCCGGCGAGCACCTCGAAGAAGTCGGGGAACGAGACGTCCACGTGTTCTGCGCCAGCTATCGTGGTCTCGCCGTCGGCGACGAGTCCAGCGACGGCGAGCGCCATCACGAGACGGTGGTCGCCGCGGCCGTCGACGTGCGCGCCGACGAGGTCGGAGTCGCCGCCGTGGACGAGCAGTTCGTCCGGGCGCTCCTCCGTCTTCACGCCCATCTTCGTGAGTTCATCGGCCATCGCGCTCACACGGTCGGTCTCCTTGTAGCGGACGTGCTCGGCGTCCGTGATGCGCATCGTGCCGTCGGCGGCAGCGCCGAGGACGGCGAGCGTCGGCAGGAGGTCGGGCGTGTCCGCGACGTCCACCGTGACGCCGGAGAGCGCGGACTGGCGGACGACGATTTCGCCGTCGTCTTCGTGCCAGTCGACGTCCGCGCCCATCTGTTCGAGGACGTCCACGATGGCGGTGTCTCCCTGTGCGCTGGGGTACGCGCCTTCGACGACGACGTCGCCGTCGGCAGCGAGCGCGCCCGCTGCGAGCAGGTAGGAGGCCGAGGAGAAGTCGCCCGGGACGTCGTACTCGCCCCCGGCGGGGTCGTAGGTCTGCTCCCCATCGACGCGGTAGCCCGCCTCGGTCTCCGCGGCCTCGACGCCGAAGTCCGCCAGCACGTCGAGGGTGATGTCGACGTAGGGCGCGGACTTCAGCTCCGTCGTCAACTCGACGTCGATGCCATCCTCGGTGGCGGCGCCGGCCATGATCAGCGAGGTGACGAACTGCGAGGAGACGTCGCCGGGCATCTCGACGCGCCCGCCCTCGATGGGGCCGTCGACGACGAGCGGCGCCTGGCCGTTGCCCCGCGTGGAGCGCGCGCCTCCGCCGAGGGACTCGATGGCGTCGAGGAGTGGTCCGTGGGGGCGCGAGCGCAGCGATTCGTCGCCGGTGAGGACCGTGGTTCCGTCGGCGAGTGCCGCGGTCCCCGTGACCAGGCGCATCGTCGTACCGGAGTTCTCGCAGTCGACGACATCCGCCGGGACCGATGGGTCGCCGCTGAACCCGGTCACGTCCCAGTCGTCGCCCTCGCGGTTTTCGCTGCCCCCGAACGCCTCGACGGCCGCCGCGGTCGCCCGGGTGTCCGCGCTTTTCAGCGGGTTGCGGACTAGCGCGCCGTCGGCGTACCCCGCCGCGAGCAGCGCGCGGTGCGTGTAGCTCTTCGAGGGCGGGGCGCGCGCGGCGCCGCTCACCCGCGAGTTCCCGACAGTGGCTTCCATGGGCGCGAGGACGGCGCGCCCACCCAATAGGGTTCCGGAGGCGGTAGCGTTTAGGTGCCACCTCCACGACTCGGTGGCATGGACCCCGACCTCTCTCGACTCGACGAGTACCTCGACGAACGGGGACTCGACGGCTACGCGTTCTACGACGACGCCTCGAACTCCGACCTCTACTACGTCACCGGCTTCGGCGCCCCCGACCCGTTCTTCGCCGTCTACACGCCCGACGCCACCGGTATCCTCGCGTCGTCGCTCGAGTACGGTCGCGCAACCAGGGAGAGCCGAGCGGACGTCGTCAAGCGGTTCTCGGACTACGACCTCGCCGAGAAGCGCGCCGAACACGGTCCCGAGAAGGCAGGACACCTGGTTCGTGCGGAGTTCCTCGCGGACCTCGGTTGCGAGGCTGTCGACACGAACCAGAGCTTCCCCCTCGGCGTCGCGGACGCGCTCCGCGAGGAGGGGCTCTCGCTCGACCCGGACGACGACAACGTCGTGATGGACATCCGCGCGGTGAAGACCGAAGAGGAGGTAGAGCACGTCCGCCGCGCCCAGCGCGCCAACGAAGCGGCGATGGCACGCGCCGAGGAACTAATCCGGGGTGCGGACGTCGTCGACGGCGTCCTCCACCACGACGGCGAACCGCTCACCAGCGAGTTCGTGCGCCAGGAGATCGAGATCACGCTGCTCCGCAACGACTGTTCGCTCGACGAGACCATCGTCGCCTGCGGGAACGACGCCGCCGACCCGCACAACCGCGGCAGCGGCCCGCTCGAAGCCGACGAGTTCGTCATCGTCGACATCTTCCCTCGGGACAAGGCCTCGAAGTACCACAGCGACATGACGCGGACGTTCCTCAACGGCACGCCCTCCGAGACGCAACAGGAGTGGTACGACGTGACACAGGAGGCGCTGGAGGCGGCCCTCGACGCCGTCGGTCCCGGCGTCCCGAGCGAGGCGGTCAACCAGGCCGTCGTCGACGTCTACCAGAAGCACGGCCACCCGACCATCTTCACGGACCCGGAGACGGAGATCGGGTTCATCCACTCGACGGGCCACGGCGTCGGCCTCGACGTCCACGAGAAGCCGGGCGTTTCCCGCGGCGGCGACGAACTCCGGGCTGGCCACGTCGTCACCATAGAACCTGGCCTGTACGACCCTGACGTCGGTGGCGTCCGCATCGAGGACATCGTCGTCGTCACCGAGGACGGCTACGAGAACCTGGCCGACTACCCCATCTCGCTCGTGGAGTAATCGCTCAGCTGCGGGTGTCGGTGTTCTCCTCGCTGAGGTCGTTGAACACCGCGAGGAAGTCCGACTCGTCGAGCTTCCTGACCATCCGGTCGAGATTCGACCGCTTCTCCGCCAGCTCCGCGCACAGCGACTGGTAGCGCTCGTCGTCGACGAGTTCGTCCTCGGTCTTCGACGTCTCGAGGGTGGCGCGCTTCGAGGCGAGCGAGAAGTAGCTCTGCACCTCTTCGCTGTACAGCGAGCGTGCGAGTAGCTGACTGACGAGCGTCTCGAGGTCCTCGCGGTCGACGGGCTTCACGACGTAGGCGTCGAACCCGAGTTCGAGGATGTCGAAGTCCGGGTCGACGGCCGTCACCATCGCGACCTGGCAGTCGTTGCCTTGCTGGCGGACGGTCTGTAGTACGTCGTCCCCGGAGCTCTCCGGGAGTCTACGGTCGAGCAACACCACGTCAACGTCCTCGTCGAACTGGTCGAGGGCGCTACTGGCGGTGTACGCCGTCCGCACGTCGTAGCTGGGACTGAGCCAGTCGGCGAACAGGTCCGCGAGTTCGCGTTCGTCCTCGACGACGAGGACCGTCGCCGTATGTGTCATTCCAGACCGTACAAGTCAGTCGGGTTGTTTAGTTCTTTCCCGATACAGTAGTCTAATTGATGGGTTCGGCGTTCGGACGCACGACCACAGTGCCCTCCTCGGTGACTCTCACCGCGCCGTCAGACTGGGTGACGAGCCAGTAGACGAGCCAGAGTCCCACGCCGGAGCCGTGGCGCAGCGGCGTCTCGTCGGCCCCTGCCAGCGTCCTGCGCTCGTGCTCCGGGATGCCGGAGCCGTTGTCCCCGACGCGCACCATCGGTGGGTCCGGTTCGACGGTGACGTGCACCATCGAGTCGGTGGCATCGTTGTGCTCGGCCGCGTTCGACAGCAACTCCCGGACCGCCAGGCGAAGTCGGCTGTCCGCTTCCAACTCACAGGTCACGGTGATCTCGAAGGAGACGCCGGGGAACTCCTCGGCCACCCGCTCTACTTCCTCGCGCACCATCTCGCCAAGGGGTTCCTCCGGGCCGACGCCCGCCTCCAGGGCGCGCTCGAGCTGTCGGGCCTTCTCGCCGGCCGCCAGCAGGTCCTCCGCGGCGGTGACGATGCTGTCGACGTCCTCGTCGTCGCCGAGGCGCTCCCGGAGTCGTTCCGCCCGACCGAGCACGACGTTCAGCGCGTTCCGGACGTTGTGCCGCAGCACGCGGTTCAGGACGCGGAGGCGCTGCTCGCGTTCCTCGCGGCCCGTGACGTCTCGGCAGACCCAGACGTAGCCGTCGCCCGCGAGCGCGGTCATCGAGAGGTCCTGTGGGTACGTCGTCCCGTCGCTGCGCCGGGCGGTGACCGTCCCCTGCCACTCCTCCTGCGCTCCAGCGTCGAACTCCTCGAGCACGGCCGAGACGCGCTCGCGGGTGGCCTCCGGGTAACAGACCTGCCACGGTTCGCCGACGATGCTGGCGGGACTGTCGGCGCCGTACCCCTCGGCGAACGCCGCGTTCGCGTAGGAGACCGTCCCGGAGTCGTCGAGCACCGCGATGCCGTCCATGGCCGCGTCGAGCGCGCGCAGGAGGCGGAGGTGCGACCCAGCCCGCCAGCGGTCCCGGTCGCTGTACGTCCCCGCGATTGCGGCACCCAGCGCGCCGGTGCTCACGTGCTGGATGACCACGTGTGGTAGCGTCGCCTCGACGCCGTACGCACCGACGAGGACGGCCCAGAGGTCGAGCGTGAGGACGACCCCCGCACCGCCGATAGCCCACGCGAAGACCGCGTCCCCCCGGGCGCCGGCGGGCGCGCGCAACCAGAACCAGAGTCCGTAGCCGAGCAGCGCGAGCGCCGGCAGTATCGTCGCGACCGCCACCATGGGGGCCGGTGAGACGTGAGTGGCGAAGTGGGCGAGTGCCGCGCCCGTCAGTGTCACCCCGAGCGCCGGGACCAGCCAGCGTCGGGCGGTAACGGGCGCGGCGAGGTGGTCGTCGACGGCCGACATGGTTTCGGGGATACAGCGGAGGGATAAAAATCCACGCGTCGGCGAGCGAACGCCTTTTGCCGACCGGGACGCAACCGTCGGTCGATGGACGTACTCGTGGTGGGGGCCGGCGACGTCGGACGGTGGTTCGCGGCGCTAGCGGACGCACCGGTGGCGTTCGCCGACGTGGACGACGAGCGCGCCGCGGCGGCCGCCGAAGCACACGACGGCTGTGCCAGGACGGTGTCGCTCGACGCCGACGAGTCCTTCGGGCTGGTCGCCGTCGCGGTGCCGATGAGCGCCGCTGCCACCGCCATCGAGGACCACGCGGGGAAGGCCCAGCAGGCCGTCGTGGACTTCACTGGCGCGATGGAGGCGCCGCTGCGCGCGATGGCGACGGCGGCCCCCGCACGCGAACGCGTGAGTTTCCACCCGCTGTTCGCGCCGGAACACGAACCGGGCCGAATCGCGGTGTCGTCGAGCACGCCCGGCCCGGCCACCGACCGGGTTCGCGAGTGGCTCGAAGCCGCGGGCAACGACCTCGTCGACGTCGAACCAGCGGAGCACGACGAGGCGATGGCGACGATTCAGGGGCGGGCCCACGCCGCTGTGCTCGCGTTCGCGCTCGCGGCCGACGACGTGCCGGAGGAGCTGGCGACGCCGGTGTACGAGTCGCTATCGGAGCTCGCGGACCGCGTCACCGACGGGAACGCGGGGGTCTACGCCGACATCCAGGAGACGTTCGGCGGCGCGGACGAGGTGGCCGCCGCCGCGCGCCGGCTCGCCGACGCCGAGGACTTCGCGGAGGTGTACGAGGATGCCGGTCGATAGAGACGCGATCCTGGACAGCGCGAAGTACCTCCGCGGGGTCCGCCCGCTCGACCCAGCCGAACTCCGGGAGTACGTCACCGACCAGCCACACGACGCGGTGGTCCGGCAGGTGCTCCGCGAGCACGCCGCAAAACTCGGCGTCGTCGAGCGCGACGACGGCACGTTCGTCCCCGCCGGCGAGGATCCGGTCTACCCGGAGTTCGACGGCGTCAAAGCGCTCCCAGCGTCGTACGAACGCGCCGTGGAGAACCTGCTCGTCGAGCGCTGGGGACCGGAGTGGCACACGGGGGACTCGGGGGACACGTTACGCGAGACAATTCGGCGGTTCAAGGACGACTACTACCGCCAGGCAGACGTCGAATACGACCGCGACGTCGCGCTCGGCTACGCAGTCTACCACCTCGCGACGTACTACGCGGCGGTCCAGTACGTGCTCGCGGACCTGGCGCGAGACGGCCTGCTGACCGGACATCTGCGCGTCCTGGACCTCGGTGCGGGCATCGGCGGCCCCGCCCTCGGGCTGTTCGATTTCCTGCCCGAGGACGCGCTCGTGGAGTACCACGCCGTCGAACCGAGCGCCGCGGCCGACGTGCACGAAGAACTGCTCGCGGAGGCGCCGCGGAACGTCCACCCCGAAATTCACCGCGAGACGGCCGAGGCGTTCGAACCCGAGGGCGAGTACGACCTCGTGATGGCGTGCAGCGTCCTGAGCGAACTCGACGACCCGGTTGCGGTTGTCGAGCGCTACCTCGACTGTCTCGCCGATGACGGCACGTTCCTCGGGCTGGCGCCCGCGGACAAGAACACGAGCACGCAACTCCGCCAGGTCGAGCGCGAGGTAGAGCAGCGCGGGGCGACGGTCTACGGCCCGACGCCGCGGCTCTGGCCCGGGGAGCGGCCGACGGACCGCGGGTGGAGCTTCGACGAGCAACCCGAGGTCGAGGCGCCGGCGTTCCAGCGCAAACTCGCGGAGGCCAGCCAGCGCCCCTCGGAGTTCCTCCACACCGAGGTCCGGTACTCCTACTCGCTGTTGCGGACGGACGGCCGCCGCCAGCACGCGGTCGAGTTGAGCGCGGACCGCCTGCTGAAACTCGCGGACGCCGACGACCGGGTGACCGACCGCACGGACACGGTGGTCGCGAAACTCTCCCGGAACCTCGCGGACGAAGACGCCAACCCGCTGTTCAAGGTCAGCGACGGCAGCGAGCGCGACGACTGCTACGCGGTGCTCGTTCGGCCGACGAGCCTGAACCGCGACCTGCTCGACGCCGACTACGGCGACCTGCTCTCCGTGGAGTCTGCGCTCGTCCTCTGGAACGACGACGAGGAGGCGTACAACCTCGTCGTCGACGAGGAAACAGTCGTCGACAGCGCCTAGAAGAACTCGTCGGCCCGCCTCGTGGCGAACTCGTCGAGACGCGCCGGCCGTTCTGCGACCCACGCTGCGCCGTTGATCTCCGCCTCCTGGACGGCAATCTGGCCGCCCGCGTACGCCGCGTCGAAGAACACGTGTAGCGTGTGGCTCACCGTGTCGTCGTCGGGGTCCTCGCTGCGCCAGCGGGCGTGCTGGAGGTGCCAGAGCCCCGTGATTTCACAGTCGACGCCCGCCTCCTCGCGGACCTCCCGGCGAGCGGCTTCCTCGAAGGACTCCTCGCCTTCCAGACCGCCACCCGGCACTCCCCACTCCGACTCGCCGCGGGGCAGAATCACGAGTGCCCGCTCGCGGGTCTCCTCGCCGCCGGAGTAGCTCTCGCTGCGTTCGCCCGCCTGGTCGGGCTGGCGCACCGTCCAAGCGTACGCGCTTCCGACGTAGCCGTCGCGGGCGTTCTCGACGTACTCCGGGAACTCCGCGGTCGGAACCTCGACGGTCTCGTCTTCGACGGGGACGGCCACGTATGCGGACTGCAACCGCTCCACCTGGCGCTCCACGAACTCACGGTTGATGGCCGTCTCCGTCATGGAGCCGAGGCTTCTACCGGTTCGACAAAATACCTGGCGGAACCCTGCTCGATCAGCCCACACTGCGCAGGCCCGCGACGGCGGCCGGCAGACAAATCCTCTTTACCCCGGCGGCCGACAGCGTACCGTATGCACTGGTCATCTGCGGGAGTGTCTCTGTTCTGCGCCGTCGACGCGCCGTCCGAGCGGGGTGCTGTCTGACGTGGTCACGGTCCTCGCAGTCGTCGGCATCATTGTCGCGGCGTTCGTCGGATTCAACATCGGTGGCTCCTCGACGGGCGTCGCGTTCGGGCCGGCGGTCGGTAGCAAACTCGTGCGGAAAGCGACCGCGGCGGGACTGTTCAGTGTGTTCGCGCTGGTCGGCGCGTGGACCATCGGACGGAACGTCATCGCGACAATGAGCGACGGCATCGTGCCCGCCGCGCAGTTCTCGCCCGCGGCGGGCGTCGGCGTCCTCTTCTTCACGGGCTTCTCACTGCTCATCTCGAACATCTACGGGGTGCCCGCCTCGACGTCGATGACCGCCGTCGGCGCCATCGTCGGTCTCGGGCTGGCAACGGGGTCGCTGAACGAGGCGCTGATGTTCACCATCGTCTCGGCGTGGATTGTCGCGCCGCTCGTCGGCTTCGCCATCGGCGCCGTCATCGGGCGGTACGTCTACCCGCAACTGGACGCGCGGCTGTCGTTCACGCGCCTCCAGCGGGAGTTGATACAGGTCGACCGGTCGGGGTCCCTCCCGAGACCACGGCTCAACCAGAACGCGTCGCCCCGCGACCTCGTGGCGTCGTTCCTCGTGCTCGGCATCGCCTGCTACATGGGGTTCAGCGCCGGCGCCTCGAACGCCGCGAACGCCGTCGCGCCGCTCGTCGGCAACGGGACCGTCGACACCAGCCAGGGCGTCCTGCTCGCCGTCGCGGCGATAAGCCTCGGCGGGTTCACCATCGCGCGCCGCACGCTCGCGACGGTCGGGGACGGCATCACCGACCTCCCAATCCTCGCCGCGCTCGTCGTCTCGACGGTCGGCGCGACCATCATCACCGTCCTCTCGTACTTCGGCATCCCGGCCAGCCTCGCGGTGAGCACGACGTGTTGCATCATCGGCCTCGGGTGGGGGCGGGCGAGTCGCGCCGTCACGCTCGCCGAACTCGCCACGCCCTCCGTCGAATCGGACCCCGGACCGGGGCTCTCGACGGGCGCGCTGGCGGCGCCGTCCGTGGACGCGGACGACGGTGCTGGCGGGACGACCGTGGGCGACTTGGCGAGCGAGGAGCGTATCGAACCGGAGACGCCCACCGAGGAGACACCGTCCGTCCCGCCCATCGGCGAGGAGGACATCGAGGAGCTGACCGCGGAGGACCTCTTCGACCCCGCGGCGACCACCAGAATCGTGTTCCTCTGGGTCGCGACACCGGCGCTCTCGGTCGTCGGCTCCTACGTGCTGTTCGCGTTCCTGCTGTGAGTGAGAGCCCTGGGGACCGTCGCTCCCGCCACCTACGTTTATGCGGTAATCGCCCGTTGTTCCCGTATGGTTTCACGCGTTCTCGTGCCGATGGACGGCTCCGAGATGGCCGAACACGCCCTCGAATACGCTCTGGACGTGTTCCCCGACGCCGAAATAACCGTCCTCACCGTGGTCGGGGAGCCGTCGGCGTTCTGGGCTAAGGCGACAGCGCTCGCGCTCGAGGACGACATCGCGGGGGCTGCCGAGGAGCGGGCGGCACCGGTCCGCGAGCGCGCCCGCGAAATCGCCGCCGACCACGACACCGAAATCGAGACTGACGTCCGAGTCGGTCACCCGAGTCGTGCGATCCTCGACGTGGCTCCCGAGTTCGAAACGGTCGTCGTCGGCAGCCACGGCGGCTCCGTCGCGGACCGCCTGCTCGTCGGCAACGTCGCGGAGACCATCTTCCGACGGTCGCCGGTTCCGGTCGTCGTCGTCCGCTGACCGATACACCTCCCCAGTCGTTCACCCCCCGTCGGCGGCCGTCGATACGCTTTTTCACCGGGGCGCCGACGTTCGCCCAATGGCAGACAGTCCGGAAATCCTCGTCACCAACGACGACGGCATCGACGCGCCCGGCATCCGCGCGCTCGCCGAGGGCCTGCGCGACGTCGGCAACGTAACCGTCGTCGCGCCCGCGGACAACCAGAGTGCGACGGGGCGAGCGATGTCCCGCGAGGTCACCGTCGACGAGCACGAACTCGGCTACGCCATCGGCGGCACGCCGTCGGACTGCGTCGTCGCGGGCCTCGAGGCGATCGGGCCGTACCCCGACCTCGTCGTCTCCGGCGTCAACGAGGGCGCGAACCTCGGGATGTACGTGCTCGGGCGCTCGGGGACCGTCAGCGCCGCTGTCGAGGCGGCGTTCTTCGGCGTTCCAGCCATCGCCACGTCGCTGTTCCTCACGAGCGAGGACTTCGGCTCCGAGACCCACCCCGAGGACTACGAGACTGCGGTCGAGGCGACAGTGTACCTCGCGGAGCAGACCCTCGAGACAGACGTCTTCGAGCAGGCCGACTACCTGAACGTGAACGCACCCCACCCCGGCGTCGAACCCTCGGGCGAGATGAAAGTGACGCGGCCGTCCCACGGCTACGACATGACCGCCGAGCGGAACGGCGAGACAGTCGTCCTGAAGGACCGCATGTGGGACCTGATGGACTCCGGGGAGATCCCGGACCCCGCGGGCACCGACCGCCGCGCCGTCGTCGACGGCCACGTCTCCGTCTCCCCGCTCACCGCCCCGCACACCACCGAACACCACGAGGCGCTCGACGGCCTCGCCGACGCCTACTGACGGTCAGTCGAGTCGGCAGTCCCGGAGCAACGCCTCGGCGTCCACGAACTGCTCGGTGTCCGCGGGTGGCTCGCTGAACCACGCGGTGGCCGCTATCTCGTCGTCGTGCTCGCCGAGGTCGTCGCCGAACTCGGTCTGGTCGGTGCGCGCCGCGAACGCCACGAACCAGCCCCGCACGCTTTCCTCGCCAGCGCGGAACACCTGCTCCTCGACGCGTACCGGCCGGCGGATGTCCGCATCGAGACCGGTCTCCTCACGGACTTCCCGCGCTGCGGCCTCCGCGAACGACTCGCCGGCCTCCACGCCTCCACCGGGCAGCACCCAGCCATCGCTCCACTCGGTCTCCACGAACGCCGCCTCCCCGCGCGGGTTCCAGACGACCGCGCCCGCCGCCGTCCAGCCATCGGCGGTCGGGTCGAGGTCCTCGGGCGCCACGTCGAACTCGCGGACCGCGTGGGTCGAGTCTGACTCGGCGATGAGGGAAGCGACGGCACTGTGCATACCTCGTCACTGGCGACGCGGGCGAAAAAACCAGCGGTGGTCTCTCCGCAACGGGTGGCCTCTATCTAGTGACTATCTGTACCGATTCTGGGTCGTACAGCGCCAGCATCCTGCTGTCCCCGTACTTATACTCAGAAAGCGTACCTGTTTTTGGTGTAACATTATGGCTACCGACGCTGCTGACGCGGTCGACGACGCGAGACACGAGGACGACTACCGAACAGAACTGGGAGAATCCGAAACCGGCCTCGACGAGAACGTCGCCGGCGCGCTCTCCTACCTCCTCGGCGCACTCACCGGGATACTCTTCGTCGCGATAGAGCGCGACAACGAGTTCGTCCGGTTCCACGCCGCCCAGAGCATCGTCGTGTTCGGAGGTCTCCTCCTGGTCAGTGTCGGTGTGAGCGTCCTCAGTACGGTTCTCACGACTGGAGCCCTCGGTGGCGGTGCGGGGGCCCTCGTCTTCGGCCTGCTCTCGCTGTTCCTCTCCCTGTTGTGGTTCGGCGTCTTCCTCGCAGGGTTCGTCCTCTGGCTCTACCTCATGGTCCGCGCGTACAGTGGGGAGACGCCACGAGTCCCTGTCGCCGCGGGCATCGCGGACCGCCTCGTCTGAACGGGCCCACCTGGGGCCTTCCACCAGACACAAAGCACTCGACACAGAACTCTTCTCCGAACGATGAATCCGACTGTCGTCGAGATGCTGGAACGCAACGCCGAACACGCGGCCTCCTTCCACGACCGGTTCGACGGCGTCCAGGACGCACAGCACCCGGAAGCGGTCACTGTCTCCTGCTCGGACTCCCGGGTCCTCCAGGACCACGTCTGGGGGAACGACGAACCCGGCCACCTCTTCACGTGCAGCAACATCGGGAACCGCGTCGTCCAGCGGACGGACGACGGGACCGTCGTCTCTGGGGACGTGCTCTACCCGCTCGAACACACGGGGACGGACACCGCCGTCGTCGTCGGCCACACTGGCTGTGGCGCAGTCACGGCGACGTACGACCACCTGACCGACGGGCTCTCGGAGCCGCCGGGCATCGAGCACTGCATCGAACTGCTGGCGCCTCACCTCGAGGACGGCGTCGAACTGCTCCCGCCGGACCTGGACCGCGAGGAAGCCATCAACCACTTGGTGGAGTACAACGTCGACCGGCAGGTCGACGCGCTACTGGACAGCGACGACGTCCCGGAAGCCACCGACATCGTCGGCGTCGTCTACGACTTCCACGACGCCTACGGCGGGCGGCGCGGCGAGGTCCACGTCGTCAACGTGGACGGTGAGACCGACGTGGAGAAGCTGCAAGACGCGCACTCAGACGTCGAGTCGCGGGTTGCGAGGCGCTGGGAGTACTGACAGAGCGCTCGCTCGAGTCGCCGCACGGTGATAGCCCCACCGTTCCGGAGGAATCATAACCCAATATCTCGACTCCGACACCATGTCCATCGACTGGAGCGACATCACGCACGTCACGAAGGTGGACCCAGCGGAGGACCTGCCGACGAACCTCGACATCCTGGACCACACCGACCTCGTCATTGTCGGCGGCTCCGACGGCGTCACGGAGGCCAACTCCCTCGACGCCATCGAGCGGATTCGCCGAGCGCTCCCCGACCTGCCGGTGTTTCAGGAACCGTACAGTTCGGGCCACGTCTCCTCGGAGACCATCGACGCCGTGGACTACCTCTCGATTCCGGCGGTGTACAACGGCGACCGCGACAACTTCGTCGCCAAGCACGTCGAGTTCTTCACCGAGATCGCGGCGAAACCCCAGGAGACCCTCGGCGCCGGCCTCCCGGTCGTCGGCGAGGTCATCGCGTCGAAGGGCCGGGACGCCGTCGCACAGCTCTCCGAGAAGATTCTGCCCGAGGGCTACATCGTGCAGAATCTCGACTCGAAGGCCGCAACGGAGTCCGGCGTCGACGAGGCGTACACCACGGACCAGGTCGCCGGCGCGGCGCTCGCCACAGAGTCGTTCTACGACTTCCCCATCTTCTACGTCGAGTACTCCGGCACCTACGGCGGGCCCGAGGACGTCGAGGCGGCGGCGAACTATCTAGACGACACCGTACTGTTCTACGGCGGCGGTATCGAGACCCACGAACAGACCGAGGAGATTCTGGACGCCGGCGCCGACGCCGTCGTCGTCGGCGACTGTTTCCACGACGACCCCGAGCAGTTCCTTGAGACCCTCCCCTGAGCGCTCGGGCCCAACACACTTTTGCTCGGCACAGCCGAATTTTACGTGATGACCTCGCCAGTCGCCGGTGTCCTCCTCGCCGGCGGACTGGCGGCCGCCCACTTCTTCGCCGGGAAGCTCCGGTTTCTCCGGTCTGTTCCCCGTAGTCGGACGCTCTCCGTCGCGGGCGGCGTCTCCGTCGCGTACGTGTTCGTCCACCTGCTCCCCGAGATAACGGAACACCAGGCAGAACTCGCGGAGCACGCCCGGGCGATGAACGTCCCCGGCCTCGCGGCCACCGAGCGAGCGCTCTTCCTGGTCGCTCTCGCGGGGTTCGCCGTCTTCTACGGCCTCGAAC
>Ga0075106_1000059_pt1 | contig 57787 bp, 50 predicted proteins | sample AntDeeMetag02WF4_FD_69796 | JGI IMG/M metagenome (GOLD analysis project Ga0075106, IMG submission 69796) | Saline lake microbial communities from Deep Lake, Antarctica - Antarctic Deep Lake Metagenome 02WF4 | ecosystem: Environmental > Aquatic > Non-marine Saline and Alkaline > Saline | place... | reverse complement strand
CATTTCTTCCGCGCACCGAGTCATTCTCACGGTGGCGACCTGGTGATGATCCAGGGCCATTCCGCGCCCGGCATTTACGCGCGTGCGTTCCTCGAGGGCCGGCTCAATACCGACCAGCTCGACGACTTCCGCCACGAAGTCGATGGCAAGGGCCTGTCCTCGTATCCCCACCCCTGGCTGATGCCCGACTTCTGGCAGTTCCCGACCGTGTCGATGGGCCTGTCACCGATGATGGGCATCTATCAGGCGCGGTTCATGAAATACATGAACGACCGCGAACTGTCCGCCGCGCAGGACCGCAAGGTCTGGGTCTTCATGGGCGACGGCGAGGTCGACGAGCCGGAATCGCTGGGCGCGATCTCGCTCGCCGGGCGCGAAAAGCTCGACAACCTCGTCTACGTGGTGAACTGCAACCTGCAGCGCCTGGACGGACCGGTGCGCGGCAACGGCAAGATCATCCAGGAGCTGGAGGCGATCTTCCGGGGCGCGGGCTGGAACGTGATCAAGGTTGTCTGGGGTTCCTACTGGGATCCGCTACTGGCGAAGGACAGCGACGGACTGCTGCGCCAGCGCATGGACGAGGCGGTCGACGGCGAGTACCAGACGTTCAAGTCGAAAGACGGCGCATACGTACGCGAGAACTTCTTCGGCAAGTACGAAAAGCTCAAGGAAATGGTGTCGAACATGTCCGACGAGGACGTGTGGCGCCTCAACCGTGGTGGCCACGATCCGCACAAGGTGTACGCCGCTTATGCCGCTGCGACAAAGCACACCGGGCAGCCGACCGTCATCCTCGCCAAGACCGTAAAGGGCTATGGCATGGGCGAGGCCGGCGAAGGCCAGATGACCGCGCACCAGCAGAAGAAGATGGACGCGGATGAACTGGTGAAACTGCGCGACCGGTTCCACATCCCGATCAGCGAAGAAGCCGCGCGCAACGCGGAGTATTTCCACCCCGGCGACGACAGCGAGGAAATCCAGTACATGCAGGAGCGCCGCAAGGCGCTCGGCGGTTACCTGCCGCAGCGCAAGACGCTGGCGACCCCGCTCAAGGTGCCGACCCTCGACACCTTCAAGCCCCTGCTCGAGTCCACCGGCGACCGCAACATGTCGACCACCATGGGCTTCGTGCGCGGGCTCACGCTGCTCACGCGCGACAAGAAGATCGGCCCGAATATCGTGCCTATCGTGCCCGATGAGGCGCGCACCTTTGGCATGGACGGCATGTTCCGCCAGCTCGGCATCTACTCGCCGGTCGGGCAGCTGTACACGCCGGAGGACGCCGGCTCGATCATGTATTACCGCGAGGACAAGAAGGGTCAGATCCTCGAGGAAGGCATCAACGAGGCCGGCGCTCTGTGCGACTGGCTCGCCGCGGCGACCGCGTACTCCACGCACGGGACCAATATGATCCCGTTCTACATCTATTACTCGATGTTCGGGTACCAGCGTGTGGGCGATTTCATGTGGGCCGCCGGCGATCAGCAGGCGCGCGGCTTCCTGCTCGGCGGTACGGCCGGGCGCACGACACTCAACGGCGAAGGCCTGCAGCACGAGGACGGACACAGCCAGCTCACGATGACGGTGATCCCCAACTGCGTGAGCTACGACCCGACCTTCAATTACGAACTCGCCGTGATCATCCAGGACGGCCTGCGCCGGATGTACCAGGAGCAGGAGAGCGTTTTCTACTACATCACGGTGATGAACGAGAACTACCATCACCCGGCGATGCCCGAGGGCGTCGAGGACGGCATCCGCAAGGGCCTGTACCAGTTCGACTCGGTGAAGCCCCAGGGCAAGGGCTCGGGCAATAAAAAGCACCCTGAGGTACAACTGATGGGCAGCGGCACGATCTTCCGCGAGGTCATCGAGGCCGCCGAGCTGCTGCGCGACGACTGGGGTGTGGCCAGCACGCTGTGGTCCGCGACCAGCTTCAGCGAACTGCGCCGCGACGGCCTCGACTGCGACCGCTGGAACATGCTGCATCCCGGGCGCAAACAGCGCACGAGCTGGGTCCGGCAATGTCTTGGCGCCTCGGATGCACCGGTGGTCGCATCGACCGACTACATGAAAGCGGTGCCGGACCAGATCCGGCCATTCATCGACAACCGCTTCCGCGTGCTCGGTACGGATGGCTTCGGCCGCAGCGACACCCGCGAGGCCCTGCGCAGCTTCTTCGAAGTAGACCGCTACTGGGTCACGGTCGCCGCGCTGAAGGCGCTGGCCGACGAGGGCGCGATCGAAGCCAAACGGGTCACCGAGGCGATCAAGAAATACGGCATCGACCCCGAAAAACCGAACCCGCTGACGGTGTAGATATCGCCCTGGAGCTGGAACCACGAATGAACACGCATGAACATGAATGTTCGTGGAGTCGCAACGCGTTTCGTGGCGCTTCGCGCACCGCACATCACAGACGGAAACGTTGTAGCGCAGATCCGTCACGTGCCGGGAATCCACTGAACCCAACCGTGTTCATTGGTGGACCCCGCATTTGACCTTCGCGATGACGCCCCAAAGCGCCTGAAGATCGGATACAGATCATGAGCCAGACCAAGGACATTCCCGTACCGGACGTCGGCGATTTCGACGAGGTCGAAATCATCGAGGTGCTTGTATCGCCCGGCGATACCATCGCCGCCGAGGATTCGCTGATCACGCTCGAATCCGACAAGGCCTCGATGGAGATCCCCTCGCCCGAGGGCGGCACCGTAAAGGAAGTGAAGGTCAAAGTCGGCCAGAAGGTGAAGGAAGGCGACACGATTCTGACGCTCGAACCGGCCGCGGAAGGCGGCGGCGAGACCGCGGCCGATGACGAAGGCGGCGAAGAAACGGAGGAACGGGCGGAGGAAACCCCGCCCGAGGAGAAGAAGGAGCCGGAGGAGGACGCTGCCTCCGCCGAGCAGAAGACGGAAAAGGCCGAGAAATCGGACCGCGACAGTGCCCCTGCTGGCGAGGAGCCTACGGAGCGCGCGACCAGCGGCCCACGCTCCTCGCCGACCGCTCATATCGAGCAGGAGAAACACCTCAAGGCCCATGCATCGCCAGGCGTGCGCCGCTTCGCGCGGGAACTCGGGGTCGACCTCACCCAGGTGCAGGGCTCAGGCCGCAAGGGCCGCATACTCAAGGACGACGTGAAGAGCCACGTCAAACAGACGCTGGAGGCACCGGCCGCGGCGGGCGGCGGTCTCGGCGTCCCGCCGATGCCAGAGGTCGATTTCAGCGAGTTCGGCGAGATCGAAACGAAACCGCTGACGAAGATCAACAAACTGACCGGCCAGAATCTGCACCGCAACTGGGTCACGGTCCCCCACGTCACGCAGTTCGACAAGGCGGATATCACTGATCTCGAGGCGTTCCGCAAGGAACTCAACGCGGAGAACAAGGACAGCGGCGTGAAGATCACGCTGGTCTCGTTCCTGATCAAGGCGATGGTTTCCGCCCTGCGCGAATTCCCGCGCTTCAACAGCTCACTCGACCCGGCTGGCGAGAACCTCATCTTCAAGAAATACTTCCATGTCGGCGTCGCCGTCGACACGCCGGACGGACTGGTCGTGCCGGTACTGCGCGACGTCGACCGCAAGAGCCTGAACGACCTCGCGCGTGAATTGACGGAGATCAGCCAGAAGGCGCGTGACAAGAAGCTCAGCCCGAAACAGATGAAGGGCGGCTGCATCTCCATCTCCAGCCTCGGCGGCGTCGGCGGCACCGCGTTTACGCCGATCGTCAACGCACCCGAGGTCGCGATCCTGGGCGCCTCGAAGGCGGGCATGGAGCCAGTCTGGAATGGCGAGGACTTCGTGCCGCGCCTGATGCTGCCGCTGTCGCTGTCCTACGACCACCGCGTCATCGACGGCGCCGAAGCCGCCCGCTTCACCACCTACGTCGGCCGCCTCCTCTCGGACACGCGGCGGATGCTGCTGTAACACCGGGAAAGACGCCTGAAGATCGGATACAGATCATGAGCCAGACCAAGGACATCCCCGTACCGGACATCGGCGATTTCGACGAGGTCGAGATCATCGAGGTACTCGTCTCGCCCGGCGACACGATCGCCGCCGAGGATTCCCTGATCACACTGGAATCCGACAAGGCCTCGATGGAGATCCCCTCGCCCGAGGGCGGCACGGTCAAGGAAGTGAAGGTCAAGGTCGGGCAGAAGGTGAAGGAAGGCGACACCATCCTCACCCTCGAGGCCGAGGATGCCGGCAGTGGTGAAGCGAAGTCGGACGACGACAGCGACGACGACGCCAGGTCGGAGGCCACCGAGAAGAAGGAATCGGCCGACAGCGGCAAAGCCGAGAAAGAGCCCGCGAAGCAGGAGGAAGCCCCGGCGCCGAAGTCCGCCCCGAGCGACACCGACATCCAGTGCCAGGTTCTCGTCCTCGGCTCCGGCCCGGGCGGCTACACCGCCGCCTTCCGCGCGGCCGACCTCGGCCTGAACGTCGTCCTGGTCGAACGCTACGACGCACTCGGCGGCGTCTGCCTCAACGTCGGCTGCATCCCGTCCAAGGCCTACCTGCACACCGCCGAGATCATCACCGGCGCCGAGCACATGGCCGAGCACGGCGTGGAATTCGGCAAGCCGAAGATCGACACCGGGAAACTCTCCGGTTGGAAGGACAAGGTCGTCGGCAAGCTGACCGGTGGACTCAAGTCCATGGCCAAGCAGCGCGGCGTCACTGTTGTCCACGGCGATGGGAAATTCACCTCGCCGAACTCCGTCGCCGTCGAGACCGGGGACGGCACGAAGACCGTCGGCTTCGAGAAAGCCATCATCGCCGCCGGCTCTCAGTCGGTGAAAATCCCCAACCTGCCCTGGGACGACGAGCGCGTCATGACCTCCACCGGCGCGCTGGAACTCGACGAGATCCCGAAGCGCCTGCTCGTGATCGGCGGCGGCATCATCGGCCTGGAGATGGCCTGCGTCTACGACGCGCTCGGCTCGAAGGTCACCGTCTGCGAGATGGCCGACAGCCTCATGCCCGGCACCGACCGCGACCTGGTCAAGATCCTCGAGAAGCGCATCAAGGGCCGCTACGAGAACATCTACACCAAGGCGAAGGTCACGAAGGCCGAGGCCCAGAAACAGGGCATCAAGGTCCATTTCGAGGGCGACAAGACACCCGACACCGACGTCTTCGACCGCGTGCTCGTCTCCGTCGGCCGCACGCCGAACGGCAACAACATCGGCGCCGAGGACGCGGGTGTGTCCGTCGACGAGCGCGGCTTCATCGCGGTCGACGAACACCAGCGCACCAACGTCGAGCACATCCACGCCATCGGCGACATCGTCGGCCAGCCCATGCTGGCCCACAAGGCCACGCACGAGGGCAAGGTCGCCGCCGAGGTGTGCGCCGGCGAGAAGTCCGCCTTCGACGCCCGCACCATCCCCTCCGTCGCCTACACCGACCCCGAGGTCGCCTGGATGGGCCTCACCGAGACCGAGGCGAAGGAAAAGGACATCCCCTACGAAAAGGCCAGCTTCCCCTGGGCGGCCTCCGGCCGCGCCCTCGGCATGGGCCGTGAGGACGGCGTCACCAAGCTGCTCTACGACCCGGACACGCAGCGCATCCTCGGCGCCGGCATCGTCGGCCCGCACGCCGGCGACCTGATCGCCGAGGCGACGCTGGCCCTGGAGATGGGCGCCGACGTGGAGGACGTATCGCTCACGATCCATCCGCACCCGACGCTGTCGGAGTCCGTCGCGTTCGCGGCGGAGATTGCGGAAGGAACGATCACGGACCTGTATATCCCGAAAAAGAAGAAGTGATCGAAGGTGCGGGACGCCGCGCCGCCATGATCACGCACGCATGCCCGGATCGAAACGGACATGCGTGCATGCGTCGACTACGGATTACTCGACCTGTGACTGCTCTAGATAGCGGAAGAAGTCGGAGTCGGCTCCGAGCATGAGCGTGCTGTTCTCACCCAGCGCGCGATAGCTCTCCAGCGTGCGGAAGAAGGAGTAGAACTCCGGATCCGCGCCAAACGCCGCGCCATAGATACGGGTCGCCTCCGCGTCGGCGTTGCCGCGAATCTCCTCCGCCTCGCGTGCCGCCTCCGAGCGGATGCGGCGCAGATCGCGCTCCATGTTGCCGAGCACCTCCTGGCTTCGCCCCCGACCCTCGGAGCGGAACCGTTCGGCGATCGACTGGCGTTCGGCAATCATGCGGCTCTCCACCTGGCGGCGTACCGACTCGATGTAATTGACCCGCTTGATGCGCACATCCTGCAACTCGACGCCGAGCGCCGGCATCGAGTCCCTGGCCCGTTCGAGAATCCCCGCTTCGAGCAGTTCCCGGCCCAGCTTGGGTTGCTTCTCCAGATTGACGTCACCGCGCTCGGCCAGGGAGGGATCCTCCAGTTCCTCGACGTCGACTTCCCAGTCCTTGGAGCGGACGATCTCCTCGAGTTCCGTGGAGGACACCATGTCGCGCACGACGGAGTCGATGATGTCGTCGAGTCGGGTCCGGGCGCCGCTCTCGTCACGCACGCTGGTCAGGAACAGCAACGGGTCGGTGATCCGCCAGCGGGCCGTGGCATCCACGAGGATGAACTCGCGCCCAAGGGTCGGGATCTGGGTCACGTCGCCATCCCAGACCAGCAGGCGTTTGTCGAAAAAGCGCACGTTCTGCCAGGGCATCTTGATCTTGAGGCCCGGCTCGCTGATGACATCGCCGATCGGCTCGCCGAACTGGACGACGATCGCCTGTTTCGCTTCATCAAGGGTGTAGAACGTGAGGCTTCCGAGGAGCAGCGCAAGGACGGCAACAATTGCGAGGGCAATGGACTTCATGACTCACCTCCCTTGGCGCGGCGTTCGCCGTTGCGGTTCACATCGAGCAACGGGAGCGGGCCGACCTGTCCCTCCTGTACGACCAGCACCTGGCCAATGGTCGGAAGCACCTCATTCAAAGTCTCCAGGTAGAGCCGCGAACGCGTGACCTCCGGCGCCTCCCGATACTCCCGGAGCACGGCCGAGAAGCGCACGCTTTCGCCTTCGGCCCGGTTCACGCGTTCAGTCGCGTAGCCCTCGGCCTCGGCGACCGTGCGCAGCGCCGCACCCTGGGCGTTGGGGATTTCGGAGTTCACGCGCTTCTGCGCCTCATTGATCATGCGCTCGCGTTCCTGGCGGGCCTCGTTCACCTCGTTGAAGGCGGGCTGCACCGCTGGCGGCGGCACCACATCCTGCATCTCGACGGTACTCACCCGGATCCCCGCGTCATAACGATCCATGATGCTCTGGATCTCGTCGCCCGCTATCTGCTGGATTTCGACCCGCCCGACCGTCAGGACCTCCGAGCCCAGCATGTTGCCGACAATGCGGCGCATCACGGACTCGGAGATATCACGCAGCGTACGCGTAGGCTCACGCATGGCGTAGAGGAACTTGATGGGGTCGGCGATCCGGTACTGCACGACCCATTCCACATCGATCATGTTGAGGTCGCCGGTGAGCATCAGGGACTCGTCCTCGAACTCACCGGAGCTGTAGGTCGTGCGCCCGGCTTCGCGCGTATCCGCGGTGCGAAAACCGAATTCCTGTTTCAGCACGCGTTCGGTCGCCACCAATTGCACCTCGTCGATGCCGAACGGGATCTTGAAGTGCAGCCCGGGATCGGTGATACCGACCACCTCACCGAAACGCTTGGTGACGGCGCGCTGCTCGGGCTGGACGGTATAGAAGGACGACAGCGCGGCCCATGCCAGCAACGCCAGGACGACTACGCTGGTGACCCCCATACCCGCTTTTTTGGGCGAGCCGCCGCTCATAAGTTTCTTGAGAATGTCCCCAAGATCGGGCGGACCGGATCCTGTGCTTCCACTGCTGCCTACTGACTGAATCATGCTGTACCTCCTTGCGTCGCGACCGAGCAGTCTAGCAGCCTTCAGCGCACGGAACGCCGGAATTGCCGGCGCCGATCAGCAGCGCGCGCTGGCCGGCGAGGTAGCGGATGAAGTCGTCGCGGTGCGGGGAGGACCCAGGCAGCGGCCAATCCGGCGGGCCCCGTGCCGACAATGCGCACATCCTCGCGCATCACACGGCCCTGCAACGCTTCCACTTCGGGATGTCGGCGGCAGGGGCCGTATCCCGGCGGATGCTCGGCTTGTGCAACGAATATAGGCAACCAGCCGGGGAGCGCAATTCAGGTTGCTATACAGATTGAACGGGGGCAGGTCTTGCAATCCAACACAGCGAATGCAGTTAACGCCGAACTCGCTTACGCCGGCGCGCTGCGCTGCTCCCAAACCACCCTGCCGCGACCCGAGCATATGCTGGCCGAACGGTTCCCGCTGTTCTCCGCGCCAGGGAGGCGCACTCGGAAAGTTATTGGAATCGCGACTGCGCGCAATCGACTGCTCGGCGAGAGGCCGCCGGGATGGATGTGCGTAACAAGCGGTGGTCGTCGCTGTTCCAATTCGAGCGATTCCCGGCTATTACCTGTTATGTGACGACCACCAGAAATCGGGTGATTCATGTATTACATAGTGGAAACCGAGAAGTCGTTCGAGCAGGCATGCGTGGATCTTGAGTCAGCGGTCAAGCGGCATGGATTCGGGGTACTGCACGTCCACGATCTGGCGACCACGCTTCGCAGCAAAGGCATTCCGTTTGACGAGGAGTGCAAGGTGTTCGATGTCTGCAATCCGGCGCAGGCGGCCAAAGTGCTGTCGACCGATATGCGCTTGAACATGGCGCTTCCGTGTCGGATTTCCGTATTCACGGAAGGCGGAAAGGCAAAGATCGGTCTCATCAAGCCGATGCAGATGCTGTCGGCACTATCTCAGGATGAGGCATTGGTTCAGGTGGCTAAAGAGGTTGAGGAAAAGACCATCCAGATGGTTGACGAGGCGAAATGACTTCGCGCCATGTCACGGCCCACGAAGTCCGAGGCGGAGAAGTCCCCGGGGCAGGTCTTGCATTCCAACACGCCACCCGCCTCTCAGGCGACACACCCTCACTCCGATTGTCGCGACGGGCCATCGGTACGGCTTCGACCATCGCCTACACTGTCATGTGACAAAGCGCATCAGGCAACCTAGTGGGCCATGTCGCCGGAAACACTGATCTCCACGTACGGTTACGTCGCGGTCGGCATCGGCACCTTCCTCGAGGGCGAGACGATCCTCGTGCTGGCCGGTCTGGCAGCGCACCGGGGTTATCTGGACCTGAAATGGGTGATGGTCTGCGCCTTTTTCGGCACCCTGCTCTGCGACCAGTTGTTCTTCTATCTCGGGCGCTCGCAGGGACGGGCGGCGCTGGCGAAGCGGCCGCGTTGGCAGGCCCGGTCGGAACGCGTGTTCACGCTGCTCGAACGCCACCCGGCCTGGACGATCGTCGGGTTCCGTTTCCTCTACGGTCTCCGCACGGTGACGCCTTTCCTCATCGGCGCCAGCCGCGTTCCGGTGCTTCGCTTCACCTTACTGAACATCGTCGGCGCCGTGCTCTGGGCCGTCGTGTTCGGCGGGGTCGGGTATCTGTTCGGCGAGGTGTTTCAGGCGGTCATTGGCGATGTCCGGCGCTACGAGCTGTGGGCGTTCGGGCTGCTGGCGCTCGTTGGCGCGGCGATCTGGATCGCTCACTGGCAGCGACGGTGACACCGATGAAAAGTGGGACGACGGGGCATGGCGGGGCCGGTTGTGCAATCCAGCCCACCGCCCGCGCCTTGAGGACAGGGAGGTTGGCCTGACGAGACAGGCCGAATAATCGAGACCGGAACAAGAATCCGGTCGTCCGCGGGCGGCAGGTATTACTTCGATTCCGAATTTCTGCTGCCCTCGGACTTCCCGAGCACCGTCCTTAGCCGGAACCACCATGCTGCTGAAGACGTGGCCAGGCACCGAACCGCCTGGACGGGCCCGATGCCTTCAGGAGAAACGCCCGAGGCGGTGCTATCTTCGTACTATGGGTGGCACCCCGCCGTCGGGATCCCGGACGATATCGCATGAAACCCATCCTGCTCACGCTGCTTGCGCTGTTGGTCGTACTGGCCGGCGCAGGCTGGTTCTACCTCGATCACGTCGCGCAGAGGGTCGTCGAGCGCGGCGGGTCGCGGGCGCTCGGCGTGCCGGTCCAGGTCGATTCGATGGCGCTGTCGCCGTTCTCCGGACGGCTGGGCATCGATGGGCTGCGGGTGGCCAACCCCGAAGGCTTTTCCGCCGAACCGCTGTTCCGCCTTGATCGCGGCGCGGTCCAGGTGCGCCCGGCGTCGCTGTTCGCGGACGTGATCGAGGTCCCCGAACTTACGCTCGACGGCCTCATTGTCCGGCTGGAACGCAAGAACGCCGGCACCAATCTCGACCGCATTGTCGAGAATCTGCGCGGGAACAACACCGGCGAGGATGCCGGGTCCGGCGATGCGGGGGCCGACACGGGTGCCGCATCCGGTCAACCCACGCGGTTGCGCATAGGCTATCTGCGGATCACGGGCGTCGGCGCGCAAGTCGACCTGGGGCCCGAACTCGGCGAGCGCGGCCGTTTCTCGGTCGATGTGCCACCGATCGAGATGCGCGATCTTGGCGACGACCCCGACGGCCTCACAGTGGCTGCTCTCGTCGAACGTATCACCCGCGCCGTGGCCGACGAGGTGGAGGCCGCGGTCGCCCGGCGCGTCGGACGTGAACTCAAGGACGCCGGCAAGGAAGCCATCGAAAGCGGGAAGAAACAACTCGAGAAGCGTCTGCGCGATGAGGCCGAGAAGCTGCTCGGCCAGTAATCCGCGGACATCGGGATGCGCCATAATCCAGGCGTTGTGGCGAGAGTGTAAATTCGTGCATGCCGCGATCGTCGCGGGTGGGGGACCACTGCGCGAAAGTCTTCATTCGCTTCATGTTGCATCCTCCTGCCTTCAGGTCGATGCGATCCCGTGGAACCGCACGGATCGGGCTGTCGGCCGGCGTCGGCGCCATTGGGCAGCCGATATGGCCGGCAGCTCGAGGGGGAGCAACCTTAACGGGTGTTCACTCATCTCCCGATGCCGTTCCACCCTGCGGGGCCGGCGACGATTCAGTGCCGCCGACCGGGTGCGTCGTGAAACGCACGACGTACTGGTCCCGACCGTTTCTTTTCGCCTGGTACAGGGCTTCGTCGGCACGACGGAGCGTCTCCCGCATCGAAGCGTCCGACACGTCCAGCATCGTGATGCCGATGCTGGCCGTCATGGGCAATGGCTGTCCTTCGACCTCGACCCGTGCAGCGCGTACCGAATCGAGGATGCGGTCGCCGAGCGGGATTGCATCGTCGGCATGGCGAGCGGAACCGAACACGACGAACTCATCGCCGCCGGTACGTGAAAGCATGTCGCCCGTACGCACTGATTTCTGGATGGCGCGGGCGAAGGCCTGAATTGCGGCATCGCCCACATGATGGCCATGCCGGTCGTTGATCGACTTGAGGCCATCCATGTCGACGATCAGGACGAGCAGAGATTCCTGTTCGCGGCGGGCGCGAGCGATGTGCGCGGTCAGGGCCTCTACCATGGCACGGCGGTTGGGCAGATCGGTCAGCGGATCGGTCATGGCGTACCGCAACAACCGGGTATTCAGTTCCCGGAGTCTCTCAGTGCGCTCGGCGACACGGACCTCGAGTGCGTCGTTCGCCCGCCGGAGTTGGTCGGTGCGTTCCTCGACACGCTGCTCCAGGTCCTGCTTCGCCGCTTGAAGCTGGTTGCCCTGAAAACGGTACTGCTCGACGAGCTCCGCGAGGCCGATCCCCATCAAGGTCATGATGAACAGATACTCCTGGGTCTGGACCACGATGATGCGCGGATCTTCTCCCGCGAAGATGGCCCAGCCATGAGTGGTGGCGACAACCAGTACCAGCGCCACCCCGCCCACCACGAGTGCGGCATAGCGGGCACCGAAGCGCGCACAGAAATGCAGTACGAACGGCATCGCGATGACCGGATCGAGGTGGAACGTGGACGCGCCAACCTGCGCTGTGCGGATCGACAGGCCGAGCACGATGATCCCGGCAATCGCGATCAGCAGGTCGAGGGGCCGGAACGGCGGCGGGGTAACCCGCACATGCAGAGCCGGCAACCAGAGGCGCAGGAACATGGGGGTCAGGATGGCCAGGCCCAGGGCATCGCCGAACCACCAGATGAACAGGAAGTCGAAGAACCCGGTGGCGCCGCCGCGGAAGAGGCTGTAGGTCGCTGCGCCTCCGAGGGCAGCCACGGAGGCGGCCGCAACGGGCGCGGCGAGCGTGAACTTGAGCAGGTCCTCGATGGCTTTGAAGGACCGGTCGAAACCCATCCGCCGCAGCAGCACAAAAGCGATGCTCGCCTCCGCGACATTGATCAGGCCGAAGAGGAGCGCTTCGCCGACCGTGAATGTCGGGAAATCGGCGAGGACCTCGGCGACGATGACCAGCGGGATCAGTCGCCCCCATCCGCGACCGTCGTAGCGAAGCAGCGCGGCGAGCAGGATGCTGTTCGGAGGCCAGATAATGGCCACGCCCTCGGGCATGACCGTGAACGCGACGCCGATCTTCGCGCCCAGGAAATACGCCACCGGGATGGCCACGAGCGCGAGCGGTCCAGGCCCCACACTTTCCTCGGGTCGGTCGGTATTCAAGATAATACCCTCGCGCCCTAATGTTGCAGGGGTACGGGCCATGGACCATCGAGGTGCGCTCCGGGTGCCCACAGTCACCTGTAAATGTAGTACCGAGCGCTACGGACGACATGCGGTTGCGGTCGACGGGACCGACCGACGGTCGGAGCAGAACGACCGCCGGGCAAGGTCGCCCATGTGGGCATGAGATCCGAACCGAAAGCAATCGCTACGGCGGGTTGCCGATTGCGGGCTGCCTGACCGGGCGCATCTGCTGACGGATGCTGGATTGGCGCGAACGGTGCGGAGACACGGAGTGTCCAGGCGAACCGGTCGCGAGGGCGGAAAGCCATGGCAGTGCCATCGTGCGCACGGTGCCGGCTGTTGCTGCGGCAAAAACCGCCCTACTACCCCGTGGTGGCCCAACCCGTAGGCCGGTTTACGACCGAAGGGAACCCGCCGGCAGCGCGCGTCGACCCAGGACGCGGCGTGCGGCGGGATGGACCGCCGGGTGCTTTCATATCTCGGCCCACATGCGCGTGAGGTTGGCGAGGCTCTTGGACACGGCGTCGAATTCCGTGGTCTTGCCGTGCTGCTCGAACAGTTGGCGCCGGGCGGTGTCCAGGTCAAACAGAACCTCTCGCTGCGCCGGGTCACGGATCTGGCTCTGGGCCCAACCGACGGCAGCAAGCCGGGCGCCGCGAGTGACCGGCACGACGCGGTGCAGCGTCGAGGACGGGTATACGACCATCGATCCAGCCGGCAGCTTGTAGGTCTCCTCCCCCGCCGTCGTTTCCGTGAGGAGTTCGCCACCGTCGTAGTCCTCCGGTTCCGAGAGGAACAGCGTGAACGAGACGTCTGTGCGCACGGGACCGTCCGGGCCGTTCATGACCGCATCGTCCACGTGGCTGCCGTATTCCATGGCGTCGGTGTAGCGGCTGAACATGACCGGCATTACGCGCCGCGGACGGGCGCTCATGCGGAAAAGGTTGTTGTCGCGGATCGCCGCGTCCACCTCGCTGCGCAGCGCCGCCACGCGCTCGTCGCGCCCGTCTGCCTGCGTGTTGCGCTTGACCGTACGGGCGTGCCAGCCGGCGGTCGCCCGGCCGTCACGGAACTCGACCGCCTCCAGCGATTCGCGTATGCGGCCGATCGCGTCGGGCTCGAGCACATTGCCGATACACAGAATCACGGGCACTTCCTCCCTGGCTGGCGGGTCGAGAGCGGCGCATGGTACCGCGAATAAGAATGACTTGCATTTGATCTTTTGAGTGGGCACATTGTCCCGCCAAATGGCGCGTGCGGCGCCGTGATTGAACCACCAGAACGGAGATCGCGAACCAATGAGCCAACAACGGACCAAGCTCTGGGTCGGCATCGGCACCTGCGTACTACTCGGCAGCGCCGCCGCTCACGCCGGGGAGGCCCCGGCCGAACCCGAAACCCACGCCGCCAGCGAGCTGCTTCTGGCCTCCGCCGGCGGTGAAGGTGGGGAGGCCGGTCACGGTGGCGAAGGCGGTGAAGCCAGCCATGGTGGTGAAGGCGGCGAAGGGGGAGAAGGCGGCGGCGCCATGTCCGTTTTCGGTTCCGGCGGTGAAGGGGGAGAAGGCGGTGAAGGTGGCGAGGGCGGCGAAGGCGGCTCGTCCCCATCCGCCGTCGACAGCCCCGGCATCTACTACAGCCAGCTGGCCTTCATGCTCGGGCATATGAGTGTCGGTCGCGAGCTCTACGAGGCCGGCGCCGGCGAGGTCGGCCAGGCCCACCTCGGCCACCCGGTGGGTGAACACCTGCCGAAGGTGGAGACCGCACTACAGCAGCGCGGACTGGGCAAGGTCGCCGCCCGCCTGCGCCATCTCGCGGAGACAGCCGGCGCGCACACGCAGTGGTCCGGAGTCGCCGGTGCGTGGAACGAGGCGGAAGCGGCCGTTCGCTCGGCGATGGCCGACGTAGACGACGCACACATGCGGGACCCGGCCTTCCTGGCGAAGGTCCTGACCGCCATCGTCTACCAATCCCGCCACGAGTACGAGGAAGCGATCGAGGACGGGCGGTTCACCAAGGCGCACGAGTACCACGACTCGCGCGGCTTCATGCAGGTCGGCCGCGAACTGCTCGACAAGCACGCGGAGACCTTCCGCTCGGCATCCGCGGACGACTACGAGGCCCTGGTCCAGCGCTACGAAGCGATCATGGAAGCCTGGCCGACCCTGCAGCCGCCAGCGAGCCCGGCTCTCTCTGTGCCGGAGCTGTACGCCCGTGGCTCCAGGTTCGAATTCGTCGTCAACCGCTTCTAGTGGGCTTGCCCCCCGCCCCCCGCTCGCCCGGCCGGCATCGGGAGCGGAACCGTCCTCGCCGACTCGTCGGCCGACGCTATGCCGGGGGAGCGTGCCGATCGCTCGATCAAAGCGGGGGCTGCACTGCATTGCCGCCCGAATCCGGTCTTCCTTGATGGAAGAATGCGGCCGTTGTCATCCGTGAACAACAAAAACGGCTTTGTATGCGCCCGAACCTCTGCTTGCGAACGGTCTACCTGTCGGCGAAGCCTGCGGGCCGACGACGGCCAGCACGCGTTGTTACACTTGAAATCCAAACCGCATCATCCGGGGCATCATGGCGACACCCAGGTTCGGGATCGGTCAGGTCATCCATCATCGGAAGTTCGACTACCGCGGCGTCATTGTCGATGTCGACGCCGAGTACAGCGGTTCCGAGGAATGGTATGAATTGATGGCCCGAAGCCGGCCCCCGAAGGATGCCCCCTGGTATCACGTACTGGTCGATGGCGGCATGCACTCGACTTACGTCGCAGAGCGTCATCTCGAACCTGACCCGAGCGGTGGCCAGGTCGAGCACCCCGCCCTCGGCGAGTTCTTTGACCGCTTCGAAGAAGGGCGCTACGTGATGCGACGCCGCCAGCACTGATTGCGCGGGCCGTTCGTTGCGGCCCAACTTCGGACTTCGCTGCGGTGAAACCCCGACCCTGCACCGGCCGTGCCCCCATTTCCCGTCACACGGGCCATTGCAGTAGGATGGTCAACCTGATCGTGGCGTTGGGCGTCACGATCGTGGCCCTCGCCATCAGCCGGGGAACACGCCGGACGGACTCAAGCAAAGACCGCACCCGCAAACGGCCGTTCGAGACGGCCAATGCAGTCGGCCAGCCAAGGGAGAGGAAACGGATGGCCTCCGTTCGAGACCGCATAGCCACACCAGTTGGCACAATGAACGAATCGGCGCGGAGCGACAACGAAATCCGCGCACGTGTGCGGGCGTATTTCTCCATGCTTGAGGGCGAGTTGCGCGGCCGGAGCCACCGCCATCGGTCTTTCGCGCGCGAGAATGGGGGCGATGACAATGACGGCACGGAGACGGCGTACCGCCAGATCGCGGCGGTATTGGTCGAACAGGGGCTGCCGTTCCACAGCGCCTACCGTCCGGTACCGCATTTCCCCGCGCGCATGCGCGAGGCGGTTGCCTCTTATCTCCGCAATCATCCGGAACTGCTCCGCCTCATGGAAGCGGACGTCGACGAGGCCGCCGGGATGGTGCCGGACCTCGGCGACCGCGGCCTCGACGAGATCGCCAGCCGTGCCCCGGAGCCCGGCGACATCCCTGAAATCAATGCCGGCGATGCGGCCGGAACCGCGATCTCCGGCATCGATTTCCTCGCGCGTGAGCAGCGCAATCACTCGCTGGCGTGGGCGGGCGAGCTGTTCGTGATCCAGTACGAGATCGCGCGCCTGCGCGAGGCCGGTGCCGCCGTGTATGCGGACGCCATCGAACACGTTTCCGCCGAACAGGGGGCGGGCGGCGGTTTCGATATCCATTCGTACGATGCCGATGGACGCGACCGCTACATCAAGGTCAAGACAACGCGTTATCGTCGTGAAACGCCGTTTTTCGTCACCGCGAACGAGATCGCCATGGCGGCGACTCACCGCGAGCACTTCTGGCTCTATCGGGTATTCGGATTCCGGGAGTTCCCGCGGCTGTACGGGATCAACGGTTCGCTCCATGACCGCTTCCGCCTGGAGCCGACCGCGTACCGCGCGACACCGCGCTGACAAGGCTTTCCGGATTCCGCCTTCGGCTGCACCCGGGCTACGCGGCTCGAGCTTGCCCGCACAAGGTAGCCCGGATGGGAGGCGCCAGCCGCGATCCGGGGGAACCGGATCGACACACGCTCACACTTCGTTGCGCTTCGGGAATCGGGGGCGGAGAGGGGCGATAATAAGTGGTGGCGATGGCTGGACTTGAACCAGCGACACCAGCATTATGAATGCTGTGCTCTAACCGACTGAGCTACATCGCCACGACAGGCGCGCGATTTTGGCGTCAGGCCGTCGACCTGTCAAGGCCGAAGGCGGCCTCGAAGCGCGTGCGCCTTCGGCATGAGTACGCCTACGGCCCTCCTCATTCCGTAGGCGCGTCTTCGAGCGGCGCGGCCGAGCGCCGGTCGGATGCGCGCAGCGCGCCCCGGCGGAATGACCTGTACCTACCGGCTCACGCACCCAGCAGCCTTCCCGATCCAACGTGCAGGGTTGGAGTGCATCCGTAGTGACGCCGGCTGGCTCCCTTCGGTCGCAAGCCGGCCTACGCTCTCTCCGCCCTCTGCGCCTTTGCGAGAAACGGTCTTTTGGCGTCTGAGGCGCGTTACACGTTGAAGCGGAAGTGGCAGACGTCGCCTTCGTGCATGACGTACTGCTTGCCCTCGAGGCGCCAGCGGCCGGCGTCCTTGGCGCCCTGCTCGCCGCCGTGGGCGACGAAGTCGTCGAACGCGGTCACCTCGGCGCGGATGAAACCGCGCTGCATGTCCGTGTGGATTTCGCCGGCCGCCTGCGGCGCGGTGGCGCCTTTTGCGACGGTCCAGGCGCGCACCTCCTTGGGCCCACAGGTGAAAAAGGTCTGTAGGCCGAGCAGGTCGTAGCCTGCCCGGATCACCCGGTTCAGGCCCGGCTCCTCGAAACCGAGCTCCTGCAGGAATTCCGCCTGGTCCTCGGCATCGAGCTGGGCGAGTTCCGCCTCGATCTTCGCGCAGACCGGTACGACGATCGCACCCTCCGCGGTCGCGATCTCGCGCACGGCGTCGAGTTTCGGGTTACCCTCGAAGCCGTCCTCATCGACGTTGGCGATATACATCACCGGCTTGGCGGTGATCAGATGCAGCTCGCGGAAGTTGCCGCGCTGGTCATCGGGGACCTCGAACGTCCGTGCCGGTTCGCCGGCGTCCACGTGGGCCTTGAGGTCCTGCAGGAAGGCGTGGCGCGCGATGGCCGCCTTGTCCTGCGAGCGCGCGGCCTTCGCGGCGCGCTCGACCGCGCGGGCCAATGTGTCCATATCGGCGAGGAGCAGCTCCGTGGCAATGGTCTCGATATCGCTTACCGGATCCACTCGGCCGCTGACGTGAATGACGTCATCGTCCTCGAAACAGCGCACGACCTGGACGACCGCGTCGGTCTCGCGGATGTTCGCGAGGAACTGGTTCCCCAGCCCCTCGCCCTTCGACGCACCCGCGACCAGACCGGCAATGTCGACGAACTCGATCGCCGTCGGGAGCAGCTCCTGCGGTTTCGCGATCGCGGCGAGCTGATCGAGGCGCGGATCGGGCACCGCGACGATGCCGACGTTCGGATCGATCGTGCAGAAAGGATAGTTCTCGGCGGCGATACCGTTCGCCGTGAGCGCATTGAACAGCGTCGACTTGCCGACGTTCGGCAGGCCGACGATGCCGCACTTGAAACCCATGTGGTTACTCCGTCAGGAAGGATCAGCCTCGCGCGTGAAGCGCATTCATGGCCGCTTCGACATCGCCATCGACGAACAGGCGATCGGTCTCTTCAACCACGCGTTCGATGGCATCCTCAATGGCACGCCGTTCGTCCGGCGATGGCCTCGTGAGCACGTAGTCGATCACGCCACCACGGTCGCCGGGATGCCCCACACCGATCCGCAGGCGCCAGTAGTCACGAGACCCCAGGTGTCCGTCGATATCACGCAGGCCGTTGTGGCCACCATGACCGCCGCCGTACTTCAGGCGTACCGTGCCGGCGGGCAGATCCATGTCGTCGTGGGCGACCAGTACATCGGCCGCCGCGAGTTTGTGGAATCGGGCCACCGCGGCGACCGATCGGCCGCTGTGGTTCATCAGGGTCGAGGGCTTGAGCAGGCGCAGATCACGGCCACCGACCGCGACCTTCGCCAACTCGCCCTGCGCCTTGCGATCGGAACGGAAAGCCGTCTGCAGTCGATCCGCCAGGGCGTCCGCATACCAGAACCCGGCATTGTGCCGGGTTCCGGCATAGCGCGTTCCGACGTTGCCAAGCCCGGCCACGAGCCGGAACGTCGCACGCGCGCCTGCCATGGTATGCGCCCCGGGTACGGCCGGACCGGCCCCGGATCAGCCCTCTTCCGATTCGGAATCGTCCGACTTCTTGCCGGAATCCTCGCCGGAATCCTCGCCGGAGGCTTCCTCGCCTTCGCCTGCCTCTTCGCCGGCTTCGGCCTCTTCCTCGCCTTCCGGCGCTTCGTCCTCGAGGTCTTCCTCGGTCGTCACGCGCGGCATATGGCAGGAGACGATGCCCCGATCATATTCCTCGCCATGATCCAGATCGACCAGGCGCACGCCCTCGGGGAGCTGGATATCGGACATGTGCAGGGTGTCGCCCACGTCCAGATTGACGAGATCGACCTCGATGTACTCGGGCAGGTGCTTCGGCAGACAGCCGACCAACACCTCGGACTCGAGATGGCTGATCTCACCGCCGTTCATGCGGACACCGGTCGACTCTTCCTCGTTGGTGTAGTGCAGCGGCACGCGGACCTGCAGCTCCTGGTCGGCGACGATGCGCTGGAAATCCATGTGCCCGATCAGCGGCTTGAACGGATGCCGCTGGAGGTCACGCACGATGGCCTGCTGCTTCTGCTTGCCATCGATCTCGAGCGTGATGATGTGGGAGAAGAAGGCTTCGAACTGGAGCTTGCGCCAGACCTCGTTGTGATTGAGCGTCAAGGACTGTGCATCCTTGCCGCCACCATAAACCACAGCCGGGACTTTTTTCTCGCGACGCAGGCGGCGGCTCGCACCCTTCCCCACGTCCTGGCGAGACTGCGCCTCCAGCGTGAACTCGATGTCACCACTCATGGCAGTACTCTCTCTACGACGTTACGTGAAAAACCGCGCACTTCCCCCATGGAAGAGGCGATCGCCGCCACCGCGACCAGTGACGACTGTTGAAAATTCCGTGTTCGACCGTTCGGGGCCGGCTGCCGGCTGGCTCCCTTCGGTCGCAAGCCGGCCTACGGCAGACGGCGGGCAATCGCTCCGCCCACCGCGTTTTTTTCGTCAGTCGACGTACAGCGAGGAGACCGACTCCTCGCGATGTACGCGCCTGAGAGTCTCGGCGAGCAGTTCGGCCACCCCGAGTTGCCGGATCCGGGGACTCGCCGCGGCCGCCTCGCCCAGCGGGATCGTATCGGTGACGACCAGTTCGTCGATCGTGGAGTTGTCGATCCGCTCGACAGCCGGTCCCGACAGAACCGGATGCGTCGCGTACGCGACGACGGCGCGCGCGCCGTGCTCCTTGAGCGCATTCGCCGCCTGACACAGCGTGCCGGCCGTATCGACCAGGTCATCGATGATGATGCAGGTGCGATCGCGCACATCACCGATAATGTGCATGACTTCCGATTCGTTCGCCTGCGGTCGCCGTTTATCGATGATCGCCAGATCCGAGTCGTCGAGGCGCTTGGCCACGGCCCGCGCCCGTACTACGCCGCCGACGTCGGGCGACACGACCACGATATTCTGGTGCTTCTGGCGCCAGATATCGCCCAGCAGCAGCGGCGAGGCGTACACGTTGTCCACAGGGATATCGAAAAACCCCTGGATCTGGTCCGCGTGCAGATCGACGGTAAGCAGTCGATCGATCCCGGCCGTGCAGAGTATGTTGGCGACGACCTTGGCACTCACCGGCACCCGCTGGTGACGGATGCGCCGATCCTGACGCGAGTAGCCGAAATACGGCACTACCGCGGTGATCCGCTCGACCGAGGCGCGCCGAAGCGCGTCACACAGGAGCAGGATCTCCATCATGTTGTCGTTGGTCGGCTGGCAGGTGGACTGGACGATGAACGCATCCCGCCCACGCACGTTCTCCAGCACCTCCACGGTCGTTTCGCCATCACTGAAGCTTCCCACATTGGCCTTGCCAAGCGGGAGGTTCAGGTGGTCGCAGACAGCCTGAGCGAGATCCGGGTTCGCGTTCCCGGCAAACACCATCATGGACGATTCGGACACGGGCGGGCCTTCCGGCTTGCGAAGAGTCTGTTCTCGGTGGCCACGGAGCCGTATATCCGGCCTCACGCAACCCTGGTGCATCTGTCCGTTGGGGCCACCGATTACGTCGGCGAAGCCCTTCAATGCCTGGCTGGGCCGGCAGGATAGCGCGGCCCGTCCGTGGGCCGCGTCCCTTCGGGACTCGCTGCGCTCGCGCCGATTCGCTCCCGGCGAATCGGTCGAACCTGCGAATCACGGGATCAAAACCCGCAGCCCTCTATACTGTTGGCTGGGCCGGCAGGATTCGAACCTGCGCATCACGGGATCAAAACCCGTTGCCTTACCGCTTGGCTACGGCCCAATTGTCTGGTGATTCAGTATTCCTGCTCTGCCAGCGTCACCATTCGGGTCGCCAGCCGGGAGCGGTTGCTGCCGCGGGCGACGAAGCCGTACCAGCCCGTCGGCAGGCGCGCACGGGCGGCGCGGGCCTCGGACTCGCTGCCCCAGGCGCCGAACACGCTGGCGCCGGTTCCCGTCAGCCGCGCCGTTACGCCCTGCGCCGACAACCAGTCGAGCGCCGCGGCGACCTTCGGGTACCGGCTGCGCACCGGCAGTTCGAACACGTTCGCCCCGCCGCGGGCGAGAAAGTCGCGCATTGTCATCGGAGGACAATCGCGTGTCAATTCCGGCGCCCCGAACAACACGCCGGTCGACACCTCCACCGGCGGCACGATCACCAGATACCACGGCTCGCGCGGCTCGACCGACTCCAGTTCCTCACCGACCCCTTCCGCCCAGGCGGCCTGCCCGTGGACGAATACAGGCACGTCGGCGCCCAGCCCGAGTCCGATGTCCGCAAGCTCCGTCAGCTTCAGCCCGGCCCCCCAAAGCCGATTCAGCGCGATCAGTGTGGTCGCGGCGTCGGAACTCCCACCCCCGAGGCCGCTGCCGGCGGGGATCTGCTTGGTGATGCAGATATCCGCGCCGGTCTCGACGCCGGCGGCGGCCTGCAGGGCGCGCGCGGCACGGACCGCCAGATCGTCGCCAGGCTCGACCGACGCCATCCCGGCAACCCGCCGCACGGCCCCGTCAGGGCGCGCGCGGAAGGCCAGTGAATCGCCGTGATCGAGGAACTGGTACAAGGTCTGCAGCGCGTGATAACCATCGGCGCGCCGCCCGGTGATATGCAGGAACAGATTGAGTTTCGCCGGCGCGGGCCAACCGCAACTCCAGCATCCCCGCTCCCATCGTGTGCTCGCCTGCGGCATCCGTTCAGCCACCCATCAGCGGAATGGTCGAATCGTCCTCCGACGGCGATTCGTCATCGCTCTCCGGCTCCCACTGATCGATCGCAACCCGGATTTCGGTGCGGGACTCGGCCCGGGTCGCGATCAGGGTGGCCGGCAGGTCGAGGTCGCCGACCTGGCGGTAACGACGGTATTCGATGTGCCAGCCACGCCAGTCCAGTGCGGCGATGCGGCCGAACCGGTCCAGTTCGTAATCGGCATCGCCGCCCGGAAGGCCGAGCAGCCACTGGCGCAGGCCGGCCACCGGGATATTCCAGCCGTAGAGATCGTCCAGCAGACGACCGGCATCGGGTCCCGCATAGCGCTGACCGTCGCCGGTGGTCAACACCGCCTCAACGCCATCCACCGCCAGACGGCCTCCGCCCTGGCCGAGCGGGCCCTCGAGGCGGAGACGGAACCGATCCTCACCCTCTTCGATCCAGATGAAGTTCGCATTGCCGGCATCGTCGCGGGTCCGCACCGCGAGGCGTCCCTCGGCGCGCCAGCCTGACAGTGCCTCCAGTCGTTGACGCTGATCGGACCACGCCGCTTCACGATCGTCGGGAACCGACCGCGGTCCGCTCGCACAGGCGGCAAGCAGCGTGCTGCACACCAAGAGCACGGCAATCCTGCAGAGCCGCCGCATCATGGGTCGAGCCGCTCGATCGTCTCCTCAAGCACATCGCTGCCGTTACCGAGTTCGCGGCCTTCATCCCAGATGGCCCGCGCCTCCTCGTAGGCACCGGTCGCCCATAGGACCTCGCCCAGGTGCGCCGCGATCTCGGCGTCGCGGCTGCGCTCCCACGCCGAGCGCAGGTACTCCAGGGCCTCGCGCGGCTGTCCCAGGCGATAAAGCACCCAGCCCATGCTATCGAGCGTCGCTGCATCTTCGGGGTTCTGTTCCAGTGCGCGCTCGATCATGGAACGCGCCTCCTGCAGTTCCATATCGCGATCGGCCAGCATGTACCCGAGCGCGTTCAGGGCGCGGCCGTTGTCCGGTTCCAGATCGAGGATATGCCGCAGATCCGATCGGGCCAGCTCGAACCGGCCCATCTCGGCCGCCATCAACGCACGGTTGTAGCGCAGTTCGATCGAGTCCGGGCGGCGTTCGACGGCGTTCCCCATGACGTCCAGGGCCTGATCCGGATTCCCCGCGATCCGCTCGACGCGTGCCCGTGTCAGCGTGATGCGTGCGGCCGGCTGCTCGTCGCGGTAGCGCGAGGAGAGCCGCTCCAGATGGAGCCTCGCCTCGTCGACCCGATCGACCTCGGCCATGCAGACGGCGCCGCGCAACTCCGCATCGAAGCGATGATCGCCGCGACCGACCTTGATGTAGTGCCGCAGCGCGCCGGTGCAGTCCCCCTCCTGTTCGGCGATCCGGCCGAGGTAGTAATGAGCGGAGGCGGTGCGGGCATCCATGGCCACCAGGCGCTGTAGATAGATTTTGGCGTCATCCCACGCCTCGACCTGCATCGCCAGTAAACCGAGGGAGTAAACGGCAGAGGCATTGTTACCGAAGCGCTCGAAGGTCCGCTGCATGGCGCGCACCGCGGCCTCATTGCGCCCCGTCTCCACCAGCAGGCGCACATACCCGAGGGCGAGCCTGCGATCCCCGGGCGAGTCTTCAACCGCGGCCTCGAGCCCGGTAAAAGCCTCCTCCACGCGGCCGCGCTCGACCAGAATCCGGGCGCGCAGAACCAGCGCCCGGGTGCGGGCGGGCTCCAGCTCGAGGGCCCGCTCGACGGCGGCCAGCGCCTGATTCCCTTGACCGGCACGATGGGCGAGGTCGGCAACCATCACGTGGGCGACCGCCTGATCGGAATACTCTTCCGCAAGCCTGGACGCCGCCGGGAGGGCGGCGTCGGGCCGCTCGGTGCCATCGAGCAGGGCCGCAACCTCACGCAGACCGGCTTCCGTGCCGCCATCGGTAAGCGCAATCACGCGCCGCAGATGGACGAGGGCCTCATCGGCATCGCCCTCGCGCAGATGGAGTCTGGCGAGCATCGAATGCGCATCGCGGCTGTCCGGCGCGAGTTCGGCCCAGCGACCGCCGGCCTCGAGCGCCGCGTCCATGCGCCCGGCATACACGGCCAGCCGCGTGGCCCGTTCGGCGATACGAGGGTCGCTTTCCTCGCGCGCGGCCTCCAGATATCCCTGGAGGGCCAGACCGACATCCCCGCGCCGGCCCGCGAAATCGGCCACCAGCAGGCGATACAGGCTCTCGCCGTGCAGACCCCGCGAACGCGGTTCGCGGCGCTGCTCGTCCTCGGCCGCCGCCGTTTCCGCCGTATCCGCGTCCGGTCGTTTTTCGTCGCGCTCCGGAGCCGTCGTCGACCTCTCCTCCGGCTGCGCATCCTCCACCGGGTCGCCGCCGCCAGGCGCGGTCGCACAGGCCGTGAGCAACAGGAACGGGAGCAGCGAGACCGCTTTCAGGCTGGACAGGATTCGCACCATGGAAGTCATCCGAAGTCATTGCCACGCCGCGAAATGCGACGTCTGGTTGTCACTGCGGGGCCAATGGACGAGAATCGCGTGTTTGTCGCGTTCCCCATACTCGATGCCCCTTCTTGTCATTGGCCTGAATCATACGACCGCGCCGGTCGAGATCCGCGAGCATGTCGTGTTCGAGCCGAACGGGCTGGAGCAGGCGCTGGGCGGGCTCATGGCGCTTGCCGGTGTCGAAGAGGCGGCAATCGTCTCTACCTGCAATCGTACAGAACTCTATTGTGCGCTGGACAGCCCGGACACCGACAGCCAGCCGATCATCGACTGGTTCCACGGCTGGCACGGCGCCGATCCGGGAGCGGTCACACCGTGTCTGTACGAACTCCGCGGCGCCAATGCCGTCCGCCATCTGCTGCGCGTCGCCTCCGGCCTCGACTCCATGATCCTGGGCGAACCCCAGATCGCGGGCCAGTTGAAGGATGCCTGGCGCGCCGCCGCGACCCACGACACCATCGGCATCGAACTCGGCAAACTGTTCCAGCACGCGCGCGCCGTCGCCAAAGAGGTTCGCACGGAGACGGCGATCGGAGCCAGTCCGGTCTCGGTCGCGTTCGCCGCCACCACGCTGGCGCGCCAGATCTTCGGCGATCTTTCGTCGCTGCGCGCGCTGCTGATCGGCGCCGGCGATACCATTGAACTGGCGGGCCGCCACCTGCGCAGCGCCGGTCTGAAGCGCCTGACCGTGGCCAACCGCGACGCCCAGCGCGCGATCCAGCTCGGCGAATCGTTCGGCGGCGAGGGCATCGGCCTGGCACAGATCCCCGATGTCCTGCACGACGCCGACATCGTCGTCTCATCGACCGCGAGCACGCTGCCGATTCTCGGCAAGGGCGCGGTCGAGCAGGCCCTCAAGCGCCGGCGTCACCGTCCGATTTTCATGGTCGATATCGCCGTACCCCGCGACATCGAACCCGAGATCGGACGCCTCAGCGACGTGTTCCTGTACACCGTCGACGATCTGCGCGGCGTCATCGAGGAGAATATGGCGGCGCGCCGGGCCGCGGCCTCCGATGCGGAAGACATTATCGAGCGCAAGGTTGAGACCTTCCTCGCCTGGCAACGTTCACTGGATGTCGTGGGCACGATCCGCAACTACCGCGAGCAGGCCGATCAGGTCCGTGAACGGACACTCGAACAGGCCCGGCGCATGCTGGAACGTGGGGGAAATCCCGAAGAGGCGCTGGCGTTCCTGGCGCGCACCCTGACCCGCCGACTGATCCATGACCCGACGGTCGGCCTGCGGCGCGCCGGCCGCGAAGAGCGCACCGAGGTCATCGACGCGGCCCGCGAACTGCTGGGTCTGGACGGAGATTCGTCATGAGGGAATCGATCCGCAATCGCCTGCAGCAGGTGTGCGAGCGGCATGAGGAGATCGAACGCCTGCTCGCGGACCCGTCGGTGATCGAGGATAACGACCGCTTTCGTGAACTGTCGCAGGAATACGCCTGGACCACGGACCTGGTTACGCAATTCAGCGCCTGGCGCTCGGCGCGGGACCAACTGGAGTCCGCGCGGGAAATGTTCGCCGCCGAGAGCGACAGCGAGATGCGCGCGCTGGCTGCCGACGAAATCGAGACCACCGAACAGCGGATCGAAGAACTGGAGAATGCCCTCCAGCGGTTGCTCGTGCCGAAGGATCCACGTGATAAGGCCGACGTCTATCTCGAGATCCGCGCGGGCACGGGCGGCGACGAGGCCGCTCTGTTCGCGGGGGATCTGTACCGCATGTACCTGCGTTATGCGGAGCGCAAAGGCTGGAGCGTCGAAATCCTGTCGGCCCACGAGGGCGAGCATGGCGGTTACAAGGAACTGATCGCGAAACTCTCCGGGCGCGGGGTTTTTTCGCACCTGAAGTTCGAATCCGGCGCGCACCGGGTCCAGCGCGTCCCCGAAACCGAATCGCAGGGACGCATCCATACCTCGGCGGCGACCGTCGCCGTGCTGCCCGTCCCGGAGGCGATCGAGGAAGTCGAGATCGACCCCAAGGACCTGCGCATCGACACCTTCCGTGCGGCCGGTGCCGGCGGCCAGCACGTCAACAAGACGGATTCGGCGGTGCGCATGACCCACCTGCCGACCGGCATCGTCGTCGAATGCCAGGACGAACGTTCCCAACACAAAAACCGGGCGAAGGCGCTCGCCTTCCTGCAGGCACGCCTGACGGCCGACAAGGAGGCCGAACAGACCGCCGAACAGGAGAGCGAACGCCGCCTGCAGGTCGGCTCCGGCGACCGCTCCGAGCGCATCCGCACCTACAATTTCCCGCAGGGCCGTATTACCGATCACCGGGTGAACCTGACACTCTACCGGATCGAGGATGTGCTGGCCGGCGACCTTGATCTCGTCATCGAGCCGCTGTGGGGCGAACACCAGGCCGATCAGCTGGCGAGTATGGGCGAGTCATGAGCCGGGTCGACGAGGCCCTGGCCGCGGCCCGCGCCCGCCTGACCGCTTCGCCGACCGCCGGGCTGGACGCCGAACTTCTGCTCGCCGCTACCCTCGGGCGGCGGCGAACCTGGCTGCACGCCTGGCCGGAGGTGACGCTGTCCCCCGGTCAGGCCGAGCACTTCGATGAATGGATCGCACGGCGCGCCGCGGGCGAACCGATCGCCTATCTGCTGGGCGAACGCGAATTCTGGTCGCTCACCTTCGCCGTATCGCCGGACGTGCTCATCCCACGCCCGGAGACCGAGGGACTGGTAAGCATCGCACTGGACCATCTGCGCACCACTGCGGTCACCGAACCACGCATCCTCGACCTCGGGACCGGCAGCGGTTGTGTCGCACTGGCGCTCGCGCACGAACGCCCCGACGCCCGCGTGACCGCCGTCGAGGCCGCCGGCCCCACACTCGAAATCGCCCGCGCCAACGCCGCCCGTCACGGCATCGTCAATGTCGAATTCATCGAAGGCAACTGGTTCGCGCCGCTGGGATCGCGGCGCTTCGACGTAATCGTCTCCAATCCCCCCTACATTGCCACCGGTGACCCGCACCTGACCGCGGGCGACGTCCGCTTCGAACCGGTGACAGCGCTCGACGGCGGCCCCGACGGCCTCCATGGTCTGCGCGAGATCGCGGCGGGGGCACCGCACCATCTCCAGCCCGGCGGCCTGGTCGCCGTCGAGCACGGCGCCGACCAGGCCGACGCGGTCGTATCGCTGTTCACCGCTGAGGGGCTAACGACAGTTGAAACGCATGCAGACGACGCCGGTTTGCCGCGGATTACCGCAGCCCGCGCACCGGGCTGAGCCCTGGTAGCCGCGCACTTTGGCGCCTTGGCGAGACCCGGCGGACGCGCGCTTGCAGGACGCACCGGGGCACCTTCGACGGTACGCGGCCGGCACAATGGCCGCGAACCATCCTTTCCATGAAAAGGCGTATAGTATCCGTATCAAGCGGCCGCACCATGCGGACCGCAGGACCCGATCCCCCGGGTGCGAGGACCCATGCTCGACCGTGACGCAAACGCCCAGGTGGGCGTCGACAGGTCCGCTTTATTTTCTCTCCTGGAATCCGCATTCAGCGCCGCTCCCACGGCCGAACTGCTGCTCGACCGCAACGGTCATGTGCTGGCCGCGAACGCCCTGGGTCGTGCCGAATTCGATCCGGATGACGAGCGCCTCGGTCCAGCCCCACCGCTCGCCCCCGCGGTGCTGGTCACGGCGGCCGCCGAACTGCTCGGCACTTCGGGCGCCGAGCACTGCATCGAGTGCCCGAGTGTTCCCCGGCGCCCTCCGGCCCCGGCCGACCCGGCCTTTCACGCCAGTATGGCTCGCATCCCGACGGGCGATGGCCCGGCCTTGGCCTGGTGCTCGCTGCGCCCGCTCACCGCCCCTCCCGCCAGCGACTCGCAGGCAAGGCCGCCCGCACCCGCGCGACGCCCCCGCGACGAAGCGAACCGCCTGAGCACGCGGGCGCTGGAGGCGGTGAGCGACGGCATCGTTATCGTTGATGCCCGGCGCCCGGACTACCCCATCACCTGGGTCAACTCGGCCTTCGAGCGGATCACCGGCTATGCCGCCGAGGAGATCCTCGGTCAAAACTGTCGTTTCCTGCAGGGCGATGATACCGATCCGGATGAACTCGAGCGCCTGCGCACTGCGGTCGCCGCGCACCAGGAGGTCGAAGTGGTGTTGCGCAACTACCGGCGTGACGGCGAGGCGTTCTGGAATGCACTGCGGGTTGCACCGGTACACGATGAAGGGGGCCGACTGACCCATTTCGTCGGCGCGATGACGGATATCACGCGGCAGCGGGATTTCGAGCAGGCGCTGGCCTATCGCGACGGGCATGACCCGCTCACCGAGCTGCACAATCGCCAGGCCCTGGACAGCAGCCTCGCGGCGGCCACGCGCCACGCGCTCGCGACCGGACAAGGCCTCGGATTGCTGTTCATCGACATCGATCAATTGCGCATGGTCAACGAGGCCGCCGGCCATCGCGCGGGCGATGCCATGCTCAATACCGTGGCAAGACGCCTGCAGAACTGTTGCGGCCCCGACGATCTCCTCGGCCGCCTGGGCGGCGACGAGTTCATCCTCGCCAGCAGCGACGCGGGCACGAGCGCCGCCGCGCGCGCCCGGGCGGAGGCGCTGATCGAGGCGATCTCGCCGCCGGTCCTGATCCGCGGCTACGAGGTCACGCCCGGAGTCAGCATCGGGATTGCGCTCGCACCGGAGCACGGCGACACACCGGACATGCTGCTGCGCCACGCCGATCTGGCGATGAGCGAGGCCAAGGCCGCGGGCCGCCGGACCTGGGCAATGTATGACGCGACCATGGGCAGCCACCTCGACGACCGCCTGACCATGGACCGGGAGATGCGCACGGCACTGGAGCGCGGCCGCTTCGAGCTGTACTACCAGCCCCAGATCGATCTCGCGAGCGAACGGATCGTCGGCATGGAAGCCCTGCTGCGCTGGCGCCGGCGGGACGGGCGCATGATCAGCCCCGCGCGCTTCATACCGGCGGCCGAGGCCAGCGGTTTCATCGCGCCGCTGGGCGAGTGGGTGCTGCAGCGCGCGTGTGAGCAGAACGTGGCGTGGCAACGGGCCGGATACGGCCCATTCCCGGTCGCGGTCAACGTCTCACCGATCCAGTTCCGGCGCGCCAGTCTGGTCGATCAGGTCAAGCGGATCCTGACAGAGACCGGCCTCGAGGGGCGCTTCCTCGAGATCGAGATCACCGAGAACATGACGTCCGACGACACCATCGGCGTGATCGACACCCTGCGTGCACTGAAGAACCTGGGGGTGCGGATCGCGATCGACGACTTCGGTACCGGCTATTCGAGCATGGGCTTCCTGAAACACTTCCCGCTCGACGTACTGAAAGTCGATCGCGCGTTCGTCCACCATGTCGACCGGAATCAGAGCGATGGCGCCATCTGCCGCTCGATCCTGGAGCTCGCGCACAATCTCTCGCTGCAGGCGGTTGCCGAAGGCGTGGAGCGACCGGAAGAACTCGAGTATCTGCGCTCGATCGGCTGCGACAGCGCCCAGGGCTATCTGCTGGGCCGCCCGGCGCCCGCGCGGACGCTCACGTCTACCCTGCCCCGCCCACTGCCCGGCCGCGGCCCCGGCTGAAACCCCGGTCAGCTGTTGCGCAGGGTCAGGCGCTCGATGCCGTTGGCGTGGAATTCGCCGGCGTACTTTTCTTCCAGCGGTTTGACGAGGCGCTCGTACTCGTCCTGCGACATCGCCGAGACGTCACCCTTGCCCGGCATGCCGGCAACATCGCGTTCCGCCATGCGCACGATCAGTTCCTCCCAGAACGCCCGGTCGTCGTACTCGTCCAGCAGTTGCCAGGCGCCGGTCTCGTCCTCGAGCTTGCGCGTCGGCCGGTACTGGTTCTGGCTGCTGTCGATCTCGACCAGGTCGCTGAGGTCGAAATCGGGCGCCACCGAGAGGAGTTTCTGGATCACCATGCGGTAGGGCTCGCCCTCCGCGGTCTCCTCCGGGCGATGCCCGTGGATCACCCAGTCGGCCGCGAGCAGCAGGTCGAGAAGGAGCCGGTATTCACGCTGTGTGAGGCTGACGTTCATCGGGAGGGAGGGTCCTCAGGATCTGGTGACAGGAAAATCCGCGGTCCAGTGACGACCGGACGGGGTGACAGAATCTGCGGCGACCACGGTCGTGTCAACGCCCGTATGTCCCGGTAATGGGCACGGCACACCGTGCGACCGCCATTGGCCGGACGCTGTACGTTGATTCTCGAGTGATGCTCCCCGCGTGGCGCTTAACAGGACACTGCCGGAAGGTCCCCTGCGGCCGTAGGCCGGCTTTTGCCGAAGGCAACAGCCGGCATGCGCCCCTACAAGGCCGCAGCGTTGTCCGCCGGCTGGCTCCCTTCGGTCGCAAGCCGGCCTACGTGGCCTGCCATCCAATGGTGCATGACCGCAACCGGGGCGTTCAGGAATCGAGCTTCTGGCGCAGCAGTTCGTTGACCTGTTCCGGATTGGCCTTTCCGCGCGAGGCCTTCATGACCTGGCCAACAAACCAGCCGAGCACCTTGTCCTTGCCGGCGCGATACTGTTCGACCTGGCCCGGATTGGCGTCGACCACCTCGTCGATCATGCGCTCGATCTCGCCGGTATCGGTGATCTGCTTGAGCCCCTTCGCCTCGATCACGCTGTCGGCGTCGCCCTCGCCGGCGACCATCGCCTCGAAGACCTGTTTGGCGATCTTGCCGGAAATGGTCTGGTCCTGGATGCGCTGGATCAGTCCGCCGAGCGCCTCCGCCGAGACCGGGCTTTCGGTGATGTCGAGGCCCTGCGCGTTCAATACGCCGCCGAGTTCGGACATCACCCAGTTGGCCGCGACCTTCGGCGCGCCACCGGCCGCCGCGACCGTTGCCTCATAGTAATCGGCCAACTCGCGCGACGCGGTCAGGACGTTGGCATCGTAGGCCGGCAGCGCGTACTCGCGCATGAAGCGATCGCGCTTTTCATCCGGCAGTTCCGGCAACTCCGCCCGCACGCGCTCGATGAAGGCCCGATCCACTTCCAGTGGCAGCAGGTCCGGATCCGGGAAGTAGCGGTAGTCGTTCGCCTCTTCCTTCGTGCGCATCGAGCGCGTCTCGTCAGCGTTCGCGTCATAAAGACGCGTTTCCTGCTGAACGGTACCGCCGTCCTCCAGGATCTCGCGCTGGCGTTCGATCTCGAAATTGAGTGCCTTCTCGAGGAAACGGAACGAGTTGACGTTCTTGATCTCGGCACGGGTGCCGAACTTGTCCGAACCGGCCGGACGGATGGAGACGTTGGCGTCCACACGCAGCGACCCCTCCTGCATGTTGCCGTCACAGATACCGAGATAGCGCACCAGCGTGCGGATCTTCTTCGCGTAGGCGACGGCCTCGGCGGGCGAACGCATGTCGGGCTCGGAGACGATCTCCAGCAACGGGGTGCCGGCGCGGTTGAGGTCGATCCCGGTCATGCCGTGGAAGTCCTCGTGCAGGGACTTGCCGGCGTCCTCTTCGAGATGCGCCCGCGTCACGCCGATGGTCTTGACCGTGCCATCGTCGAGCGCGATCTCCAGCTGCCCGGTGCCGACCACCGGGATCTCGTACTGCGAGATCTGGTAGCCCTTGGGCAGATCCGGGTAGAAGTAGTTCTTGCGCGCGAACACCGAGCGGCCGGCGATGTCGGCACCGATACCGAGCCCCAGGCGCACCGCCATCGCGACGGCGCCTTCGTTGAGCACCGGCAGCACGCCGGGCAGGCCGAGGTCGACCGGGCAGGCCTGGCGGTTCGGCTCGTTGCCGAACTGCGTCGAGGCGCCCGAGAAGATCTTGCTGCTGGTCGCGAGCTGGGCGTGGATCTCCAGCCCGATGACGGTTTCCCACTGCATGATTGCCCTCGCCCCGTTCAGTCGTTCACGCCCGCCGGTACCTGGCGGTGGTGATCGGTGGCCTGCTGGTACTGGTGAGCGACGCCGAGCAGGCGCCCCTCGTCGAAGTGGTTGCCGATGAGCTGCACGCCGACCGGAAGCCCATCGGAGAAGCCGGCGGGCATGGACAACGCCGGCAGACCGGCGAGGTTCACCGCGATGGTGTAGACGTCGGACAGATACATCGCCACCGGATCGTCGCTGCGCTCGCCGATCGGGAAGGCGGTCGTCGGCGAGGTCGGTCCGAGGATCACGTCGACCTGCTCGAACGCCTTGCGGAAATCCTCGCTGATGAGCTGGCGGACCTGCTGGGCCTTGAGGTAATAGGCATCGAAGTAGCCGGCCGAAAGCGCATACGTCCCGACCATGATGCGGCGCTTCACCTCGGCACCGAAGCCCTCGCCGCGCGAGCGCTCGTAGAGATCGATGATGTTCTTCGGCTCTTCGCAGCGGTAGCCGTAGCGGACCCCGTCAAAACGCGACAGATTCGATGAGGCCTCGGCGGGCGCGACCACGTAATAAGCCGGCACCGACAATTCGGTGTGTGCGAGCGAGATCTCCACGGGGTCCGCCCCGAGTTCACGCAGCTTGTCCGCGACACCCTCGACCGCGCCGCGCACGCCTTCGCTCATGCCCTCGCCGAAGTACTCCTTTGGCAGACCCACCTTCAGACCCTGCAGGCTGACGGTATCGAGCGCGGCGGCGTAGTCGTCCACCGGCCGGTCGATACTGGTCGAATCGCTGGAGTCGAAGCCCGCCATCGCTCCGAGCATGAGCGCGCAATCCTCGGCGGTCCGGGCCAGCGGACCGCCCTGGTCCAGGCTGGACGCAAACGCCACCATGCCGAAGCGCGAGACGCGGCCGTAGGTGGGTTTGAGCCCGGTCAGACCACACATGGCCGCCGGCTGGCGGATCGAGCCGCCCGTGTCGGTGCCGGTCGCACCCGGCGCCAGGCGCGCCGCGACGGCGGCGGCGGAGCCACCCGAGGAGCCGCCCGGCACACGCGTCGGGTCCCAGGGGTTTTTCACGGGACCGTAGTACGAGGTCTCGTTGGACGACCCCATGGCGAACTCGTCCATATTCGTCTTGCCGAGCATCACCAGCCCCGCATCGCGCATGTTGCGCACGACCGTCGCGTCGTACGGCGCCTCGAAGTTGTCGAGCATGCGCGAGCCGCAGCTCGTGCGGACACCATCGGTGCAGAAGATGTCCTTGTGCGCGATCGGCACACCGGTAAGCGGCCCGCCCCGGCCCGCCGCGCGGGCATCATCGGCCGCCTCGGCCTCGGCCAGCGCCTGCTCGCGGGTGACGGTGATGAAACTGTTGCAGTCCGGGTCACGGGCCTCGATCCGGTCGAGGAAACCGCGGGTCAGCTCGACGCTGGAGACCTCGCTGTCGGCAAGGGCCCGCGCCAGTTCGGCGATGGTACGGTCATGCATCACGGGATTCGATCCGTCGTTGGTCGGCCCGGTGCGGCCGGAAATCATGGATGGCGGCGGTCATATCACCGCCACGTATTGCTTCACTCGACCACGCGCGGAACGAGGTAAAGACCCCGCTCAACGGCCGGCGCCAGACGCTGGTAGCGATCGCGCTGATCGGGCTCGGTCACCACATCCGGGCGCAGCCGCTGCGTGGCGTTCTGCGGGTGCGCCATCGGCGTGACGCCGCTGGTGTCGACCGCATTCATGCGATCGACCAGGTCGAGGATGTTCGAGAGTTCGTTCGCGTTCGCCGCGACCTCATCATCCGACACGGACAGCCGGGCGAGATGGGCGATTCTACGGACTTCGTCGGGCGACAGGGACACGTCGCGTACCTCCGGGCCGGGAGTTTTCAGGCGCGCGAAGGTATCACATTTGACCATTCCGGGGTACGTGGCGCGATGCCGCCGGACATCCGTCAATCCGCAGCCTTTCGCGCCCCTGGAATGTGCTTCCGCTTCCACCAGCGCCTGCTACGCTTGTGCCCACTGTTGCGGGGGGCACCAGAGTCAATACGCATTACGACTCCACCGGCACCCAGGGAGTCACAGGGACGCGAGGCCCTACGACTTCGCCCTCCAAGAGAACACATACGTGTACAGGCAACGCACATCGCTCAGAGATCAGTCCCCCGCGGACAACCACATACTGGCCATGGCCCCCAACGCCTGGGACGGGCCATGGATGAATCGTCAGCAGTTACTGTCGCGCCTGGCCGCGAATGGCGCTTTCGTCGTCTACAGTACGGGCCAGTGGTACTCGTGGCACCGCCATGATCCAGCATGGCGCGCCGCGCCGGCATTCGGGCGGGTGCAGCACGCAGATGGCGTCCGGATCGCGCACGCGCCGCGCTGGCTGTTGCGCGTACCCCGGTCGCCCCGTCTGGATCGTCTCGCGATCCGGCTTGAAGCGCGGCGGCTGCGGCGACTGTTGCCGAATGCGGGACGGGCAGGCTTTACGCTGTACGTATTCCACCCCGTGTTCCAGCCGTATGCGGAAGCACTCCAACCGACACGCCTTGTCTACCATGCTTATGATCTGTTCGCGCTGACGCCGGACTGGAACACCGAACTGGCCCGCCAGGAACAATGGCTGCTGGACCATGCGGACCTGCGGATCGCCTCATCCGGGATCACCGCCGCGCGACTGGAAGATCGGGGCGGCCGCTGTGTGCAGACACTGCCGAACGCGGCCGATGTACGTCGCTTCGACCGGGCACGGCATGAGCCGCCCCCTCCCGACCTCGCGGCGATCCCGCGCCCGTGGATCGGCTACGTCGGCAACATCAACATTAAAGTCGATCTCGCGCTGATCGCGGAACTCGCCGCGAGGCGGCCCCAGTGGCAATTCGTCCTGATCGGGCAGGTCGGCGTTCTGGACAACGAAGCGAGCGAAGCATTGGCCCGCTGTCGCGGATTACCGAATATCCATGAACTCGGCGGCAAGGCCTACACGGAGGTGCCGGGATACGTCGCGCAAATCGATGTGGGACTGATGGCGTATCGCATCCGGGCCAATCTCTGGACGACCGCCCTCGAGCCGCTGAAGCTCTACGAATACCTTGCCGCGGGGCGACCGGTCGTCAGTGCCGGGATGGCCGCAATCGAGCGCTTCCGGGACGTGGTTTCGGTCGCCGGATCGGCCGAGGAATGGGAATACGCCATCGCCGCGGCATTGAACGGGGATGGCGCCAGTCCCGAGCGACGGCGCGCTGCCGTCGCCAAACACGACTGGTCTGCCCGGGTCGCGACCCTCCAGAAGTGGCTCACCGGCCTGTCGGTACCCGACGGGCCCCGTAGGCATCAGGGGACTGTAGAGGCGCTGCCGGAGAGCGGTCTGCCGTTCGACCGATGATACCGCAGCAAAAAAAGCCCGGCCGTTACCGACCGGACCATAAACCCGCACCCAGTGATCGCGCCGGGCGCACGGCAGGCCGCGCACCCGGCGGGGACGTTACAGAGTCAACTCGTACTCGGCCGTTTCGGCCGATTCAACGTCCACGTCGCGCACATCGGAGAAGGTCAAGTTCTCCTCCGTGGTCGGTTGGTCGTCTTCCGCATCACAAACGTACGCCACGGTGTATGTACCGGGCTCAAGGAAAGCAGCCGTACCAGTAAACGCCCCATCGGAATCATCGCTATCCAGGACGGTAGTGATGGGGTCGGGGTCACTGCCATCGACGTCATCCGGGGTGACATCCCCCTCGAACACATAAACGGAATTCTTGGCAGCAAATGACCCGCACTGATTGTTGGTGACGTACGTCTCCGTCGCGGAGACCGCGATCCTTCCGACATTGTCATTGTCCACGAGCCGCAGCGCCGGCCGAAGCTTGTACTTGTCATCGCCGCTGCCGCTGGTCTCCACTACCGACTTGCGCAGATCGAAGTCGATGGTCAGATCCAGCGAGCCGCCATCGGCCACACTGAAGCCACTGACCAGCTTGAGTCCGGAATTCCGGCTACTCGGGATCTCGAGTTCATAGGTCGTCGGCCCCGAGAACTCGATGAACGTCTTGTTCGGGCCTTCATTGACTCCGAGGCGAATCCAGTTGTAAGCACCGGCAGTGACCTGCTCGTCTTCAAACAACAGTTCGCTCTTGCCGTTCTGCTGTGCGAGCAGATCGATCGACTGCGCGGGATCGATATCGATCGTGAATGCAGGGCCATCCTTCGGCTTGAGCGTCACGGATGAGAATTCGACGACCACCTTGGTCGCGTCGTCCACAGGTGCATCCGTCACGCCGAGACTGAGCAAACCGCTGCCGGAACTGCTGGAGCCTCCGCCGCAGGCCGCCAGGAAGGTAACCCCTGCCGCGATCGAAACAGCGCGGGCCGCACGGCCGATACCGTGGATCGAGAACTGCTGGTTCATGGTGAACGCTCCATTGCTGTTATTACGGGATCGGCAATACGTCCATTGGGCGACGCATCCATTGCCTCAACCGCAGACACGCAGGAGAGCGCGGGAAGGTTCCATCGGATTCGCCGGGACAGCGGATCGAGGTGCAGAAATGTGAAGGACGTCACACCATGGGGCCCGCGAGCCCATCGGAGCAGTGCCATATCCGCTCCGCGACCGCCGGGAGCGTCCCGGTTCCCGGTCGCGGCAATCATGCTGGAAAGGGGTTGGCCGGCGGCCGGTCGTGCCGGCGCTCAGAAGACGCGCCCAACCCCGATCCGCAGGACTGTGCGGTCATAGTCGAACTCGGACAGCGTGGAATCGCGCTCCTCCACCCGCAGGCTGGCCCGCGCGTCCCAGTCGTGATCGAGCTGCCGCTCAAGCGCAACGCCCAGCCCGATCCGGTCGTCCTCGCGCGTCCCGACCGTTGCGCCGTTGCGGACTTCCCGGCCGTCATAGTCGCGCCTACGCCAGTCGCCCGAGAGGGTCAGGTGATGCTCGCTGTCGAGGCGGAACGTGTGATCGGCGGCCAGTTCGATTTCCTGCCAGGAGAAGCTGTAGAACGCGTCGGCGGTTTCGAGATCGTCACGGTCGGACACGCCGACCCCGGCGGAGAGGCCCCAGCCGGTGCGCCCGCGTTCGTCGAGCGAGATACCGAAGGCGTGCTCCACACCGTCCAGGAAGCCGAAGTCGGTCGCGCCGTTCGCCACCTCGAGCTGGTAATCCAGTTCAAGCGACCAGCCGGGGCCAAGCGGGCGCTTCAGACGACCGCCGCCGAGCAGCGCATCCTCGAATGGATCGCCGCCGTAGCGCTGGTGGCGCCCGTCGATCCACGCATCCCAGCGCCAGTTGTCGCCCAGGCGGCCCACGCGGCCGACGCCACCACGCAGCGACAGCAGGTCGAAACCGCTCTCGTCCAGAAAGGACTGAAGATACGCGGTGCCGCGAAGATAGCCCTGTTCGCCAACCGGCCAGCGCCCGACCAACACCGCATCCACGAACTGATCGGAGACTTCGCTGGCGCCACTCGCGTCGCTCGGTGTCAACGCGATATTCGAGTCGTGACCGCCACCGAAACCGAGGTAGACGTAGTCGGGGGGCGTCGGCGCAGCGTCGAGCGCGCCCAGCGCATCACGGGCCCGCTGGCGCAGCGGGGCCGTGCTGGCCGCACGCTCGGCGCGGCGGAAAGCGCTGCGCGCCCCGGCCGTGTCCCCACGTTCACGGGCGATGCGTCCCAGCTGGTAATACGCCGGCGCCACCATTACACCGCTGCTCACCGCCCTGCGGAAGGCGGCCTCCGCATCATTGAACCGGCCCACCCGGTACAGGGCGACACCGAGATTGAAATGCAGTGCGCCCGTATCGAGCCCCGCCCGACGGGCCGCCTCGAAGTGCTCGATGGCCTGCTGGTATTCGTCCTCCTGCGCGGCTTCCACACCGCGCTGGAACGCCTCCCGCGCGGTCGCGGCGCTCACCGCGACCGGCACCGCAAGCAGCAGAGCGAGCAACGTGGCGATCGTCACGCGCGGAGGAGCGGTATTCGGGGGATCGATCATGCGGCATGGAACTCGGGGTGCGGGTCTGGGGGCCATCCTGGATCCAGTCGCCATCTTCCGCCAAACGATCAAACGAAACGGGGCCGCGGACAGTTGCCCGCGGCCCCTGACTCGGGTCGTGGATGTGGGGGCCGAGTCGCCGCCCCCTACCGTTAGTCAGGGGCGATTTCCCCGATCGCTCGCATCATCGGCGCGATCGCGGGCACCGGCCGCGTTATCGGCATCGCGGCCCCGCTGACGGGCCTCGCTGGCGGTCCGCTCGCCGAATGCCCGGCCGTCCTCGCTCGCGTTCTTGCGGGCCTCATTGGCCGTATCGATCCCGAACGCGGCGTTATCGCGTGCCGTATCGGACGCGGCTTCCGGCAGCTCGATTTCCTCGACGTACTCGGCTTCATCGGCGTCCGCGTCACTCACGACTTCCATGGTGAAATCGTCAACCTCTTCCTCTTGCGCCCAGACCGGCGTCGCGATCAACCCCAGCAGCAGAATGCCGGCCATCCAGGCAGTTGCTGTCTTCATCATCTCGCTTGCTCCACTTCGCGCCTGGTTCGTGAAAACGGCCCTTCAGGCCGAAACCTCATCAATCTCAACCGCGACCGAACCGTCGACCAGGGGAACCACCAGTTGGCGCTCGCCACCGGCATGCCGGATTCGGGCCACCAGCTCGCCACCCCACGCATCGCTCGATACACGCAGCGGCAACCGCAGGCGGCTACGTCCCTCGGAGAGCGATCCGGTCCAGCGCACTTCCCGTTGGCCCGGGAATCCCGCGAGCTCGACGCCTTCGGGGAGCTGTACGGTGAACTCCACATCGTCGTATCGGCGCGGGCTCTCGACCGCGATCGCGATCCGCTGCTCGCCGGCGACTGCCAGTTCGACCGGCGCCGCCTCCGGTGTCGATGCCGGGCCCTCCCGCTGTGCCAGCACCAGGCCCAGGGCGATGCCGATGACCAGAGTCGCCGCCAATGCGGCCCAGCGCGGTGCCGCCCATCCGGCGCGCTCCGGCTGTTCCTGTTCTCCGGGCAACGGCAGCGTGGCCAGCCCATCCAGCAGTGCCCGCATCTGCCGGTCATGGCGGGCGCACTCGGGACACGTGTCCCGATGCCGCACCATGGCCGCGTCGTCGGCGTCATCGTGGCCGTCGTGCCAGTCGCTCCACAGATTCCGGAATTCTTCGCAGTTCATCGCATTGCTTCCCCGTTCATCCGTTATCACGAATCGGTCCGCCGAAAGGTTCCATCGACCGGCACCCGGGCGGCTTCAGTCGCCGGCCAGATCGGCACGCATGGTTCCCCGGCCACGGTGCAGGCGTGACTTCAGCGTGCCGGTCGGCGTGCCGGTGATTTCCGCGACCTCGACCAGGGTATAGCCCTCGACGTCATGCATGATGATGATTTCGCGCTGAAAGGCCGGCAGGCGATCGAGGGCGCGCTGCAGTCGCGTCCGCGTCAGGCCCTGTTCGAAGGCATCCTCCGGCTGGACCTCGTCGCCGGCGCCGTCGTCGGGCTCGACGGAGGCATCGATTTCGGGGGTGCTGCGCCGACGCCGCCATTCATCGACGAACAGGCGATAGAGCACCCGTGACAGCCAGGGCCGTGGCTTTTCCAGGGCCGCCACCTCTTCCATGCGCGACTGAAGGCGGAGCATCAGGTCCTGCAGTAAATCCTCGGCATCCGCCGTACTGCCCGTCAGCCGGGTCGCCAACCGGCGCAGATGGTCCATGCTGGGACCGATCGCGCGCTCAAAGCGTTTCGCCTGCAGGGAACGAACCGGGTTTCGCATCCGCCGTGACTCCCGTCGAAGAGAAAGATCAGGGCTTTGCTCGACGCATCGACATAGCCAAGGCGCCATTTCCCGATGCAGCCGTCCGCCCTCTCCATGCGCGGCGAAATGAGCCCAGCCAGTGGACACGAAATCACGGCCGAAATTGTTCCATGATTGCCCTTCAGGAACCGTTTATGTCCACGTCGCTTGTACAGGACCAACCCCGTTGCTACAGTAGCGGCTTCGTTTCACCCCCTGCCACCCGCGCACGAGACCGATTCCAGCATGTTCAGCGCCCTACGTGGACTTTTCTCCACAGACATATCGATCGACCTGGGTACCGCCAACACCCTGATTTATGTTCGCGGCAAGGGGATCGTGCTCAACGAGCCGTCCGTGGTGGCGCTGCGTCAGGAACGCGGTGGTGGCGCCAAGGCGATCGAGGCGTACGGCGAGGCGGCCAAACGGATGGTCGGGCGTACACCCCAGTCGATCACGGCGATCCGGCCGATGCGCGACGGCGTGATCGCCGACTTCAACATCACCGAGAAGATGCTGCAGCACTTCATCAAGAAGGTGCACGATTCGCGCTTCTTCCGGCCGAGCCCGCGCGTGCTGGTGTGTGTTCCCTGCGGCGCGACCCAGGTCGAGCGGCGGGCGATCCGCGAGTCCGCGACCGGGGCCGGCGCACGCACCGTATACCTGGTCGAGGAACCGATGGCGGCCGCGATCGGCGCCGGCATGCCCGTCTCGGAGCCGCAGGGTTCGATGGTGCTGGATGTCGGCGGCGGCACCTCCGAGGTCGCCGTCATGTCGCTCAACGGCATTGTCTATTCCGCCTCGGTGCGGATCGGCGGCGACAAGTTCGATGAGGCGATCGTCAACTACGTGCGGCGCAATTACGGTGCCCTGATCGGCGAGGCGACCGCGGAGCGCATCAAGCACGAGATCGGTTCGGCGTACCCTGGCAAGGAACTGCTCGAGATCGAGGTCAAGGGGCGCAACCTCTCCGAGGGCGTGCCACGCGCGCTGACGCTCAACAGCAACGAAATCCTCGAGGCCCTGCAGGAGCCCCTGTACGGCATCGTCAGTGCCGTCAAGACGGCGCTGGAGCAGACTCCGCCCGAACTCGGCGCCGACGTCGCCGAACGCGGCATCGTGCTGACCGGCGGCGGTGCGCTGCTGGGCGACCTCGACCGCCTGCTGATGGAAGAAACCGGGCTGCCCGTCGTCGTGGCCGAGGATCCGCTGACCTGCGTGTGCCGGGGCGGCGGTCGGATCCTCGAGCTGATCGATGAACACGGCACCGGTTTCGTTTCCGTCGAGTAAGCTCACGGGCGTCCCACGCCGCCCCGTCCAGCGGGGGACCGCTTGATGCAGCCGCTGTTCCAGCAGGGAACCGGTCCGCTGTTGCGGACGCTGTTCTTCGTGTTGCTGTCGGCGACCATCATGGTGGCCGATCATCGCTTCAATCAGCTTGAGCAGGTCCGCGGAGTCCTCTCCGGCGCGATCGCGCCGTTGCGCTATGCGGTCGATCTCCCCGCCCGCTTCCTCGGCTGGAGTTCCGACCAGGTCCGCTCGCGCGAGGAGCTGATCGAGCGCGTCAACGCGCTCGAGCGCGAAAACCTCCGCCTGCGCGCTCGCCAGCTCAAATTCGAAACCATCCGCAGTGAGAACGAACGTCTGCGCACGCTGCTGGACTCGACCTCCGACCGCGACGAGCGCGTCCTGGTGGCGGAACTCCTGTCGGTCGCGCTGGATCCTTACCGCCAGCAGGTCGTGGTCAATCAGGGCGAACGCGATGGGGTATACGCCGGGCAACCGCTGATCGATGCCTACGGCGTGATGGGCCAGATCATCAACACGGGGCCGTTCACTGCGACCGCACTGCTGATCTCGGATCCGAACCACGCGCTGCCCGTGCAGATCAATCGCAACGGGCTGCGCACGATCGCCGAGGGAACGGGCGAGCCCGACCGGCTGGAACTGCGCTACATACCCAACAACGCGGATGTGCGCGTAGGTGATCGGGTGGTGAGTTCGGGTCTCGGAGGGCGTTTCCCGCCCAACTATCCAGTCGCTACCGTAATGGAGGTCGAGCGGCGGCCCGGAGAGCCATTTGCGCGCGTGATCGCAGCGCCGCAGGCACACCTCGACCGTTCGCGGGAGGTACTGCTCGTGTGGCCCGAGAGCGCCGACCCAGGGAACATCGCCGCCAACGGCGACGTGCCCGCAGCGGACGCGGACGGCACCGATGCACCGCCGCGGGGCAAACCATGAATCCGCGCTGGTGGCTGATCCCGCTCACGCTGGCGGTGGCGCTGATGCTGGCCATGGTGCCGTTGCCCGACGCCGCGGCACCCTTCTGGCCGGACTGGGTTACGCTGGTTGCACTCTACTGGGCCATGGCGCTGCCTCAGCGCTTCGGTCTGACGTTCGCCTGGATCGCGGGCATCCTGCTCGATGTCTCCCAGGGGGCGCTGCTGGGTCAGAATGCGCTCGGAACCGTGATCGTCGTGGCCTTCGCGCTGCGCTACCATCAGCGGCTGCGGGTCGCGCCGATCGCACAGCAGGCCCTGATCGTGACCGTGCTGCTCTTGCTCAAGCAGGCGCTGGTACTGTGGACCAGCGGCCTCGCGGGGCGCGCGCCGGAAACGCCGTGGCTGTTCTTCGCGGCGCCGCTGACCGCACTGCTTTTCTGGCCGCTGCTGTTCGTCGTTCTGCGCGACCTGCGGCGCCGCTATCAGGTAGCCTGATTACCAAGCTCCCATGGAGGGTTGTATGCACGGCGTAGTCCTCGACGCGGACTCCCTCGGCCCCGATCTCGACCTGGCGCGCCTCCGTGGCCAGCTGGACCACTGGGACTGGCATGGCCAAACCGCTCCCGAACAGACCGCCAACCGCATCCGCGAGGCGGACGTCGTCATCACCAACAAGGTCGTGCTCGACGCCGACGCCTTCGCCGCCGCCCCACACCTCCAACTGGTGTGCGTGGCGGCCACCGGCATCAACAACATCGACCTCGACGCGGCCCGCGAGCACGGCGTGACGGTCTGCAACGCGACCGGCTACGGCACACCTTCCGTCGTCCAGCACACATTCGCTCTGATCCTGGCGCTGGCGACCCGTTTGCCGGATTACCAGGCTGCGGTCCGCGCCGGTGAATGGTCACGATCGCCATTTTTCTGCCTGCTCGACTTCCCGATCACCGAACTGGCCGGCAAAACCCTCGGTGTGATCGGTTACGGGACGCTCGGACAGGGTGTCGCCAGCATCGCCCGAGCCTTCGGTATGCAGGTGCGGGTCGCGGCCCGTCCGGGGGCAACGGGGATCCCTGTCGACCGGGTCGCGGTCGAAGATCTGCTGGAACAGGCCGACGTGCTGACCCTCCACTGCCCGCTGACCGACGCGACACGCGGCCTCATCGGTCGCGCCGAGCTCGAGCGCATGAAACCGGACGCACTGCTGGTCAACACGGCCCGCGGCGGCATCGTCGACGAGGCCGCGCTGGCCGACGCGCTGCGCGCAGGGGCCATCGGCGGCGCCGGCATGGACGTGCTGACGCAGGAGCCGCCGCGCGACGGCAACCCGCTGCTCGCCGACGACATCCCGAACCTGATCGTCACCCCGCACTCCGCCTGGGGATCGCAGGCGGCCCGTCAGCGCCTGGTCGAGCAGGTGGCGGATCACATCGCCGATTTCCGCGCGGGCAGACCGGGCAATGTGGTCGCCGGCCCGGAGGGCACATGAAGGCGGAAGAGCGCCTCGATGCGATCGAGGAGCAGTTGATGCGTCTGCAGCATGAAATCGAACAGCTCGACGCGACCGTGCAGGGGCAGGCGGCGGCTCACGACCGACTGGCGCAGCGCTGCGATCAGCTCGAACGCCGGATCGCGAAGATCGAGCCTGATGCCGATCCCGACTGATCCGCTGAGGACCGCTCGTTTTCGGGGAGATCTGCAGGTCGGGCTTCAGAATCCCGCGCGCGTTGTGCCCGGCGTTAACCGGAAGGCCCCTGTGGAGCGTCAGCGCCCAGAAGCAGTTGTCCCTCCCCGCTGAACCGGTGTGGCGGGACGTTCAGTGGCGGCGCTTGCGTCCCCGCCAATGGCTCGCCAGCGGCATCCCAGGCGGCCTGCCCGCAGCTCTCGCGGAAACGCCGCGATTCGGCCTCCCAGACCACACTGCAGCCGCGCGCGGTGCCATTGGCGAAGGCGACGAACCACCCCGGACTCGGATCATTCCGGAGGCGCGTTCCGAGCCGGTCGATGGTCTCGCGACCGCGTCGCAACACGATCACCGGGCGACTGTCCCAGCCGAGGGTGCGGACGGTATCGGGCTCCATGGCGGATACGTCGACGCGGGAGCGTTCAGGCGTCGCTTGATCGCCCCCGCCGCCGGCATAGCGCAGGGTGATCGTTACCACCGTGATACCGGCGAGTGCCATCATCAGTTTCAGCGCAACCCGCAGTCGCAGACGCAGCGGGGATTCCGGGAGATCGGTCATGGGCGATCCATCGTTGGAACAGGCACCAACCGGCGCACTCTACCCCCATCGGACGGCGATCGTCTGTATGGCGCATGACCGCCTGCCCGAGGCCAAGGCACTCGCCCACCGCCTGCACCTGCCACTGGTCGACGAATCGCCGCACGAACCCGACTGGCTCAACCTCGTGCTCACGGATGAACGCCTGCAGGTGCGGCTCACCGGACCCGGCGCCCCGGGGCCCGTCTACGCGGACTTTGTCACTGGCGCGACGGCGCGCCGTGGACGCAAGGCCGCGCGCGCCGACGAGGGGTTGCTGCGGGCGGCCGGCGCCCGACACGGTCAGACGCCCGATGTGATCGATACGACCGCCGGCCTCGGCCGCGACGCCTGGCTGCTGGCCGCGCTCGGCTGCCGGGTGACGCTGGTCGAGCGCCATCCGGTTGTCGCCGCCCTGCTGGCGGATGCGCTGACACGGGCACGCAAGGACGAGGAAGCGGCGCCGGTCGCGGCACGCATGGAACTGATCGAGGCCGATGCGATCGCCGTGCTGGCCGAGCGGACGGCGGACACCGTGATCGTCGACCCGATGTATCCGCCACGCCGCAAGTCCGCGGCGGTCCGCAAAGAGATGCAGGTATTCCGGGCACTGATCGGAACCGACGGCGACAGTGACGCGCTGTTGCCGGTCGCCATCGCCGCAGCGCGCCGGCGGGTCGCCGTCAAACGCCCGCGCGGCGCCCCGCCACTGACCGGCCCCGCCCCGAGCGGCTCGATCGATGGCCGCTCAACGCGCTTCGACATCTACGCCGGCGGGGCGAAGGAGACCTGAATCCGCTCCGCCGGTGCACTGACTCACTTGACGGTGATGACGGTACCCTCGAACAGGTGCTGGACCTTGTGCGACACACTGCCGACGACCATCCCCTTCAGGTCACTCAGCCCGCGCGAACCCATCACGATGGTGTCGGCTTCGACCTCTTTCGCCTGCTCCAGGATGCCATCGGCCGTCGAGCCGCCGCGCCAACTGGTCGAGATCTTTGACGCACCGTGTTCCTCGGCGATTTTCTGCCCGCGCTCGAGCAGTTTCGCGGCGATATCCTCCAGCACCTCGTGGGGCAGCGATGGCTCCACGTAGCCCGCGCCGACGGCAATGTGCGGCTCCTCACGGCCTTTCTTGTCGGAGAGCTTGCGGATCGACTCGGGGACATGGCCGTACAGCAGCACATTGAGCAGATGCAGTCTGGCATCGTATTTCGACGCGATGTCCGCACCGAACTGGACCGCCTTGTCGGAATGATCGGAGCCGTCGACCGGCACCAGGATTGACTTGATCATGCGATCACCTCCATTGAACCCGGAAACATCACATGAAGCATGGCCCCTTCAGTGCCGGTCGTTATTGATCGGCGTCAAACGCCGGTCAATCGGGCGGGTCAGGCGGGCGCGCCACAGCATTTTTTGTACTTGCGGCCGCTGCCACACGGGCAGGGATCATTGCGCCCCACGCGCGGGCCGTCATGCCGGATAGTCTCCTGTTCCGGTGCCTCGCCGTCGACGTAGACCCAGTTGCCCTGGTCGTCGCGCTTGAAGCGCGCGAGTTCATGATGCCGCCGGCGCTGTTCGCGCTCGCGGAAGTGGGCGACGAATTCGACCGCACCGACGTCGTCCTCCTCCCCGCCGGCCTCCACGGCGCGGATCTCCAGCCCCAGCCACTCGGAACGCCGCGCCCAGCGGTCGGTCGCCTCGCGGTCGATGTCCTCGCGCGTGGCGGCGTCGTGGGTCGCCTGGATGTAGTCGATATCGGCCCGGGTATGCGCCACGTAGCGCGCCCGCATCAACGCCTCGGCGGTCGGCGGCTGCGCCTCGCCGGCAAGGTACGGGCCACAACAGGTATCGAGATCGCGGCCGGAACCGCAGGGACAATCGGACATCGGTTTCCACTCCCGTCAGTGAGGCAGGCGGCACGCTACGCGCCGCTCTGGCCGGCGGCAAGGCCTCCTTATCCGGGGCACATCAAAAAAACGTTATCTCGCAGAGGCGCAGAGCTCGCCAAGGGCGCGGAGAAGGCTTTTTTCTTGATCTTTTCTTTTTCTCTGCGTCCTCCGCGAACTCCGCGCCTCTGCGAGAAAAAACGCACTACGCTTCCGGCATGAGCGGATATTTATTGGAGCCGATTGCGGGCCGGTGGGTCGTCTTCGTTCACGGCTTCCAGGTGGGCATCCATCAGGCGGCCACCGAGCAGGGCCACGTGGCCGCCGTAGCGCTCACCGCCGGTCTGACTGAATTCGAAGCGATACAGTCGCCACAGGTGGAGCCGGCCATCATGCCCACGGGTCAGGCGCAGCCGCCGCAGCGCGACGGTTTCGTCCAGCAACTGCACCGAGAACCGCCGGCAGGCGCCCCGGGCGTGGCGCACGGCGGTCTCCCGCGCGCGCATCGACAGCCACCACCAGCCGAGTGCGGCGGCGATCGCGGCCAGCGCCAACCATGAAGACATGCGGTCGCCCCCCTCATGAATCCGTCCGCGCGGCGACCGGTTTGGCTTCGGTCCGCGCCACGGCAGTACAATCGCATACGATGAACGACACGCCAGCTTGCAGGAGCCAGCAATGGATGAACAGACCCGCACCGAGATCGAGGCCCAGGCCTTTCGCACGCTCGTCGCGCACCTGCGTGAGCGCACCGACGTACAGAACCTGGACCTGATGGAACTCGCCGGGTTCTGCCGCAACTGCCTCTCGAAATGGTACCGCGCCGCGGCCGAAGAGCGCGGTGTGGAGATGGACTACGATAGCGCGCGCGAAATCATCTACGGCATGCCGTACGCCGAGTGGAAGACGCGGTATCAGACCGAACGGCAACCGGATCACACGGACTCACCTTCATGACGACCACGATCACCGAGCTCCACGGCGACGGCATCGGACCTGAACTCGCCACCGCCATTCACCGCGTCGCCGACGCGCTCCCGATCGATCTCGATTTCGAAGGCGTCGACTGGTCGCTTGAACGTCGCAACCGTGACGGCGACGCGGCCATCGACGAGGCAGAGGAATCGATGCGCCGCAACAGGCTGGCGCTGAAGTACCCGACGGTCACCGAGACCAGCAGCCCAAACGCGCTGATCCGCCGCCGGGTGGGGTTCTCGGTGATCTACCGGCCCGCCATCTCGATCCGTGGCATCTCCTCGAATTTCAAGGAAAACGTGAATCTCCATGTCGTGCGGATCGCCACGGGCGGCACCTACGACGATCCGGGCCAGTTCGTCGGCAAAAACGCCGCCGTGTCGCTGCGCATGGTCGAGCGTGAACCCTGCGAGCAGGCGGCAAAATTCGCATTCGAACTCGCCCGCAAGAAGGGCCTGTCGATGACCTCGTCGTCGAAGCACACGATCCAGCGCGTCACCGATGGCCTGTTCGAATCGGTGGTGGCGGACGTGCATGGCGCCGGGTACAACGACGTACCGCATCGGGTCGAGCTGTTCGATGCAATGCTCGCGAAAGTCATCCTGAAACCGCAGGACTTCGAGGTCGTGCTGGTGCTCAACGAGTACGGCGACTTCCTCTCCGACATGGCCTCCGGTCTGGTCGGCAGCCTCGGTACGGGCGCCTCCGGCAACTTCTCGTTCGACGCCGATCACAACGTCGAGATCGCCATGTTCGACCCCGCCGGCGGCACGGCCCCCGACATCGCTGGCCAGGACAAATGCAATCCGAGCGCGATGTTCCTCGCCTTCGGGATGCTGCTGGACCATATCGACCGCTACGACCTGGGACACGCCCTGCGCCTGGCTGTCCTCGGCGCTATCGAAGCGGGCGAAACCACCGCGGATCTCGGCGGCCGGCTCGGCACGCTCGCCTTTACCGATGCCGTCGTCGAGCGGATGCGACACGAACTCGCGCATCCATCGCCGGCTCCATGATGACGCCATGGGCGTGACCCGGGGCATTGGAAAGCGCGTCTTTCAGGATGATTTGCTGCGCTTATCGCTTCATGCAGACGTTCCATCCACGGCCACGGGTGAACGAGCGTATCCCACCTTGCATTCGGGCGCTCGACACGATTCAATAACGCTTACGGGGCAAAAGCCCCGGCGCGGACGTCGCTGTCAATCAAAAATGCGACCTGCGACATTCGCCTGTAACCGGTTAGCCACGATCAGGTATTGATCATTCCTGCCCACAGACTCGCGAACTCGATCTGCATTGCGCACGCGAGGACCGGCACGCCGGAGAACGGGCCGCGGTACCGCGCACGATTCCGACAACAAACCGGCAGCCCCCGGCCATGACCGAACAGTCCCCGATGCAGGCCCTGTGGAGCACCTCGCTGCTCGACGGCGGCAACGGCCCCTATCTGGAGGCCCTCTACGAAGCCTGGCTACGCGATCCCGCGTCCGTCCCCGATGAATGGCGACGCTATTTCGACGGTCTGCCGCAGGTCGATGGCGTCACGCAGCCCGACATGCCGCCCTCGGAGGTCCGGGCGCAGTTCTATCGCTTCGAATCCGGCAAAGGGCCGGCGCGCACCGGCTCCGCGGACGCTCGCCAGGCCGACCACGAACGCAAACAGATCCGGGTCCTGCAGCTCATCAACGCGTACCGCTTCCGCGGGCACCGCCACGCGAAAGTCGATCCGCTGGACCGCTGGGAAGCCCCGGAGATCGATGAGCTTCGCCTCGATGCGCACGAGCTCTCCGAGACCGATCGCGACACGGTATTCCATACCGGCTCGCTCCACGGTCTCGGCGACGCGACGCTGGGCGAGATCCTCGAGGCGCTGCAGAAGACCTATTGCGGGTCGATCGGCGCCGAGTACATGCACATCGCGGATACGGCCGAGAAACGCTGGCTGCAGAACCGCATGGAGACCCCACAGGCCGAACCGAACCTGTCCGCCCAGCGCCGGCGTTGGGTGCTCGAGCGGTTGACCGCCGCGGAGGGTATCGAGCGCTACATGCACTCGAAGTATGTGGGCCAGAAGCGCTTCTCGCTCGAGGGTGGTGAGTCGCTCATCCCGATGCTGAACGAACTCGTCGAGCGTGCTGGCGACCAGGGTGCGAAGGAAATCGTCCTCGGCATGGCCCACCGCGGCCGCCTCAACGTTCTGGTCAACATCTTCGGCAAGAAACCGGCCGACCTCTTCCAGGAATTCGAGGGCCACGAGGACGACTCGCTGGCGGCCGGCGACGTGAAATACCACCAGGGCTTCTCGTCCGATTACATGACCAATCAGGGCCCCGTGCATCTGGCGCTCGGCTTCAATCCCTCGCATCTGGAGATCGTCAATCCGGTCATCGAGGGCTCCGCCCGCTCGCGCCAGGATCGCCACGACGACCGCGGCGGCAAGGTCGTGCTGCCGATCCTCGTACACGGCGATGCCGCCATGGCCGGCCAGGGCGTGATGCAGGAGACGCTCAACCTTTCGCAGTCGCGCGGCTATTCCACTCGCGGCACCGTGCACGTGGTAATCAACAACCAGATCGGCTTCACGACCTCGAACAAGCTCGACACGCGCTCGTCGCTGTACTGCACCGACGTCGCGAAGATGATCAACGCCCCGATCTTCCACGTGAACGGCGACGACCCGGAGGCGGTCCTGCTGGTCACGCAGATCGCGCTCGATTACCGCAACCAGTTCCACAAGGACGTCGTCATCGACATGGTCTGCTACCGGCGCCACGGCCACAACGAGGCCGATGAGCCGTCCGCGACGCAGCCGATGATGTACAGCAAAATCAAGGCGCTGCCGACGACCCGGGAACTGTATGCGAAACGTCTGACCCAGGCGGGCGAAGTCGAATCCGAACAACCGGACCGCATGGTTCAGGAGTACCGCGACCACATGGATGCGGGCGACACGGTCACGCCGAAGATCATCACCGACGAGGATTTCGTCAACGAACTGACCGTTGACTGGAGCCCGTTCATCGGCAACCAGTGGAACGATCCCTGCGACACGACCGTTCCCGCCGACCGGCTGCGCGACCTCTGGAGCCGGCAGGAACAGCTCCCGGAGGGCTTCGAGCTGCACAAGCGCGTCGCCAAGATCCAGACCGACCGCGGCAAGATGGCCGCCGGTGCGCTGCCAATCGACTGGGGATTCGCCGAGGTCATGGCCTACGCGAGCCTCGTGACGGAGGGCTACGGCGTGCGCCTGTCGGGTCAGGATTCCGGCCGCGGCACCTTCTTCCATCGCCACGCCGTACTGCACAATCAGGTCGACGGCAGCAGTTTCGTCCCGCTGCGTAACCTCGGCGACGACCAGACCAATTTCCTGATCATCGATTCACTGCTATCGGAGGAGGCGGTGCTCGCATTCGAGTACGGCTACTCGACGGCGGACCCGCGCACGATGGTGATCTGGGAGGCCCAGTTCGGCGACTTCGTCAATGGGGCCCAGGTGGTCATCGACCAGTTCATCAGTTCGGGCGAGGCCAAGTGGGGTCGCCTTTGCGGTCTGACGCTGTTCCTCCCGCACGGCCAGGAGGGCCAGGGCCCGGAACATTCCTCGGCCCGCCTCGAGCGTTTCCTGCAGCTGTGCGCCGAACAGCAACCAGGCGACTACAACATGCAGGTCTGCGTACCCACGACACCCGCGCAGGCATTCCACATGATCCGCCGCCAGATGCTGCGCCCATACCGCAAACCACTGGTGGTCATGACGCCCAAGAGCCTGCTGCGCCACAAGCTTGCGACTTCCTCGATCGACGATCTCGCCGGCGGGCATTTCCATTCCGTTATCGGCGACACCATCGATCTGGACCCGAAGAAGGTCCGCCGCGTAGTGATCTGCACCGGCAAGGTGTATTACGACCTCTACACGCGTCGCCAGGAGGAAGGGATCGACGATGTCGCCATCGTGCGCATCGAACAGCTTTATCCGTTCCCGTACACGGAACTCGGCGAGGTCATCGCCGGTTTCCCGAACGCAGCGGAGTACATCTGGTGTCAGGAGGAACCGCGCAACCAGGGGGCGTGGTACCACCTCAAGCATCGCCTCGAACGTGTCCTCGGCGAGGACAGCGACCTGCGCTACGCCGGCCGCGCCGCGTCACCGTCGCCGGCCGTCGGTTACCATAGCCGGCACGCCAAGCAGCAACACGCGCTGGTCGCCGACGCCCTGGATATCAAGGAGTGACGGCCCTGCCCGTCATGACAGCGACTGCCCGCCCGGGTACGGCCTATGGCGTGGTACCCCAATGCGCCCGGAGTGAAGGAACCCGCTCATGAGCACTGACATCACCGTCCCGCAATTACCCGAATCCGTCTCCGACGCAACCGTCGCGAGCTGGACAAAAAAGAAAGGGGACAGCGTCAAACGTGACGAGGTCCTGGTCGAACTCGAGACCGACAAGGTTGTGCTCGAGGTACCGGCACCGGCCGATGGCGTTCTCGAAGAGATTCTCCACGACGAAGGCGCCACGGTCACCGCCGATACCGTTCTCGGCCGCGTCGGCGAAGGCGCCGCGGGCGGTGGCGGCGGTGACACGGGCGGCGAAGAGAAGGCGAAGGCCGAGACCGAAGAGAAAGAGTCCGACGAAACCGCGACCGAGGCGGCCGGCGGCTCGGCGGATGCCAAGGCGGGTCCGGCCGCGCGCAAACTGATCGCCGAGCATGGACTCGACCCCGCCGCGATCGAAGGCACCGGCAAGGAAGGCCGCATCCTCAAAGAGGATGTCCAGCGTCACATTGAAGCCGGTCCGGCTCCGGAGCAGGCGGAAACGCCGAAGGAAACCGCACCTCGGCAACCGTCCCAGAGCGCACAGCCGGCGTCTGCGCCGTCGGCCGATGAAACGGCCAAACGGGCCGGTGTCGGGTTCAGCCAGGGCGATCGCCCCGAGAAGCGCGTGCCGATGACCCGCCTGCGCGCCCGGATCGCCGAACGCCTCGTGCAGGCAACCCAGCAGACCGCCATGCTGACCACGTTCAACGAGGTCAACATGAAGCCGATCATGGATCTGCGCGCGAAGTACAAGGACCAGTTCGAGAAGGCACACGACACCAAGCTCGGCTTCATGAGCTTCTTCGTCACGGCCGCTACCGAGGCACTCAAGCGCTTCCCCGACATCAACGCCTCGATCGACGGCAGCGATGTCGTCTACCACGGCTACTGTGACGTCGGCATCGCGGTCTCGAGTGATCGCGGCCTGGTGGTGCCGATACTGCGCGATGCCGAGACGATGTCGATGGCCGATATCGAGAAGCAGATCCGCGATTTCGGCGGCCGCGCCCAGGCAGGGAAGATCGGCATCGAGGAGATGACCGGCGGCACTTTCACGGTCACCAATGGTGGTGTGTTCGGCTCGCTGGTATCGACGCCGATCATCAACATGCCGCAGAGCGCGATCCTCGGTATGCACAAGATCCAGGAACGCCCGGTCGCCGAGAATGGCGAAGTCGTCATCCGCCCGATGATGTACCTCGCTCTGTCCTACGATCACCGCATCGTCGACGGCAAGGACTCGGTCCAGTTCCTCGTCGCGATCAAGGAACTCCTCGAAGACCCGGCGCGGCTGATCCTGGACGTGTGACGGATTCGCGGGCGTCCGATTGGCAGGAACCGCGAATGAACACGACAATGGAGCACCGTAATGGCCAAGTCGTATGACGTAGTGGTAGTGGGCGCGGGGCCCGCCGGGTATGTGTGTGCGATCCGGTGTGCGCAGCTCGGATTTTCGACCGCGTGCGTCGACAACTGGATCAACAAGAAAGGCAAGCCCGCCCTCGGCGGCACCTGCCTGAACGTCGGCTGTATCCCGTCGAAGGAACTGCTCGAGAGTTCGCACCACTACGCGACCATTCGCGATCACGCGGAGCAGTACGGCATCAAGGTCAAGGAAGCCGAGATGGACGTGCCGGCGATGATCGCGAACAAGGACAAGACCGTCGCCGAACTCACCCAGGGCATCGAGGGGCTGTTCAAGGCGAACAAGGTGGAATGGCTTCAGGGTTTCGGCCAACTGCACACCGAGAACCGGGTCGAGGTCACGCCGCAGAAGGGCGAGGCCTACACCGTCGACGCGAAACATGTCGTGCTCGCGCCCGGCTCCTCCCCCGTCGAGATCGGCGCCGCGCCGCTGCACGAAGACATCATTGTCACCTCCACCGGCGCGCTCGACTGGGAGAACCCGCCGAAACGCCTGGGCGTGATCGGCGCCGGCGTCATCGGTCTGGAGATGGGCAGCGTCTGGCGCCGCCTTGGTTCAGAGGTGACGGTCCTGGAAGCGCTGGACACATTCCTTCCTGCAGTGGATGAGGAGGTCGCGCAGTCAGCGCGAAAGACGTTCAGCAAACAGGGGATCGACATCCGGCTCGGCACCCGCGTAACGGGAACCGAAGTCAAAAAGAACAAGACCGTCGAAATCGAGTACGAGGACAGCGACGGCAAGCAGCAACTCACCGTCGATGCGCTGATCGTAGCGGTCGGGCGCAGTCCGAACACGGACGGCATCGCTTCCGAGGATGTGCAACTGGCGATGGACGAACGCGGTTCGATCCATGTCGACGAGAAACTCGAGACGAGCATGCCCAGTGTCTATGCGATCGGGGATGCCGTACGCGGCCCGATGCTCGCGCACAAGGGGTCCGAGGAAGGCATCGTGGTCGCGGAAACGCTCGCCGGCCAGCACAGTGAGGTGAACTACGACGCGATCCCGTGGGTGATTTATACCCATCCCGAGATCGCGTGGGTGGGCCATACTGAACAGGACCTGAAGCACGCCGGCCACGAGTACCGCGTCGGCACCTTCCCGTTCATGGCCAGCGGCCGGGCCAAGGCGATGCACGAGACCGATGGTCTCGTGAAGGTGATCGCCGATGCCCATACGGACCGGGTACTCGGCGTCCACATGGTCGGACCGCAGACGTCCGAGCTGATCGGGCAGGCGGTGATGGCGATGGAATTCGAGGGTTCGGCCGAGGACATCATGCGTACCGTGTTCGCGCACCCGACGCTGTCGGAAGCACTGCACGAGGCCGCACTGGCGGTGGACGGCCGGCCGATCCATATCCCGCCGCCGCGCAAGAGGAAGAAGTAAATCGAAAGCGGTTTCTCGCAGAGTCGCAGAGGGCGCAAAGAGACAACGATAATTGCAGGAGCGGGCTTGCCCGCGAACCGGTGTCGAGTGCCACTGCAGATGGACCCTGATTGCAAGTCCTGGACTCGGGTGCATTGACCACTCGCTCTGAATGGAGCACTGACCGGAAGGGCTTCGCATCGACTTCGTGGGCTACTCGACCCGCCAACGGGCACGATCGCGAGCAAGCTCGCTCCTACAGGCAGGCGGCCGCGCCCGCAACGGAAGTCAGGCGAAATTGCTCGACGCATGGTCGCGGACTCGGCGCACTCCGCGACTCTGCGAGAACCGGCTCACGACCGGCGCGCGGACGGCGGTCGGACACAACCGAATAACCCGCAGGGAGTACCCGCAATGAATCTGCATGAATACCAGGCGAAACAACTGTTCCGCCAGTACAACATCCCGGTGCCGAATGGCATCGTCATCCATGACAAATCCGAAGCGGCCAATGCCGTGCGGGAACTCGCCGGCAAGAAATGGGTCGTCAAGGCGCAGGTCCATGCGGGCGGCCGCGGCAAGGCCGGCGGCGTTCAACTGGTCGACGATGCCGATGCCGCCACGGAAGCAGCCGGCCGCATGCTCGGCAGGAATCTGGTCACCTACCAGACCGATGAACACGGGCAACCCGTACGGCGCGTGCTGATCGAGGAAACCAGCGACATCGCCAGCGAACTCTATCTCGGCGCGGTGGTCGACCGCGGCACGCAGCGCGTCGTATTCATGGCCTCCACGGAGGGCGGCGTCGAGATCGAGAAGGTGGCCAGCGAGACACCGGAGAAGATCCATCAGGCGATCGTCCATCCGATGCTCGGCGTGATGCCCTATCAATGCCGTCAGCTCGCCTTTGCACTCGGTCTCAACGCCGACCAGATCAAGCAGTTCGCGAAATTGCTGACCGCCCTTGGCAAGCTGTTCGTCGACAAGGATCTGAGCCTGATCGAGGTCAACCCGCTGGTTATTACCGGCAAGGGCGACCTGATCTGCCTGGACGGCAAGATCAACGTCGACGACAACGCCGTCTACCGCCACGGCGATATCGGCGAACTGCGAGACCAGACCCAGGAAGACGAGCGCGAGAACCGCGCGAAGGAATGGGACCTCAACTACATCGCGCTCGACGGCAACATCGGCTGCATGGTCAACGGCGCCGGCCTTGCCATGGCGACCATGGACCTCGTGAAGCTCCATGGCGGGGAGCCGGCCAATTTCCTCGATGTCGGTGGCGGCGCCACGGCGGAACGTGTGGCGGAGGCGTTCAAGATCATCGTCTCCGACGAGAACGTGAAGGCCATCCTCGTGAACATCTTTGGCGGCATCGTCCGCTGCGATCTGATTGCCGAGGGCATCATCACCGCGGTGGAAGAGGTCGGTCTCGAACTCCCGGTCGTCGTCCGCCTGGAGGGCAACCAGGCCGAGAAGGGCGCGGAACTGCTGAACCAGTCTTCGTTCAACGTCATCGCCGCCGACAGCCTCACCGACGCCGCGAAGCGCGTCATCGCCGCAGCGGAGGGCAAATAATCATGTCAGTGCTCGTCAACAGCAACACGAAAGTCCTCTGCCAGGGTTTCACCGGCAAGCAGGGCACCTTTCACAGTGAACAAGCGATCGCCTACGGCACGCAGATGGTCGGCGGCATCACGCCCGGCAAGGGCGGCACTACGCATCTCGATCTGCCCGTGTTCAACACGGTGGCGGAGGGCGTCGAGACCACCGGCGCCGATGCCAGCGTCATCTACGTGCCCGCGCCCTTCTGCAAGGACTCGATCGTGGAAGCGGCCGAGGCCGGAGTGAAACTGATCGTCTGCATCACCGAGGGCATTCCGACCCTGGACATGCTCCAGGCCAAGGCCTACATCGACCAGACCGATTCCCGCCTGATCGGCCCGAACTGCCCCGGCATCATCACGCCCGGTGAATGCAAGATCGGGATCATGCCTGGCGAGATCCACAAACCCGGCAAGGTTGGCATCGTCTCGCGCTCGGGTACGCTCACGTACGAATGCGTCAAGCAGACCACGGATCCGGGCTACGGTCAGAGCACCTGCATCGGCATCGGCGGCGACCCGATCCCGGGCACCAACTTCATCGATGCGCTGGAGCTGTTCGAGGCCGACCCGAAAACCGAGGCCATCGTCATGGTCGGCGAGATCGGCGGTACGGCCGAGGAAGAAGCGGCCGAGTTCATCCAGCAGCACGTCACCAAGCCGGTGGTCACGTATATCGCCGGTGTATCGGCCCCCAAGGGCAAGCGCATGGGCCATGCCGGCGCGATCATCTCGGGCGGCAAGGGCACGGCGGCCGAGAAGTACGCCGCGCTGGAGAAGGCGGGCGTCGTTACGGTGAAGAGTCCAGCCGATATCGGCAAGGGCGTCGCCGAGGCGACCGGCTGGTAATACCAACCGGCATCCGCCCTGTTCGAAGCCGCCACGGTCCGCCGTGGCGGCTTTTTTATTGCTCGATTCATGGCGATCTGAACCGACTTCGCAAGGCCAAGCCCACGTACCCTATACAGCAATTGTTGGATCGCCCAGCGTTACCGAGCCGTCGGATAGAGGAGATACCCATGGGTCTCCCCGGTACATACGTACAGCCCTGTAGGCGCGTTTTCTCCGAAGGCGAACGCGCGCGCATCCGCCCGGAACATCAGTGCGCGCGTTTTCTTCGGTAAAACGTGCCTACGGTGTCTGAACTGATCCCGCGCGCCCTGGTTTCCCCCGGTCTATCAGAAATACTCCCATTCACATACCGGCATTCCCGTCTATCTTGGAGGTGTGCGTGCTACGAACACCACCGGGATTGCCCCGACACCCATGTCGAGGGCACAGAGCAACTGGATGCGGAAACAATGGAAAGCCTTGAATCAACGACCAATGTGTTACGGAAACGCGCAGGTTCATATTTACCCCAACGTTGCATAAATCCCCGCCGTATTCACGCCACAGGCCGCACCATGGCGAGGCTGTAGGCTTGTTGAAGGGTTTCTTGATAGGCCCCCGCCC
>Ga0075106_1000038_pt1 | contig 66948 bp, 63 predicted proteins | sample AntDeeMetag02WF4_FD_69796 | JGI IMG/M metagenome (GOLD analysis project Ga0075106, IMG submission 69796) | Saline lake microbial communities from Deep Lake, Antarctica - Antarctic Deep Lake Metagenome 02WF4 | ecosystem: Environmental > Aquatic > Non-marine Saline and Alkaline > Saline | place... | reverse complement strand
TCTCGCCCGACGCGGGCAACGTCGACGTCACGGTCGAGGGTAGCGACGTGGTCCTCGCCGACAACCTCTCCTACCAGAACGCCTCGGACTACCTGACGGTCCCCGAGGGCGACTACACCGTCGAGGTCCGCATGGATGGTGACGAGGAGGGCTCCAACATCCTGGAGACCTTCGACGTCACTGTCGAGGGCGGCACGGCCTACTCCGCCATCGCGCTGGGCTACGACCAGCCGCCGGCCGACTCGCAGCGGAGCCTCAACCTGACTGCCGTCGAGGACGCGACGACCACCGTGACCCTGCCGGGCGACGACGGTGAGGCGAACGAGACGGCTGGTCTCAACGAGACGAACGTGACGACCACCGAGGGCGTCAACGAGACGGAGACGAACGAGACGGCGAACGAAACCGACGCCGGCGTGAACGAGACCGAAACCGAGAACGAGACCGACGCCGGTCTCAACGAGACGGAGACGGACGCCGGTACGAACGAGACGGAAACTGACGGCGGTCTCGACGAGACGGAGAACGAGACCGACGCCGGTCTCAACGAGACTGGGAACGAAACGACTGACGGTAACGTGACCGTCGGCGACGAGAACGAGACGACTGGCAACGACACCGTCGGTGCGGCGGAGAACGAGACCGACGCCGGTCTCAACGAATCCGAAAACGAGACGCTGCTGCTCGCGCCGTAACCGGACGGCACGCTACCCCGGTACTACCACTTTTTTCGCGCCGTGACGCCACTCACTGGGAAGTATCGACTCGAATGGATAGCGTCGCTGTCGCTCGGCAAGTCGTTCGTTTGAGAAAACTTGTACTTCGTCGTCGCCAGACGGCGACGGGTAGAAGCCGTAGTTAGACGCGTTCGACGTTGGTCGCGCGCGGGCCCTTGGGGGCTTGTTCTATGTCGAATTCGATCTCGGTCCCTTCCGTGAGGTCCTCGCCGCCAACGTCTTCCATGTGGAAGAACACGTCGTCGTCCTCGTCCTCAGTCTCGATGAAACCGTAGCCGCCTGTGTCGTTGAAGAAGTCAACCTTACCGTTTGCCATTGCAAATAGACACAGGACGGATGCAGGGATAAGGGTTGCGTGAGTCGTGGTACTCCGCCACGCGTTTCGTGGACGAACGTCCGAAGAGAGCTGTCTCTGGTGGGCAAATATGCACGACTGGTCGCGACGGCCGGAGCGACTGCCAACATCGACGGTTCGAACCGCGAGTCCCGCCGGATCGGACGTTCGATGGATCCGGCCGCGCTCGGCCAGTCCGACCTGACTTAAGCGTCGGGCCCGGAGTTTCGGACAGTGAATGCCAACAACGTCCGTCAGCAGTGGGCCGACCGGTCCGGCGAGTACTCCCCCGCGTATTACGCCTACTACGGCCCGGACGAGACGAGTGAGCTGATCCGGGCGTCGCTCGCGCGGATTCTCGACCGCGACGCATCCATCCTCGAACTGGGTTGCAGTTCCGGTCGCCACCTCGCGCACCTCCACGAGGACGGCTTCGACTCGCTGGCCGGCGTCGACATCAACGACGAGGCCTTCGACGTGATGGCGGAGGCCTACCCCGACCTGGCCGAGGCGGGGACGTTCTACGTCGACGCCATCGAGGACGTCGTCGCGGAATTCGACGACGACCGCTTCGACGCGGTGTACTCCGCCGAGACGCTCCAGCACATCCACCCCGACGACGAGTGGGTGTTCGACGAACTGGCCCGTATCACCGACGAGGTGTTCGTCACCGCCGAGATAGAGGAACCCGTCGAGGACGCGGAACCGGCCGAGGACGCCGACCCTGCCACTGACGTCGACTCCGCCACTGACACCGACGACGGCCACGGGGACGCCAACGTGAACTACGTCACGGACGAGTTGCCGCTGTACTACCGCGACTGGGAGCGGGTGTTCACCGAACGCGGCTTCGAGCAGGTCGACGTCGGCGAGACCCGGCGCGACACCGTCCGGACGTTTCGCACGACGACCGCGTAGTTCGTCGGTTCTCGGTCGGCGTCCGTCGCTCTCCCGTTCGTCCAACGTTTATTGCGGTCGCTACCCGACGTAGCGGTATGGCACTGTCCTGGCCCCTGGACTACCGCCCGTCGCGCCCGGAAATCGCCGTCTTCGTCTCGGGCGTGACCAGCATGGGCCTCGAGATCCTCGCGGGCCGGATGGTCGCCCCGCAGTTCGGCTCCAGTATCTACACCTGGGGCAGCATCATCGGCGTGTTCCTGGCGGCGCTCAGTTACGGCTACTACCGCGGCGGGAAGTACGCCGCGAGCAGAGCCTCGAACGGACACATGGCGCGACTGTTCCTCCTGACGGCGCTGTACGTCGCGGTGCTGATCTTCGCCGGTGACCTTCTGCTCCGGTCGACGACGGCGTTCCCGCTCCCGAGCAGGTACGCCTCGCTGCCGGCCATCGTCCTCATGTTCGGGCCACCGACGTACCTCCTGGGCTACATCAGCCCGTACGCGGCCGAACTCTCGGCGAAGGAGGGCCTCGGCGAGGCGTCGGGCCACGTGTACGCGGTGGGGACCGTCGGGAGCATCGTCGGCGCGTTCGCCACTACCTTCGTCCTCATCCCGGCCCTCGACGTCGACGTCATCGGGCTCGTCTTCGGCCTGCTCTCGGTCGGCACCGCCATCGCGCTCGTCCGCCCCTGGGTCGACGGGGACCAGGCGCTGGCCAGCGTCGGCGTCGCCGTCCTGCTGGTCGCCGCCGCGAGCAGCGGCGCCGTGGGCATCGCCCCGGAGGGTCAGATCGTTCACCAGACCCAGACCGCCTACCAGGAACTCGAAGTCGTCGACCGCGGCGAGACGCGGACGCTGTACCTCGACGGCCAGCCCCACAGCGCCATGGACCGGTCCGAGCCGAACCGGCACGTCTTCGAGTACACCCGCTACTTCCACCTGCCGCTCCTCATGACCGACGACGTCGACCGCGTCCTGTTTATCGGCGGTGGCGGCTTCACTGGTCCCAAACGGTTCGCCGCGGACTACGACGTGACGGTCGACGTCGCGGAGGTCGACCCGCAGGTCGTCGACGCCGCGAAGCGATACTTCGAACTCGAGGAATCAGAGAACCTGAACGTCCACACCACCGGCGGACGTCAGTTCCTCCGGGAGACCGACCACGAGTACGACCTCATCGTCGTCGACGCCTACCGGAAGGACAAGGTCCCCTTCCAGCTGACGACGGTGGAGTTCATGCAGCTGGCGAACGACCGCCTCTCCGACGACGGCGTCCTCTTCGCCAACCTCATCTCCGCGCCCACGGGACCGGCCTCCGAGTTCTACCGCGCGGAGTACAAGACGATGGACCGGGTGTACCCCCAGGTGTACAGCTTCCCCACGACCGAGACGGTCGCAGTCCAGAACATCGAGGCGGTCGCCACGAAGAACGACACCCGACTCACGGAGGCGCAACTCCAGGCGCGCAACGAACGCCGCGACATCGGCATCGACCTCAGTGAGGAGATCGCGAACTACCGGGACCCGCCGGAGACCGGCGACGTCCCGATGCTCCGCGACGACCACGCGCCCGTCGACAGCCTACTCGATCCGATGGTCGGCCAGCGCTACGTCGTCGAGGAGACCGACGGTAACGCCACGGCCGCCGACTAAGGGAATCTGTCGTCCCGACAAGCCAGCGGCCCTACGCGCTCTCTTCGTCGTCGGTGTCGTCCGAATCCGCGTCCTCGTCGCTGTCAACGGTCGCTTCCGCCGAGGCGTCGGTCTCGTCGGACTCGTCCCCTGCAGTTTCGTCCGTCTCCGCGTCGGCGTCCTCGCTCTCCACGCCGGACTCTTCGGTCGCTTCGCTCTCCTCACCGAGGACGTCGTCGGCCACTTCCTCGTCGACGGCCATCTCGCCGGGCTCTTTCGGCTCCTCGCGGGCGTCTTCCTCGGTGCGTTCCTCGATAGCTTCCTCGGAGAGTTCCGGGTCCGAATCGTCCCCTGCCGCGACGTCTCGGTCTGAATCGGCCTCTTCGGCGGCATCCTCGTCTGTCTCGCCTATCTCGACGGCGCTCTGGTCTGAGCGGTCGCGGTCCGCGTCTTCGCTCTCCGACGCACTTTCGCCAGCGGGACGTCCGCTGGAGAGGTCCTCGCCGGGCATGGGTTCGGTCCCGATGGCGCCCTTCGTGGTGCCGGTGCCCCGCGAGGGCTCGCCGCCTTCCGACTGGCCCTCGCCGGTTTCACCGATAGGGATCTCGAACCCGTCGCCGGACCGGACGTCGTCGACCGTCTCCCTCACCTCGCTCATCGATGGCGCGCGCTCGCTCCGCCCGGCGCGGCGGACGGCCAGGTACGCCAGGCCGGCGAGACCGAGCCCGAGCAGCGCCTTTCTGAGCCCGCCGCCGGACGACCCGTCGTCACTCGCCGTCACGTCGTCCAGTGGTCTCGTCGCCTCGCGCTCCCGTCGTGGATCGAGTAATCGGTTCACGTCCACAGTTGGGCCCGCACAATGAAGTTCGTTTGGAATGTGTTTCAGACAGACAAGTTCTGTACCGCGATACGCGGCGGGACCCCACGGGAGTAGACACTTGCCAGCACAGCCCGAAGGATCGGCCGAGATGACTTTCGACCCCGACGCCGTCGAGACGGTCGCGTTCGATTCGTACGGCACGATAGTCGACGTCACCACAGTGGAGGAGCCACTGGGCGACTACGTCGACGATCCGTCGGCGCTGGCCGCTCTCTGGCGGGAGCGCTCGCTGACGTACGCGATGGTCGGCAACGCCATCGGCGAGTACCACGCCTTCTTCGACCTGATCGAACACGCCCTCGAGTACGCCCTTGCGGCCCGCGGCGTCGACCTCTCCCGGGGCGAGAAGGACGACCTCCTGGCGACGTACCACGACCTGGACGTCTTCGGAGACGTCCACGAAGGGCTGGACCGGTTGCGAGCGGGCGGCTACGACTGCTACGTCGTCTCGAACGGAAATCAAGAGATGCTCGACTCGCTCGTCGAGTTCGCAGATCTTGCGGGCCGGATCGAGCGGACGTTCAGCGCCGACGACGTCGAGCGGTTCAAACCCGAACAGGCGATCTATCGCCACGCGGCCGAGGAAATCGGGACGCCCGTCGAGAACGTCGCCTTCGCCGCGGCGGGCTGGTGGGACGTCCCCGGCGCCGTCAACGCCGGGATGCAGGGGGTATGGGTGAACCGCCAGCAGACGCGCTGGGGGCCCTACGAGACGGAGCCGCACCTGACCGTCTCGACGTTCACCGAACTGGCCGACGAACTCGGGGTCTGATCGCTACCCGCCGTCGCGGCCGGTCGTCGGCCGAATCCGTACCATCGTCAGGATTCCGAGGAAGCGCTTGCGGACGTCGAACGAGTCGAAGCCCGCCTCGGCGACCAGGTCGGCGGGCTCCTGGTTCCACCGGCAGCCCATCTTCTCGAAGTGTCGCGGCGCCCACCAGTCCTGGAACCTGGCGACCGGGCCCAGGCTGCTGCGGCCGTGTTCCAGCAGCAAGATCCGACCGTCGGGCCGGCAGACGCGGTTCATCTCCCGCAGCACCGCTATCGGCTCCGTGAACGTACACGTCGACAGCGACGAGATCACCGTGTCGAAGCTGTCGTCGGGAAACGGCAGGTCGGTCGCGTCGGCCCGCCGGAGGTCGACGTCTCTCCCGAGCGTCGCCGCCTGGTCGCGCGCCGCCGAGAGCATCGCCTCGCTGAGGTCGACGCCCGCGAGTTCGACGTCGTCCGGAAGATAGCGGAAGTTGATACCGGTCCCGCAGGCCACGTCGAGCACGCGCCCGTCCGCGCGGGAGAACAGCTGTTCGCGATACCGGCCAGTGAACAGCCGGTCGAGCGGTTCGAACCGGGCGAACGTCGGCGCCACGTCCTCGTACACCGCCTCGATCTCTTCGGGCTCTTTCGCGGGCCGGTCGCGAGTGTCGGCGGCCATGGTCGGCGGTACGTCCGCGAGCAACTAAACCGCGGGGGCGCTGGCGACTGCTGACCGACGGGGTCGAAGGCACCGAACGGACCGGCCCGCTCATCGAACCGTTCGATCGCTCCGTCGCGGGCGTCGACGTGACAGTCCACGTCCGTTCAGACGGTTCATCGAACGAAATTCGGCTGAACTGAGTTGGACGACGTGGACATCTTATCCGGACGTGGGCGATACCGACGGTACCATGCGAGAAACAGACGACGACGCGACGACGAGTCGACGAGCGTATCTCCAGGCAGCGGGCGCAGTCGGGCTGGCGAGCACGGTCGGGCTGGCCGGCTGTTCGAGCCTGACCGGGTCGGCCACGGGCACGCTCGCGACGACAGTGAAGGACGCACCGGGCGACATCTCGGATTTCGAATCCTGTGTCGTGACGATCGAGGGCATCTGGCTCAAGGCCGGCGAGGACGGCGCCGACGACGGCGATGGCGGCGAAGCGGGTGACGACGGTGACGGCGGCGACGCCGAGGAGGCCACCGAAACCGACGCGGACGGCGTGACGACCCAGGACGCCGACGACGTCGACGAGAGCGACGGCCGCGAGTACCACGAGTTCGACGAGCCGGCTGAAGCGGACCTCGTGAAGCTCCAGAACGGTAACTCGCAGCTCGTCGACGACCGCGAGATCGAGACCGGGAGCTACGCGTTCCTCCAGCTCGACGTCTCGAACGTCGAGGGGACGCTGGCCGACGGTGGCGAGGTCGAGGTGGACACGCCCGGTAACGCCCCGCTGCAGTTCAAGGAGGCCTTCGAGGTGCGCGAGGGCCAGCGGACGACGTTCGTCGCCGACTTCACGCCGGTCAAGCGAGGCCAGACCGGCACGTACCTCTTCCAGCCGGTCGCGAGCGGGACCGAAGTCCGCTACGAGGACGTGACGGAGACGGAAAGCGGCGAGTAGCGCGCTGCGTTCGGCCGGCGACGACGAGACCGCCGCAAACGACGGACCGCTGAACCACCGGACCACCGGACCGGCCGCTCACCGCCCGAACTTTTCCGCTGTCCGCGTGTATGTCTCGCACATGACCGAGTTCCGTGGCGCCTGGTCCGAGGAGGAGGTCGAATCCTTCCTGCACGAGACGACGGTCCCCGTCCGGATCGCGACCCGGCGGTCGGACGGGTCGCTCTGGCCCGTTACTGTGTGGTATCGGTACCGCGACGGATTCCTCGAGTGTGCGACGCAAGCGGATGCCGACCTGGTCGCCATCCTCCGCAACGACCCGGGCGTGGGATTCGACGTCTCGACGAACGAGGTTCCCTACCGCGGGATCCGGGGGAGCGGCGTCGCCACGGTCTCGCGCGACGGCGGCGGTGACGTCCTGCGCGAACTCGTCCAGCGCTACCTCGGCGGGACAGACTCCTCACTGGCCAGGTATCTGCTCAGTGACGACCGCGACGAGGTCAGAATCCGGATCGATCCGCGTGAGATCTATAGCTGGGACTACACCGAGCGAATGAGAGGCGTCTGACGGGAGGGCGGTGGACCCCTCTCGTCGCGTACTCACCGATTCGCCGTTCGGCGCTGCGGATAGAAAGCTGGCCTCGGCACTCATAGGGTTCGTCACGGCGAGGTGGTCATCCCCGCTCGGAACCGGTCACCGTCACCGGCGACGTTCGTCATCGGCCGGGTAGCGATAGCGGGCGGACCCTCAAGTCGGTTGCTCTCTGTGAGCGCTCTCCGACCACCGGGTCGGATTCACTCGTCGTACAGTCCCATGTCCTCGGCGGCCAGATCGAGGACGTGGTCCGCGACGGCGGGGTCTATCTGTGCGACGTCGTCGCCGTCGTGCAACTGGTCGTTGTGTCTGTCGATCGAGCCTTCGAGGTCCGAGAGCGCCACGCGCGTCTCCGTGTCGCACTCCGGACAGACTACTGGGAACGATGGTTCCTCGTCGTCTGGTCCTGCCATAGCTGGTCGTCCGGTGATTCGCGACCCCGGAGGAAAACTGGGCCGATTCCCGGCGCTCCTCGTTCGTTGGTCGAGACACAACGCGTGTATACCCAGCGACACTTTTCCCTGCTGGGGCCGTCAGTGATCGTATGGACTCGAGTCGGGGATTCCTCCTCCTCGTCGTCGGCATCCTCTTCGCGCTCTCCGCGCTGTTCGTCCTTCCGTTCCTCCAGTACTTCCTGCTGGCCGTCGTCCTCGCCTACGTGCTCGCGCCGGTCCAGACCCGGGCCGAACAGTGGGCGAGTCCGCGCATCGCCGCGGGGGCCGTCGTCGCCCTCGCGAGCGTCGCGGTCATCCTCCCGCTGGTCGTCGTGACGCGCGCCGTCGCCGCGGACGCGGCGGCCCTGTTCGAGGGAATCCGGCAGGACGGTGAGAGCGTCGCGGAACTCGAGACGTCTATCGAGGATCTTTTCGGGACGGACGTTTCCTTCAGCGAGATGCTCCAGTCGGTCGTGAGCAACGGCGGGTCCGACGCGTTCGGCAGTATCCTCGGCGTCTTCGGTGCGGTGACCCACGCCGTCATCGGACTCGGGCTCACCATCTTCCTGCTGTACTACTTCCTGAAGGACGGCGACGACTTCGTCGCCTGGCTCCGGTGGGTCCTGCCGCTCCCGGCCGACGTCCTCGACGACCTGTTCGGCGCCATCGACGACATCACCTGGGCCGTCCTCGCCGGTCACGTCTTCATCGCCATCGTGCAGGGCGCCATCGCGGGGCTCGGCCTCTTCGCCGTCGGCGTTCCGAACGCCCTGTTCTGGACGTCGGTGATGATCGTCCTGGCGCTCCTCCCGGTCGTCGGATCTTTCCTCGTCTGGGGGCCGGCGGCGGCGTACCTCGTCCTCGTCGGCCGGCCCATCCCGGCCGCGCTGCTGTTCGTCTACGGGACCATCATCGTCGGTATCTCGGACGACTACCTCCGTCCTGTCGTCGTCGACAGGTACGCCCACGTCAACCCGAGCGTCATCATCCTCGGCGTCATCGGCGGCCTCTACGCCATCGGGTTCATGGGCCTGTTCGTGGGTCCGATCGTCATCGGCGCGCTCCGGGCCACCCTCGACGTCTACCGCGAACAGTACGCGCCCGACGTCGACGGCTGATTCCCGTCGAACGAAGTCAGGATACTTACACGCTCCGCGACAGAGGTTCAGGTAATGCTAGTGCTCGGCGACGCACACGCCGCCGACCCGGAGAACCGCGCGGCGCTGCTGGCCGCCTACGACGACGCCGACGCGGACGTGGCGATCCAGCTCGGCGACCTGGAGTGGTACGACCTGCCGGTGCCGACGTGGTTCATCGCGGGCAACAACGAGGACTTCGACGTCACCGAGGCGATGCGAGCGGGCGAGACGCCCTCAGGGGTCCACAACGCGCACCTCCTCGCCAGCACCGCCACCGAGATCCAGGGACTGCGAATCGCGGGCCTCTCCGGCAACTTCGCACCGACGCGCTACGCCAAGGCGCGGAGCGAACTCGTCGGCGAGCGACGACGGCACTTCACCCACGAAGACGTCGAGCGACTCGCCGAACTCGAAGATATCGACCTGTTGCTGACCCACGAGGCCCCGACGGGACTGCTCTCCTACGGCTACGAACCTGGCTGTGAACACGTCGACGACCTGATCGCCGCGGTCGACCCCGACCTGGTCCTCGTCGGCCACCACCACAGCCACCACGAGACGACAGTCCACGGCACGCACGTCGTCGGCCTCGCTCCGGCCTGGCAGTGTTACTACCTGCTGGACCCGGTGGAGCTGACCCTGCAGGTCCGGGAGACGCCCGGCTGAGCCAGGTCCGCGAGCAGGGTCCCGCGTCGCGGGCAGACCGTTCGCGCTCAGTCCGCCCGTTGCTCGACTGACTCCCGCGACTCGCCCAGTGCCAGCGCGCGCAATGCGCCCGAGTACGCCTCGGGCTTTTCGAGGTTACAGACGTGGCCGGTGCCCGGTATCACCGCCACCGTCGTGTCCCGGGCGGCGTCGGCGTGTTTCTCCTCCCCCAGTCTGTTGAGGAGGTCCCACTTCCCGTTGAGGACGAGCGCGGGACCGGGATATGCGGCGAACGCTGCCCGGAAGTCCCGTCCGGCGATTTCGTACCCCGCCTTCCCGAGTTGTCTGGGGAAGAATCCCGCGTCCAGAACCTCCCGCTCGGTCCGCTCCTCCAGATCCAGGGCTTTCACGAAGCGGGCGTGGAGTCCGGACATCGCTCGCCGCCCGAGACTGGAGGCGGTGATCTTGTTGGAGATCCAGGAGACGCCCCTGGTGACTTTCTCCATGATGCCGTCGAGATTGACGCTGCTCCCGGAGATGACGAGCGTCTCGACCTTCTCGGGGTAGCGGCGGGCGTACTCCGTGGCGACGTAGCCGCCCAGCGACAGGCCGACCACGGTCGCGCGCCCGTCCGCTTCGCGTTCGATCACTTCGTCGAGCCGTTCGACGGCATCGTCCAGACGGAAGTCGTCACCGTCGGCGACGTCGCCGTGGCCGGGCAGGTCCATCGACACGTACCGGACGTCGTCGGCCAGGTCATCGCGCTGGGGAACCCACATCTTGCGGGTGAACACGACGCCGTGAACGAAGACGACGGGCTGTCCGTCCGGCGGTCCGGCGACCTCGACGCCGCTGTGATCTGTCGGTGCGGACTCGCGACTCATGTGTGTACAACAACACTTTGAACGGCCTTAGTCTCCGGGGCTAATGCACAGACTGCGGGCCGGTCCAGCGGCCGCCTGGACCGTTACCGACGATCGCCGCCGGCCTCGGCGTCGTCGCTCGCGACCGAGTCGTCGCCGAAGCCGAACCACTGGTACCAGACCGGCTGGAAGGCGCCCTCGTCCTCGGCGATGTCGTCCCACTCGGCGAGGCCGCGTTCCTCGCGCGTGCCGGGGATGGTGTTATCGAGCATGAGCGCCGCGAGGCCGCCGACAGCCATGCCGGTGGTCCCGATGACGTAGACGGTGTCGGCGACGACCTGCTGGCCGACGACCGCACCGGCGACCGGAATCGCCGCCAGGCCCTCCCGGAACGCACCGATCGAGCCGACGTTGGCCATGTACTCGGGGACGGCGAGGCCGACGAACAGCGCGAAGCCGACGACGAAGACGTTCCGCGAAGAGTCGAGATCGACGTACCGGAGGTTCGAGAGGCCGACGGCGACGATCTGGGCGAACATCGCGACGAAGAGGCCGCCGACGATGGGGTCGGGGATGGTCGCCACCAGCTGGCCGAAGTAGCCGACGAAGCCGAAGATAAGCATGATCACCGCGCCAATCTGGACGACGTAGCGCGAGGCGACGCCGGTCAGCCCGATCGCACCGATGTTCTCAGAGTAGGAGGTCGACCCGCCCGTCCCCATGATGCCGGAGAAGACGTTCATCAGTCCCTCCATCCCGATGCCGTGGTTCATCCGGCGCTCGCTGGGCATCCCGTTGCCGGTGAGCCGTGCGACGGCGTGGTAGTCGCCGATGCTCTCGACGATGGAGGCTAGCACGCCGGCGAACATACCGATGACGAACGCGGCGTTGAACGTCGGCATCCCCCACTGGAACGGGTAGATGGGGAGGAGGAGTCGGGCGTCGGTGATCGCCCCGAGCGCGACGTAGCCAGTCGTCTCGGGCGTGTAATAGCCCGTGACGGAGAGGACGGCGGCGACGAGCCACGCGATGACGACGCCGAGGATGACGGGGAAGAGGCGGAACAGCTGGGAGTAGCTGTCGAGATACTGCGAGAAGCCGACGATAAGCAGGAGCGTCAGCCCGAGCAGCCACCAGTTGTTGCCCGCACCCGTGACCTGGCCGACGTTGAACAGCGCCAGGCCGATCAGCGTGATGGTCGGGGCGATGACGACCGGCGAGAGGAACCGCCGAAGTTTGCCGACGATGCCGAAGTAACCGATGGCGACCTCCGTCAGCGCGGCGACGATGATGGCGCCCTGGAGCGCCTGTAACTTGACCTGCCAGCCGACCTCGCCCGGGAGGACGGTGACGGTCGCGACGATAGCGAGCGCCGGCGCCAGCATCGAGAACGGCGCCCCCTGAACGAGCGGGTAGCGGTTCCCGAAGGTGGTCTGGGCCAGCGTCGCGATCCCGGAGACGACGAAGAAGGTGCCGACGAAGCGCGCGGTCACGCCGGTCGGCATCTCCATCGCCCCCGCCAGGATGAGCGGAACGGCGACGTTCGCCCCGACCATCGTCAGGTAGTGTTGCATCCCGAGGACCATCGACTTCGGCAGCGATGGTCGGTCGTCTATCCCGAACGCCACGAACGACTCGTCGTCGTCCCCGGCGTCGTCGTTCCCGTCGGACGCTGTACTCATCGATACCGGGTTTGCGTTCCCCCTTCAAATCATGCGGGGGAACGCGGCGAAACCTGTCGACAGATAGAAGGGTGCGGGTGGACTGGGCCGCCGTCTCCGTGCTGGCCGGGGAACGGGAGCCGCCGCGTCCAGCGGTCAGTAGTCGATGACCTCGCGGTCCTTCCAGAACAGGCCCGAGGGCGACCCGGGGCCGAAGCGAGCCAGCCAGACCGGCGTCTCTGCGCCCTCTTCCGGCTCTCGGGGCGCCTCAGCACCGCCCATCTCCGTCGCGACCCAGCCGGGGTCGGCGGAGTTGGCGATCAGGCCGTCGTCGCCGTAGGTCCGGTCCAGCGAGACGGTGAGCGCGTTGAGGCCGGCCTTGGAGACGCGATAGGCCGGCATACCCTCCTCGATGGAGTCCGAGAGGATGCCGACGCCGGAAGAGAGGTTGACGACGCGCCCCGCCTCGGATTCCAGCAGGTGTGGAAGGGCGTACTTCGTCAGCGCCATCGGACCCCGAACGTTGACGTCGAGCACTTCGTCCACCGCCGCCAGGTCGGCGTCAGCCAGCGCTGCCCCCGTCCCGCCCACGCCGGCGTTGTTGACCAGTACGTCGAGGCCGCCGGCCGACGAGACCACCTCGTCGACGGCCCGTTCGAGGGTGCCCTCGTCGGTCACGTCGAGTTCGACCGCCGTCGCGCCGTCGGGCACGCCCTTCGAGTCGTCGCGCACGCCCGCGAACACCGTCGCGTCCAGGTCGACGAGCACACGGGCTATCTCCCGGCCGATGCCGCGATTCGCACCGGTGACCAGGGCGACCTGTCCCTCTAGCGAGTCGTACAGATCCGGCTCCATACCCGGTCGTTCGTCGCCGTCCCCGTATGGCTTCGGCCCGCGGCAACCGGTTCGCTCTCGTGGGCTCGGCCATCCAGCCGTCGCCGTCGGGGTACTCGTGACCGCCGACGGGCCAATAGTTTTCAGCCGCCCGGGCGAACCTGCTCACATGGCAGACCTGCTCTCCGACGACGAAATCGCTGCACAGCTACCCGACGATTGGGAACGCGACGGCGACGAGATCACGCGAACGTACGAGTTCGACGCCTACCTCGACGGGGTCGGCTTCGCGGCGGCGGCCGGCGGCCTCGCCCAGGAGGCGTTCCACCACCCGGAGATGACTATCGGCTGGCGCGAAGTCGAAGTCCGGCTGACGACCCACGACGAGGGCGGGATCACGGGCAACGACGTCGACCTGGCCGAGCGATTCGACGAGATCTACGAGTGACCGGCTACGCTCGACCAGCCGAGAGCGACGAGCCACCTGTGCGACTGCTCCCCGACGGCGGCACTGATGACGAGTCGACGACAGACGTCGGGACAGCCAGCTACGTCTTCCGGGTCCGGTTTCGGCTCGAACCGGGACCGCCCGAGGTATCGGTCGAACCGCAGGAGTTCGAGACCGTGCTCTACCGCGAAGCCGACCGACCCGGCTCTGAAGGCTGGCTCTTCTTCCGGGACAACCTCTGGCGCGGCGACCTGGGCGACGAGTCCCACTTTCGCGAACTCACCGAGGAAGCGCTGGACGTCCCGGTGACCGACGTCTCGTTCCGGGAACTCCAGGCCGAGGAGGCGTACCTCGACGAACTGAAAGCGACCATCGCCGACGACCTCGACCTGTTCAACGCCGACGGCGTTTCGGAGGTACTGTCGAAGTACCTCGGCAGTTCGATCCGCGTCGAGTGAGCTACTCGTCGGCAGATCTGGCGGGTGGGACGCCGCTCGTCGACCGCGCCGTGGCTGCGCCGTCGTCCATCCTGGACAGCAGGTAGCCCGCCAGCACGAGCCACGGCACGACCGAAACGACTCCCATCGGCAGCGGGCCCAGCATGTAGTCGGGGTTGCCCCGGGAGAAGACGACGGCGACGACAGCGGTGGCGTTGATGGCGCCGTGACCGAGCGAGGCCGGCCAGACACTGCCGGTCCGGAGGGTGAGCCAGGCGAGGAACGTGCCCGCCGCGATGGCGAAGGCGAGGAACACGAGAAACCCCAGCCACGGGAAGCCGACGTAGTCGAAGCTGTACTCGTAGCCCATGGCGATGAGCGGCCAGTGCCAGGCGCCCCAGATCAGGCCCTGGACGACGACGGCGGCCCGGAGCCCCAGCGGCGTGAGCTTCGGGAGAAGGTAGGCCCGCCAGCCGAACTCCTCACCGAAGCCGAAGACGGCGTTGATCAGCGGATTGATCACCATCGCTGCGCCGACGGTGATGGCGACGAAGGCGAGCGGCGACATGCCGACGTCGGCGCCGCCGGCTGCGGCCGATGCGAACGATTCCGCCGTCGGGTCGAAGTAATGCGGGAAGACGGCGAAATATAGCGCCGCGCCGAGGGCGGTCAGGAGGCCCGGTGCGAACCAGGCGGCGACGTACTTCTTCCAGTGGTCGAAAAACCCGACCGACAGTCCCAGGTCGTCCCACCCTTCGCGGGTGAGCGCACGCGTGAGGACGGTGGCGATACCGGGCGCGAACATGTAGGCGGTCGGGAGCAGGACGGCAGACAGCGTGAGCGAGAGCGGACCGGCCTCGAAGACGGCCGGACTGTCCATGAGGCCGCCGTTGGCGTAAATGTAGCCCGCCGTCGCCCAGGCGATGCCGAAGGCGAACAGCACGAAGAGTCCCAGACGGCGCCGTTCGAGACGGCCGTCGGTGACGGGGAGCGCGTCCATATTTCGATTTTCGAACAGGTACTGCAAAAACGTTAGCTCGATTGACGTTTTTCAGCCACCAACGCGCCAGGCCTGCAGTCGGCGATCCCCGCGGACTCCCCGGAAAGTACTTACTCGTCACCCGCGTAGTTACGCGATCCGCATGCCCCGAGACGATTACGACTTCTGGGTGTTCGACCTGGACGGCACCCTGGTCGACATCGAGCCCTCCTACCCCCGCGAAGTGCTGAGCGAGGTCGGCGACCGCCTCGGCGTCGCGTTCACCGATCGGGACGTGACCGTCCTCTGGTACGGTATGGGCGGGACGCGCGAGCACTGCCTCCGCCGCCACGGCGTCGACCCAGCGCAGTTCTGGGAGGCGTTCCACGCGGTCGAGGACCCGCTCGCCCGCGCGTCGGCGACGTACCTCTACGACGACGTCGAACGCTTCGTCGGCGCTATCGACGGCCCCGTCGGCCTCGTCACCCACTGCCAGGAGTACCTCACCGGCCCGGTGCTCGACGAACTCGACATCGCCGACTGGTTCGATTCGGTGGTCTGCTGTACCGAGGAAATCGGGTGGAAACCCGACCCCGGACCGGTCGAGCAGGTGATGACCGACATGGGCGTCGGCTACAACGGCAATCGAGGCATCATGGCCGGCGACGACGCCGACGACGTCGGGGCGGCCTGGAACGCCGGTCTCGACGCGGTCCACGTCGAGCGACACGACCCCCACGAGCGCGGCCAGTGCGTCATGGGTGACCATCGCGTGACGAGCTTCACGGAACTCCACTGACGGCGGCGCCGTTTTATTCCCCCGGCCGGACGTGCGGGTTTTAAGCCCCTCTGCGACGGGTGTGGTCGCATGCCCCTGAATCCCGTCGGCGCGCTCTTCCTGGCGGTGTTCCTCATCGTGGGCCTCGCCATCTTCCTCTACGGCGCCCGCGACCTCCGCGTCGTCTACCACGTCCTGCGCGACGACCCCGTCGACGTCTACACCCTCCCGAATCGCCCCGGCCCGGTCGAAATTGAGGGGACTGCCCGCGAAGGCGACGACGGCACCGTCACCGCGCCCTTCTCCGGCCAACCCTGTCTCGCCTACGAGTACGAGGTCCAGGAACTGCGGTCCTCGGGCAAGCACAGCCACTGGGAGACGCTCGCCGAAGGCGGGCAAGCAGTACCATTCTTCGTGGACGACGGCGACGCCCGCGTCCGCGTCGAACCCGCGGGGGCGTCGCTCCACTTCGGAGACCACGTCACGAACGTCGACCCGGGCGACGAACCGCCCGAACGGATCCGTCAGTTCGTTGCGGCCACCGACGACGTCGACGCCCAGGACAGGGCTCTCAATCTCGGCCCGCTGAAATTGAATCTCGGCAACCAGCAGAAGTTCGTCGAACGCCGCCTCGACGTCGGCGAGACGGTCTACGTCTACGGTGAGGCCTTCGAGGAACGGTCGGGCGGCTGGGGGTCGGGTATGGTGAACGCCGTCGTCCGGCGGGGCGAGCGGACGCCGGTGTTCGTCGTTTCCGACGCGCCAGAGCGAGCCACTGCCTGGCGAATCGCCAGGGGCGCGCTCGTCGCCACCGGGTTCGGCGCGGTGTTCTTGCTCGTCGTGTTGGTCTTCGCTGTCGGGATGCTGTGAGCGCTCCCGGTCACGAACCCGGGACGTGAGAGTGGACCACGGCCTTTTTCGTCGCGGCTCCCCAATCCGCTATCATGTCAGCGCTCCGTGACGCGTTACGAGACCTGCCCGACGCGGTGTTCGCCGACGTGCTGGAATCCGACGACGCGTACCTGCTGGTGATGGACCTGCCGGGGGTCACCGCCGACGGGCTGACGGTGAGCATCGAGGGCGGCAAACTCGTGCTCGAGGCCGAGCGGGCGAAGGCCGTTCCCGACGAGTTCGAGTACGTGCGCGAGGACCGCTCGCTCTTCCTCGACGCCGAACTGCCGCTCCCGCCGGACGTGACCGAGTCGGGGGCCGAAGGGGACGTCTCCGACGGCGTGCTCGAACTCCGGTTGCCCAAGGCGACCACGGGTCGACAGACCACCATCCCCATCGAGGACGCCCGGTAGGGGTGGCCCGCCGGTGAACCTCCGCGCCTACTGGCGCTTCTTCGTCGTCGTGCGCCACTTCCTCCCGCTGATGCTCGCCTACGCCCGGGACCGCAACCGGTTCCTCTTCTTCGGCTCGTCCCGGCGCGTGACGGCCGAACAGCGTCGCGACCGCGCGGCCACGCTGTTGGACTCACTGTTGACGCTCGGCCCGACGTTCATCAAGCTCGGCCAGCTGCTGTCGACGCGGCCTGACGTCCTCCCACCGGAGTACATCGACGAGTTCACCAAGCTCCAGGACCGGGTGCCGCCGGCGCCGTGGGCCGATGCGAAGACGGTGCTGGAAGCGGAACTCGGCCCGGTCGACGAGCGCTTCGACGAGTTCGACGTCGACGCCATCAGCGGCGCGAGCCTCGGGCAGGTGTACCGCGCGGAGATAGACGGCGAACCGGTGGCGGTGAAGATCCGTCGGCCGGGGATCGAAGCACTCGTCGAGGCCGACCTCCGGGTCGTCAGGTGGACGCTCCCGGTACTCCTCTACTTCGTCGACGAGTCCCGTTCGTTCTCCCTGGAGACGCTGGCCGACGAGTTCGACCGGACCATCCGCGAGGAGATGGACTACCATCGCGAGGCCCGGATGCTCACCGAGATCCGCGGGAACTTCGCCGACGACCCGGACGTCCGCATCCCCGAAGTCGTCGACTCGCATTCGACCGAGCGCATCCTCACGATGGAGTACGTCCCGGGGACGAAGATCAACGACGTCGGGACGCTCGACGACCTGGCCGTCGACCGGACGGCTCTGGCCGAGACCCTCCAGCGGACCTACCTCCAGATGATCATCGACGACGGCGTGTTCCACGCCGACCCCCACCCCGGCAACCTTGCGGTTCAGGACGACGGGACGCTCGTCTTCTACGACTTCGGGATGTCCGGCCGGGTCGACTCGTTCGTCCAGGGGAAGATCGTCGACTTCTACGTCGCCGTCGCGAGCCAGGACATCCAGGCGATCCTCGACGCGCTCGTCGAGATGGGGACGCTCTCACCGGAGGCCGACCGGCAGGTGATGGGCGAGGTGATGGAACTGGCCATCGCCGACGCCCGCGGCGAGGACATCGAACAGTACCGCGTCCAGCAGATCGTCTCCCAGGTCGAGGACACGATGTACGAGTTCCCGCTGCGCCTCCCGGCGGACCTGGCGCTCGTCCTCCGCGTCGCCACCGTGGTCGAAGGGGTCTGCGTCACGCTCGACCCCGACTTCGACTTTATCTCGGTCGCTACGGGCTACCTCCGCGAGGAGGGTCACATGGCCGCGGGCGCCCGTGAATTCGCCGAGGATCGGGCGACCGAGTTCCGGGACGCCGCCCGGTCGACGGTCCGCATCCCGCCGAAGCTGGAGGAGACGCTCGACCGCATCCAGCGCGACGAACTGCGCGTCAACGTCGAACTCGAGGACCCCGGCAGCCTGTTCGGCGGCCTCGCTCGCCGCCTCGTCCTCGGGATGGCCATGGCCAGCGGCGTGTTCTCGACGGCGTTCCTCTACGCCATCGCCGACATCGAGTCGACCATCGTCGCCGCCGCGTTCACCGTTCTCGTCGGCTTCTCGCTGCTGTACTCGTTCCGTCGCCGCCGCGGCATCCGCGCGAAACCGCAGTTCACGAGACAGAGCATGCGCGAGCGGTCCGGGGCCGGGTCCAGATCCGGGTCCGGGACCGACGCGGCCGACCAGCAACTGACGTTCGGGAAAGACGACGGAGAGAGCTGACCACCGAGCGGTCTCCCGACCGCTCGGGACGGCTCGGCCGTCGAGACGTGTCCGGAGTGCGAGACGGACGTCCCCTCGGACGGCACCTACGTCTTCTGTCCGCTGTGTGGCCACGAACTGTGAATCCACGGCCGCCTGCCCGACCGGCGGGCGTCGCGACGGCCCCGAAGGGAATGCAAATCGTTTATACTGGCAGATAGATAACCGGGAGACATGCCACGACAGCAGACCGAGGTTCGCGAACTCGACGAGGGGAGTTACGTGATGATGGAGGACACTCCCTGCAAGATAACGGCCTACAGCACGGCCAAGCCGGGCAAACACGGCAGCGCGAAGGCCCGCGTCGAGGGCAAGGGCGTCTTCGACGCGAAGAAGCGATCCTTCTCCCAGCCGGTCGACCAGAAGGTCTGGGTACCGATCATCGAGCGAAAGCAGGGCCAGGTCGTCTCGGTCACCGGCGACGACGCCCAGGTCATGGACCTGGAGACCTACGACACGTTCACGATGCGCATCCCCGAGGACGAGGACCTCAGCCCCGACGACGAGATCGAGTACCTCGAGTACGAGGCCCAGCGGAAGATCGTCTGAAGCGGGGCTCTCAGGATGTTTCCCGGCGCGAACGCGGACCCAGCAGGGGCCGACTACGTCGTCGTTGGCGCACCGCTGGACGCCTCGACGACGTTCGAACCCGGCGCCCGCTTCGGTCCGCGTCGCGTCCGCCACTTTGCGACGCCGTTCGACGACTACGACCAGCGGACGGGCTCCCACTTCACCGACCTCTCGGTCGCCGACCACGGCGACGTCGGACCGACGGACGACGTCGAGGAGTACCTCCACTTCCTCGAAGGCACCGTCGGCGACTACGCCGAGGATGATGCGGTCCCCCTCCTGGTCGGCGGCGAACACACCGTCACCGTCGCCGGCGTCCGCGCGCTCGACCCGGACGTCTTCGTCTGCCTCGACGCCCACCTGGACCTCTACGAGGCCTACGCCGGCAACCCGCTGAGCCACGCCACGGTCACTCGCCACGCCCTCGACGTCGCCGACCGGGCCGTCATTCTCGGCGCCAGGACCGGCAGCGAGGCCGAGTGGGACCGCGCCGCCGAGGCGGACGTCACCGTCGTCCCACCCGCGGACGTCGCCGACTGGACGCCGGACCTGGGAAGCGGCGAGCGAGCGTACCTCTCCGTCGACGTCGACGCCGCCGACCCGGGCTACGCGCCCGGCACCGGAACCAAGGAGCCGTTCGGCCTGGAACCGCGCGAGATGCGCGACGTCGTTCGGTCCGTCGCTCCCCACGCCGTCGGCTTCGACCTCGTCGAAGTCAACGACCGCGACGACGGCCAGGCCGCAGTCCTCGGCGCCAAACTCCTCCGCGAGTTCGTCTTCTCCCACGCGGACGCGAATACGTCCCAATACGCTGTTTGACAACGCAACCGGTTGCGGAAGGGAGCGTGATTCGCGCCGTCCGGCGCGAATCCGTGGAGGAGTGGTGGTTCATCCGTGAGCACGTGCCGAGTGATACGAGGCCGCGCGAGCTATGCGGTGCCTGGTGGACTGAAAGGGCGAGGCTCGCTCGGCGACGGCGGACGAAGCAAGCACGCGAGCGGAGCGCGCGCAGCGAGGCCCCCGAGCCGAGCGGGCCGAGGGCTTTCGAGTTGTTGGCGTTGCTGTCTCCTATGACTAGCGAGCGGGCCGAGGGCTTTCTGGTCGTTGTCGATCATGGTGTCGTCTCCAGCGTGAGGAATTTTAGCGACGACAACCAGAACGACAGATCAGAGGTGGGAGATTTAAGCCCCGGGACCACGCACACACGCAGCATGGAACAGCTGTCCTCGTGTTACTTCTGCGGCGGCGCCCTCGACGCCTCGCTAGACGAGTACCCCGTCGTCCCCAAGGACCTCCACCCGACGCGGGAGGACCAGCGGACGGTCGTGCTCTGCCAGGGCTGTCGCCAGAAGCTCGGCACCGTCGTCGAGACCATCGTCTCCGTCGTCGAGAACCCCGAATCGGCCGGGACCGGGGACGACCGCGCCTCGGACGCCGCCGATTCGTCAGCGGGCGAGGACCCGCTCGCCGACGAGGGCTGGGTCGACGCCGGCGAACTGCCGTCCAGCGGGGGTGCCGACGGCGTCTCGACTGCAGGGGATGCGTCGACGGCCGACGAAACGCGGACCGATGCTGCTCAGACCGGTGAAACGCGGGCAGACGACGCCGACGACGGAACAGACGACGTCACTTACACGACGAGTACCGCTGCGGGCGGCCGGCGGAGCGTCTCGGGCAACGCGGAGTCCATTCGGGACGACACCGGGCCCGCGGGGGAGACCGGCGCCGGCGACGAGGATGGGACGGGCAGGGGATCCACCGCCTCGAACGATGGTGCAGACGCGCCGAATGACGCCGGCGGCAACGGTAGCGAAGCCGACGACGGCCGGCCATCCATGACCGCCCTGGAGAACACCAAGGTCATGCGTCTGCTCCAGAACCGGGAGTTCCCAGTCGACCGCGAGGAGATCAGGGCCGTCGCCGTCAACGCCTACGACATGAGCGAATCGCAGTTCGACGCCGTCGTCGACGCCGCCGTCGACCGCGGGCTCATCGGCGAGCAGGACGGGCAGTTCGTCGAAGGGAACTAGCCGTCGTCGCCCCTGGCCGTCGTCCCCAGATCCTGGACGTAGGTCACCTGCTTCTCCGTGAATCCGTTCGTCTCGTAGAAGCGCCTGGCACCATCGTTGTCCCACTCACAGGACACCGTGAGGTACTCGGCGCCGCGTTCGCGGGCCGCTCGTTTCGCGGCGGCGATGGCCTCGCTCCCGTGACCGCGGTCCCGCCGTTCCGGCTCGACGAACAAGTCGACGAGTTTCGCGTACTGGGAGCGCTCCCGCGTCGGGTGCTCGTCCCGACGCAGGAGGAGATAGCCGACGGTGGTCCCGTCGACGTCGAGCAGGAATGGATGGTGTCGTCGCGGTCGAGTAGGTCCTCGAAGCCGGATTCGACGTCCGCCGGACTCTCGACGACGAGTTCGTTCAGGCCCGAATAGCGCTCCATCTCGCTCGCCAGGGAGAACCAGTACTCGGCGAGTACGCCAACGTCGTCCACCGTCGCCTCGACGAGTTCCATGTCGTCACGACCGGGGGACCGGTCATACGTTTTGCTCTGGCGTGGTGTCGTGTGAATTGGTGACAAGACACATAAGTCTTGGACCGGTTCGGATACGTATGGACACCCAGCAGAAGACGCGGGTCAAGGAGGTAATGTCGACGCCACTGGAGACCATCGCACCGTCCGCGAGCGTGAAGGAGGCCGCCCAGCGCATGCGCGAGAAGGACATCAGCGCGCTCGTCGTGACGACGGGGCCGCGGTCGATAATTACGAGCACGGACGTGCTCGACAGCGTCGCCCAGGGGGAGGATCCGACGGTGGCGGAGGTCCGCGACGTCATGACCGAGTCTGTGGAGACGGTGACGCCCGACCTGTACATGGAGGAGGTCGCGGCGATGATGACGATGTACGAGATACAGCACCTGCCGGTCGTCGAGGACGGCTACCTCGGGATGATCTCCTCGACCGACGTGACCGCACAGCTCTCCTGACTGCGGATCCCCCTCCCGCTCTGGAACCCCTCGCCCAGTCCTTCTGCCCGTTCGCTTCCCGAAGGCATACGGCCGAGGCCGCGGAAGCACCGTTCATGGACCTCTCGGAACTGGCGGGACGCCTCGACGAGCGACTCGACACCGCGGCCTACGCCGACCTCGACGCGAGTCCCAACGGGCTCCAGGTCGGCCCGGAGTCAGGCGAGGTCGACCACGTCGCCGTCGCCGTCGACGCCGCCGTCGAGACCGTCGAGCGGGCGGCCGACGCCGGCGCAGACCTGCTCGTCACCCACCACGGCCTCATCTGGGGCGAGATGGAGCGCGTCACGGCGTCGAACTACCGGCGAATCGCGCCCCTGATCGAACACGACCTGCCGCTGTACGTCTCTCACCTCCCCCTCGACGGCCACCAGGAACTGGGCAACGCCGCGGGCGTGGCCGACGTGCTCAACCTCGGCAATCGGGAACCGTTCGGCTCGCTCGGCCCGGAAGTCATCGGCCAGCGCGGCACCGCCAGCGAGCCCTACGCCGTCGACGAACTCCGGAACCTGCTGGCCGACGAACTCGACACCGGCGACGGCGAGGTGCGGGCCCTCGGCTTCGGGCCCGACGAGATCAGAGATATCGCCATCGTCACCGGCAGCGGCGTCGACTGGCTGGGCGAGGCCGCCGACGCCGGCGTGGACGCGCTCGTCACCGGCGAGGGCAAGCAGAAGGCGTTCCACGAGGCCCGCGAGGCCGGCCTGAACGTCGTCATGGCGGGTCACTACGCCACCGAGACGTTCGGCGTCCAGTCGCTCCAGTCCCTCGTGGAGGAGTGGGGCCTGGAGACGACGTTTCTCGACTGCCCGACGGGGCTGTAGGATTGGGTTCGGTCGGTCCCCGCTCGGGCAGAAATGTGCCGCGACGTTTTCTCAGACGGCGGAGCGGTAGCGCCGGCAGGGCACCGGAAGGCTGCTGGAGGGCCGCCGACCACCGCGCTCAATACGGTCGAGCGTCGAGACGTGCGTGATGGACGCCGACGGCGCGCCGGAGTTCGACGAGATAGCCAGTCACGACGCCCTCGTCGACTGGTCGCGTGCCTACGCGCGAACGGCCCGACGGGAGTGGGTGCTCGACGTCCGACTGGACCTGGTCGAGTGGGAGGTGTCGACGCGGGCCCGCCGACGCGCCGCCGCGGTCAAACGCCCGCGCCTCGACAATGCCGCCGTCGGCGAGCCCTACGACTGGGACGCCGTCGAGGGGTCGGACGGCCGCCCGCTCCCCTGTACCGTCTCGCTCACCTGGGACGCCTTCGACGAGTTCTCGCGCGACGAGTGGCAGTCCACGCTGCGCCACGAACTCGTCCACGTCGAGCAGTACCAGCGCTTCGGCACGACCGGCCACGGGACGCGGTTCAAGCGACGGGCGGAGGAGATGGACACGGCGGTCCACTGCCGCACCTTCGCCGAGCCGAAGTGGACGTTCTACTGCGAGTCCTGCGACGAGGTGACGGCCCACCGCTATCGCGAGTGTAAACTCGTCCGCCAGTACGAGCGCTACCGGTCGAACTGCTGTGAGGCGCCGCTCCGTCGGACATCTCCAGCGGACTGAGTGCGCTGGTTCCTGCCAGTTGGAGCTACCGTTCGTAACAGCCTGCAAGAGAGAGCGCGTACGCTTCGCTCTGCCCCGAGCCGTTCAGGCCGACGTCGCGGACGCGAGCACCGACTCCAACACCTTCCGTTCGGCTTTCCGGAGGTGCTGGTGGAATGTCGGCGGCGAAACGTCGAGTAACGAAGCGACTTCTTCGCCCGAGGACTCGCGAGGCCACTCGAAAAATCCGGCGTGGAAGGCGGTTTGCAGCGCGGAACGCTGTCGCGGTGTGAGGGCACTCATCAGGTCTGGAACCGCGGGCTCGCCGTGGTCACGGATCGACCGCTGGCGGCGCTTCAGCAGGTTCGCGTCGGGATACACCTCCTGCACGTTATCGATTACTTCCCGAGCGTCCCCGCTCGGGGGCAGGTGGGCCGTCAGGCGATAGTCGCCGTCCTCGATGACGGCCTCGGGAACGGAGCCGCCCAGCGAGGCGATGACGGACAGGAGCGGCGGCTCGGAGACCCGAAGTTCGAATACGGTCTCGTCACCATCGTCGCGGAAGGTGACCGTTTCGTAAAACGGAATTTCCTCGACCATCGCCTCCACGGTTTCGACACCGTCCGGCGTCGTCCGCCCGAAGAAGACGTAGTCGTCGTCGGCGATCGGCACCGTCTGTTCGAGGCGAATCGGTTCCGTCCCTGCAGCGTCGATCCCGAGCGACTCGAAGACGTCGTCGATCTGGAACTGCAGTTCGACGACTTCGTCGGTCAGCAGCGCCCGTTTTCGCTCGATGGCGGCGATGGCGTGGCCGACGATCTTACCGAGCTGGTCCACTACGTCGCGTTCTTTTCCTTCGAACGCGTTCGGGCGCTCGGCGTAGACGTTCAGAACTCCGTACGTCGTGTTCTCGTGGACGATCGGGATCGCCGCCGACGACCGGAAGCCGTACTCCTGGATCTTCCCGCGCCATGGGTCGTATCGGCTGTCGGCACGGATGTCTTGGGTCGTCTGGGTCGTCCCCAGCCGCAGCGCTCGGCCCGTTGGTCCCTCGCTACGCTCGTCGTCCGGGCCGACCGCGATGGTGATGTCGTCGAGATATCCCTCGACGCCGGCTTCCGCCCGCAGATCCACCGTCTCCGTGGTAACGTCTCTATCTCCGATCCAGGCGAACAGGTACGAATCAGAGTCTGCGAGGCGGTCACAGACGATCGCTTCGATCTCTTCGCGGCTGGACTGGTCGATGACTGCCCCCGTGATCTCTCGGACGACCCCGTTGAGTTCGTTGAGGGCGGCGAGGCGTTCCCGTTGCGCTACCAGTTCGATCTCGGCCGCTTTGCGCTCAGTGATATCGGTGAGGGCGCCGGGGAAGGTGACGGGGTCACCGTCGTCGCACTCGACGCGCCCCCGGGCGACGACCCAGCGGAGTTCACCGTCGGCGTTCCTGACGCGATACTCTTCCTCGTACTCCCCGCAGGATTCGAGGGCGGTCTCGATGGACTCTCTGACGTGCTCGCGGTCGTCCTCGTGGATCGCCTCGATGAACCGATCGAGAGAGACGCCGTCACGGGCAGCGTCCAGGTCGACGCCGAACGTATCGGCGAGCGAGGGGCCCGCGACCATCTCGTCGTCCTGAACGTGCCACTCGAAGGTGCCGACGGCGCCTGCCTCGGTCGCGGCCTCCAGTCGCGACTTGGCGTCTTCCAGGTATCGCTCGCGTTCTTTGCGGTCGGTGATATCTTGAGACATCGCCGTGACGGCGAAGACGTCGCCGTCGTCGTCGCGAACCGGGACGAAGGTGAACTCGTACGTCCTCCCGTCGATACTGTCCTCGAACGTGGCGGCTTCCCCGTCGAGGGCGGCCTGGTAACGCGGAACGACGACCTCGGCGATCTGGGTCGGGAGTACATCCCGTACCGATCTTCCCTCGAGATCGTCTCTCGATACGTCCGCGTCGCCCTCGGGCGTTCCCCCGAACGTAACGTAGCGAAGGTCGTCGTCGACGAGCGCGACGGCGCCGACCGGGAAGTTCTCGACTAACGTCTGGTTCCATCGTCGGTACTCCTCGAGCGTGCGTTCGCGTTCCACGCGCTCGGTCACGTCGCGAACGACACCGATACGCTCCGAACCGTCGTCCGAGCCCATGATCGAAAACGTCGCCTCGCCGGTCCAGGTCTCCCCGTTCGGTCTGGTGAGTTCCGCCTCCAGCGACGCTGTCGTCCGGTCACCGTCCGCCAGTGCTGACTCGACATCCGACGCTCGATCGAGCGTTTCCTCGTCGACGACGGTCGAAACATGTTCGCCGACGAGTTCCGCCCGTTCAAACCCGGTCATCGACAGGTACGCGTCGTTGACCTGCGTGAAGAAGCCGTCTTCGTCCACGACGTAGATACCGTCCCGAATCGTCTCGACGATCGTCTCGTAGCGCTGGAGTTCACGTTCGCGCTTCTTGCGCTCGGTCACGTCGCGGAAGTAGACGGACAGGCCCTCTTCGGAGGGATACACGTGGTTTTCGAACCACGTATCGATGGGTTCGTAGAACTCCTCGAACGTGACCGACTGCTGTGTCTCGAGGGCCTTCTCGAAGGCTTCCGCCGCTTTCGGACCCGGTTCGAGCGCGTCCCAGATGTACGTGCCCCGGAGATCGGCAGGCCCCCGCTCCAGGAACTCGCCCGCGCGCTCGTTGACGTACGTAAACCGGCGGTCGTCGTCGAGCGCGAAGAACCCGTCGTCGACGCGTTCGAAAACGGCTTCGAGTTCACTCTCGAGGTCGTCACGCTGGCGTTCGAGTCGCTGGGCCTGTGATTTGAGCCGCGTGATGTCCTCGCCAGTGGTGATGACGCCTTCGATAGCGCCGCTGGCATCGAACACCGGCGCCGCGTTCACGGATAGCCACCGGTTCCCGCCGTCCGGGAGTTCGACCTTCGCTTCCCAATCGAATACGGGTTCACCACTCGCTAACGCCCGGGCGGCAGGATGCTCCTCGAGTGCAACGAGGTTCCCGTCTGCGTCGTATACCGTCCGCTGGCTGGGTGAATAGGAGTCGGCCTGGTCGTCTGGGATTCCGAGGACGTCCTTCGCACGCTCGTTTATTCGGACGTGATTTCCGTCGCTGTCGAGGACCATGATGCCCACTGGACTCGTGTCGACGATCCGGTCAGTGAGATCTCGTTCGCGTCGCAGCTGTCGCTCCTGCTCCCGGCGGTCTGTCATGTCGCGGGTGACCCTCGCGTATCCGTCGAGGGCCCCATCGTCGTCTCGAATCGCCGTGATAGTGACGTTCGCCCAGAACCGCGATCCGTCGGCACACACGCGCCATCCCTCGTCTTCGACACACCCCTCTTCGGCCGCTTTCGCCAGGTTGTCGGCCGGGACGCCCGCAGCGCGGTCCTCGTCGGTGTAGAACGTCGACACGTGCTCACCGACGATCTCGTCGGCGTCGTACCCCTTGATGCGCGCCGCACCGGTATTCCACGTCTGAACGCGGCCGTCGGGGTCGAGCAAGAAGATGGCGTACTCCTCGACCGCGTCGACGAGGGACTCGAACTGTTTGCGGTCGGTCTGGTGGGCGCTCTCCTCTCGTTTTCGGTCGGTCACGTCGTAGTAGAGTTCGACCCGGCCGCCGGCGTATGCACCCGACTCGATGGGCTCGCTCCGGTGTTCGAGCCATCGCTCATCGCGTCCGTCGCCGGGAGTCACGTGACACTCGAAGCGTTCGGTGTACGTGTTGTCGTCGTATGTCGCCAGGACGGTGTCGGCGAACGTCGCCGAATCCTCGACGACTGCTGCGATGGACTCGTCGACGAGTGCCCGTTTGTCCCGGCCGAGTACACGCTCACGTTCGAAGCCGAAGTACCGTTCGGTGGCCTCGTTGATCCACGCCACCTCGAACTCCGAGTCGAGGACGAACACACCGACTTCGGCGTCGTCGAGGACGTCGTCGATCAGGGACTCGGCTGCGGCCTCCCAGTCGGGCGTAGCGGAGTCGCGGTCCTCGCGCGGTCGCCACCAGACGCGTCCATTCCCACCGACTTTCTTGGTATCGAGGCGGCCCTCATCGACGAGACGCTCCAGTCGTTCGTACGTGCTCCGTCGGCCAAGGTCGAGGCTGTCTGCTACCTCAGTCGTCGTCCGTGATGCTCCGGCTTCCTCGAAGAGCGCGAGTGTTTCCCGAAGCGCCTGGGTTAACGAGCTACTGGCCATTACCCTGTATACTCACGGCGTATCCGTATCAACCCTCCGCCGTTGGAGGGCGTATTGTTCAGCAACAGTGACCGTATTCGAAGCGTATTGAGGAGCGAAGGTGCCGGAAACGGACCGAAGTGGTACACGTCTACTTCGGTCGACTTCCCAGACCCTACCTAATCACGTACACTGTGGCGTTACGGATGATGGGCTCCGAGTAGAAGGTACGCCGGCCGAGGCCGGCTGGATGGGAGAGCGCAACTATGAGACAGTCTACACACCGAGGAACGATAGCCGACGAGATATTCGATCAGTTGAGTGACAGCGAGTACTACCAGGTACTCTCGTCAGACCGACGGAGAACGACGGTCGAGGTGCTCGCCGAACGGACGACCCCGGTCGATCTCGAGGCCCTGGCGGCAGCGGTCGCCATTCGAGAAACCGACGGGGACGAAGTCACCGAAGAGGTCGTTACACAGGTCGCATCCACACTCCACCATATCCACCTTCCGAAGATAGCCGATTTCGGTGTGGTGGAGTACGACGCGAACGCAACCCGTGTCGAAGCCTGTCTGCGAAACCGCGCCTGACCGAATACTAGCGGTGGCTTTAGCCGGCTGATTCGCGATCGATCTGACGGACGGGAGTGAATTCTCTCTCTTCCGGGTCGCGGGTGCGGCGAAACCAGGAACACGACGCGAGAGATTCGCAATGAAGACGTCCGCTGGACCTCCCAGGTCGGATCTGACGGCTTCTGTCGGAGTCTCCGCTCCTGGCGAGATGCAAGTGGTTACTCCATCCGGCATCGGCCTTACCGCGGGAAAACTGGTTGATAACAATATAGGGACGGCGTCTGTGTCTCCCTATGGCGTACCAGGTAGACTGTAGCCAGGGGGACGGTTTCACGATCAAGTCCGAGGACGAGCAGGAGGTCGTCGAACACGTCAAAGAGCACGCGAAAGAGAAACACGAGATGGATCTGAGCGACGACGAGGCACGCGATATGATTCAGTAGGCCTCTCCGAAGCGGCAAGCCCCGCTCGACACGGTACCCAACCGAGCGTCGGCCGAGCGGGCACAGCCGGCGTTCTCCCGTTGGAGGTCAAACCCAGGGAGAGCCGCTGCAGCTGAAAACTAACCGAACGAATCCCCGGCATGCTGCCTCTGATTCGACGAGGCTCCGCGGTCCAGATCGCTCTTTTCGAATTCCATCGGTATCGAGAGGACTCCAAAATCACTGGATCACGGAGCGATAATCCACTGGGTTGACCGAGAAACTGAGAGAGGTTCCATGCAGCGTACAACCTCCGTGTCTCGCACGTCGCTATTGACAGGTATCGGCCATTTCACTCGCTGGGCGACAACTACATCGCCGCTACTGCTCAGATGCCACAGACCGGTAGATCGGTGCGCGAAGCGTTCTGGGTCAGCCTGGTTGCGTCCGACTACCGATCCACTACCCAGAGCACCGCCGACAGTGCTGCGGCGGTCCCCAGCGACGCCGCCAGCAGGCCGAAGGCCGGTCGGAACCCGACCGTCTCCGAGAGGTACCCGACGACGGCGGGGGAGACGGCGCCGGCGCCCATCAGCAGCGTCCGGACGACGCCGAAGCTCCCGCCGCTGATGGCGTCGGGGATGACCGCCATGAGGTAGGCGCCCCTCACCGGCCGGTAGCCGTGGGCGCCCAGACCGAGCGCGACGACGGCGGCGCCGAGGACGAGCGGACCACCGGTCGACGAGAGTGCCAGAATCGCGACCATGCCCGCCGTTGCGACGCTGATTGTGAGCACGATAACCGGCAAGGAACCGATCCGGTCGCTCGCCTCGCCAGTCACCAGCTGGACCAGGCTGACGACGAACAGCGCGCTGAACAGCAGGTTCGAAAGCGCCACCGAGAGGGCCGTCTCGCTGGCCAGATACAGCGGCAGGAAGGCGACGGCGCCGTTGTACGCGAACGAAAAGAGCAGCGTCACCGCGACGAAGGCGGTGAACCGCGGTCTCCGGAACAGCGCGACGTAGGTCCGAAACGACGCCGCCTCAGCGCCGCTATCGTCGGTCTCCGCTGACCCGTCTCCCTCCGTCCGCCCTTCGTCTCCTGTCTCGTCCCCGGAGAGATAGCGCGGGACCCGAACGGCGACGGCCACTGCCAGCCCGACGCTCGCGAGCCCGCCGGCGAGGAACAGCGTCCGCCAGGGCGCGCCGAACATCGGGGGAAGCGCGGCGACGACCACCACCGCCGCGGGCGCGGCGACGCCGCCGAACGTCCCGAACGTGTCGAACACGCCGAGCACGCGCCCGGTCTGGGCCGGATAGGTCCGCGAGAGGAGGCGCACGCCGACGGTCTTGTAGGCGCCCGTCCCCGCGCCGATCAGGAGCATCCCGGCCGCCAGCACCGCGAAGGGCGAATCGACGACCAGGACCAGCGCGCCCGCGGCGGTGACCAGCGACCCCGCGACCAGGATCCGTACCGACCCGCGCCGGTCGGCCAGCAACCCGGAGGGGAACTGCGCCGCCGCGTAGACGAGCATGAACCCGGTGAACGCCGTCCCGAGCACGGTCCGCGAGACGCCGTAGGTCTCCCCGAGCGTGCCGAACAGCGGCGGGAACGCGTAGCGAAGGAACTTCCCGAGGAACCAGACCAGCGCGGCCAGGACGAGCGGTTCGAACCGACCGCTCCGGGAGCGTATCGTCGCTAGCATACTGAAGTCGTACTCGGCCTGTGGGCTGTCAGATGCCGTTTTTGCTGTCCGACGCTGCGTTGGGACTGCCTCACGTCTTCTGTCGATTGACGCCCGCTCACGGTGAAATAGCTCCCGATATCGATCACTGTGAACGTCTACGAGACCGGGGTCGTGTCAGGGGTTGCGCGAGGAGAAGGTCGTTGCGTCCGACCCCGGAATCCACCCGTCTAGCGAGCAATTCAAAAGGAATCGCCACCGTGGGCCAGTATGGAGAAGGCACCGGGCGGGTCGCCAGTCGGCGTCGACGACCCCTACGAACACGTGGGCCGGTGTGACCACCTCACCGACGAGGGGCAGTGCCGGTGGGCCGTCGAACACGGCCACCACGACCCGGAGTTCGCCAACGAACGGAGCAAGGACGACTTCCAGTGTCCCGTCGCGGGCGACACCGACGAGGAGGGACTGACCGGCCCGTGGGAGTGGAAGGACTGCCCGCACTTCCGGTGTCAGAACCGCGAACGCGAGTGCGAACGATGTGGGCTCGAAGCGAAGCGGATGGCCCACACGGACGAGCGGCCGCTGCTCGAAGAACACCACCTGTCCTACAGCGAGGGGAGCGAGCAGGGTGAGGGCGACCCGACCCACGAAATCACGGTGTTCCTCTGCCGGTGGTGTCACGCGAAGGTCCACAACTCGTGGGCGCGCGTGACCGACGACGTCAATCCCGACCCGGAGGACGTCGCCGAGCAGGAGGGACGAAAGTCCCGGGAACTCGACGAGATGGGGTTCCAGTCCGCTGCCGAGCGCTTCGACGACGACGGCGCGTAGGGATCGAATCCGGCACGGAACTTTCACGGGATATATACGCGCCCGCAGTCTTCTGGCCAGTAATGACCCGCATCGCCGTCGTCGACAACCACGGCCAGTTTACCCACCTGGAGCAACGCGCGCTCCGGGACATGGGCGTGGACGTCGAGACCATCGACAACGACACGCCGCCCGGGGAGGTCGACGCCGACGGCCTCGTCTTCTCCGGCGGCCCCGACATGGACCGCATCGGCAACTGCCCCGAGTATCTCGACATGGACGTTCCGATACTGGGAATCTGCCTGGGGATGCAGCTCATGGCGACCGAACTCGGTGGCAGCGTCGGCGGCGGCGACTACGGTGGCTACGCCGACGTCACGGTCGACATCCTCGACGACGACGACCCGCTCGTGGGCTCGCTGGCGCCGGAGACGCGCGTCTGGGCCAGCCACGCCGACGAGGTCAAGGAGGTGCCCGAGGGGTACACCGTCACCGCCGACTCCGACGTCTGCGGCGTCGAGGCGATGAGCAACGGTGAGGACCGCTTTGGCGTCCAGTGGCACCCCGAAGTCGCCCACACGGAGGAGGGCGAGGAAGTGTTCGAGAACTTCCTCGCGGTGTGCGATTCGCGCTGACGAGTAACTTTAAACCGGTCGAGGGGATGGCATAGACAAATGACGGCGACACAGGGGAACCTCGCCGGTCTCTCTCGCTTTATCTTCAAGGCCCCGAGCTGGCACGCGAGCGTCGCCTTCTCCCTCCTGCTCGCCGCAGTGATGGGCGTCGCCGCCTTCGAGTCCCAGTTCGTCTACGAGGACGCCTGGCAGGGCGTCTTCTACGTCGGCATCCCGACCGTCGTCGCCAGTGCGCTCACGCCGACGGTGGACCGCGCGCTGGGTGGCCACCTGACGCCGAACCGCGCCTCGCTGCTCGCGCTGTTTTGCGAACTCGTGGTCATCGTCATCCTCACGCTCGCGGGCCTGATCACGTTCCTGAGCGGCTTCGGCCAGCGATTCGTCATCGACGCCCTGCTGATGTCGCTGGCCTCCATCTTCGCCTTCCGGCTCCTGGTCGTCATGGCCGTCTCCCGGCACTCCCTGCTCGTCGCGGCCATCCCCGCCAGCATCCAGACCGTCGCTGCGGCCGTCCTCCTCTCCATCTACAGCGGGACGACGGGGCTACTCCTCGATAATCCACTGTTGCGCGAACTGCTCTCGCGGCCCGAGGAGGCACCCCCCGAACTGCTCTCCGTCGGCGCCACGGAACTCGGACTGCTCGGCATCATGTGCGTCGTCTACGCCGGCGCCGTCTGGCTCTTCCTGGTCGTCCTCGACCGGCCGTGGCGCTCCAGTCTCGGCGTCTCGGTGCTGGACTTCCTCCAGGGGTTCATCGGCCACGTCGCCGAAGGGTCCCGGGAACTGGAGGACTTCTTCGAGGAACTCGGCGAGGACGCCATCGTCCCGGTGACGGTGCTCTCCGTTCGCCGACCTGGCGGCGAGGAGAAGGCCCGCTTCGTCCTGCCGATGATCCACCCCGGCCCGATGGGGGAAATCGGCGGCGGCAACCTCCCCCAGCGCGTCGCCTGGGAGGCCGACGGCCTCGCGTTCCCGCCCCACGCCACCGCCGGCCACGACTTCAACCTCGTCACCGAGCGCGAGGTCGACCCCATCCTCTCGGCGGCCGAGACGGCCTACCAGCGCCTCGACTACACCGACCAGGCCACCCAGAGCATCCGCGTCGAGGAGGGCGAGGCGACGCTCACCGGCCAGGCCTTCGGCGACGGCGCCTTCCTCGCGGCCACGTACTCCCCCAACTTCGCCGACGACGTCGACTACGCCGTCGGCCTGTCGGCGGCCGCGGAGGCCCGCTCGGACGACATCGACGAGATCCTGCTTGCAGACGCCCACAACTGCAACGACGGCCTGGAGGGTGATGATCTGGGCCACATCGTCCCCGGCAGCCAGCGATCCTTCGACATGATCTACGGCGCCGGCCACCTCGGCGACCGCCTCGCCAGCGCCCACCAGGACGACCTCCGCTGCGGCGTCGCCTGGGACCAGACGCCCTGGGACCCTCACGACGGCATCGGCCCGCTGGGCATCCGCGTCGCGGTGTTCGAATCCGGAGGTCAAACCACCGCCTACGTGCTCGTCGACGGCAACAACATGGAGCCAGGCCTCCGGGAGACCATCGTCGAGGGCATCGACTCGGTGGACGTGGTCGAGGTGATGACCACCGACACCCACATCGTCAACACCGTCGAGGCGGTGAACCAGGTCGGCGGCGCCATCCCCGACGACGAACTTATCGCCCTCATCGACGAACTGGTCGACGCCGCCATCGACGACCTCGAACCCGTCGAGGCCGGCATGGCCAGCGAGACGGCCGAAGTGACGGTGTTCGGCAACGACCGCACCGAGATGCTCGCGTCGACGGCCAACGCCGTCGTCTCCCTCGGCGGCGCCCTTGCCGCAGCGTTCATCATCGGGGTGTTCGCCGTGAGCGTCCTCATCTTCTTCCTGGCCGGGGCGTAGTCAGTCTCACGACAGGTCAGTTTCTAAAGTAAGGCTCGGTTGTCGGCATTGCCACTGTTGAGGGGTTCGGCAATCTCGGAGCAGGCTGGATTTCAGCGAATAAAATACCCTGAAAAGTATAACAAGGTGGAACGATCAGGCGTACTTCAATCGCTTACTCTTGTTCGTAGATTCAGCATCTCGGTCCTGAGATCGGTATCGCTGGACGAGGTTCTTGGCCCACGATTCGTAGAATACAGGCATGTACTCCTCTCCCTTTAGATCGCTCGTGCCAGTAGTTCTCCACGCTTTCACGGCGGACTGGCTGAGCGCGTCATCGCTCAAGACGTGAAGAATAGACTCTGCTGCCTTCTGGGCGCGTTCAGCCGATGCACCACGTTCTAAGTCCAATAGAACATCCCTGATAGCTCTCGTGAGCCGTTCCCGCTGCCGTTTCTCGTTGTCTGTGTCCCGAAAACGGATCCCGAACTCAGACGCAACGCCCTTTTGCCGACGACCTTCTGCGATCCAATCTAAATCATCGGGGTTGGTGAGGTCGATACCCATGAGTACTGCTTGTTTCTTCTTTGATTTCAAGCACGAAATATTTTTTGGTTACTTTTTACTCGCCACATAGCTCTCGTATAGACTCGTCGACGGTGTCAATCATGTCGAAGTCTTGGAGTCCAGCAACGTCAACCAAACAATCAAACCAGTTCCACAGTGACCTCCTCGCGTCCGGACCAGACATCTGCAACTCACGCTTTGTGGCTTCCAGTACGAGTGTAGCAACTTCCTCGTGCTCCGTCATAGACAGCCGTTCTGGGGACTTTAATACCCGGTCGATAGGATTAAAGCTGCTAGGAAAAAGAATGTTACTCCGGGAAACGGAACCAACAGCGTCGCCATTGACGCGAACCTCTGCGTCCCGATAAGCGACTTCTCCGTCGTCGTGAAGTTTCAGGATGAAATCCGGAGCGAGGACGATGTCGTCAACATCAATCTGCTGGGTAAGGACGATGAGACCGTATTCGCCTGCGACCCGAATATCCGTCGTATAGTTGGTGACGGCAGTGGCATCGATAGCGTACTCAGAACAGTCGGGCTTCTCGAAAAGTTCTGCGAGGACCGTCGGCGCCGTCCGGGTAATACCCCTAAACACGGTGATCCGGTCTCCATATGTCTCCCTAAGAAAGTCTTGTGAGAGAGTCGATAACCGGGACGCGATTTCCAGTTGTTGCTCCGTGGGAGAAATCGCCCGTAGATCGCCATTTCTTGGCGGGGCATCGATCCCGTGCAAGCCTCGAAAGAGCCGTTCATGCGTCTTCGCATAGTTTCCGTAGCTGCTCCGTTTCCAGTCCCATAGCGGCCCGAGAACAGAGTTGAGTGTATCTGATCCAAATTCTTCTTCTAAATCGTTTATAACAGCGGTTTGTGATTCATCGTCTAACGCCGCATATGGGCGTTCTGGGCCGGACTCGGAGTCTACATCCGGGAGGATTTTGGCGTATTCGAGATCCGCCACAGTGGGAGCCATAATTGGATGATACCGTGACTTACTGATCAAGAAGTAACCACTTGATACTTGCTGTAGTAGGAGACGATAGAACTACCAGCGAGAGTCCAACTTCAAGAGAGTAAGGATCAAATAAAGCCCTACTGTAGACCGGCAAGAAAACAAGAGCACATGATGGGTTCCTGCAGCACGGACGACTCTCCGCGCTTTTGTTCGTGTGCTGCAGAGAAACGCCGAGGAGGAGATTCGAACTCCTGTGTCCGTGAGGACAGTTGCTTTCGAGGCAACCGCCTTGGCCGGGCTAGGCTACCTCGGCTCACTCGACTGTACTGCTATCTGGTCTTTATGGGTTTCGGTTCCGTCGGTAGCCCCGACATACATATTAAACGCGAGTGACATAGCCGGGTATGGACGTCGCCGAAGCAAGCGAAGTGTGTGACACGGTGCTCGACGAGGTCAGCGACGCGGTCATCGCCGACAGAGCGTTCTTCGAGACGGTGCTGATGGGCGTCGTCGGCCGCGGCCACGTCCTCCTGGAGGACGTGCCCGGGACGGGGAAAACCCTGACCGCGCGGACCGTCGCCGAGGCGCTCGGCCTCTCGTTTTCTCGCATCCAGTTCACGCCGGACCTGCTGCCGGCGGACATCACCGGGACGCACGTGTTCAACGAGCGCGAGCGGACCTTCGAGTTCAACCAGGGACCCATCTTCGCCAACGTCGTCCTGGCCGACGAGATCAACCGCGCGCCGCCGAAGACCCAGTCGGCGCTGCTGGAAGCGATGGAGGAGGGCCAGGTCACCGTCGACGGCGACACGTACGAGCTCCCCCAGCCCTTCTTCGTCATCGCGACGCAGAACCCCGTCGAGATGGAGGGGACCTTCGAACTCCCCGAGGCTCAGATCGACCGCTTCCTCGCGAAGACCTCCATCGGCTATCCGGAGGAAGAGGGCGAGTTCGAACTGCTCCAGCGCCGCCGCGGCCGCACCGAGCAGAGCCCCTCCGTCCAGACAGTGTTGACTCCGGAGGAGGTCGACGACGTGCGTGACCTCCCAGAGGAAGTCACCGTCGAGGACGACGTTCTCCGGTACATCGGGAAGGTTGCGCGGGCGACGCGGACCCACCGCAACGTCGACGTCGGCGTCTCCCCGCGCGGGACCCAGCGCCTCTTCGAGGCCGTCCGTGCCCGAGCGATCATCCAGGGTCGCGAGTTCGTCACGCCCGACGACGTGAAGGCCGTCACGCAGGCGGTGCTGGCCCACCGTATCGTGCTGACCCCGGAGGCCCGCGTCGAGAACGTGGACGAGGCCGACATCGTCGACGAGGTGCTCGACAGCGTCCCCGTGCCGACCGTCGCCGCCTAGTCGTCGAGCAGCCAGATGAACAGCAGCGCCGCGACCAGCAACAGCGCGACGGCAGTCGTGGGCTGGCCCGTCTTGCTCGCGTCGTAGACGACGAGTGCGAGGACGCCGACGACGCTCGCCACCGCTCCCGTCGCCGCGACGTGGACGACGGTGGCCCGGCGTGTCGGCGCACGCGCACCCAGCTGTCGACTGAGACTGATCGCGTTTTCTCCCGCGTCCCACGCGAGGACGGCGCCGCCGAAGGCGACGAGCGAGGCGGTCGGCGATGCCCCCGCCGCACCGGCGAGTAGCACGCCGGCGAACAGCCCCGCCGTCCCGAACTTGTGGGCCCGGTTCGAGCCGCGGCGCACGCCCACCACCAGTAGGGCGAGACCAGCAAGCGCGAGCACCGCGGCCGGCGGCGAGACGGTCGTCGCGGCGACTGCGACCAGTCCCGCCATCATGGTCGTGGCGACGCCCAGTGTCGAGGGAGATTGGTCGAAGGACCAGTCGTCGTCGGTCGACGGGTCGGCAGTCCCGTGGCCGTCGGTCGACGGGTCGCCGGCAGTCGGGTCCTCCGCTGACCGGTCCGCCGTCGAGCCCAGAACTGCGTCGCTCACACCGACCGCCCTCCGCGGATGCGAGCCATGGCGTGGGCGAGCGACTCGTCGAAGGCCCAGTCGGCGACGGGGAGCCCGCGGCGACGCAGTCGCGTGATGCGCATCCGCCGTTCGACGCTGGCGAGTCGGTGCCCCGAGGTGTCCGCCGTCGTCGGGTCGGGCGAGACCACCGTCGTCCGGTGGCCGTGGGCGTCTAACCGGACTGTCGTCCGGAAGACGAAGTCGTCCACCAGCGGGGAGAACAGGATGACTTGGGCGTCGGAGGGGAGGCGCTGGCGGAGTCGCTGGGCGACGGAGAAGACGCTGACGTCGGCGTCCTCGTCGCCGGGGGAGAACGCCGGGTGGGTCGCCAGCGTCTCCCGCAGTTCGATGCGATGGGTGTCGCTCGAGGCGGGTGCCAGCCAGCAGTCGTGTTCGGAGAAGGCCGCCAGCCCCACCGAATGCCCGTCGGCCAGCAGCGACGCAGCGACTTCTCGGGCCGCGTCGAGGTTGCGTTCGAGCGTCGACTCGGCCGCAGCGCCCGGACTGGCGCCGTCACCCGGGCTGACGTCGGCGCTCGGCCGCGCGTCGACCAGGAGGGCGACGGTAACCGAGCGTTCGACGCGGTGTTCGACGGTCCGCATGTCGCCGGTTTTGGCCGTCTGGTTCCAGTCGATACGGCTCATCGGGTCGCCCATCCGGTACTCCCGCGTGGCGTAGAACTCGACGCCGTCGCCGCCGGCGTCGGCGGGCGTCCGTCCCGTGTACTGGGAGGTCTGGGGCCGCAACGGGACGTCGAGCGTGGGGCTGGGCAGGTCCGGTTCGCAGGCGAAGGCGTCCCCCTGCTCGACTGAGGCGATGCGTTCGGTCGCGCCGCTGACGTCACGGACGATGGCCGTGAGCGGTTCGAACTCGTGGACGCCGCGCGTCGCGGCGACGGTGTACTCGATGGTCGTCGATTCTCCCGATCGCAGCGCCGTCGCGAGGCGGGGCGACCCGCCGGTGACGGTCGCCCGGTCCGGGACGCCGTCGACGAGACGCAGGTCCGGCAGTGGCCGGTCGCCGTCGTTGGTGACGGTGAGCGAGACGGCCACCTCGTCGCCGGGGTTCGGGGCGGCGTCGCTGATGGTCCGTTCGATGGCGAGGTGGACCGGCGGCGGTGAGGTGAGCCGACCGTATCCAGAAAAGGCCATGCCCAGCGCGCTCGCCAGCAGGAGGCCCGCCTGGGCGGTGAACACGCCGACGGCGAGTGCCAGGAGCGCGAACGCCGACACGCCGAACCACCGCTTCGTCTGGTGGTCGGCCGCGTCGCCGGGCCCCACCACCAGTTCCGTCGGCGTCTCGTCGACCTCGGGGAACTCAGCGCCCATCTCGTGGAACGCCATGGCTTCCCCGCTCATTCGCGGTCACCCCCGGACAGTTCGTAGAGTTCCCGAGTCACGTGGCGCACGCGACGGTGGAAGGGCTGACGGCGACCGAGCGTCATCCCGACGGTCTCCCTGAGGCCAGACCCGAGACCCGCGTTGGTGGCCAGGAACCGCGCCGCGAGTTCATCGTCGGTCCACTCCCCCCGGTCGACGATGCCCTCCGCCGCCGCCTCGGAGCAGCCGTGGTACATGACGAGGAACGCGACGACCACGTCGCGCAGATCCTGTTTCGCCTTCAGCGCGGTCGGATCGCCGGCGACCGAGGCCCCCGAGACGCGCGCGAGCAGGTCGTCGAACTCGTCACCCGGCGCGTCGAGTCGCGGACCCGGCTCCCGGACCGGTGGCCGGTAGTCGGCGGCGTCGTGGCCCAGGAACGCCCGGAGTCGTCGGAGTCCGACGAGTCCCGCGAGGAGAGCCAGCAGCGTCGGCGTGTTGTCCGGGACGGACAGGCCGGCGTTCAGCGACGGGACGAATGCGATTGCCAGTCCGAAGCCGGCGCCGGCGAGACCGACGGCGATGGCGAGCAGTCGCCAGTTCACGTCTCCTCCCCCTCGGTGATGGCGTCGAGTGCCGACCGGGCGCGCCGCTCGGACTCCTCGTCGACGCCGGCGGGCCCGTACCGCGCCTGGTCGAACACTCGCGTCAACGTCCGGACGGCGTCACGGTCCATCCCCGCGTCGACGGCGCGTCGCGCCACCTCGCCGGGCGTGTGCGTCCGGAGGTTGGCACCGTCGGCCGTCTCGGCCATCTCGCGCCAGGCCCGATACACCGGGTTTGACGCGTCGACGTCGACGAATCCGGCGTCGGCAGTTCTGCCGCCCTCGGGCGCTTCTCGAGGGGAGTCCAGGTCTAACACCCTCTCTTCGGCGACGGGCTCCGTCTCGGGCGATCCAAGCGACGGACCCGACGTCGAGCGCACGACCAGCAGTGCAATCACGACCAGCACGACGAGGCCACCGAGCGCGACGACGACCAGCGGGACGGTCCCCGACGGGACCGAGAGCGCCGGGCCGAACGACGACCCGCTGCCCCCGCCTTCCAGCGCGCCCGACACGCGCTTTGCGGCGCCCTCGCCGTCGAGTAGCGACAGGAGATAGATGACCACGCCGAGGGAGAGAATTGAGAAGATAACGCCCGTCGTCGTCTGCAGCACCGACCTGACGAACTCGACGACGGTCTCGAAGCCGTACAGGACCAGCGATATTAGGAGCGGGACGACGAGGGCGAGAATGGCAATTGCGGCCAATAGTTGCGGGACGAGTTCGAGCTGTGGAGTCTCAGTGTCGGCGGCGTTGCCGATCGACGGCAGCGGTCCGCTGCCCATGCCTTCCCCGTCTCCTTCGCCGACGCCGTCGGAGGCGGTCGTACCCGTTCCTACCGAGCGAGTGTCGCGCGAATCGCCGATGGTTGCGGCAGACGCAGAGAGCCCCACCACACCCAGCACCACCACCACGACGAGTATCGCCCGCTCGTCCATTGTGAGCTAGCATCAGCCGTCGCCGTATTTAATCGTTCGTGGAACGCGACAGAAACGTTCGCTGGGCCCTGGTGGAATCAGTACGCCCTGGGTGATTGTGTGAGTGTGTTTATGGAACGGGTGGTTCTTCTGGGGTGATGATGAAAGAAAGGAGACCGCCAACAGCCAGAAAGCCCTCGGTGCGCTCCGGTCCCGGGGCTTGCTGCGCTCCTCGTGGTTCGAGAGAGCGGAGCTCTCTCGTCATCACGAAAGGCGCTCCGCGCCTTTCGAACGACTCCGCTGCGGTGCTTACTGTGCCCGGGTTCCCGGACCCCGCCTCGCCCTTTCAGTCCTCCAGGACAGCACCGCAGCCCTGCCCTTCCCCTGGTCGCGGCATGAACGCCGCTCCCGGCCGAACGGTTGCGGTAGGAAGCGTGATTCGGCGCGGACGCCGCGAATTCGGGGAGGGGTGGGGAGTCAAACGCGAGCGCCTCCGTGGCGCGAGCTACGGAGTTGCCTGGCGGACTGAAAGGGCGAGGCGCGGTCGCGCCCCAGGGCAGTCGCTCAGCGGGCACTACCCGAGCGGACGTGAGGGTATCCCGCTGAGCGGCCGCGAGCGCGCCGAGGGCTTTCGAGGTTTTTGTGTTACCATTTCTCACTCTTCGAAGAGATTCACCAATCGATACGTCCCTCACCTGTACTGACCACGTTATCGAATCAGATCCGGTCGGAACGCACGTTCACAGAACCACTGTCACCTAGCTATCGAGCAGATAGCTGAACAGGAGCGCAGCGAGTAACAGCAGCGCCACTCCCACCGTCGGCTGCCCACCGCTGGCCAACCGGAATGCACCGAAGCCGACGATACCTACCACGGCCGCCACACCGGTCGTCGCGAGGGCGTGGACGACCTCCAGCCGGCGGGTGTCGGCCGCGGCGCCGAGCTGTCGGCCGACTGTGACGGCGTTCGTCCCGGCGTCCCAGGCGACGACGGTCGCGCCCGCGCCGGCCAGGACGAACGCGGTCGGGGCCTCGGTTGCGCCGGCGAGGAGCACCGCGCCGAAGAGGACGACGGCGCCCAGGGTGAGGAGTCGGCGGGACGCGTTCCGTACCCCGACCGTCAGCACCAGGACGGCGAGGAGGGCGACGGCGGCGGCGGGGAGGAACATCGCGCTCGCGAGCGCGGCGACGACGGCCGGCACCACCGTCAGCGCGAGCCCCGTCGGCGACGGCGACCTGTCGAACGTCTCGTAGTCGACGGTCACGGCGACCACCGCCGGCGGGTGCGGACGAGGGCGTGGCCCAGGTCCTCGTCGGGGTGCCAGTCGACGACCGGAATATTGCGGGAGCGCAGGTCGGCGATGCGCAGGCGCCGCTCCCCCCGAGCGACCAGGTGGCCGGTTGTGTCCGTTGCGGTGGGGTCCGGGCTGACGACGACAACGGCGTAGCCGTGGGCGTCGAGGCGGGCGACCGTGTCCGCCAGCAGGTCGTCGTGGAGCGGGCTGAACAGCACGACCTGCGTCTCGGCGGTGAGCCGGCGCTTCAGGCGCTGGGTCGCCCGGTAGACGTTGGTGTCGTCCGCCGGCGGCGTCGGCGAGAGGGCCGGATGAGTCGCCAGGAAGTGGCGCGCTTCCTCGCGGTGAGTGTCGCCCCGGCCCGGCGCGAGCCAGCACTCGTCCGGTGCGACGGCGCCGACGCCGACGTCGTGGCCGGCCCGCGTCAGCGAGGCGTAGGCCGTCGTCCCGCCGGCGACAGCTCGTTCGACCGCCGACGGCTCGTGGGGCGACGGTGCGAGGTGGGCCGACCGGCGCGTATCGAACACCAGGGCGACCCGGACGGTACGCTCGACGCGGAAGTCGACGGTGGTGAGGTCCCCGGTCCGCGCGGTCCGTTTCCAGTCGACGCGGCTCAGCGGGTCGCCCCGACGGTACTCGCGCGTCGCGTAGAACTCGACGCCCGCGCCGCCGGCGTCGCCCGGATACCGGCCGGTGTGCTGGACCGTCTGGGCCCGCAGCGGGAACGGCGGTGGGTCGGTGGGAAAGCGCGGCACACAGCGCAGCGACGAGTGCTCGCCGACGACGGCGACCCGTTCGGTCGCGCCGCTGACGTCCCGTGCGACGGCGGTCAGGCCGTCGAACTCGAACGCGCCGCGTTCCGCCCTGACGGCGTAGTCGAACGTCGTCGACTCTCCGGGACCCAGCACCGCGCCGTGCCGTGGCGTTCCCGCAACGACGCCGAGTCGGTCGGGGACGCCGTCGATAAGCCGCAGGTCGGGTACGGTGCGCTCGGCGTCGTTCGTCACCGTCACCGTCACCTCGACGTGGTCGCCGGGTTCCGGGGCGGGATCAGCGACCGTCCGCTCGACATCCAGATCGACCGGCGGCGGCGACGTCACCGTGCCGTAGCCCGCGAAGGCGAGTCCGAACCCGCTCGCGAGCAGCGGCGCCGCGGTGTCGGTCAGGACGCCGACGCCCAGTCCCAGCAGCGCGAGCATCCCGATCCCGTACCAGCGTTCCGTTCGGTGCTCTTCGACGGTCACGGTGTCGCCGGCGTCCACGGTCGGCGCGTCCGCGTCCACCGCGCCGCGTCCATCGCGCTGGTCCGCAGTATCGCTCGGGTCCCGGAAGTGTGCAGAATCAGCGATCCCGGGCCGACGGTGCTCGTCGTCGGTTACTCGCTCGTTCGTCGTCACGGCTCCGCACCTCGCCCGTTCGCTCTCACGCGTCCGCACCCCGCCCGAGTTGTTCGATTTCGCTGGCCGCGTGCTCGGCGCGTCGGTGGAACGGCCGCTCGCCGGAGAACGTCCCGCGGACCGAACCGGCCACCGACCTGGCCTCGCCGGTGGGCGTGGTGAAGAAGGCTGCCGCGTGCGGGTCGTCGGTCCAGGTCCCCCGGTCGACGGCGCGCCTGGCCTCCTCGGTGGTGTACCCCTGGAACGTGACGAGCGTCTCGACGGCGAGGTCGCGGAGCGACTGGCGGAACTGGATCCGGCGGTTGTCGGCCCCGCCGCGACCCCCGGTCGATCCGACCGGCGGCGCCCGCGCGAGCGTCACATCGACCTCGTCACCGGGGACGCCCATTGCACTCGGGCGCTCGCGCTCGGCCGGCCGGACGTCCCGGCTCTCGTGGGTGAGCCAGGCCCGACCCCGGACCAGGGCGGCGACCAGCGCGACTGCGCTGATCAGGAGCGGGACCGAGGACGGGACGTCGACGAACGTCGCCACCGGTACGTACACGACTGCGATACCGACCACGGCCGTGGCGACGCCGACGGTTAGTAACGCCTCGCGACTGTTCACGTCCGGCCCCCTCCCGGAACCCCCGGTTCGTCGATCGATTCGAGCGCTGACTCCGCACGCTGCCGGCGGGTCTCGGTCACCGGCTCGTCGCCGTAACGGACCGCCTCGAACAGCCCTGTCAGCTCCCGGACCGCGTCGGGGTCGAACCCGTGCCCGACGGCGGTCGCGGCGACCTCGTTGGCCGTCAGCGTGTCGTCTGTCGCGCTCTCGGCCCGGTCGGCCATCTCTCGCCAGGCGCGGTAGACCGGATTCGTGGGCCAGACGTCCGAAACGGCCTCCTGTTCGGGCAAGTCGGCGAACCTACCGGCGGCATCCCGTGACCCGCGGCGACGGTCGGACGACGACATCGACACCGACTCGTCGGTCGCCGCCTCGCGGCCCAGCGCGGCCGCCGCACCCACGGCGCCCAGCAGGCCGAGGACGACTGCGATGCCGGTGACCAGTGACGTCGAGGGGACCGCGACCGAGCGCTCGCCGCCCCCGGTCGCGGGAGCGGCCGGTGCGCCGCCGCCGAGCAGCCCACCGCCGCCGTCGCCCAGGAGCAGGCTGAGCACGCTCAACAGCGCGATAAGCCCGAGGAGGAGGACGGCCGCGGCGAGGACGTCGACCGCGGCCTCGCGGATCACGGCGACGAGTTCGTCGAGCCGCCCGGTCCAGACGGTGTGGACGACGAAGGCGAGGAAGAACGCGAGTGACGACCAGACGACGACGGCGAGGGGGACGGTCACCAGCCACGCGGGGAGCTGGATCCCGCCCGGCTCCTCGTCGGCGATGAAGCCGACGTCGTCGCCGTCGCCCAGGCCCGCACCGTCACCCTCGCCGAACCCCAGACCGGGAGACCGCGTTCCTTCCCCATCGCCACCCCCGGCTGCGGTGAACCCGCCGGCTACGGTCGCCACCGTCAGGACCGCGACGGCAACGGCCACCCCACGGAACAGCCGGTTCCGATCCATCGTCTGTACATGCTCGCTGCGGATATTTAGCGGTGCTGTCGTCAGTCGGGCTCCCCGTGCCCGCCACCGCCCGGCGTCTCGACGCGGACGGTCGTTCCCGCGTCGAGTTGCAGCGTCGTTTTCGCGGGGACGGCCTTGCCGTCGACGAGGTTCAGCCCCGTCTTCCCGTCTTCGCCCCCCGCCCGTCCCGGCGGCGCGACGCGACGGCGCTCGGTGAGCAGCGAGACGGTCGCGTCCGCTTCGAGGCGAAGTTCACGAATTAAGCCGTCGCCGCCGCGGTAACGTCCCTCCCCGCCGCTGTCCTCGCGGAGGGCGTACGTCGTCACCCGGAGCGGGTACTCGGCTTCCAGGGCCTCGACGGGGGTGTTCTCGGTGTTCGTCATCCCGACCTGGACGCCGGAGAGGCCGTCGCTGGCTGGGTTCGCGCCCGCGCCGCCGCCGATGGTCTCGTAGTAGGTGAAGCCCGTGCCGCCGACGATGAGGTTGTTCATCGTCCCCTGGCCCGCGGCGGGAACCCGGTCGGGCGCCGCGTCGGCGAGCGCGTCGAAGACGACGTCGGTGACCCGCTGGCTCGTCTCGACGTTGCCGCCGACGACCGCCGCCGGCGGGTCGGGGTTCAACAGCGACCCATTCGGTGCACTGACCGAAATCGGCTCGTAACAGCCCGCGTTCGGCGGGACGTCCGGGTCGGTGACGCAGCGGACGACGTAGTACACCGCGCTCTCGGCGACCGCCAGCGGCGCGTTGACGTTACCAGCGACTTGGGCGGCCGTCCCCGCGAAGTCGACGTCGAGCGCCGCGCCGTCGACGGTCACCGTCACCTCGATGGGGACGTCGTCCTCGGTCACCCCGTCGCCCTCCAGCACGTCGCTCGCGTGGTAGGTGCCGTTCGGCAGATCGCGGATCTCGGTCTCGACGCGCTCGCGCGAGTAGTTGATCACTGCATCGAAGGCAGTGAGGAGCCGGTCGCCGTGGGTCGACAGGAGGTCCCCCACTCGTTCGGCCCCGCGCTCGTTCGCCGCCAGCTGTGCACGGACGTCCGGTCGGCGCTCCTCGGGGTTGCGCACGTTCGCGAGGAACAACTCAAGCACGTCCGCGACCACCTCGCCGTCGCGGACGAGTTTGACTGGTGGAATGCGGACGCCCTCCTGCTGTATCTCTCTCGCGCCCGCTGGCATGCTCCCCGGCGCCATTCCCCCGACGTCGGCGTGGTGGGCCCGCGAGACGGCGTAGGCGACGATTTCGTCCGCTGATGCGCTGGACGAGTCGGGGGCGTCGGGCGCGACGGGCGAGACGAGTGTGACGTCAGGGAGGTGCGTCCCGCCTGCGAAGGGGTCGTTGAGGACGAAGACGTCGCCTGGTTTCGGGTCCTTTTCGAGGACGGCGTCGACGGCGCGGGGCATCGCGCCGAGGTGGACCGGGACGTGTTCGGCCTGGGCGACGAGGCGCCCGTCGGCGTCGAATAGCGCCGTCGAGCAGTCACGGCGTTCGGTGATGTTGGGCGAGTACGCGCCTCGTATCAGGACCTGTCCCATCTCCTCGGCGACGCTTTCGAGTTGGTTGCGGAGTATCTCGAGTTCGACGGCGTCGAGATCGTCTGTTTGGTTCACTTTACGTCACCTCTACAGGGGTCGGGGCGACGACTACCGGAACCGAGGACGACGTGACCGCGAACAGTGGAAAGCCCCCACGCGCTACGGTCCCGCGGCCCGCGCTGCGCTCCTCGTGGTTCGAGAGAGCTTCGCTCTCTCGTCATCACGAAAGGCGCTCCGCGCCTTTCGAACGACTCCGCCTCCGGTGCTTGCGGGGCCGGGGTTCCCATAGCGCGTGGCCCCTTTCAGTCCCACCCTTGCGGTTGATCCATCGGCTCTGTTCCGTGGACTCCATCACTCGCTCACCTCCAGGTGGAGAGTCCCCCGGTCGTCGACCCTGGCGGCCCAGTCCGGCGGGCAGACAGCGGTGCTCTCGCCGCCCTCGAAGACGGCGGGTCCGTCCAGGTCAGTACCGGCGGGGAGTTTTCGGCGGTCGTAGACCGGCGTCTCGACCCGGCTCTCGTCGAATCCCATCTCGCGGTGGCCGGTCAGAGCGTCGCGGGGGAGGTCGGAGTCGACCTCGTGCGTGAGCGCCGGTGTCTCGCCGGGGACCGTCGCCGTCGTGCGGAGGCTCACCAGTTCGACGGGTTCGCCGTCGAGTCGGTAGCCACGGGCCTGATCGTGGGCGGCGTGGAACCGGTCCCGGACAGTGGCGGCGTCGAACGCATCGGGCATGTCGACGGTCAGTTCGTGACTCTGGCCGACGTAGCGGAGGTCGGCCTGCCGGCGGACGGTCGCCCGCTCCGGATCGGCGGTGTCGTCGAGGACCGATTCGGCGAGGTCGTCGAACAGGTCGTCGACGGTGTTGGGGTCGGCTTCGGAGAGGGCGACGCGGTGGGTCCGGACGGCGTCGTGGCTCTCGTCGGCGGCCAGCAGGCCGAACGCCGAGAGGACGCCGCTGGCCCGTGGAACGACGACGTGGGCCACGCCCAGTCGGTCGGCCAACGAGGCGGCGAACATCGGGCCCGCGCCGCCGAAGGCCGCGAGCGCGAACCCGCGCGGGTCGTGGCCCTGTTCGACCGTCACCCGGCGGACCGCGCGGGCCATCGTCGCGCTGGCGACGCGGACGACGCCGCGGGCCGCCGCGACGGGACCGTCGAGACCGGCCTCCGTCGCCAAGTCGACGAGGACGGAGTCGGCAGCGTCGGCATCGAGTGCCAGGCCCTCGCCGAGCGTGGTGTCGGCGCCCAGGTAGCCCAGCGCGAGCGCCGCGTCGGTGACCGTCGGTTCGGTCCCGCCCGTCCCGTAGCAGGCCGGGCCCGGGTCGGCGCCCGTCGACTGCGGCCCGACGCGGAGGGCACCGCCCGAATCGACCCAGGCGATGGAGCCTCCGCCTGCCCCGACTGTCTCGACGGCGACCATCGGGATCCGAATGGGGTGGCCGCCGACCGATCCCTCCGTCGTCCGCTCGACCTGGCCGTCGCGGACCAGCGAGACGTCACAGGAGGTGCCGCCCAAGTCGAAGGTGACCAGGCCGTCAGCATCGGGGGGTTCGAAGGCCGACGCGCCCACGACGCCCGCCGCCGGCCCGGAGAGGACCGTCGTCACGGCGTCCTCGCGGACCGTCTCGGCGTCGGCGATGCCGCCGTTTGCCTGCATCACGCGCGGACTCGGTAGCCCTCGCTCGGTCGCCCCCTCGTCGAGCCTTGCGAGGTAGTCGTCGACGACCGGCGTCACCGTCGCGTCGGCGACGGTCGTCGCGGTCCGCTCGTACTCCCGGAATGCCGCGAGCACCTCGTGACTCGCCGAGACTGCCGCGTCGAGTTCCTGGTCGAGAATTTCGGCCGCGCGCCGTTCATTATGCGGGTGAGCGTAGGCGTGGAGGAACGCGACGGCGACCGCCTCGACGTCGCCGCTTTCGCTGATCTCGTCGGCGACGGTCCGAATCTCGTCCTCGTCGACTGGTCGCTCGATGCCGTCGACCGTCGCGCGCTCGTCGACCTCGAACCGGCGCTCGGCCGGGACTAGCGGGTCTGGCTTGCGCGCGTCCAGGTCGTAGAGCGCCGGGCGGTCCTGGCGACCGATTTCGAGGACGTCGCCGAAGCCCGCTGTGGTGACGAGCGCCGTCTCTGCGCCGGCGCCCTCCAGGAGCGCGTTGACGGCGGCCGTCGTCGCGTGACGGAACCGACCGACGTCGGCGGGGTCGACGTCGGCCGACTCGCAGGCCGTCTCGATCCCCCGCAAGACGCCGACGTGCTGGTCGCCCGTGGTCGGCACCTTCGCCGTCGTCAGGTCCCCGTCGGCGAGCAACGCGACGTCGGTGAAGGTGCCACCGACGTCGACGCCCAGCGCCGTGCCGTCGTTCATGAGCGTGAGTGGCGGCCCGCGCCGCTAATCGGTTGCGGTGGTGGCAGCACTAGCGACCCGTTCAATCGCGATTGAAGCTACCGGGGAGGCTTTAGTACAGGGCGGGAAACGTCGACCAAATGCGACGCAGCTGCCCTCCACGCGCACTGCTTGCAACGGCCCTCGTCGTCGGCGCGCTCGCCCTGACGGGCGCCGCGACGGCACAGACGACCATCCTCGTCTACGACGGCGACGAGATATCGTTGTCGGCCGGCGAAGGACAGGTGATCCGCGGGCAGACGAGCCTCGAACCCGGGACGACAGTTCAGGTGCGCATCCAGTCGGAGAAACCGTCGTCGCCGTTCCTGTCGCGGCCCGAAGCCGAAGTCGGCGAGGACGGCGAATTCACGGTCTACGTCGGCCTCTCGAACGTGGAACCGGGGTCGACCGCGACGGTCACGGTGCACCACGACGGGGACGAACTGGCTGTCGCGGACGCCCACGTCGGCGAGTGCGACGGGGGCTGCAAGCCAGCGGCGACCATCGACCAGCAGGGGCCACGACTCTCCCTCGAATCCGGTCCCGGACAGGAGATCAGCGGCGAGACGTCCCTCGAAGCCGGGTCGTCGGTCACCGTCCGTATGGAGTCGAACGACCCCAGCGAGCCGTTCCTCGTGGCCAGAGAGGTCATCGTCACCCGGGGCGGGCCCTTCTCGACGCACCTGGACCTGAGCAACATCGACCCAGGAACGTCGCTCGGGATCGCAGTCCTCCACGACGGCGAGCAGTTGAACGAGACGACCGGCGAGGTCGTCGCCTGCGACGGCGACTGTGAACCGGCGCCGACCGACACGCCGACTCCCCGCCCGTCGATCGACCCAGGCGAACTCGATTTCGAGTCGGTAACCGAGGTCGAGACGACGGAGACTGCCTACATTCCGGTGGCGCTCGGCGAGGCAGACGCCGCGACGCTGGTAATCGGCAGCGCAGACGTCAACTACGTCGCCGCCGCCACGGTCCGCGACGGCAACGGCGACAACGTCGTCGGCGTCTACTTCGACGCGGCCGCCGCGGGGACGGACGGGCGGACGCTCTCGGCTGCGGACGAAGGCGACGAACTCACCGTCGTCGATCAGGAACCCGACCTCGGTGACAGTATCGACCCCGCCACGTACGACGTAGAACTCTATCGAGGGGACTCGGCGACCGGCGACCCCGAAGCTGTCGGCGCCCTCGTCGTGCTCGAGTCGGGCCCGGCACAGAACAACGTGGCCCTGGAGAAATCCATCGTACGGACCGACCGTGGCGAGAACGCCACGATCCCGGTTCGTCTCGGCGACGCCGACGCCGCGACCATCGCTATCGGAGACGCGCCCGACGGCTACGGGGTGAACGCGACGGTCATTGACGGTGACGGTGACGGCCGCGTCGCCCTCTCGTTCCGGACAGCCAGCGCGGGCACTGACCGACCCACGCTCGCAACGGCCTCTGCAGACGACAGCGTCACGATCCGCGAACCGGAACCGGCGCTCGACGGGCCGCTCCCGGCGAGCGAGTACGACGTCCGACTGTACCGAGGACACCAGGCGATCGGGAGTCCCGCCGGTATCGGAACGCTGTCGGTCGGCGACGGATCCGACGGACCGCAGACGGCGGTACTGGAGGATTCCCGATCCGGAGACGATGGTGTCGACCTCGGTGGCGTCGGCGCGCTGGCCGCGGGCGCCGTGTTCGCCGTCGTCGGCGTCGGTCTGCTGCTCGGCCTGTTCCGGTCGTAATCGCGACGCGTCACCGGGCCCGGAGCAGTGCGACGGCGCCGACGACGACGAGACAGCCGAGGAAGAAGAGGACGCCCGGTTCGACGACTTCGAAGACGACCCAGGCGACGGTGCCCCGCGGCGGCGTGACGGTCGCGTCCGGCGAGGCGGGGCCGACGACGTCCGGCGCGCGGCTGGCGCGTTGCATCAGCCGTTCGGCGCCGAACTGGACGAACAGGCTGGCGAGACCGAGCACGCCCAGACCGCCGACGACCTCCGTCAGTGACTGCTGGACGGCCGGCGTCCGCCGCTCGTCGCCGACGAAGACCAGCGGGTCGCTGGCCGGGCCGTAGACGGTCATCTCGTTGCCTTTCTCCGAGTAGATAGTGTCGATAGGTTCGACGAGGTCGGCGTCCTGCAGGTTCGTGAGGTGGTAGTGGACGTTCTGGACCGACGTATCGACCGAATCCGCGATTTCTGAAGGCGTGCCCGGTTCGTCGAACAGCGTCCTGAACGTGGCCCGCGCGGTGTCCGAGGAGAGCGCGTTCAGCACCTCGTCGGCGTCCGCGTCGGCCATCTCGAGGACGCGCGCGTGTTCGTTCGACGTCGCCGTCCGGTCCTGAATGCTATCGATGAGTCCCGACATGCGTGTCAGCGTCTGTTCGTTCCTCGACGGCCGCCGTACTAAGCGCTGTGCTTGGCTTAAATCTCGTTTTAACCGGTCTCGTTCCGGGCCCGTTCGACTGCCGCCGCCGCGTCGACGCGGCCGTGGCCGGCCGCCGGGTCGGGGCCCGGTTCGCCGACGTCGATGGCGCTCCCTTCGAGGACCCGTTCGACCGCGTCGCGGTCGAGAGCGGGGTTCGCGTCGAGGACGAGCGCCGCCACGCCCGCGACGTACGGCGCCGCGGCCGAGGAGCCGACGAACCCGTCCGGTCGGCTCGCGGCGCGGAACCCGTCCGGTGCGACGACGTCGACGCCGCGGCGGCCGTCGGCGGTCGGGCCGCGCGAGCTGAACGGCTCCGGTGCCCCCGACGCGTAGTCCGACGCGCCGACGGCGAGGACGGACTCGGCCGTCGCCGGGGCGACGATACTGCCCTCTTCGGTCCGGTACTGGAGTGCGTGCGTCGGCGAGGAGAGCCGCAGGGACGTGCCCGTCGCGTTCGCGGGCCCGCGCACGACGAGGAAGTACGTCCCGCCCGCGAGTCGGACCGAGATACGTTCGTTGGGGACGTGGTCGGCCTCGTACGGGCGGGACTGGGCGACCAGTCGAGCGGTCGACCCGTTCGTCCGGTACAGCTCGGCGGTGTAGTCCTCGTTCGCGCGGTCCCGGTCCCAGGAGAGCCAGACGGTCAGGTCCCGGGAATCGTTGCCCCGGAGGTAGTTGCGCGTGCCGCCCTCGAAGCGGAGTTTGCCCTCGGTGCCGTCGTCGTACCGGCCGGCCCAGTGGCCGCGCGCGAGGTTCCCAGCGGGGGCGACGACCACAGTGTCGTCCGCGGCCACCCGGTCCGTGACCTGCGCGACCCGGGCCGACCCGTCGCCGGGCGTGCCGTAGAAGGAGACCGGCGCGACGACCACGTCGACGTCGACCGAGCGGAGCCACTCGACGGCCGACTCGTACTGGTCGGCGGTGTCAAAGGTGGCGAGGTGGAGGTCAGCGTCGGGGGCGACCGTCGTCACGAGCGACGCCGCCGCGGTCCCGTGGCCGTGCTGGCCCCCGTTGCGGACGGTCTCCTGGGGCGCGAATGCGCGCGTGGCCACGACCTGGCCCCGGAGCGCCGGGTGGTCCGGGTCGAACCCGGTCACGTCGACGACGCCCACCGAGACGTTCTCGCCGGTCACCCCGGCGTCGTGGACCGCCTCGACGCCGGCCACCGGGTCCGCGGCCTGGCCCGAGGGCCGGGCGACCACGTCTGTCTCGGCCGTCGGCGCGGTCAGCGCGAGGCCGCCGATGATGGCAGTGAGCGCCAGGACGGCGACGGCGACGCCCGCCAGCGACCGGTCGATCCCCGTCTGCATCATTCGCCCCAACGCCCACGGCTACAAAAACGCTGCCGGAGCCGGCACGGCACGTAAATCGCGATTTAAGCTATCGCCGGGGATAGTAATCCAGCCCGCGACTCGTCGACTGGCATGAACGCCATCCCTCCAGCCGGGACCGACCCGGCAGACCGCCCTGACGCCTCGTATCGCACGACGAATACCACCCGCCCGGAGGTGAGCGGATGAAACGCCTAGCGCTGGTGGCTGGCGCCGTCCTGGTCGCGGCAGCGCTCGGGGCGACGGCTTTGACCGTCGCGTCCGGCGGCGGCACCACCATCGACCACGCCGGCGACAACGTGACGCTGGCGGCCGCTCCCGGACAGACGGTGAGCGGAGCGGCCGACCTCGACCCGGGAACCTCCGTCGAGGTCCGCCTCGTCTCCACCGACGCGAGCCAGCCGTTCCTGCAGACCAGGAAGGCGACGGTCGCCGAGAACGGTTCGTTCGCGACGACGCTGAACCTCGGCGCGGTGTCCCCGGGCGCGACGGCCAATCTCACCGTCAGCCACAACGGCACCGTCCTGGCGAACGAGACAGTCGCCGTCGTTCCCTGTGACGACGACTGCGAAGCGGCCACCGGGAGCGACGAGCCTCGGTCGGGAACGACCGTCGACCGTGAGGGCGAGACGCTGACCCTCGTCGCCGGACCCGAGACGGAGGTCACCGGCCAGAGCGACCTGGAGCCGGGCACTGAACTGAAACTCACGCTGCAATCCACCGACAGCACCAGTCCGTTCCTGTTGCGCGAAACCGCCACGGTGGCGGACGATGGCTCCATCGCTGCGACGATGGACACTGACTCGATCTCCGAGCCGGTGAACGCCACGCTGACCGTCAGCCACGACGGGGAGGAACTGACCGAGGTCGACGCCCGGATAGAACCGTGCGATGACGACTGTGGCGACCAGTCGTCCAGTGACGGCCTGGGGACCCCGCCGTCGGAGTTCGGCCTGGAAGAGGACGTAGTCGTGGCCCCGCAGGACGAAACCGCCAAGATTTCGGTGGCCGTCGGCGACGCCGACGCCGCGACGCTCAGCGTCGGCGACGAAGCGGACGTCAACTACCAGATCAACGCGACGGCGCGCGACGAGAACGGCGACGGCCGCGTCGTCTTCGTGCTCGATCCGCCGGCCGCGAGCGACGAGTCCGTCCCGACGGTGACGGTCCGCGACGACGGTGACTCGGTCTCGATCCAACGCGAGAGCGACGTCGACGGGCCGCTCTCGCCCACCGAATACGACCTCACGCTGTTCCGCGGCGAGTCGGCCGACGGCAATCCGGACGACATCGGCGCGCTCGCCCTGGAGAGTTCGTAACCGGCGAGCGTCCGAATCGAATGGTATCGCACGGGCTCTCGCGGCCCAGGAACTATCAGCTGCCACACTCCGGACGTCGCGACGTGGCGTCCCTGCGGTTCAGTTTTTCAGTGCCTGCGAAAAAGATCGGACGGGGCCGATGGATCGTGACAGCCTGCAGTGACTCAGTGGCAGTTCACCTCTCGGGGGCGAGCGAGTGAGTCGAGGGTGGGGTCCCTGGAGTCGCTTGCTATGAGGGATCCGGAGTGCTATGTACCAAACCCAAACGGTTCGATTCCGTGTCACCGGCCGGTTTTCGAGAACAGTGATTCGGTCCCTGTGGCGTGATTCGGCTTCTGTGTGTACCTGTGTACTGAGTGGGTTGTTCATCTGGGCTGGTGCTGAAAGAAAGGACACCGTCAACAGCCAGAAAGCCCTCGGACCGCTTCGGTCCCACGGACCGGCCCTCGCCCTTTCATACCTCCAAGGCCAGCACAGCACCGCAGCCCTGCCCTTCCCCTGGTCGGCCGACGAGACGGCCTCCCGGCCATGCGGGTGCGGAAGGAAGCGTGATTCGGCGCGGACGCGCCGAATTCGGGGAGGTGTGGTGGTATTAATCGCGAGCGCGTTTCATCGCGCGAGCAACGCTGTTCCTGGGGGACTGAAAGCGCGAGGCGCGGTCGCGTGGCCTGAGACGGGCCCTATCCGAGCGACGGAGGAGCGAGGATATCCCGCTCAGCCCGTGACGAGCGCGCCGAGGGCTTTCAAAGTGTTTGGATTGGCGGCCCAGTTCTAGCAGTCCCCGTTTGCTACGTCCCTCACCTGTACTGATCGACGTGATAGCGAAATCAAGAGAGCCACCGTCTCAGAGGGGAAAACAGCGGAACGAGCGGACAGCCTCAGTTCACCAGTGAACCGATCAGCTCGTCCACCGCGTCGAGTTCGTCCTCGTTGACGGTGTGGCCCATGCCCTCGTAGATACGCTCGTCGACGTCGGCATCGAGGTCGTCCAGCACCTCCGCGGTCTCGTTGACGCGCTCCAGCGGGATGTGGGGGTCCTGGTCGCTGCAGCCGATAAATACGGGCGTCCCGTCGAGCGACCCATCGTAGTCACGCGGCGTTCCCTCGGGACCGATGAGGCCGCCGGAGAGGGCGGCCAGGCCGCCGTAGCGGCGGGTGTTGCGGGCCATCGACTCCGAGGCGAGGCAGGCGCCCTGGGAGAAGCCCAGCAGAACGATTCGGTCGGCCGGGATGCCCTGGTCCTCGACGTCGGCGATAGCCTGGTCGACGCGGTCCAGCGCCGCGGAGAGCCACGGTTCGTTCTGCTCCATCGGTGCCATGAACGACTGGGGGTACCAGGTGTTGCGGGCCGCCTGGGGCGCGACGTAGGCGACGCCGTCGTGGTCGAACTCCCCGGCAAAGGAGAGGATGCTCTGGGCCGTCGCGCCGCGGCCGTGGAACATGACGACGGCGGCGTCTGCCTCGGCCAGCGGGGCGCCGGCGGTCCGGGTCGGCTGGTCGGCGTGGATGGTGTCGCTCATCTCACTCCACCCCCGCGCCCGCGGCGGCGTCGCCGAGGTCGACCGCCTCGCTCTCCAGACCGAGTTCCGAAAGCGCCGCTTCGAGGTGCTCGGCCTCGGCGTATTCCGCGCCGTCTTCGACGCGTTTGGACTGGGCGAGCGCGAGCACTTCCCCGCGGCGGTCGTCTGGAATCTCGTACTTGTCGGTGGCGAACTCGATGGTGAGCCCGTTGTGGTCGCGGGTGTACAGCGAGTGGAAGATGCCCCGGTCGAACTCGTTGAACTGGTAGCCGTGCTCCGAGAGCCCCGATTTCACCTCGTCGAAGCGCTCGGGGTCGACCGTGAAGGCGACGTGGTGGACGCCGCCGATGGGTGTCCGGAGGGGCTGGCGGCTGGAGTCCCGATCGTCCTCGACGAAGAACGTGAGGATGCGGCCGTCGCCGGTGTCGAAGAAGAGGTGGGTGACTTCGGGCTGGTCGAGGTTCGGCTGTCGGAGCACCAGCGGCATGCCGAGGACGTCGCGGTAGAACTCGATGGTCTCCGCCTCGTTGCTGCCGATGAGCGTGACGTGGTCGAGTCCGGTCGTGTGGAACGCCGACTCCGGCGGCGTCGCGGTGACCGGCGCCTCCTCGGTCGATGGGTCTGTGGTCATTGGTCGTCCCCGGCTACGCTCCGGAGACTGAAAAACGGGCCAGTGACGTGGAAGTCACCTGTCCGCAGCGGCGACGTCGCGATTCAGCCCTGATTCAGCCCTGCTTGCCGGGAGGTAACGACTGCTTTGCCGGTGGCGGCTGGGCCCGTACAGCCCGTTCTCGGAGAGATGGGACCCGTCGACGGCAGAGGGGCGCCCGCGCCGGAGTCGGGCGAACGGCGGTCCGAGAGATCGCATAACGACGACGTAACAAAGGCCAACCGGGCCCGAGTACGGGTATGTCTCGACGCACGCCGTTCGACGAGATCGAGCAACTGATAGACCGGATGGGCGAGCAGTTCGGCGACGCGTCCCAGCAGTGGGGCGGACTGAACCCCCAGCGGATCGCCGGCGCCGTGTCCATCGACGTGGTCGACCGCGGCGACGCGTTCGACGTGACGGCGGAGCTCCCGGGATTCGAGCCCGACGACGTCGACTTCCGCGTCGTGGACCAGGCCCTCCACCTCGACGCGACCCGGAGCAACGAAATATCGACAGAGGACGGGGAGTTCGTCCACCAGGAGCGGACCAGCGAGTCCGTCTCGCGTCGCATCCGCCTGCCCGAACCCGTCGACGCCGACGACGTCACGGCCACGCTTGAACAGGGGGTCCTCTCGGCGACCATCCCGAAGGTCGTTCCCGACTCGACGGGCCACTCCATCGACATCGAGTGAGCACGTTCCGGACGAAAGGATCCGTTATCTGTCATATTTCGCAGTATCTATTTTATTTGGTATTAGTGGAAAATCGCGGTGACTGCTCCGATGTCGATGGTTCGGGGAAAGTGAGCGTCGCCCGAATATCGGAAACAGTCGTGGATTTTTCGACAGCCAGGTTGGTCGAGTACACCACCGGCGAGCGTGACAGACGTCGTCGATCGGGAGCCGGTAATTCAGACAGATACCAGATAAAATCGGAAACATATACGAATCTGTCACAATAATCGACAGTCCGGGATCGGACGCGAACGGGGAGGGGAACTGGTCGATAACAGACGTATGCGTGTTATCTGTCGTAGGGGTAAACGAGGCGTCGGCGCGGGGCGGCCGAGGCATCATAAAGTTAAGGTGCGCTGGTTCGGTACTCGAAGCCAAGTAAATGGCATCGGGTAACGGAAGCACTGGCGGGGCCACGCAGACGAAGGTGGGTCGACTCATCGAGGGCTACGACCTCGGGCCGGAGTACGGGAGCGAACTGGAGGCGGCCTGGACCGACGACGGCAGCGAGCGAAAGAGCCTCCGGGACCTGGCCGAGGAGTTCAACCGCCGGCTGCTGGCGGCGGCCATGAGCGACGCCGGCATGTCGACGCTGGACGGGGAAGTCGACAATATCTTTCGGCTGTTGACCGCGGAAGACGTTACGTCGGGGACCCGGACGGAGGCCCGTAGCCGACTGGAACGCAACGGCATCGACGTCGAGCAGCTCGAACGGGACTTCGTCACCTACCAGGCCATCCGGTCGTACCTCCAGAACGAGCGCGGGGCCGAGTACGAGGGCGCCAGCGACGAGGACCGACTGGAGCGCACCGCCGACAGCATCGAGCGGCTGAGTTCGCGGCTCTCCTCGGTCTGCGAGACGAACCTGAACCAGCTACGAGAGACCGACCGGATCACCCTCGACGAGTTTCGCCTGTTCGTCACCGTCGACGTGCTCTGTGAGAAGTGTGGCTCCCAGTACACCGTCGCCGAGTTGCTCGAACGTGGCGGCTGTGACTGTGACGACGTCGAGACGGCGCAGGACGACGGCTAATCGCTCTCGCAGGGACTAGATCCGCTGGTCGCAGCATCGAACCGGGTCCGATGGGCAGGTTCCAGCGGACGAAAAGATGAATACTTATTAGAGATAGACGTTCGTACCCGACTATCAATGACGACGACACAGCACGCCGACCAGTTCGCCCGGTTCCAGGTGGAGAAGATCGGGGGTATCGACGAGAGCTCGGTCGAGGTTCCGCCGGGCGTGACGGTGCTCGCGGGGAAGAACGCGACGAACAGGACGTCGTTCCTCCAGGCGATACAGGCGGCGCTCGGCAGTACGAACGCGTCGCTCAAGGGGGACGCCGACACCGGCGGCGTGCAGCTCGAACTCGGCGAGGAGACGTACGAGCGCGGCCTGCAGCGGACGAACGGCCACGTCTCCTTCTCCGGGAACGGGTACCTCGACGACGCCGCCGTCGCGGATCTGTTCGCCTTTCTCCTCGAGGCGAATGAGGCGCGCCGGGCCGTCGCCAGGGCCGAGGACCTCCGGGAGATCATCATGCGGCCGGTCGACATCGACGCCATCCGCGAGGAGATCCGCCGCCTCGAGGACGAGAAGGAGTCGATAAACGACGAACTCGCCGAGATCGGCTCGCTCAAACAGGAACTGCCCACGCTCGAACAGCGCCGCACCGCGCTACGAAACGACATCGACGAGAAGCGTGACGAACTGGAGGCCAAGGAAGCAGAGATCGAGGCCTCCAGCGCCAGCATCGAGGAGACCCGCAACGAGAAGGCCCAGTTCGAGGAGAAACTCGACGAACTACGGGACACCCGTAGCGACCTCGAACAGGTCCGCTACGAGATCGAGTCGACCGACGACAGCATCACGTCGCTGAAACAGGAGCGAAACGACCTGGCGGAGGAACTGAGCGACCTCCCCGAGGCGCCGATGGGCGACCACGCTGACCTGGACGCAGAGATCGACCGCCTCCGGAAGCAAAAACAGACCGTCGAGCGGGAGATACAGGACCTCCAGAGCGCGATCCAGTTCAACGAGGAGATGCTCGATGACGAGGGCGAAGGCGTCCTCGACGAACTGGTCGAGGACGGGGACGGCGACGTCACGGCCAGGCTGGTCGAGGACGACGAGGTCGTCTGCTGGACCTGCGGCTCCGAGGTGACGGCCGACCAGATCGACTCGACGCTCGAATCGCTGCGCTCGCTACGCGAGACGAAACTCGGCGAGACGAGCGACATCGAGGACCGCCTCGACGAACTGCAGTCCCAGCAGCGCGAGGCCGAGCGACAGCAGGAGCGGCGGACGAACCTCGAACGCCGGCTCGACGACGTCGACTCGGAGATAGAGAGCCGCCGCGACCGCCTCGACGAGCTCCGGACGGAGAAGTCGGCGCTGACCGACGACGTCGAGACGCTCGAAACCGAGGTCGAGAAGCTCGAATCCGACGACTTCAGCGAGGTGCTCGACCTCCACAAGGAGGCCAACCAGCTGGAGTTCGAACTCGACCGCCTGGAGTCCGACCTCGAAGACGTCTCCGACGAGATCGAGTCCATCGAGGAGGCCATCGCCCGCGAGGACGAGTTGCGCGAGGAACGGGAAGGGCTCCTCGACGAACTCGAGGAGTGTCGCACCCGGATCGACCAGATCGAGGCCGACGCCGTCGAGGAGTTCAACACCCACATGGAGGCGATCCTCGACGTGCTGGGTTACGACAACCTCGAGCGCATCTGGATCGAGCGGCTCGAACAGACCGTCCGCCAGGGCCGCGAGAAGGTGACGACGACGGTGTTCGAACTCCACGTCGTCCGGAGCACCGAGAGCGGCGCGGCCTACGAGGACACGGTCGCGCACCTCTCGGAGTCCGAACGGGAGGTGACCGGCCTCGTCTTCGCGCTCGCGGGCTACCTGGTCCACGACGTCCACGAGGAGGTCCCCTTCATGCTGCTGGACTCGCTGGAGGCCATCGACTCCGACCGGATCGCCGCGCTGGTCGACTACCTCTCGGAGTACGCATCCTACCTCGTCGTCGCGCTCCTGCCCGAGGACGCACAGGCACTCGACGACGACTACACCCGAATCACCGACATCTGAGGCAGTCGCCGGCGAGCGAACCGGGTTCGCGGGACCAGCGGGGAGGAAGCGATCGACACTCCCTTACTCGATCGATCCCCCACACCAGGTATGCAACGATACGACACGCGCATCGACGACGGGACGCTCTACATCGAGGTCGGCGAGGAGGACATGGAGATCGGGTCGATGGACGACGTCTGCGAGATACTCGGCGGCGAGACCTACACCCTGGAGTACGACGAGAAGGCCCAGGCCGCGGGCTGGCTGCAGACCGAGGACGACGGGACGATCACGTTCGACGTCCGCGAGACCATCGACGACGTGGACTACAACGAGACGTTCGTCGAGAAGATGGCCGAGGAACCGCTCGACCGGGAGACTCCCGACGGCTACCCCGTCCGGACGGCGGCGTTCGCCGACCTGATGGCCGAAATCTGGGATTCCAAGGGGAGCTACGAACTAGACTGACGGTCAGGGCCGCGGCCGATGCCGACGCCAGTCTGCCCCGCCACGCCGCCGTCCTCCGTTGCCGCTACGGGAACCCGTTTTGGTGAGAGCGTCCACCCTCGGGTATGGCACCCACAGTCACCGTCTGGAACGAAAACGTCCACGAGCAGGAGGACGACGCCGTCGCCGATATCTACCCCGACGGCATCCACGGAACCATCGCCGACGCGCTCGCCGACCACGGCTTCGAGACGGAGACGGCGACGCTCCAGGACCCAGAGCACGGCCTGACCGAGGACGTCCTCGAGGAGACCGACGTCCTCGTCTGGTGGAGTCACATCGCCCAGGACGAGGTCGAGGACGCGGTGGCCGAGCGAGTCGCCGACGCCGTGCGAGGTGGGATGGGACTGATCGTCCTCCACTCCGCCGTCCTCTCGACGGTGTTCCGCTCGCTCATGGGGACGACGGGGACCCTGAAATGGCGGGAGGCCGACGAACGCGAGCGCCTGTGGGTGACCGAGCCGACCCACCCCATCGCCGAGGGCGTCGACGAATGCATCGAACTGGAGCCGACAGAGATGTACGGCGAACCGTTCGACGTTCCCACGCCTGATTCGGTCGTGTTCACCTCCTGGTTCGAGGGCGGCGAGGTGTTCCGGTCCGGTTGCTGCTGGCAGCGCGGCAGGGGGAAGATATTCTTCTTCCGGCCGGGTCACGAGACCCATCCGATCTACCACGACGACGATATCCAGCGCGTGCTCGCGAACGCCGCCGAGTGGGCGGCGCCCGACGGCGAGCGCAAACTCCCGACGCTGGAGAACGTCGAACCGCGGGAGCGAATCGGCGACGACGACTGACGGACGGGCTGCCGGTCGCGTCCTCCACTCGCTCCGCCACGCTCACTAGCTGTCTGCCGCGATCGCTTCTGCGTCGGCGAGCATCGCCTGGACGTCGACGGCCTTGCCCGTCTCGTCGCTCTCGATGGCGGCGAAGACGGTGGCCATCGACTGGAGGTTGTCGCGGGCGTTCGTCTCCATCGGCCCCCCGCCCTCGCACCACTCGGCGAAGCGCTCGACGAGCCAGGTGTTCCCCCACTTCTCGCCCTCCGCGAGCGCGAGTAACTCGCCGTCCTCGACGCGGGCGTTGCCGAGGAAGTCCTCGTCGGCCGCGTCGTAGGGGAACGCGCGCAACTCGTGGCCGTCGAGTAGCAGCGTCGCCTCGGCGCAGTCGACGCGGACGTGCTCGTCGCCCCAGCCGTTGAACGTCGCCGCGCTCGTGTTCGACGCCTCGTAGCTGACGCTCGTCCCGTTTGCCATCACCAGGTGGACGTGGGCGTTGGGGTCGCCGGCGAACTCCGAGTACGGCGGGTTCCAGGCGTTGCAGAACACCCGGTCGACGCGGTCGCCGGCCAGGTCGGCGAGCAGGTCGAGGTGGTGGATGGCGCCCTCGACGAGCATGGGGTGGTTCGCCACGTCGTAGAGGCGCTCGGGCTTCCAGGTGCCGTAGGACCGAGCGTTGACAGCGTAGCGGCTGTAGATGGTGTCGACGTCGCCGTACTCGCCCGAGCGAACCTGCCGGCGGAGCGACGTCACGTCGTCGCGGTAGCGCTGGGTCATCGTGACGCCCATCTTCAGACCAGCGTCCTCGACCCGGCGGACGATGCGGGCCGCCGTCTCCAGCGAGTCTGCCAGGGGCTTCTCACAGAGCACGTCCAGGTCGTGTTCGACGGCCAGGTCGACGAGCGATTCGCGGACGTGGGGCGGCACGACCAGCGCGAGTGCGTCGGCGTCGCGGGCCTCGACGGCCGCCTCTGCGTCCGTGTAACACCGGTCGGAGGAGAGTCCGAGCAGCTCTCTGCCCCGTTCGAGAGCGTCCTGGTCCGCGTCGACGGCCGCGACGACCTCGACGGCGTCGTCGGCCTCGTTCGGCGGCAGAAAATCCCGGCACCACGCCTCGCCCTGGTTCCCCGTCCCGACGAGAACGATCCGTACTGTCATGCCCGTACGTGAGCGAGAAACGGGGTGACGCTACCGGAACCGGCAATAGGGAACGGCCGACCCCGGCGTCGCTGTGCTCCCCGGCGAACGGCGAACCGATCTGGGGACCGCGTGACCGCGACGTGGCCCGTCGCTCGGAACAGTCTGAACACTAGAGAACGCGAGCAATTTCCAGTCCAGTATCGAACAGATCCGCGACGACAGACGTGGTCGCGACCACTTGGAAAAGAGGCTCCGTGGCTGAAGAGCGCTCTTTCTCACTGATGAACGCCCGCCATTAGCCATCTTGGAAGTGTTGTAGCTCCGATACTTTCTATCTCTCTGATCTGACGTTTCTGGAGCGACGCGTCCGACGAACTGCGGTATCGCTGGACGGTTGCTGCTGGCCGCCGTGGCCCGAATTGCGTCACCCGGGAGCGTCGACCCGATATGGATAGGCCCCAGATCGCCAGTAGCCCTATCGATATCGCGAGTACGCATATGCCACGGACGGGCATTGGTGACGACGATGAGTTTCAGTTCGGACGCGATTGCCCAGGAGACGACAGTGCACGAATCGGTCATCTACGCCGTCGCGAACGCCGTAGGCGTCGATCCGATCGACCTGGACCCGCTGTACGACACCATCGACCCGGAGGCCGTGGACGCCCTCTTCGACGACGGGTTCGAGGGGCAGCTGGCGTTCACCTACGAGGGCCACGACGTCGTTGTCACCAGTGACGGACCCACCGTCGACGGCGTCCAGGTGGACGCCCGGCCGGTCCGGGCCGCCGGGGTCAGGGAGGACTCTGGGACCAGCACAGTTGGTCAGTGACCCGGTGACGGGTGGCCCGTCGAGCGGGCCTGAAACGCCGCTGGCGGGACGGACACTGCGGGGCCGCTGACTGCGCGTCCTCTCTCTCCCGCCGCGTCCCCACCTGTGACGATCCGTTGCTGGTAACTATCCCGCTCGCGATTGATGTCAATCACGCAATCTGATAGCCGAGGCACAATTCTTATACACCAGTGAGTCATCCGGCCAAGTAGTTACGAACCCGGGGACACCGGGAAGTTCCACGCGGGATCCGGTAGGCCTCGGGCGGCCTGAGTGAGACAATCATGCTTGAACTGCACCCATCCTCTCGATCGTCACAGATCGACACGGCCGCCACGTTAACAGCACTCGAACTCGCCACTGACTCCCGTACTGGACGGCGAGTATCGACGATCCGGGTGGTCGCATGAGCCTGATCGAACGGGTCTCGCGCGAAGAAGAGGACGTCCTCACGCTGGAGAGCGGTCTCGACGCCCTCCGGTCGAGCCCGTCGTTCCGCGGTCCCGTCGAGTCGCTCGACGGGCACGAGGCCAACGAGCACATGGCCCTGATCTACGAGACTCGCGCCGAACAGGTCGCGGCGACCGTGCCGTACCTGGAACAGGGCCTCCGCCGGGGCGAACGGTGCATGTGCCTTCTGGAAGCGGAGAGCAGGGACGCCGTCGTCGAAGGCCTTCGACCCACCGGCGTCGACGTGGACGCGGCGCTCGACACCGGTTCGCTCACCTTCCACACGGTCGAGGAGACCTACCTGCGCGACGGCCAGTTCGACCCGGACGACATGGTCGAGTTCTACGCGGACGTCATCGACGAAGCGACCCGCGAGTACGAGGGGCTCCGGATCGCTGCGAGCGTCGGCTGGTTGCTCGAGGAGGCGACCTCGACGGCCGACTTCATGGCCTACGAGTCGAAGGTGAACGACCTGTTCCACGGCGAGGACTGCATCGCCCTCTGTCAGTACGACCGGTCGCGGTTCCCGGCGGCGGTGCTCGAGACCGTCATCCAGACCCACCCCCACCTGGTCTACGACAACACCGTCTGCCACAACTTCTACTACACCCCGCCGGAGGAGTTCTTCGGGCCGGACCAGCCCGACCGCGAGATCGACCGCATGTTGCGGACGCTCACCGAGCGGGCGGAGGCGAAAGTCGCCCTCCAGGAGCGTGAACGCTACCTCCGCCGACAGAACGAGGTCGTCGCCGACCCCGACAGCCCCTTCGAGCAGAAAGTGCGTCGGCTGCTGGAACTGGGCCAGGAGCGCCTCGGCATGGACTGTGCCGCGTTGACCCGGTGGGACGGTGACGAACTGGAGACTGTCACGACCGTCGGCGGTCACGAGAAGTTCGACGAGGACGACCCGTCGCCGGTCGAGGACACGTACTGCCGAAAGGTCCTCGCGCGCGACGCGCCGCTGATCGTCGAACACGCGGCCGAACAGGGGTGGGGCGACGACCCCGCCTACCAGGTCTGGCGACACGAGAGCTACGTCGGGACCACGGTCACGCTCGGAAGCGAACTGTACGGGACGATCTGTTTCGCCGCCGGGTCGCCGCGAGCGGAACCGTTCACGGACCAGGAACAGACCTTCGTGGAGCTGACGAGCCAGTGGATCGGTTACGAACTCGAACGCGAACACCGGGAGGCCCAGCTGGCGGCGCTCAACGAGATGGCCCGGGACCTGCTCCGCATGGAGAGCCACGAGGACGTCGCCGAAGCCGCCGTCGACCACGCGGAGTCCACGCTGAAACTGCCCGTCTCGACCGTCCTCGGGTACGACCGCGCCGAGGGTCGCCTGCACGCCATCGCGGAAACGGACCGCGCCGACGACGCCATGCCGACCGCGTCGCTGTGTGCCCCAGATTCCGGGCCGTTCTGGGAGACGTTCGTCGCGAGCGAAGCGCGGACGGTCGGCGACGTGGGTGAACTGCCCGGCGCGGACGACGACCTCACCGAGGCTCTCGCCGTCCCCCTCGGCACGCACGGGCTGTTCGTGACGGCGACGACGGACCGCGACGGCTTCGGTCCCGCCGAGCGCGACTTCGTCGAGGCGACGGCGGCCACCCTCGAGACGGTGACAGTCCGGGCCGAGCGGGAACGACAGCTCCGGGAGCGCGAGCAGACCCTGGAGGCCCAGAACGAGACGCTCGAACGGCTGGACCGGATCAACGACATCATCCGGGGTATCGACCAGGCACTCGTCCAGGCGTCGACGCGGGCGGAGATAGAGTCCGTCGTCTGTGACCGCCTGGCGACCGGTGGCCCCTACGAACTCGCGTGGGTCGGCGACGTCGACCAGGTCACCGGAGAGATACGGGCGCGAGAGTTCGCCGGCGCCGAGAAGGGGTCCCTCGACGACCTCACGGTCGGCGAGAGCGCGGACGAGGAGAGCGACCACCTCGCCGCTCGCGCCGTCGAACGCCGGGAACCACAGTTCGCCGACGACGTGCTCTCCGAGGAGGACTGTGGCTCCTGGCGCCGGGAGGCCCTGAACCGCGGGTACCACGCCGCCATCGCGCTCCCGCTGGTGTACCAGGACACCTGCTACGGCGTCATCACCCTCTACGGCGGGAAACCGGGCGTGTTCGACGAACTCGAACGGTCCGTGCTCGGTGAACTGAGCGAGACAATCGCTCACGCGATCAACGCCGTCGAGAGCAAGAAGGCGCTCGTGAGCGAAGAGGTCACCGTCCTGGAGTTCGCCGTCGACGACGACGCGCTCCCGCTGGTGACTATCGCCGATGCGGCCGACTGTTCGGCGTCTCTCGACACCGTCGTTCCCCGACCCGACGGCCGCCTGCGCGGGTACTTCACCACGACCGGCGCCCCGGCCGACGACGTCCTCGCCCTCGAATCTCACCTCCCCGTGACGGATCTGCACCTGGTCTCGGAGCAGACGGACGACGACGATCCCGTCTGCCACTTCGAGGCGACGCTGGGGGAGGAGAGCCTGGCCGAGACGGTGCTCGAACACGGCGGCCGCCTCCGCGAGGGGGCCGCCGCAGACGGTGAGGCGTCGGTGGTGGTCGAACTCGCCGCCGACGCCGCCGTCCGCGAGTTCGTCGAGATGATCCGGACCAGGTACCCCGGATCGGAGCTGCTGGCTCGCTACAGCGACGAGCGCGACTGTCGGACGGCCGCGGAGTTCCACGGGAAAGTGACCGACGAACTGACGCCGCGACAGCTGGAGGCGATACAGACCGCCTACTTCAGCGGCTTCTTCGAACGGCCCCGTCCCAGGACCGGGTCGGAGATCGCCGAGACGATGGACATCAGTCAGCCGACGTTCAACGGCCACCTGCGGAGCGCCCAGCGGAAACTCTGTCGGCGCCTCTTCGACGCCGACGAGGTCTGATTCTGTCGGTTGTAAGCCCGTACCGACGTTGGTACTGTCGGTTGTAAGGCCGTGGCGACGTTCGACGTAACAGATGCCGTCGAACGACGGTGAAACGGTATAGCCGACAGTATGAGACGGGTTACTCCTGGCGCGGCAGGTTCCACTGGTCCCGCTCGTCGGGCCGGCCGCGCTGTCCCTGCGACCGCTGCTGTCGGTGTCCGGTCTGCTGACCGCCGCCGTGCTGTTGGCCAGGCTGGTCGCCACGGTGCTGCTGGCCCGCCTGACCGCCGCGCTGCTGGTCACGCTGTTGCGCGCCTCGTTGCTGACTCTGCTGGCCTTGCTGCCCCTGCGTCGCCTGGGAACGACGCTGCTGGGGACCGCCCTGATCCCCGCCGACCTGTGGGTAGGCTCCCTGGGAGTAGTGCTGGTCCTGCGGTGACGACTGGGGCTCGGTCAGTTGCCCGCCCTGTTCACCCTGGCCCGGCTTGCCGAAGCGCTGCTGTGAACCGACGTGGTGGGGCGACTGGCCGTGACGGGCCTCGCCGCCGTACTGCAGGCCCTTGTTCGTCTGACCCTGCCAGCCGCCCTGTTGTCCGCCGCCCTGTTGTCCGCCGCCCTGTTGTCCGCCGACTCGCTGGCCCGGCTGTTGCTGGCCCTGTTGCTGCTGGCCCGGCTGTTGCTGCTGGCCCGGCTGTTGCTGCTGGCCCGGCTGTTGCTG
>Ga0075106_1000032_pt1 | contig 73614 bp, 70 predicted proteins | sample AntDeeMetag02WF4_FD_69796 | JGI IMG/M metagenome (GOLD analysis project Ga0075106, IMG submission 69796) | Saline lake microbial communities from Deep Lake, Antarctica - Antarctic Deep Lake Metagenome 02WF4 | ecosystem: Environmental > Aquatic > Non-marine Saline and Alkaline > Saline | place... | reverse complement strand
CACCGGGGTCGGGGAAGCTGTAGGCGGCCTTGAGGTTGAATGCCCGGATGAAACGCGTGCCTTCGAAAAGGCGCGCGGAATAAATGGCCTCACCGACCGCCTCGGCCTCTTCGGCAATATCGCCGTCGCGATATGCGAGTGCGTTGTCGACATTGACGAGTATCTTGCCCTTCATCGCGTCACCGTACTTCTCCGCAATCGAAGGTTCGGCCTTATACGGAACGGCCAGCGTGATGATGTCCGCGCGTGCAACCGCTTCACCGACCGACGCGGCTTCGGCGCCATGACCGGCGGCTTCGGCCACCTCGTCGAGCTCATCCGGATTCCGGGTCGCGAAGATAATATGATAGCCGGCCGCCGCCCAGAGGTTGCCGAGCGCCTGCCCCATGTCGCCCGCGCCGATCATCGCGATCGTCTTCGAACCATTCCCGCCGGCGTCCGCGGAAGCCGGACCGGTCAGGACCAACGGGGCCAATACAAGCAGCAACTGGCATGCTGCTCCCCGACACCGATCAGGATTCAGTCGCCACATTGTGCCCCCGGATCGAGGTATCTGAGGACAGTATAGTAAGCCAGAAGCAATAGAGGACAGCCCACATACTTGCGCCAATCCGAGGTCGAACGCCTAAGACGCAGCGAGATCCAACCGCGTCGGCACTACATCCGCGACCCGCCCTGGACTCGACCGCCAGGCCCGCATTGTTTCAGGATGGAACAACGTTGCCCCGCGGCAGGGGCTTGCCGATGGAGTGAAATGACCGCGAGAACGACCGTCGTGTTCGGTGGCACCGGCTTTCTCGGCCGTGCGATCGTGCGGGCCCTGACGGCGCGTGGCGACACCGTGCGCGTTGCCGCCCGGCGGCCCAATGCGGCAGGCATGCCGCCCGGCGTGGAACTGCGACGCGCGGACATACAGGACGACGCCGCCGTGGCCGCCGCGGTGGAGGGCGCGGAAACCGTGGTCAATGCGGTCTCCCTGTACGTCGAGGGCGGCGGCCTCGATTTCGACGGTATCCACGTCGAGGGAGCGACGCGCCTGGCGCGGGTGGCGCATAGCGCCGGCGTGGAACGGATTATCCACGTTTCCGGCATTGGCGTGACTGAAGAGTCACCCTCTCCGTACGTACGGGCACGGGCACGCGGTGAAATGAGAGTGCGCGAGATGTTCCCCGGCGCGAGCATCCTGCGCCCCAGCGTACTGTTCGGTCCGGACGACAGCTTCCTGGCAACGCTGGATAACGTGACGCGCCTGCCCGTCGTGCCGCTGTTCGGCCGCGGCAACACCCGTCTCCAGCCCGTGCACGTGGAGGACGTCGCGGCCGCCGTGGCCGGCGCGGCGCATACGGCAGATGCCACAGGCCGCGTGTTCGAGCTGGGCGGTAACGAGGTACTGCATTACCGCGAAATCGTGCAGGCGGTTCTCTCGCACCGGCGACGTTGGCGCCCGCTGCTCCCCGTGCCCTGGGCCGCATGGCGGGGCATCGCTTACGCTGGAAAGATGCTGTCGAATCCGCCGCTCACGATCGACCAGATCGTTCTCATGCAGGCCGACAATATCGTCAGCGTCGGCATGGCGACATTCGCGGACCTCGGCATCGAGGCGCGCGGCCTGCACGCCTCGCTGACCGAGTGCCTGCCGGGCTAGTGGTCGCTTCCAATGCGGTGCATGTCGCCGTAACCAGCCAGCGCGTAGTACATGCCCCATAAGCGTCGGTAGCCTGGCACGTGCGCATTTGCAGTACCGGGGGCGATATACCGAACTACCAAGCATTCAGGGAACGGCCTAGCGATCCGCTACGGACAAATCGGATAAACCGTCCCCGGAATTCCATGCCGGCCGACAGCGAGACACAACCCGGCGGACAGCTCCCCGAATCACGCGGACGATAGGCGAGTTCTGGTTACCGTCCCCGGGACTCGATCACCGGAATCCCGCAACGACCGGAACTGGTCCATAATGGTCTACCGGGTACCGCCGCGATGGCCCGGCGGATCCGTCGAGGGGCACCGCAGATGCGTGCGTCCGGAGGCATGATCGCGGCGGACTCGAGAGGGATGCGTGGACACTGTCCTGCTGGTCTTCTACGTCATGCTCGCCCTGGGCGTGTCGTTCCTTTGCTCCATCAGTGAGGCGGTGCTGCTGAGTGTGTCCGAGGGCTATATCCGGCTGCTCGAGGAGCGCGGCCGTCGGGCTGGTCATCTGCTGCGCACCCTGGTGCGGGACATCGACCGGCCGCTCGCGGCGATCCTGACACTCAACACCATTGCCCACACCATGGGCGCGGCCGGCGCCGGTGCCCAGGCGGCCGTGGTCTTCGGCAGCGCTGCGGTTGGCGTCTTCTCAGCCGTGCTCACGCTCCTCATTCTTGTGCTCTCGGAGATCATCCCGAAGACGCTCGGGACGCACCACTGGCGCCGATTCGCGCCGGCCATGGCCTGGTTCGTGTGCGGTCTCATCGTCATCCTGACGCCCTTCGTGCTGCTGTCGCGGGCGCTCACTCGATGGCTCACCGGTGGCCGGCCCCGCGAAGGATTCAACCGCGGCGAATTCGCCGCACTGGCGGAGACCGCCGCGCAGGACGGCCATCTCTCATCCCACGAGCTGGATGTGGTGAAAAACGTCGTCCAACTGCGCGAGCGCCCCGTGCGCGAGTTGATGACGCCACGCACGATCCTGTTCTCGCTGCCCGAGGCCATGCATGTCGAAACGTTCTTCCACAAACACGACGCCGAGCGCTTCTCGCGCATCCCGGTCCACTCCGGTGATGCCGACCACGTGACCGGATTCGTGTTGCGCTGCGATCTGCTGCTTGCCTACGGCCGGGGCAACCGGGATCGTCTGCTGGGCCATTATCGCCGCGAACTGCGTGCGGTGCCCGAGGGGTTATCCGGGCTGCGGGCGCTGGAGCAGGCGATCGCGACTCGCTGTCACATGCTGCTCGTGGTGGACGAATACGGCAGCACGGAGGGCATCGTCACTCTTGAGGACCTCATGGAGAGCGTCCTCGGCCAACAGATCGTGGATGAGGGCGACATCGCCGTGGATCTGCGTCACGAGGCGCGCCGACGCGGGCGCCGACGCCTGCGCGGGAAGCTGGCGCAAGGCGGGTCGTTCGGGGCGACTGAGGCAGGGAAATAATCAGCCGGGCAAATTCATTCAGCCCGCGCGCCGAGTGCACACGCCTCCAGCCAATCCAGTACGCGTGCGGCGTGGCGATTCGGCGGGCGCCGGCGGGGCCATACCACGTACCAGGCCGCGCCCGTCTCTATCCACTCCGGAAACGGCGCGACGAGGTCGCCGCGCGCGAGCGCGTCATCGACCATCGGCGTGCGGCCCATGATCAGGCCCGAACCGCTGAGCCCGGCCTGCAGCACGAGGTCGAAGGATTCGAGTGATCGGGTCTTCTCCGGTGGGGGCCGGCCAGTTGCCTGACACCACGTTGTCCACTCGGCCGCGTGTGTCTCGTTGACGATCACTCGCCGCTCGGCCGCCATCGCCGCCCACCCGTGCTCGCGCCAGGCATCGGCAACGAGTGGCGTCGCCACTGGACAGATCCGCTCGGGCAGGAGCAACCGCGCATCCAGCCCGGGCCAATGGCCGTCGCCGAGACGGATTCCGAGGTCGATCTGCTCCCGGTCGAGATCGCAGCGCCGCGAGGTCGGTAGCAGTTGCAGTTCGGGCTCGTCACCGCGCGCATACAGGCGCGGGAAACGCGGCACGACCCAGTGCGTCGCGAGCGCACGCGGCAGGGTCAGCAGAACCCGTCCGGCCTCCCCACCCGCGACCGCGGCCACGGCCTCCTCGAGCCGCGTGACGGCATCGCGCGCCAGGGGGTAGAACCGCTCCCCGGCCGGCGTCAGAACGACCGCCGACCCGCCCCGTTCCAGCAGTTGCGCGCCGAGTGCGTGCTCCAGCTTGCGCAGGTGATGACTGATGGCGGACTCGGTCAGTCCGAGGGTTTCGGCGGCCCGGTTCAGCCGGCCGTGCGCGACGACCGCGACGAACGAACGGATCTGCGGGAGTGGGGGAAGCGTTGCCATACGGGCACTTTCGCCCATGACGATCCGTCAAGTCCAGTTGACGGTTCTTCGCGGCAAACGGAGGTTTTGCGGTCGATAATCGGGTTCGCATTCCACCCGACACGGAGATCGACGTGATGAAAATTCAACTGAACGAGCGCATGGCCTCTTCCGCGGGACAGATCGCCTGGGGCGTGACGGGCGATGGCCCCGACGTCGTGCTGGTGCACGGCACGCCGGCCAGTTCGGTCGTCTGGAACGGTGTGATCGAGCGGCTGCAGGGACGATACCGCATCCATGTCCTTGACCTGCCGGGCTACGGGCAATCGGAGCAGTTCGATGGCCAGGAGGTCCGCCTGCGGTCGTTCGCCCGGGTGCTCGCCGAATTCCTCGCCGAACGGGGGCTCGATCGCCCGCACCTGGTCGGTCACGACTTCGGGGCCGCGACCGTGATGGGCGCGCACCTGATCGAGGGCCGCCCGGCCGCGTCCATCACCGTCGCCGACGGCGTGCTCCTCAGTCCCTGGGGTACGCCGTACTCGCGCCACGTGAACGCGCACGAAGCCGTGTTCGCCGTGATGCCGGACTATATCCATCGGGCGACGCTCGCGGCGCACCTGGCGACGGCGGTCCACCGGTCGATGCCGCCTGGACTGGAAGCGGCTCTGATCGAGCCCTGGACCGGTGCTGTCGGCCAGCCCGCATACTATCGACAGGTGGCGCAGTACGATTACGAGTACACCGACTGGCTCGAGGCCCGTTATCCGCAACTCGATATCCCGATGGGCATTCTCTGGGGCGAGCAGGACCAGTGGGTCCCGCCGTCCGTCGGCGAGCGGCTCCGCGATCTGGTGCCCGGATCGAGCCTGCGCATGCTGCCCGACGCGGGGCATTTCTCGATGGTGGACTGCCCCGGCCTGTTCGCGCGCGAACTCGAGGCGCTTCTCACGGATCACGCATCGCGCGCGGCAGGCGATGAGACCAGATATTCGTAGATATTCGGGGTCAAAGTAACAACTCAGTGGCGACATCCCAGCCATGGACATTCGGGGTTGCTACAGTGACCCCGGTTTCGCGGGTCGAGGCAGCACGTTGCCCGGGCCGGCCCACGCCCACCTGTGGTCATGAGCCGGCCCCGGATTCGATCCTGTTACCCCCCTGCCTCCGTGTCAGCCGCCAGGTCTGTGCGAATCATCAGTGCGCGCCGTGGCCCGCCTCGCGGGCGTCGACGATCAGCCGGGAGCGGCTGGTGGCGCCGAGCTTGGCGGCGATGTTGGCGACGTGATCGCGTACCGTCTTCGAGCGGACGCCCAGTTCCTCGTCCGCACGCCCTTCCGTGCCTCGTCGACCGCGTTCGGTGCGTGCGAGTTCCCGAAACTCCGTGGTTACGCGATCAACTACCCGTCACGATCGCCGAGCTAGCCGTCCCGACCTTCCTCGTGGCCTGCATGGCTCGCGGACCGGGGCGATGCACGCTCCGATCTGCGGGCCCCCGACCTCGAACGCACATACATCTCGAAGATACTTACGAAGAAAACCCCTGCGAGGATCAAGGCTTGAGTGATCAAAAGCGCCCCCACCAACAGCCGTCGCATGATGGCGTTCCATCCATCCGTCCGTGCCTGTACCAATTATAGTACACGCGCGGCTGGCCCACTCTGTATGCCGCTTCGAGCGAGTACCATATTCCAGTCGCACCTGTTTCCGCGGGTGAAGCATTCCGCCGGTGCCTTCAGGCTTCACTCGCCCGTATCTCGCCGATCGCTTCGAGCTCAGCCATGAGATAACGGCTGTTGTACAGGATGCGCCGAATCTCCTGCTCGAAGAATGCGGCCGTGTGTTCGTTCCATACGCCCGGATTCCTGTCCAGTGCGAGGAAGCTCCGCTCCAGGGTCGTGATGTACTCGATCTTCTCCTGCTCGTCGCGGATGAAGATCGGCGGATAGAGCCGGTACATCAACATCCAGTTCTTCGCGATCCGTGCGGTCCGCCCATTGCCGTCCGCGAATGGATGGATCCGGATGAGTTCATGGTGAAAGTACACGGCGCGCAGCACCGGATCCGGGATGCGCGGCAGCGTGTGGAACAGCGCGGCTACCGCTCCTGGCACGGCGGCCGGCTCGGGACAGAGGTACCGCCCGACCTGCACAAGGGATTGGCGATAGGTGTTCGGATGCTGGCGGTGCCCTTCCGGAGAGATGATGCGGAAGAGCTCGAAGAGCTGCTGCTGTGTGACGAAATCGATGTGGTGACGGATCTCGTCCACCACGCGCTCCAGGCCGCGATTGACGTTGGTGAGGTAGGTAGCCGCCTCAGTTTCGGTCTGTGCCTCCATCTGCGCGTTCTTGATGCCGAGCAGCTGCTGTAATTCGTTGGTGCTCGCAAGGAAGCGGTCGAGCAGATCGTCGGCCAGGTGGTGACGGCTGAACGTGATGAGGCGATAGATCGAGGTCACGACCCGATCGAGCTCCCCCAGCAGATCGCGATCGGCATCGATCGAGTCGGTAGGCAGCAGCATCATCGGCATACGAATCTCCCGTTCACCCGCACGATCGCGCGAGAGAATCAGCGCGAGTATACCTCGCCGGATCCGGGGCCGTGTCGGGAGCACACCGGGGCGCAACGCCGACGACGGAGCACGACTGTCGCCGCGGGGAGGGAGTGCGAACTACATGCCGTAGGGCCGCAGACCCAGCAGAGCGACCTGATATTCCTCGGTCGCCGGATTGAACCCCACGCGGTAGCGGTCCGGGTAGTACCCCGGCAGCGAGTACGCGGCCGGTATCTTCACGGGGACCGTTACGTCCGGCCGCGTCGTCAGGTAAGCCAGTGAGATCATGGGCTCGACGAAGATGAGCCGGCGCTCGTGGTAGCCGTACAGGAAGTTGTGGGTGAACGGCTGGCCGTGGAACTCGTGTCCGCCGGGATCCAGTCCGTGCAGGCCCATGCGCTCAACTGCCGTGTCCGGCGGCACCACGTAGCCGGGCGGGACGCGGCTCGGATCAGGGGGTGCGATGGCGCGGTCGCGATCGGGACCCAGGAATGTAATCCCCTGCTGTTCGACCGAACTGATGAGATAAAAATGCATGTCGAAGTGCGGGACCGAGTAAATGCCCTCGGGGATGTGGCCGATCGGATTCCAGTCGAGGCTGACATGCCGATATCCCGTGCGCGGGCCGGCCCCGGGCATGGGCAGCACGTATTCGAATGCTTCACGATCAGCGCGAGCCTCGGGCAGTCCCTCGAGCGCGGCGCGGCTCAACACGACCGATATGGACGCCGGCACCCCCTGACGCCCCTCAACCACGATCACACGGGCCTGTCCGTCACCGATGGCGACGGGCTCGCCCGCGAAGAGGGTCTGGGAGGACGCCTGGGAGGTAATGAACAACAAGGCGAGTGCCGTCGTCGCCGTGAGCGCGCGCGGCACTTTGCCGGTAAAAACACGCAGGAACTGCATCGGGATGCTCCCCGTTCAAGGCCCCGCGTGACCGCGGATCGAGCATGATCAAGCGTGATTCATGCGAAGACCGCGACGACACCCGGCGCCATCGTGATGGACACGGATGTACCATCAGCCATGGCTGTCCCGGGTCGGTCGAGAGGTGTGGCGCGCAACACCGGGGCGTACTGGAAGACAGTCTTCCCGGTAAATCCGCGTTTCGCCTGGTTGGCCGCCAAAGATCGGCGTCCGGCTCTCTGGAATATAGCACCACGGCGCGCTTCCGCTACCGAAAGGCCTCGCCGGTTGTACTCCACGGGTCTGAGTGACAACCGTTGGTCTCCCGTGCGACTGTTGCGTTACCGGGCCTTTTCCGGTCGTGACTGTTCTCCAGGACTAAACGGGGTCAGAACAGACTCTTGGCGCGTCGCGGCACGACCAGAAGCCTTTTAAGTCCGACCTGACCCGATTTTTTAGTACACGATCAAACGCATATCGATCTGGGCGTCCGCGCGGTTGCATGTTGTCGAGGTGTCCATGGATTTCGACCCGAAACTCGCATATCACGACTTGCAGTTCCTCGACAGCGATGATGGACGCCCGGTCCGCATCCTTGCCGAATACCTCCAGCCGCTGCATGCCTTCCGCAACGAGCGGGTACACGACACGATCGTGTTCTTCGGCTCGGCCCGCCTGAGCGAGGATGGCCCGCTGGGCCGCTACTACGCCGAGGCGCGCCAGCTGGCGCGCCTGGTCACGGAGTGGGCGGAATCGCTGGCCACGGACGGGCGTCGTTTCATCATCTGTTCCGGCGGGGGCGGCGGCATCATGGAGGCCGCCAACCGCGGGGCCGCGGACGCTGGCGGCCGAACCATTGGTCTCAACATCGGCTTGCCCCACGAACAGCGGCCCAACCCGTACATCACGTCGGGGCTCGGGTTCGAGTTCCATTACTTCTTCATGCGCAAGCTCTGGTTCGCGCATCTCGCGCGCGCCATGGTGACGTTCCCGGGCGGCTTCGGAACCCTCGACGAGCTGTCGGATATCCTCACGCTGTCGCAGACGCGTAAGCTGGCACGCCCCATTCCCGTATTGATGTACGGGCGTCAGTACTGGGAGGAGATCATCAACTTCGACGCACTCGTGCGCCACGGGATGATCGACGAATCCGATCTCCGGCTGATGCATTTCGTCGAGACGCCGGAGGAGGCATTGGCCGTGCTGAAGGCGCACCTGAGCGAAGTCCCGGAAGCCGCGACACCAGCCTTCGCGCGTAGCTGCACTACCTGCACCCCGTCCAATGAAAACCAGTAGCCCAGGATCTGCGGAAGCGAAAGGCTCCACTCATTGGTGACCCCGGAATCGCGCCCGCCGGTCGGCACTGTGGATAGAGCGGGAGTTACGTTACAATGGGCGCGCGTTCTTGCACCGCTTGCGGGGCACAGCGAGGATATGGTTGAGGCTCAACCTGACTCGACGTCACAACTCACTCGTGAAGCGATACCGGGGCGACGACTTTGGCTGCCCTTGATCCATCTTGACCGGTTGACTATTGATCACCGGGCCAGCGGTGCGAATCCGCCCCGAAAACACCGATAAATCAGCGCCTTACGGCGACCCTCCCCTCCGATATGCCGTCTTCGACAGACAAGGCATAGTATAGGCACAAATAACGCCGTCACCCCGTGACCGTGAGTCACGAACCAATGCATGCCCGCGCGGGCGCAGAGAGGAGTAATGCGATGACCGAGTACGATTTCGACCAGTCTTTCGATTACGTGATCGTCGGCTCCGGCTCGGCAGGTTCCGTGCTCGCCGACCGCCTGAGCGCGGACGGGCAGCACCAGGTGCTGGTTCTGGAGTTCGGGGGCAAGGACAACTCCATCTTCATCCAGATGCCGACGGCTCTCTCGATCCCGCTGAACAAGCCACGCTTCGACTGGGAAATGCACACGGAAGTCGAGCCGGGCCTCGACAACCGCACCATCCACCAGGCGCGCGGCAAGGTCATCGGCGGATCCTCCTCGATCAACGGCATGGCGTATGTGCGTGGGTCGGCCGGCAACTTCGAGCAATGGGCCGAGATGGGCGCCGATGGATGGAACTACCAGGACGTCCTGCCGTACTTCCGCCGCGCCGAGGAATGCATCTACGGCGAAGACGAGTACCGGGGCGGCAGCGGCCCCGTCGGCGTATGCAATGGCAATAACATGAAGAACCCGCTGTACCGCGCGTTCATCAAGGCGGGCGAGCAGGCCGGTTACGGGCGAACGGAGGACTACAACGGGTATCGCCAGGAAGGCTTCTGCCGCATGGACATGACCGTGCGCAATGGTGTGCGGGCATCCACTGCCAACGCCTACCTCAAGCCGGCCCTGCGGCGCAGCAACCTGCATCTGGAGATGCACGCGCTCACTGAGCGAGTGATCATGGACGGCAAGAAGGCGATCGGTGTGGAGTACCGCCAGAACGGTCGCACCTTCCGGGTGCAGGCGCGAAAGGAAGTGTTGCTCTGCGCGAGCGCCTTCAACTCGCCCAAGCTGCTCATGCTCTCGGGGATCGGCCCGGCGGAACACCTGCGCGAGCACGGCATAGACGTCGTGCACGACCTGCCCGGGGTCGGCGAGAATCTGCACGACCATCTCGAGGCCCTGGTCCAGCAGAGCTGCAAGCAGAAGATCACGCTCAATAGCTGGCTCAATCCGCTGGGCCAGGCCTGGATCGGTGCCCGCTGGCTGCTCTTCAAGTCGGGCCTCGGGGCCACGAACCACTTCGAATCGAACGGCTACATACGCAGCCGGGCCGGACTCGAGTACCCGGACATCCAGTACCACTTCCTGGCCGGTGCGATCGCCTACGACGGGTCGAGCGCTGCCAAGGAGCACGGTTTCCAGGCACACCTTGGGCACAACCAGCCGAAAAGCCGCGGCTGGGTTCGCCTGCGCTCGAAAGACCCGGCGGCACCGCCACGCATGTTCTTCAACTATCTCGCGGAGGAAGAGGACCGCCAGGCCTGGCGCTCAGGCGTACGCCTCACGCGCGAGATTCTGGCCCAGCCGGCGTTCGACGAGTACCGCGGCCCGGAGATCGAGCCGGGCGACGACGTGCAAACCGATGATGAGATCGACCACTGGGTCGCCAATGCCGTGGAGACCGCGTATCACCCCTGCGGTACCTGTCGCATGGGGAAGGACGAAATGGCCGTCGTCGACCCCGAGTGCCGCGTGCACGGCATCGAGAACCTGCGCGTGGTCGACTCTTCCATCATGCCGCACGTCACCAACGGCAACATCAACGCACCGACGATCATGATCGGCGAGAAGGGTGCCGATCACATCCTCGGCAAGGGGATGCTCTCGCCGTCAGAGGCGCCCTCGTACTCGGCGGAGGGCTGGCAGGACAACCAGCGCGAAGGCACACCCGAACGCACGCTCTGAACAGACAGGTGCCGGCCGGTGATGCGGGATAGTAGAATTTCGGGGTCAGGGTAAGAACTCACGCGCGGGGCTATCCGGATTGTTACGTGGCGTCGAGGCAGATCGGCACGCTCGTATCCACATCGCGGACGCGCAGCCATGCCCCCAGCCCCCGCTATCCCGCATCCGTGTTGTCAAAGACCTTGCTCTTGAACTGGCCGTTACTGACCGCGCATGCGTCCAGTTCGCGCCTGGAGATATCGATACCCACGGCGCGCTCGTTCATCTTCACCAGCCTCGTATGCAGGCTCACGCTTGAAGGCGTCTGGTCCAGGGTACCCGTCCGAGGGGGGTAAACAACCCGAGGGAGCGACGGGCTTATCTGACCCACAGGCTCGTTGACCTGAACTCCACCAGCCTCATCCGCCCCCGGCCGCGCCATCGGGATCGAGATCCCGCTTATCGTCGACTTGGTCAAGATACAAGGTTTTGACAGTACAGTTACCTGATCACTGTACTGTCGAGACTGGCCCCCTGATCCACTGGAGCTCAATACCGCGTAAATGGCGTCTTTCGTCTATTGTCCTTCTATCGTTCTCGCAGGCAGGCCCCGTCCAGAGGTAATGGCAGGCATGGCAGAAGTCAAACCACCGGACCTCCGGCACTGCATCATGGCCGGGTTCATTGGCAATGTGATCGAGTGGTACGACTTCGCCCTTTACGGCTATCTGGCCAGCGTCATTGCTCCTGTATTCTTTCCCACGAGCAGTCCCACCGCTGGTCTGATCGCGACCTATGGAATCTTCGCGTCGGGATTCCTGATGCGACCACTGGGTGCCGCCGTCTTTGGCTGGTTCGGGGACCGCTATGGCCGTGCCCGCACCATGCAGATATCCGTGATCATGATGGCCCTGCCGACACTGCTCCTCGGGATGCTGCCTTCCTACTCGCAGGCCGGAGTCATCGCCCCTCTACTGCTCGTTCTGATCCGCCTGTTGCAGGGACTTTCCGTGGGCGGCGAGTTCTCGTCTTCTGCAACCTACCTCGTCGAGACCGCACCACAGGGCAAGCGCGGACTGATCGGAAGCTGGGCCAACATCGGCTCGATGTCCGGGACGCTGCTGGGCGTCGGCGTGGCGGCGCTGCTGACCAATCTGTTCGATCCCGAAACCGTGGCCGCCTGGGCCTGGCGGCTGCCCTTCCTGGGCGGCGCGGTTCTGGGCGTCACAGCGATCTGGATACGCCGCGATCTCCACAATTCCCGCCGATTCACGAAACACCACGAGCAACGGGCAAAGACCTCTCCTCTACTGGAAGCCTTCACGACCAACCGCCGCGAAACGCTTCTGGCCCTCGCCTTCGCCGCGAGCTACGGCACTTGCTTCTACATCGCCTTTGTCTATCTACCCGAGTGGCTTTCCGGGCAAGGCCTCATGACGCGGGGCTCGGCCCTGCTGATCAACGCGATAACGACCGTCTTCGTCATTCCGGCGATGCCATTGGCCGCGGTGGTCGGGGACCGATGGCTCCGGCGCCGGACATGGATCGGACTGTCTATGCTGCTGCTCGCCGTGACCGCATGGCCACTCAATCTATGGATGCTCGAGTCCGGCGGATCACTGGCCTCCGTCATCGCGACCCATGCGGTCACCTTTGCGCTGCTCGCGGTGCCGCTCGGCTCGTGTCCGGCGCTGTTTGTCGAAATGTTCCCCGAATCGGACCGTCTGTCGGGCTACTCGATCGCGTTCAACATCGGTCTTGGCGTGTTCGGCGGGCTGACCCCAATGATCGCGACAGGCATAATCGCCTGGACTCACGAACCCACGACCCTGGCCTTCTATCTTATAACCGCGGCACTGGTGGCGATGATAGCGCTTTCCCTGACACGCGACCGCAGCCGTGCCCCGTTATCCTGATCGAAACGAGTCGGTCATAGTGTCGGAGTGTCCAGGCTTCCCGGCATGTCCACATTCCCGCCTCACTTTTAAAGCTGAGCCGGCTGGCAGCCCTGCCCTAACGTTGATGTACGATCGGCTGCGTACTGATCTGGAAATTTGTACGGTCAGAAATTCTGGGTCAGAGTAACCACTCACTGGCGGCGGATTGGCCGACGATATTCGGGAGTTGTCACTCTGTCCCCAGATTCCTTCGAGGCGCTGCGGCCGGATTTCGTCTGGCCGGACCCCGCCTGAAACGAACGATAGGGGCAAGCCACGTTTACGGGGATTATCGGACTCGAATCCGTGGTCTGCCCTCGATCCCGCGTACGCCGAGTCCGGCCACACCGGCCAATGGCTCTGTCCCGTCCCGCTCCGCATCTGTCCGGCGACTGCCCCCGGGATTCGAGGGGCGGCGGTCGACAGTGATTCGTGACTCTGCCCCCGAACATCCAGCGTGCAGCGACGCCCGGTATCCGTATCGCGGAATCGGAGGCGGCGCAACGGTTTGACGCCCAGCCGGCCTCGACCGGCCGCACGGATTGACCTCGCGGTATTCTGCGCGACGCAGGCTGTGCGTCGCCAAACAATCTTGCGTTCAGCCGGAACCGCAACGCAGTGACTACGGCATGGCCTTCCATATTCCACAAATCCTGCATGCGGATGATTGCTAGACTCGACAAGGCGAATCAAAGGCACCCGAAACCGCGCTGGCGGGATGTAACCCGCCCTGGGTTTTCAGAAGAACAACGTCCTGTGGGACGAGGGGTGGGCGGTGCAGCTGGCCGCGGAACCCCAGTCCACCCAGGACAGGGAGGGACCATGAACCAACGCCAACCCATTCGCTCACGTCTGATCCGTACAGCGGCCCGCGTGATCCTGTTTACCGCCTTATCCACGATGCTCCTGCCGCAGTGGGTCATCGCGGATGCCCGTGCTGCCGAGTTCGAATTTCCCGGCGTGGTCCTGCGCGACGTGCCGTTCGAGGTCAGTGTCAAGAATGTCGAGCAGCTCGATGACGGCGCCAGTGTCACACTCGCGGTCGGCGAGCGGACGTATCCGGGCACGCTGTCCGGGGGCGCGGTCACGTTCGAGCAGGTGCTCGCCACCGGCGACCCCGCCGCTTTCCAGGTGGTCGGGCCCGATGGCGAGACGCTCGCCGAGAGCTCCGCCGATACTCTCGCTGGCTGGACCTCGATCCTGCCGGCTGTCCTCGCCATCGTGCTCGCGCTCGCCCTGCGCCAGGTGCTCCCGGCCCTGTTTCTCGGCGTCTGGGTTGGCGCCGCGCTCACCTACGGGTCGGTCGCGGGCATCTGGTACGGCTTCCTCGACACAATCTCGAAGTACACCCTGAATGCCCTGAACGACTGGGGACACGTCGCGGTGATCCTGTTCTCGCTGATGATCGGCGGCATGGTCGGCATCATCTCGAAGAACGGGGGTACCCGGGGCATCGTCAATTCCATCATCGGCCTCGCGAGCACACCGCGCCGGGGCCAGCTGTCGACCGGCGCACTCGGCCTGGCGATCTTCTTCGACGATTACGCCAACACCCTGATCGTGGGCAACACCATGCGCTCGATCACGGACAGGCTGCGCGTCTCGCGCGAAAAGCTCGCCTACATCGTCGACTCGACCGCCGCCCCGGTTGCCACCGTGTTGTTCATCACGACCTGGATCGGTTTCCAGGTCGGCCTGATCGGCGATGCCGTCGGCCAGATCGAGGGCTATGGGGAGTCGGCATACTCGATCTTCCTGAACTCGATCAGTTACAGCTTCTATCCCGTGCTCGCGGTCCTGTTCGTGTTCTTCGTGGCGGGCACCGGTCGCGACTTCGGCCCCATGCTTCATGCCGAGCGACGCGCACGCCACAAGGGCCAGGTGAGTCGCCCGGGGGCGAGCATCGGCGAATCCACCGAGGAGGCCGCGGAGCGGGAACCGAAACCGGACAGGCCGCAACGGGCGATCAACGCCGTGATACCGATCCTCGTGCTCGTGATCGGCTCGTTGACCGGGATCTACCTCACTGGTGTCGAGGGCGCCGGTCCCGATGCCTCGCTGCGCGAGATCATCGGCAACGGGGATTCCTTCCTGGGCCTGATGTGGGCCTCGCTGCTGGCGGTCGCGGTTGCCGGGGTGATGTCGGTGGCCCAGGGGATTCTGACCCTGACCGAGGCGATCGACTCCTGGTACGCGGGCGTGCGATCCATGCTGCTGGCAATCATCATCCTGCTGCTCGCATGGGCGCTGTCCGGGGTCAACGGTGCTCTCGGTACCGGCGATTACCTGGTCTCGACGCTGGGCGGCGCGCTGTCGCCCCACCTCCTGCCTACCCTGATCTTCCTGCTCTCGGCCGCAACGGCATTCGCGACCGGGTCGAGCTGGGGCGTGATGGGCATCATGATGCCGCTGGTGATCCCGCTGGCCTGGAAGGTGATGGAGATCAACGGCCTGACCGGCGGTGAGGAGCACCTGTACATCCTCTACGCCAGCGTCTCCGCGGTCCTCGCCGGGGCCGTCTGGGGCGACCACTGCTCACCGATCTCGGATACGACCATCCTGTCCTCGCTTGCATCCAAGTGTGATCATATCGATCACGTCCGGACCCAGATCCCCTATGCCGCCACGGTCGGTGGCGTGGCACTGGGCGGGCTCGTGGTGGCCGGATTCGGCGTGCCCTGGTGGATCGTACTGCTGGTGTGTGCAGGCCTGCTGTTCGCGGCGCTGCAATTCCTCGGACAGCGCGTCGACGACGAGCAAGCGGCAGAGGCGCGGATACACCAAACCGAGCATGCCCGGGGGGAACGATAATGACTCAACACAGGATTCTTTTCCCGATCGACCTGGACCACGACAGCTCGTGGAAACCGGTCCTGCCCGTCGCCGTGGAACTCGCCCGGGCCCGCGAGGCGACCCTCCACGTCATGACGGTCGTGCCGAAACTGAAGAGGACCCCTGGTCTACCCTCGGGTGCCGACTTCGGCGAGAACGTGCCGTCGATCGAGGAATACAATCGCACGATGCGCGAGGCGATGGAGCAGGAACTCGGACGCTTCATCGCGGACGAGGTCCCGGACGACGTCACGGTCGAGAAGGTCGTCGGCGTTGGCAGCGTCTACCGGCAGATCCTGCAGGTGGCCGAGGACACCGACGCGAATCTGATTGTGATGAGTGGCTATCGGCCGTCGCTGCAGTCGTTCCTGCTGGGGACGAACGCGGAACGGGTAACGCGCCACGCCGGCTGCTCGGTCTACATCGTCCGTCCCTGAGGCGCGGTCCGCGGGATCCCCGCCCCGGAATCCCCGAGTCACCGGGGGTTCCGGGGACCATGGCCGGAACGGTCCCGGTCCTTTCACGAGCCCGCGGCCCCCGGTGCTCGAAGGGGATCCACACGAACTCGGGATGGTTCCGGGCCGTGCCCACGATCCGGATGACGGTCAGCGCCACCATGGTCGTGCTCCATCCGCGCGTCGGCTCCCATCTGATGCTGTAGCTGCTGCTACTGCAGGTGGGAACCGAGGCCGCCATCGTGAGTCAGCGATGCCCTTTCGCTATGTCTGGTTTGTGGCGCCGAAGAAACGTCAGCCCTCATGTGCGGCTGCACCGGGCGTTCGTTCCCGCGATCCCTCGTTGAAAGGAATCTGGCGCCACCGGACTGCCTGGAACCGCCACGAACGCGATCCTCGGCCTGCTCCCCCGTCGCGGGGAGTTGGGCGCGGCTCGACTATGTGCGCGTGCTTGAGCGTGGGTACCCTGTAGGATGTCGCGGTGTTGCACGGCGTAACGCGCAGCTCGCCATAGGTCGGCGACGCTGCCTCGATCAGCAGACGGGAGCGGCCCTGCAGCGCCGCGCATGCCGGAGATCAGGGCCAGCGGCGAAGAGGGCGGGGTTTCATCCCGCCAGCCGCAAGCCGAAGAAGCTCGCGGCACATGCATTGTCGCGGCAGTTCCCCTTGGGGCTCATGATCGGGATGATCCCGTGGGCCTTAAGCACCCGCTGATAGCCGGCGCTGCGGTACTGCGCGCCCTGGTCGCTGTGGTGGATCAGGCCCGGCGATGGACGGCGACGGTGGATGGCCATGGCCAGTGCATCGCGCACGAGCGCCTCGTTGATCCTCTCGCTCATCGACCAGCACGGCAAGCTGGAGCCAGCCGCGCCATGTGGCCACGAACGTGATGTCGTCCACCCAAGCTCGGTCGGACATTCGGGGTCAGAGTAACAACCCGGACATTCGGGGTCAGAGCAAAAACCCACTGGACCCATTCGCACATCACGGCAGGTTGTTACGCGGACCCCGACTTCACCGTGGTTCGCTTGACGGGGAGGCTTACGTTTCGGCGCCGGTGCAGCTATGGTTGCGTCTGTGAAGGGCACGTATCGCGGACTCAAGCTCCGGCACCGGCCCCTCGACACGTATATCCGGCGCGATTTCCTCGATGGCGAGCGTATTCACGGGCGGCGCCGGCACGCCCATCTCATCCAGCCAGGCCCGGAGTTGGCGCGACGAGGCGATGTAGACGATCCGCCCGATACCCACCCAGCCGTGCGCCGCGGAGCACATCGGGCAGTGTTCACCGGAGGTGTACACCGTCGCCGCGCGCCGTTCGTCCGGGGACATGTTGCGTGCCGCCCAGCGGGCGAGTTCGAACTCAGGGTGCATCGTGCTGTCGCCGTCGCCGATGCGATTGCGGTCCTCGGCGAGGATCGTGCTGTCGCCGGCGACGAGCACCGAACCGAACGGTTCGTCGCCCGCGGCGAGGGCCTCCTCGGCCAGCGCGAGGCAGCGTTGCAGATAGGGCAATTCATCGTCGGTCATGCATCCTCTCCGTGACTTGATATTCATGATATTCGTTCGCGGTCTATCTTCGAATTCAGCAGGATCGTCCCTGCATTATCAGTCTGCCCCCGATTGAACCCGAGTCAGGTAGACTGTTGCCGAATCTGTCGTGCTCGCGATCGAAACGGCGCTGGCAGACTGCGAGCGGATCGCTAAGGAGCGTATGCACACTCGGGGATACCTGGACCCTGGCGATTTCCACTTCGTGCACGACTCCCGTGTGCGATCGCGGGAGGAACTGATCCCGCAGTGGACGCCCGGCGATCGCGTCGTGGTGGTCGCACCGGATCCCGCAGACGCCCTCGTGGCGACGGGCGGCCTGCTCCTGGCGTTGACGTGCGCGTTCTACCAGCGGCCGGCGGCGCACCGGCCCGACTTCTACGATTATCCCTCGCACTTCGTCATCGGCGGGGAAGCCGCGGCCGAGCCCCGGTTGCTCGGCCCCGGCGAGCAGCAACCCTGGAGCGAGGCGTGGTGCGAACTCGACGTCTGGCCGAACACGCACCACGCCGTCGCAGCCCCCTCCCCTGCGAGCCTGTTGCAGGCGGCCTTCATGCTGGAGCCGACGCGCCTGATCTGGCCGGCGGACCTCGCCGTTCCAAACCACTATGCGCCGCCCGAGGGCACGGTCAATCCGGATCAAACGGATATGCGCCGCCTACTGCGAAATCGCCTGCGCCAGGTCCTGCTCTGGTCACGTGATGAGATCTCGTCCCAATCATGGCGCCTGGGGCTCGCCCACCGCCCGCGAAAGCTCGTGGCCGAGGCCGCGGCATTGCTGCCGGCCGATCTCCGAGTATCCGATACGGATACGACCCGATCGACATTCCGCTCCGTGGCGATCGACGACTTTCTCTAGAGTCCGGATATTCAGAGACAGAAAAAATACGCACTGTCGACTGGACCTGGATTACGGTTCCGCCGCTGAATTGTAAGCACGGTTTCCCGCCCCGAATCCGCACTTGCTTCGCGCAACCTGCTCACAGAATCGATTGGGGTCTACCTTCGAATTCAGCAGGCCGGCGTCTCGGGACTTGCCCAGAAGAGTTCCGGGGCCTCAGCCCCGGAACTCGACATGACCGGCAAAAGGCAAGACCTGATGCCGCGAGGCCCGTGCCGTATTACCTCGCTCGCGCGACCTCGTAGTGTCGCGCATCTTTTGCGCGGGGTTCGCTCATCAGGCCCTTGACCAGTGCGTAGCAGGCGACCATCAGCACGATCGTGAAGGGCAGACCCGTGGATACCGCGGCGCTCTGCAGGGCCTTCAGGCCACCACCCAGCAGCAGGGCGATGGCGATGGCACCCTCGATGATTGCCCAGAAGATGCGCTGCGCCTTGGGCGAATCGACCTTGCCGCCCGCAGTGATGGAGTCGATCACCAGTGACCCGGAGTCCGACGAGGTGACGAAGAACACGATCACCAGCACGATACCGACGGTGGACGTGATGGTGGCCAGCGGCAGTTGGCCGAGCATCACGAACAGTTGCAGTTCGAGAGCGGCGTCCTGAACGTCCTTGAAACCGTTGTTGACTACCTGATCAATGGCGGTGCCGCCGAAGGCGGTGATCCAGACAACGGCCACCAGAGTCGGCACCACGAGTACGGCGATCAGGAACTCACGCACGGTCCGCCCGCGGCTCACGCGGGCGATGAACATGCCGACGAAGGGCGACCAGGAGATCCACCACGCGAGGTAGAAGGCCGTCCAGCCCTGGGTGAAGTTGGCATCCGCCCGGCCAAAGGGATTCGACAGCGCCGGCAGATGGACCACATAGGCCGCCAGCGTCTCGAAGAAGCCGGTGGCGATCAGCAGTGTCGGGCCAACGAAGATCAGGAAAACCAGAAGCAGCGCAGCCAGCACCATGTTGAGCTGCGACAGGCGCTGCACGCCCTTGGCCACGCCCAGCACGATCGATACCAGCGCGATGGCGGTAATCCCCATGACCAGCAGTACCATGGTCGTATCGGTATCGGGCACGCCGAACAGGTAACTCAGTCCAGCAGTGGCCTGCGAAGCCCCGAGCCCCAGCGACGTCGCCAGGCCGAACAGGGTTGCGAACACCGCGAGGATGTCGATGGCATGGCCGGGCCAGCCCCAGATGCGCTCCCCGAGAACCGGGTAGAAGATCGAGCGCATGGTCAGCGGCAGGCCTTTGTTGAAGGCGAAGAGGGCCAATGCCAGACCGACGATGGCGTAGCTCCCCCACGGGTGCACGCCGTAGTGCAGGATCGTCGCGGCCATGCCCAGCGAGGTCGCGGCCTGCTCATTGCCTTCGGCGCCGCCGAGCGGGGCCCAGTCGGTGCGCACCCCGTCCTCAACGGTGGTACCACTCATGGAGGTACCGAAGTGCGTCAGCGGCTCGGAGACGCCATAGAACATCAGGCCAATACCCATGCCCGCGGCGAACAGCATGGCAAACCAGCCGCCGTAACTGAACTCGGGCGTGGCGCGAGCACCGCCGATGCGTACCCTGCCGACAGGCGTGAAGATCAGCACGACACTGACCAGCACGAATAGATTGCTGCCCAGCAGGAACACCCAGCTCAGATTGCCGGTAACGAAGCTGAAGACGGCGTCGAAAACCGGTTTCACCTCGTTCTGCAGGGCCAGGGTCAGGATCACGAACACCAGAATCACGAACGACGAAACACTGAAGACCTTGCCGTGCAGGTCGACGTCCACGCCCAGCTTGGTCGTGGCGATGTTGTCCTGGCCGATAACGTAATCGGTGCTGATGGGATTGGCCGGCCCCTCCGGCGGAGGTATGCCTTCGCTGGTCGTGGGCGCTTCCGGGGCTTTGTCGTCGTTCGTCACGAAGGACCTCCTCATTGCGGTCGATGACTGAAAAGGCAATCACGTGTGCATGGGGCGCACGGGAATACCGTCGCCCTGGGATGTCCGGCGACCTCCCGGCCTCGTCGTCTTGCGCCCGGGGCCGGCTGGCCCGGTCAAGCGGTATTGAAGTAGGCTGCACGCTAGTGCCTGGCGCGGGCGGGCGAAACCGGCGCGCGCGAAAAGAGGGTTTCACGTAATGCGAAAGGCCGACGAGTGGAGCTGACCGACGAGCTGCGGGTGTTTGCGCGCCTCGCGCAGACGGGCAACCTCTCACGCGTGGCGCGCGAGCTCGACATCTCGGTGGCGAGCGTCAGCAAACGCCTGAACCGACTGGAAGAAAGGCTGGGGGTGCGCCTGTTCCACCGCTCCACGCAGGGCCTGAGTCTCACCGACGAAGGGGGCGCAGCCCTCGATCGAGCCCGACACCTGCTCGACGACAGCGACGCCCTGATCGCGATGTTCGACGAGCGCGGCAGCAACGACTCGGGCACGCTGCACGTCGCCGCGCCGACACGGTTCGGCGAGCGCTACGTCGCACCGGCTGTGGCGGAATTCACGCACCGGTATCCGCAGGTGCGGGTCGAGCTCCATCTCACCGACCGTCAGCAGGATCTGGCAGGAGAGGGGCTGGACCTGGCCATTCGTATCGGCCCGCTCACCGACTCCCGCAACGTGGCCAAGCCGCTGTTCGAAAGCTGGCGCATCGTCGTCGCTTCGCCGGCCTACCTTGAGCGCAACGGTGTCCCGGGTGCGCCCGGCGCGCTCAGCGACCACGACTGCCTGGTGCTCGAGGACAACGACGTGTGGCACTTCGGCGTGGGCGACGCGGACCAGGCGGTGCGTATCCCCGCGCGGGTTCGCTGCCGCCGCGGCGATGCGGTCAGCGCCCTGTGTCTGGCTGGCGCCGGCATCGCCCTGAAATCCGTCTGGGACGTTGTCGACGAACTCCGCAGCGGGCGCCTCGTGCGGATACTGGGCGACTATCCGGTACTCAGCAAGTCCGATATCTCGGTGTTGCTGCCTGAGCGCCGCTACGTGCCGCCGCGTGTGCGGCGCTTCATCGCTACCCTGCGCGAGCACATCGGGGAGCCACCGCCCTGGGCTTCGGTCCTGCCCGGGAATGGCTGACAACGGGGACGCCCGTTGCGCGGTCTATCAAGTGGGCCCGGCTCGGACTATTCGATCATCTGCACCAGCAAACGAATAAGGAGTCCAGCGCGGACTCTCCGATGTCCGCGGAATCGGGGGCTATCTCAGCCCCACGACACCACTTCGAACCGCGCCTTGCCCGCTTCCTTGGCGCGGTAAAGAACGACGTCGGCCGCGGCGACGGCATCGGCCGGCCTGCCGAAGCTGCTGCGGTCGAGCACACCGCCGATGCTGATCGACACGCGGATACACTGATCGTCGATCTCGACGGGCGGGTCCAGCGTCGCCGTGATCCGGCGGCACACGTTGAGCACCTCCTCGGTGTCGGCGGCCTCCTCGAGCAGGATACCGAACTCGTCGCCGCCGAGGCGCGCCAGTGTGTCCGCGGGTCGCAGGCAGCCGCCCACCCGCCCCGTCACTGCCACCAGCATGGCGTCGCCAACGGGATGACCGTAGGTATCGTTGATCGCCTTGAAGTCATCGACGTCGAAGACGAGGACTGCGAAACCGTTGCGTGCGCCCGGCGATCGTTCGATCACGCCGGCGAGTCGGTCGTTGAACAGCTCGCGCCCCGGTAGGCCGGTGAGGGAATCATGCAGTGCCTGGTGCGTGAGTTCGTGCTCGATCTCCTTGCGTTCAGTAGCGTCGCGCGCTATGCCGACCACGTGGCGGTCGCCGCCGGATCCGACCGGGTAGCTGCTGATGTCCAGCCAGCGCCACTCGCCGTCGGCCTGACGGATGCGCAACTGAACCTGCTCGACATCGGGCCAACCGGAAAGCTGCCCGCGATCATCTGCATGGACCAGGGCAAAGAGGCAATTGCCCGCCAGCGCTTCGACCCGGTAACCGAGCAGGTACTCGAAAGACGGATTGATGTAAATCAGGTCACCGTCAAGGTCGGTGGTGAAGATCAGGTCGGGGGCGCAGTCGGCGATGTCGTTGAAGCGTTCGTCACCCGCGTGGCGCCCCCGCACCGCCGCCGCCTCGGCCGACAGCTCGCGCTTGATCGTCACCGCCTCCACGACCCGACCGTGGGCATTGCGGACCGGGCTGACGCTGACCGATATATCGATCCGTTGCCCGTCCTTGCGCAGGCGCACGGTCTCAAGGCTCCGCACACACTCACCGCGCGCAACCGTGTCGAGAATCTGGCGCACCTCATAGCGCCGCTCCGGGGGGACGATGACCTCGATCGACTGACCGATCATCTCGCCGGCGCTGTAGCCGAACAGGCGTTCGGCGCCAACGTTCCAGCTGGTGACGATACCCGCGACCGTCTTGCCGATGATCGCATCGGTCGACGACGCCACGATCGAGGCGACACGCGCGTGATCCTGCTCGCGTTGCTTGCGCCGGGTAATATCCATGCATACGCCCACGAGGCGTTGGGGTTTGCCTTCGCCGTCACGGATGCAGCGCGCCTTGGACTCGAGCCAGACGGTGCGGCCATCGGGGCGCACACAGCGATATTCGGCTTGAAACGGCGCCCCCTCCTGCAGCGTCGCCTGGATGGCCCGCGCCACGGCATCGCGATCGTCCGGATGGGCATCGGCGAGCGCGCTCTCGACGGTCCCCTCGAAGTTTTCGGGTTGACGACCATGGAGGTCGAACACGCCTTCAGACCAGACAACGTGATCCGAGCTGATGTCCCACTGCCAGGTGCCCATCTCAGGCGTGTCCAATGAGTCCGCGCGGGCAGGGGCAACGTGGCTGGAAGTCGAAAGGAGGCCGAACGCCTCCCGGAAGGATCGATCGAGTCGTATCCAGCGGCGCCAGCGGATGTCTCTTCTTTCCACCTGGGCCAAGGTCGTCTCCAGGGCGGGCCATGAAGTATATAACTCCGGCACCGAAAGGCAACTGCAAGGGATATTAGGCGGGGAATGCACGACCACGGGTGGACGCGTGTTTCAACAGCCGGGCCGGGCGTCCGCGTCCGCTCGCCGTCTTGGCAGAGAGATACGAACACCGGCCTCGATGCGCCCGATCAGGGGATGGCCGGGTGCCAGTTCAAGCACACCTCGCACACCTCGCACGCGCTCGCTCGGGCGATGGCCGCTGCTGTCCGGCTGGATACGGATCACCTCAAGCACGCGTTCGTCGGGCGCGATCCAGGCCAGCGACAGCGGGACTGAGACATTGCGCATGTGAAAGCTCGGTCGCTGCGGCTGCTCGTAGACGAAATAGATGGCCTCACCCTCGCTCGCTTTTTCCGGTACATGCTGAAAGCCAGCGGCGCGCAGGCGGCTGGAGTCCGCCAACCGCACAGCGTGGGATTCTCCCGCGACAGTGATGCAGGCCCAGGGCATTTCGGAGAGCTTGCCGGTCACGCCGCTCGACAGAACGGGCGCAAGCAGGAGCAGGAGCAGGAGCAGGAGCAGGATACAACCTGCCCGGACACGGATGGTCACGGATGCGCGCCTTCACTTAAGCGGTGCGTGCAGGCCGCGAAGTCCTCGCGCCCATCCAAACAGGACTGACGATTGTTGCCGCACTGGATCAGATGCTGGGCTACGGCTGGCGGACATGCACGGTTCCATCGTTCCATGAATCTCCCCCTGAAACGGTGTTTCCCATCTGGACGCAACCATACCGCGCCGGCCACCCCGCGGCACTGCCATCAACGGGGTTGTGACTCTGACCCCGGATTCCCCTCGGATTCCCCTGACCTCGAATTCCCGTTCAGGATCATTTAAGGATCCCCTGCTAGTTTGCGGCCATCAACTGGCAACGAATGGAATATGCGGCAATGGCAAATGGCAATATGGTCCGGGTGTGGGATCCGCTGATCCGGGTGTTCCACTGGTCCCTCGTGATCGCGTTTGCGGTCGCTTATTTCGGCGAGGCGGAACCCCTGTGGCTGCACAACTGGGCGGGCTATCTGATACTGGTACTGGTACTGGTGCGTATCGTCTGGGGATTCGTGGGGACCCCGCACGCGCGGTTTACGGATTTTGTCCAGAGCCCGTGGGTCGCCGGCCGTTACATCCTGGCCGAAATGACGGGCCGGGCACGCCGCTACATCGGGCACAATCCCGCCGGCGGCCTGATGATCCTGGCCCTGCTGGCCCTGTTGGTGGCGCAGACGGGCACCGGTATGGTCCTGCTGGCGGCGGACGAGGGGGCCGGGCCGCTCGCAAGCTGGATCGCTCCGTCCGAATCGCTCGAAGAAACGCTGGAGGAGGTGCACGAGATTCTTGCCGAAGGACTGATCGTCCTCGTAGTCCTGCACATCGTGGGCGTGCTCCTGGGCTCGCTGCGTCACCGTGAGAATCTCGTGCGCGCCATGATCGATGGACGCAAGCGTGACCTCGAACCATAAAGGATCCGCTGCCGCCTTCCGCGGCCCGTGGCGCGCTCCGGTTTCCCGGGATTGCAAGGCCGGCCGGGCGGGCGGCCGGTTCCTCGTCACGAAGGGCGCGCGGCGCCTGGCGCGCCCGCTCTGCCTGTTCATTCTGCTGCTCGGGCTGGGTACCGCCGTGACGAGTACCGCCAAGGCGGATGAACTCGACGCCGACGAGGCGCGCGCCCTCCGCGAAAGCGGGGCCATCCTGCCGCTTGAGGATATTCTGGAACGCGCTCGGGCCGTACGGCCCGGCCGCGTGATCGAGATCGAACTGGAGCGCGAGGATCGGGGCATCGTCTACGATCTGGAGGTGCTGGATCCGGAGGGCCAGATATGGGAGATCGAACTCGACGCGGCGTCCGGCCGGATCCTGGAGCAGGAGCGGGAGGATTGAGACCGTATCGCGACACCGGCAGGGGGCGCGGCCATGCGCATACTCGTCGTCGAGGATGATCCCGACCTGGCAGCGGGCCTGGTGCGCGATCTGCGTGCCGCCGGCTACGCCGTCGAGCAAACCGACAGCGCCGTAGAGGCCAACGATCGCGTCACCGTCGAACCCGTGGACGCAGTGATCCTCGATCTAGGCCTTCCGGACGGGTCCGGGCTCGATCTGTTGCGTCGCTGGCGGGACGTGGGGGAGACCGTACCGGTGCTGGTCCTGACCGTGCGCGACCAATGGCATGAACGGGTCGACGGCTTCAAGGCAGGGGCCGACGACTACCTCGGCAAGCCGTTCCACGAGGAGGAATTGCGCGCCCGGCTTGGGGCGTTGCTGCGGCGGGCACACGGGCAGCCTGGCGGGATGCTCCGGAGCGGCCCGCTGTCGCTCGACGAGGAGCGCCAGTGCGTGCGCGTCGCCGACGGCGAACCGATCGAGCTCACCGCCACCGAGTTCCGCCTGCTGCGGTATTTCATGCTCCATGCCGAGCGCATCCTGTCCAAGGATCGGCTCCTGGCGCATGTCTACGCCGGCGACGAAGACCCTGACAGCAATGTGCTGGAGGTCTACGTCAACCGACTGCGGCGCAAGATCGGCAGTGCCCGCATCGAGACCCGCCGCGGCCAGGGCTATCGCTTCTGCCCGGATGCCGCCCCGTGAATCGGCGAAGGCCCAGCCTGCGCCGCGGCATATCCTGGATCCTCGGCGGGTCCGTTGCCGGGATGATCCTGCTCGCGCTCGTCGCCGGGGGGCTGGCGCTGGCCCGCGTTACCGAGCAGTTTGTGGTCACGCGCCTCGCCCACGACCGCGACACGCTGATCGCCCGCCTGGATACCCCGGGGGCGCCCGCCGATACCTTGCCCGCGGTCTATCGCCAGCCGTATTCGGGGCACTATTTCGAGATTCGACGTGCCGATGGGCGCACCGAGCGCAGCCGCTCACTGTGGGACGCGCGCCTGGACACCAGAGCGCTCGCCCCCGGAGAAACGCGGCGCAGCCTGATCTCGGGTCCGGATGGCCAGACGCTGCTGGTCCTCGCACAAGGTGTGGCGCGCCCCGACGGCACCGCCACCGTGAGTGTGGCCGAGGACGTCGGCGATCTGTTCGGCACGGTCGGGGCTCTACTTGGCGCGCTGGCCGTCGGCGGCGCCCTGCTGGGCTTGGCAACGGTGTTGTTGCAGCGCCGGCTGCTGGCACGCCAGTTGGCGCCGTTGCGCAGACTGGAACAGGAGACGGAGCAGCTTCAGCGCGGGGAGGTGGCTCACCTCTCGGTGCAGGACATGCCCGAGGAAGTAAGGCCGCCGGTGGACGCCGTCAACGATCTGCTCGACACACTCGCCCACCGTCTGCAACGCAGCCGCCGCGCACTCGGCGACCTGGCCCATGCGCTGAAGACCCCGCTGGCCGCGCTGGCTCAGATCGAGCGCGAGCCGGCGATGCGTGATGCTCCGGAAACCGCCGAGCGGTTGCACCGCCATGTCGAGCGCTCGCGCCGGTTGATCGACGCCCAGATGCGCCGTGCCCGGGTGGCTGGGCGCGGTGCGGGGGAGAGCGTGTTGCTTGCTGCGCAGGTGCACGACCTCGTCCGGACGCTGGAGCGCGTGCACGCGGAACGGGCGATTCAGCTGGAGACGCACGTAGCCGATGGATTGCGTTTCGCGGGCGACCGTGAGGACCTGCTCGAGATGCTGGGCGTCGTGCTCGACAACGCCTGCCAGTGGACTCGTGCGCGGGTGCGCCTGACCGCCGCGCGTGAGGGACACGGTCAACTGACCGTCACGGTGGATGATGACGGGCCCGGCATCGAGAGCGACCGACTCGTTCGCCTGAGCGAACGCGGTGTCCGACTCGACGAATCGGCCGCCGGAAGCGGCCTGGGACTGTCGATCGTGCGGGCGATCGTCGAGGAATATCACGGTCGCATGGAGCTGGTCGGCCACGGCGGGCTGGGCGGATTCCGGGTCGTCCTCCACCTGCCCGCCGCGCCGACGCGAGACGATCAGTCGTCGTCCTCCTCGTCTTCGTCCTCGTAGCGAGCCCGGCGACCGTCTTCGTCGACATAGAGCTCGCGCACCTGGCCATCCGCCGTGCGGATCTCCAACTCGTAGCCGCCGTCCTCGCGCTCCCATTCCAGGATCTCGCCGTCGACCTTCGCCTGGACCGCCTCGGGCAAGCCGTCGCGGGTCTCGTTGGCGCCGGATCCACTGCCGGCCGCCAGGACGTAACTGCCGCCTAGCAGAGCAGCGGTACCGACCACGGTAATCAGACTGGCGATGATGCGATCGTGATTCATGTCGATGGACTCCCGTATTTGCGGATTGCGGGAGTGACTCTGAGGCATGCACCTGAAACCGACCTGAATGTTGCTGGCATGCTTCGTTTCGAAAGATCCGGGGCGGATCGGGAACCGGTTCGGCTCTTGCAATCCGACGCCGTGCCTCGTCGGATGACATACAATGAATCGGCACGAAAAGTGACTGATCCAGGATTCTTCGACCGGTTTCCCACGGAGGCAATCAGCATGAATCCCGAGGCTCAAGTTCCACGCATCGGGCTGGCGCTCGGGTCAGGTGGCGCGGGTGGCCTCGCGCACATCCTGATGCTGGAAGCGTTCGACGAGCTCGGCATTCGCCCGCACCACATCGCGGGCACGAGCATCGGCGCCATTATTGGTGCCTTGTACGCGGCCGGAGTCCCCGGATCGCGGATCCGCACGATTGCCGCCGACCTCGTCATCCGGGATGGGGATACGTGGCGCGAGATCTTCAGCAAGAGAGAGCAGGTGTTCAGTTGGGCGCGGCTGGTCCGGCCCCGGTTCAGCGGGGGTGGGCTGGTAAGCGCCGAAGACTTCCTGGCGTCGCTCTACGCGCGGATCGAGCAGCAATGCTTCGAGGAACTCCAGATCCCGCTGTCGGTCGTGGCAACGGATCTGTGGGCACGCGAGGCGGTCGTGTACGACAAGGGGCCGTTCCGCCCCGCCGTCGAGGCCAGCGCAGCCGTGCCAGGCCTGATCACACCCGTTGCGCTGGATGACCGCGTGCTCATCGACGGCGGGGCCGTGAACCCCGTGCCCTGGGATGTGCTTTCCGGCGATTGCGACGTCACGGTTGCAGTGGACGTTACCGGCAGCCGGACAAGGACGGACGACCTGTCCCCGCTTGAAGCGGTCTTCAACACCTTCATCATCATGCAGGGCAGCATTGCGGGGGCGAAGCGGGTGCACGCCGGGCCGGACATCTACGTCGACGCCCGAATTTTGGACATCCGGGCGCTCGAGTTCCACCGAATCGAAGAGGTCTTCGTCCAGGCCGAGCCCGCACGCGACGAGCTGAAACGTCAACTCTCTGACCTGCCAGGCGTCACTCCGGATGGAGGTCCGAACCGGGGCGATCTATAGCCCGCGGGCCTCGGGGCGGGGCCTTCAGCCAGCGTTACGTTCCAGATATTCCGCAATCTGGTCCTTGAGATGGACCCGGCGTTCCCGGACGTGCTTCTCTGTGTCGTTGCTGACCACCTCGACCTCGGTTTCCATCCGGTGCACCTGCCGATTGACGGCGTGATACTCGTCCACCAGTTTCTCGAAGTGCGAATCCGTCATCTTGAGCCGATGGATCGTCTCGGCGTATTCGGGGAATTCCTCGGCCAACTCGTGCGGAGTGTGTGTCATTGCCGGGTGCCTCTCGCGTGATTTCGATTGAGTCGCGCCAGGTTTCCGGCGCGGTCACCGGTTCAAGGGGTGACATGGATACACTAACACTGCGGATAACCGGTGACAGGGGTGATCCGGAGTCAGCGTAAAACACCGCCTCTCTGCAGGCGGGTCGCCTCTGCTGATTCTGATTGCCTCCCCTTTCCTGCGCCGGAACCGGTGCAAACTTCCCGCGGTCGGGATGAATCGGCCCGGGCAATTCGTGCGAAAGAATGCGTACAATTTGGACACAGTCTAAAATAGAAAATCAGCCCGGGATCCGACCCAACGGCCCGGACGTTTCCGCACCCATTCGCAAGGAATGAACCATGACCGCGAAGACACATGACAAGAGCCGCCGCCGTTTTCTGCATCACGCTGTCGCCGGTGCCGTGGCGGCACCGATCGTCGGTCTGCTCGGAAGCGGCCGCGCCAACGCGGCCGAACAGCCCAAACTCGATCCGTCCGACCCACAGGCCAAGGCGCTGAAGTACGTGCACGACGCCAGCGAGGCCAGTGACAACCCCGCTTTCAAGGAGGGGGCGAATTGCGGTAACTGCATCCAGTGGACGGGCGGCGACGCGGACTGGGGCGGTTGCAACATCTTCCCCGGCAAGCAGGTTGCGCGCGAGGGCTGGTGCACCGTCTGGGCTGAACAGGGCGGCTGAGGCCATCCCGTGATATTCGCAGATTTTCGGGGTTCGAGTAACAACTCACCGCCATCCTCTCCGGGTTGTTACGCTGGCCCCGAACTCTCTGACTCCGCTTTTGTTGACTCCACGTTTCGTGTCGTCCGGCAAGTTGGCCGGTTATCAAAATCCCAGGAACAGTAACGAGTCCTCGCAGGACCTTCCGGATCCCTGGTTCCTACTCGGTCGAATCCTCTCCGGACTCCGCATCCATGCGTGCCCGCAGGCGGATCGTCTCGACATACACGTTGTCGAGATGCGGGTTGATCTCCAGTGCCCGTTCGAATGCCTCCAGCGCGGCGCCCGGACGCTGCAGTTCCCGCAGACAAAGACCGCGCCCCGCCAACGCCGCGAAGTGGCGCGGTTCGAGTTCCAGCACCTGCTCGATATCGGCCAGCGACGCCTCGTACCGTGCCATCAGATAGTAGGTCGTCGCGCGCCTGTTCCAGGCTTCCGCGAATCCCGGGTCCCGATCGATGGCTTGCGTGAAAGCGTCGACGGCGTCGCCATGCCGCTGCTCGCTGAGCGCCCGGAGCCCCTCTTCCATGCTTGCATTGACCTCGGCGTCGTCATGCGCGTACCAGAGGTACCAGATATGCGACTGCAACTCGCGGGCCCGCGTATCCCGGCGCTTATCGAGGTCCTGGAGTTCGGCGAACAGGCGATCCAGTCGCGGATCGTCCTGCGTGGCCGCTGCGCCCGGTGGCAGGATAACCGCGAGCAGGAACATGATGGCGATCAGCGGGTAGTGCATGACAACCGGTCCACACACGGACGTTTGGCCCGTACTTGTTCCTGACCGTAGTCCAGGCACGGCGGTTGCGCCACGGCGCCCGACGGGATGGCCGATGCGACCGGCGTGCTTCAGTACAGCATGTGGAGTCGGCGCCCCGTTCGGACCACGCAGGTGTGCTGCTCGTACAGGAACGCCTCGGTGATCACCCAGTCCCGGTCCTCGTTCTCCCACATCTGGATCTTGACAGTGCGTTCACCACTCTCTTCGTAGGCACCGGACATGATCACCCGATAGCCGTGTTTCCCCAGCGTCTGCTCGATGGCCTGGCCGAGGGCGCATTCGCTTGCCTCCGGGATGGTCGGGGCGCCGTGAGCCGCCCGGGTGCCCCCCACAAGCGCGAGGATGCCGGCAAGAATCATGGGGAGAAGGCGGATTATCACGGTCAACAGACGAGCTGTGCCGGGTGTGAGGAGGGGTGTTCGCGCCGGCCGGTGATCGATCAAGTCGTACCGATACCCATGCCTTACCTGGTCAGGGATGCACCTCACCTCGAACAAGCCGCGGATAGCGGCATCGGGGCCGCCATCCGCGGTTCGGTTCGGGGCGGCCGGCGCGGTCCTACCGGCCCTCGAGGTTGCCATCCTGGTCGGAGATCAGCACTTCAACACGCCGATTGCGTTGACGCCCCGCGGCGTTGTCGTTGCTTGCGACCGGGTATTGCTCGCCATAGCCCTCGGTCACGATTCGCGAACGCGCGATGCCGTGGCCGACGATCGCTTGCTTGACCGCTTCGGCGCGGCGCAATGACAGCTTCTCGTTGTACGCGTCCGGCCCCATGCTGTCGGTGTGGCCTTCCACGCGAATCCGTCGGTCCTCGTACTCCTTCAGGAACGTCGAGAGTCGTTGGGCCACCCGTTCGCCGCCGGGTTTGAGCTGGGCCTCATCGAACGCGAACAGGACATCGCCCAGCGTAAGCACCAGGCCGCGCTCGGTCTCCTTCGCCTGCAGGTCCGACAGCCTCGCCTTGATTTCGGCCTGCGCTTCACGGGCCTGCTCGGCGCGAGCCTGGGCACGCTCTGCGCGCCGACGTTCCATTTCGATCTGCAGTTTCTGGCGCCGATCGCGCGCACGGTCGATCTCCTGCTGCAGCTCCGCCTGTCGCACCTGGGCCTCGGCGATCTGCGCATACCGCTCGGCCAGGTAGGCGTGATGATCCACCAGCCCCATGTCGGCGCCCTCGGACAGCAGTTTCTCCGCCTGCTCGAGTTCGCGCTCTGAACGACGGAGTGCCTCGGCCGCACTGCGCGCCGCCTCGGGGTTTTCCTCCAGTTTCTGGTATGCCGAGCGGGCCGATTGCAGTTGCGTGCTCGGATCCTGCTGCGTGGCGCAGCCGGCCAGGAGGGCGAGCCCCCCGATCACGGCGGCGAGCTTCATCGGCGCGGAGCACCCGCGCCCTGCGTGCATCCGCATCATCATGCCTGATCCTCCATCATTCGGTCGCGGAGCATCTCGATCGTCTCGTTGAGCTCCTGGACCGCCTGTTCCGCTTCCGCCGTCCGGGCCTGTTCCTGGGCCAGCCGGGCATCGGCCGTCGCCTGCTCGAGCAGCCGCTGTGCGGGGGCGTATTCCTCCTGGTCGATCAGGACGCGTGCCTCTTCGACCCGATCACGCGCATCCTTCAAAAGGGTGGGTGACGAAGCCCGGGCTCCCGCGGATTCGGCCTGCGTGATCGCGGCCTGCGCGGCATCCATCTCGGCATCGGGTCTGGTGGCTGTGCCGGCACAGCCGGCGAGGATGACTGCGGCGGCGAGGGCCGCCATCGCGGGAAGGACATGTTCCGACATGAGCGCTTCCTCCCTGGTTGCCAAAGGATCCGCACTCACGCCATCGTCGGTCTTGTCGCCGACTTCGGTGACGATGGGTGCAAGTATAAACACTTGATAGCAGTGCAACCAAAAGCGCGCCATATCGATCCGCCGCGCCGCATTGCCGTGTCGCAACCATCGTGAGCGAACACGGGGAGTCATTGGGCGAGCGACCGCCAGAACCGAGGCTGTCGGTAACGCCGCAACATGACGGGCCGGTATCCCGCGCGCGGCAGCAATCCGGCGGGCACCACGAGCGGTCCTCGAGGCACCGTCCGTGCGGCAGAAACGCATTTGCGTTCTCCGGGAGTCGCTCGGATAATCGCATGATCCTGATCGGCCGACCGGACCCTTGGGGACGCCGATCCGATCCTGCCCCCATACGGACGCCGTGTCCGCGGAGGATGTCCGAATGCCACATCCGGGCGACCGCTTCTATCCTGACCGGGACCCCGAAACGGGGCTCGAGGAAGACCACGAGAACTTCCTGAACCGGGCACGTACCAGCCTTGGTTTACCCAACCTGTTCTATGCCTCCCTGCGGGATTCCCGGGTGTTTGAGGTAGTGGTCGGCCGACCAATCGAGAGCACGCAATGGGAACTCGTGACGGTACCCGGATACACGACGCACGAGGTGCGCACCGGTACCGGTTTCCCGGGGATTGCCTACCAGGATGAGGAGACGGCGCTTGATTGCGTCCTCATCAGCGACCTGAATTCTTTCGAAGAGACAATGATCGCCTGGTATGAGTGGAACGAGTACGACCTGCGCCGGATTCCGTTGTCGGATGGTCGCCCGGCGCAGGCGTTCATACCCGATCTGGACGCGATTCGTGAGGGATACGGAGAGTTCGAGATTGCGTCCTGGTCGTTCGAAACCTGGCGGGCGCACTCGCTCGACGAAAGCGTTGCCACCGCCCGGGACTGGATGCTGCAGCGTCCCGACGACCGGGCACTCGTGGAAGCGGGTTTCTTTCGACTGGATGAGATACCACACACTCCTGGTGGGAACAGATAGACGCGACGACGATTGGTTGGCCGCGCTTGTTGTGACCTCAACACGGTCGCGGTCGAAAGATGTGGAACTCTTGACTCGATAACGGCGTCGAAGAGGAAATCCTGAGCAGCCGCTAATTGGCGAATTTTCACGAAGAACATCGGATCCTGTATCAGGATTTTCCGACCGTCTCGGGACAGGCCGGATCCCGGCGGTGATGACGTGGCAACAAGGTGGAACCCGCGATGTCTGAACACGGCAGGACCATTAACGGTGGCTGTTACTGCGGCCAGGTACGCTACCGGGCCAGCGGGATAGGCACGGAGGTCACCGAGTGTCACTGCACGCAATGTCGCAAGCAGACCGGCCATCGATACGCGGTGGTCGATGCGCGTGCCGGCAATGTCGAGATCGAGGGAAAGGAACACGTAACGTGGTTCCAGGCATCGCCGATCGCGGACCGGGGCTTTTGCGCCCGATGCGGTTCACACCTGTTCTGGCGATCGCTGGAAAACGACGAGATGGAGATTCTGGCCGCGAGCGTGGACGAGCCCACCGGCCTCGAAATGGCCGGCCACATCTTCGTCGAGAACAAGGGCGACTACTACGAGATTACGGACGGACTACCGCAATTCATCTCTAACGGTTGATCCAACGCCACCGCAAACGGCCTATCGCCGCGGGGGGTGTTATAATTTCGTGTTGCCGAGGTACGGCGCCGCGCCTCTCGGACCGCGTTCACGAACCACTGGAGCGACTCGATCATGCGTGACTGCACCCAGTTCTACATCAACGGCAAATGGACTCGGCCGAAATCCGATCGGGAGATCATCGACGTGGAGAATCCCGCCACCGAGGCGGTGGTGGGCCGGATCCTGCAGGCCACGCACGAGGACGTGGACGAGGCCGTCGCGGCCGCCCGGGCGGCCTTCGAGGACTACTCGCAGTGGTCACGCGAGGACCGCCTGGCGCTGCTGGATCGCGTCATCGCCGCTTATCAGGCGCGCGCCGACGAACTCGCCACGGTCATCAGCGAGGAAATGGGCGCGTCCAGGCGGACTTCCGTGGAACAGCAGGTGCCGGCGGGTCTCGAGCACCTGGAGTCGGCACGCGACGCGCTGAAAACCTTCGCCTTCGATCAGACCACCGCCGCCGGCAACACCGTGGCGCGGGAGCCGGTCGGGGTGTGTGCGCTCATCACGCCGTGGAACTGGCCGATGAACCAGATCGCGGCCAAGGTGGCACCGGCGCTCGCCACCGGCTGCACCTGCGTGCTCAAGGCGTCGGAGATCTCGCCGCTTTCGGCGCACCTGTTCGCCGAGGTACTGGACGAGGCCGGGGTACCCGCCGGCGTGTTCAACCTGGTCGACGGCACCGGCCCCGAGGTAGGCGCGTACCTGGCGGAGCACCCGGACGTGGATCTGGTCTCGTTCACCGGCTCCACGCGCGCGGGCACCGACGTCTCGCGCCGCGCGGCGCCGTCGGTGAAGCGGGTCACGCTCGAACTGGGCGGCAAATCCCCGAACGTGATCCTCGATGACGCCGACTTCGACTCGGCCGTGCGTGCCGGCGTACGTCTGTGAATGAACAACGTCGGACAGTCGTGTGACGCGCCCAGCCGGATGCTGGTCCCGAACGACCGCATGGACGACGCGATCCGCATCGCGAAGGAGACCGCGGCGGAAGTGACGACGGGCGACCCCACCTCCGATGTGGACAATGGCCCGATCTCCTACCGGCGCCAGTACGACAAGGTCGTCTCGCTGATCGAACAGGGTATCGAAGAAGGCGCCGAACTCGTCTGCGGCGGCGCCGAACGGCCCGCCGGCGTCGACAAGGGCTGGTTCGTGCAGCCGACGGTCTTTGCCCGCGTGACGAACGACAGCACCGTAGCGCGCGAGGAAATCTTCGGCCCGGTACTGTCGATCATCGGCTACGGGGACGAAGAGGAGGCGATCCGTATCGCCAACGATACGCCGTACGGGCTTGCGGCCTACGTGCAGTCGGGCTCCCCGGAGCATGGCCGCAAGGTCGCGTCCCGCCTGCGGGCCGGCTACATCGAGATCAACCACCCCGGCGGCGATTCCGAAGCGCCTTTCGGCGGTTTCAAGCAGTCCGGCATCGGCCGCGAGGGCGGCGCGATCGGATTCGAAAGCTTCCTGGAAACCAAGTCGGTGATCGGCTGAATCGCCGACCCGCCGCCGTGACGGCGCACGACCGCGCGCCGTCACGGCGGCCGTCTACTACTGGAGTGCCGAGAAGTCCATCGCCGGGCTCGGGACGGACACCGAGACGTTCAGCGCCCCGATCGACTGGCACGTAAACAGCCGCAGGCTCCGGGCCGCGGGCTTGGCGCGCGCTGGTAAATCCGTCTCTTATCCGAGGGCATCCAGCGTGCGGTACACGAGCATCCCGGCGGTGATATAGAGTTTCTGCAGCCGATGAAACGGGATGGTTCGGATCGGCGCCGTGGACATGGGCAGACAACCGGCATCCCCGGTGGCCGTCCAGTCACCCAGCCTCCTGCCCAGCGCCGTGGCCTGGGCCACCCCGCGACCGCTAAAGCCATGAACTACCGCAAGGCCCGGCTCGGGCTCATGCACCCGCGGCATGAAATCGGGCATCACTGCGATCCGGCCCGACCAGCGGTAGGCCACGGGGATGCCCCGGACCTGCGGAAACAGCCGGGCCATCGCGGCCTCGATGTGTCCGAAGTCGCGAGCCGACGTGGGATCGTGGTAGGTGCCGCGCCCACCCACCAGGAGTCGGTTGTCGAACACCCGGCTGTATGTAAGAAAACGGCGAGTATCGGAAATGCCCAGTCGGCACGGAATCACGGTGCGGGCGACTTCCTCGGGCAACCGCTCGGTCGCGACGACGAAGCTGGTAAACGAGATAAAACTGCGGACCAACCGAGGGTAAAGTCCGGCGACGTAGGCATTCGCGGCGAGAACCACGCGGTCGGCAACGACCGAGCCGCGAGCCGTATGCGCGTGCCACTTGCCGCCGTGGCGCTCAAGTGACACGACCGGTGAATGCGTGTGCACGGTGCCGCCCTGTTGCTGGATTGCTCGCGCCAGACCACGCGCATAGCTCAGCGGCTGCACCGTTCCGCCGCGATGGTCGAGCATGCCGCCCACATAGCCATCGCTACCCACCATCTCGCGCACGGAGTCGCCCGGTTTCAGCTCGACCGGTGCACCGCGTCGTGCCCACTGTTCGACCCGCGCCTCGCTCGCGCGAAGCGCTCGCTCCGAGTGCGCCGGCTGCAGCCAGCCACGCTGTTCGGCGTTGCAGTCGATGCCATGGTGGCGGATCAGCCGGAACACCTCGTCTGCTGCGCCGTTCGCGAAATCCACCGCCTCCGCACCGTAGCGGCGTTCAAGTTCGTCCGGATCCCACTTCAGGCCGGCGATGACCTGACCCCCGTTGCGCCCTGCGGCTCCCCAGCCGACGTCGCCTGCCTCAAGCAGCCGCACTGACGCGCCGTGCTCGGCCGCACGCAACGCGGCTGATAAACCCGAGTAACCGCCGCCGATCACGAGGACATCCGCTGATGCCTCACCCGCCAGCGGCTCGGTCGTCGGGGCGGGAGCCGCGGTCGCGGCCCAGAGTGAAGGGGGAAGATGGTTGGTATCGGCCATCTCCGAACGCTGCACCATGTTCAGTTGCTCCTTTGGGTAACGGTTTTGGCGATCGCGTTGCGCCCCGCGGCAACGACGCTCCCGGTCGTCCGGTTCGGCCTCCGGGGGCATGCCCGGGGAGTGGCTCAATCGAGGTTGACGCGAACCCCGCCGACGCGATTTTCAGCCCAGTCCGTAAACCGCAGGACCGGGTAGCAGAATGCGAAGTAGAGCAACGCCACCACCCCGTATATCAGCAGGATGTCGCTCGGGAATCGCAGGATCGCAACCTCGCCCTGCCGCGTGAGTTCGCTGATCCCCACGACCGACAGGATCGCCGTGCTCTTGATGATAATCACGTACACGCCGCTCATCGGCGGAATGGTGAGTCGGAGTGCCTGTGGCAGGACCACGTGCCTCATTGCGCGAAGCTTGCTCATGCCCAGCGATCGCGCCGCCTCTTCCTGCCCGCGTGGCACTGAGAGGATCGCGGCATTGACGATCTCCGTGACATAGCAACCGGTGTACAGGGACAACGCGACCAGTGAGGCCGTCCATGAGCCGAACTCCAGCCAGGGAACGCCGAGTTCGGGCAACACGAAGTAGAACACGTACAGTTGAATCAGGAACGGCGAGCCCCGGAACAGGTGCAGGTACAGCCCGATCACATGCTTCACCACAGGCAGTCGAAAGCTCCGCAGCGTCCCGAGTACGCCGCCCAGGAGAGACCCCACTACGATCGCGGACAGCGAAACCTTGATCGTGGTCCACAAGCCCTCCAGCAGGAAGGGCAGGATCGATTCGATGATCTTCCACTCTTCTGTGAACATTCCGGTTCCCCTCAGGCCGGGCGGTAGACGCCGCCGCCGAGCCGCCGCTGCACGACATTGGCCATGACCAACATGACCGCATAGATCAACAGGTAGCACACGGCAGTCGTCAGGAAGGCCTCGTTGGGCATGACGCGCTCCGACATGAGCTGCAGGCCCGAGCTCATCACCTCGAAGACGGCGATAATGCTCAGTAGCGAGGTGTCCTTGATCAGCACCGCGGTCTGGCCGAGAAGTGTTGGTACGACGTTCGCGAAGGCCTGCGGCAGGACGACATAGCCCATCGTCTGTCGGCGGTTCATGCCGACCGCTTTGGCCGCCTCGCGCTGACCGGTATCCACCGACTGAATACCCGCCCGGATGATCTCGGCCATGTATGGCGTCGTGTGCAGGGTGAGCGCGACGATCCCCGAAACCGCCTCGGTCAGAATCCCGGTGGCGCCGAAGATCACCGGCAGTCCGTAGTACACCAGGTAGATCTGCACCAGCAACGGAGTCGCCCGAATGAACTGGATATATGCCGCTGCGGTGCGCCACACGATTCCGATGCGCGACATGCGCAGCCCCGCAAGGCCCGTCCCGAAAACAAGCGACAAGACCAGGCAGATCAGGCTGATCCAGACCGTAGCGAATATTCCGTGAAGAAACACGGGCAGGTAATCGCCGACGACCCGGAAATTGTAGATGCTCGCGATATAGTCCATGGCACGGCCCACCAGCCAGTAGGTATCAGTGGGCGCCCCGGCATTGCCGACGGCCGGGGCGCCCGGGGACGGATGCCACCGTCAGCCCGCCTTCAGTGATCCTTCTCCCAGGCGGTCGTGTGCCACCAGTAATCAAGCATCTCGTCGAGCTTGCCGTTGTAGCGAATCAGGCGGATATAGTTGTCCAGGAACCGGACCAGATGAACGGAGTCCGGGCGCGTTGCGAAGCTCAACGGCTCCTTCGTGATCTCGCCTTTCAGGAGGACGAATTCGGGATAGTCCTTCATCAGTCCCTTCATCGTCCCCGTGTCACTGATGCCGGCATCGATACGCCCCTGGGAAAGCGCCTGTGCCGTGGCCGCCGTGCCGCCCGAGTACTCCTTGAGATCCGCTTTCGGCAGGTACTGCTTCGCTGCAGCCGCGTAGGTACTCGCCTGCGTCGCACCGACCGTATGGGCCCCGTCGTTGAGATCCTTCCAGTGGGAATAACCCTTGGCCTCCATGTTCTCCTTCGTCGTGAAGGCAACATTGGCGGTGAAGAATGCGGGCTCGGTGAAAAGGAGCTGAGTCGCCCGCTTGGCGGTGGGCGTCATGTCGGCGGCGATGAAGTCAACCTTGCCGCCGATCAGTGCGGGGATAAGGCCCTTCCAGTCATAGTCCTTGAAGACCACGTCCACACCCATATCCTTGCCGAGCTCCTTCACGATCTCGACCGCAAGTCCGGTACGCTCGTTGTTCTTGTCGATGAAACTGATGGGCGGCCCCTGGGTCTGTACCGCGACCCGGAGTTCACCGCGGCTGACGATATCCTCCATCGTGGTAGCGGATGCCGTCTGGATGCCGATGGCCATCACGGCCAGTGCAGCAATCGGGATTACGAGGTTTCGGTAGAGTCTTGTCATCGTGTTTTCCTCCGCTGCGATCCTGGACGGTGTCACAGGATCTGGTCGAGAAAGGACTTCGTCCTTTCGCTTTCCGGCCCGGAGCCGGTGAAGAAATGCGCGGGATCGCCTTCCTCGACGATCGCGCCATGATCCATGAAAATCATCCGGTCGGCGGCCTCCTGCGCAAAACCCATCTCGTGCGTCACCACGACCATCGTCATCCCCTCGCGGGCCAGCCGACGCATTTGCTCAAGCACGCCGCCCACGGTCTCGGGATCCAGCGCGGAGGTCGCCTCATCGAAGAGCATGACCTTCGGGTTCATCGCGAGCGCACGTGCAATGGCCACGCGCTGCTGCTGGCCACCCGACAACTGCGAAGGATAGACATCTTCCTTATCGGAGAGGCCGACCGTCGCGAGAAGCTCTCTGGCCGTCTTTTCCGCTTCTTCGCGTCCGCGCTTGCGAACCACGAGCTGCGCCAGCATCAGATTCTGCAACGCGGTCTTGTGCCCGAAGAGATTGAAGTGCTGGAAGACCATGCCGACTTCGGTACGTACGGTATTGAGGTCCGTCCGGGGATCGGTAATCGCGGTCCCATCGATCTCGACCGTTCCGGAATCCACTGTCTCCAGCCCGTTCAGCGTTCTCAGCAACGTACTCTTGCCCGACCCGCTCGGCCCGATGATCACAACGACCTCGCCCCGATCAACATGGGTGCTCACGCGATCGAGCGCCGTGATCGTGTTGCCGGTAGACGCCGCGGCGAACTTTTTGCAGACGTCGGTGACGGTGATGATCTGGTTTTGCGCGCCCATGATGTGCAGCCGTGTTGTCCGATTTTCAGAAGCCTTACAGGCACCTTGTAATAAGTCAAATATATAGCCATTATCATAATCATAATCCACGGTTATTCTTCCCGCGAGGCGACCATCATGGATATGGACACGGATGCGTTCCTTCGGGGCCTGGACTGGAATCTTCTGCGCACCTTCACCGTCGTCGTGGATGAGGCCAGCGTGACGGCGGCGGCGCACCGCTTGTCGGTCAGTCAGCCTGCCGTGACGAATGCACTGAAGCGGCTCGAGGCGCATTCGGGCCGGCGCTTGATCGAACGTGGGAAGGGCAGATTCGAAGTGACCTCGGCGGGACGCCGCCTGTAAGAGACCGCGCAGGAGGTGCGCGCGATACTCAGCCGGCTACCCTCGGATCTAAGCTCGAGCGACGGAGAACTGGGAGGCACCGTCGCCCTGACCGTGGGCAGCCATATCCATTCGGCTGCGCTGATGAGAACACTGCAGGACTTCCGCAATGCGCACCCGAAGGTGGCGCTTGCAGTTGAGCTGCTCGAGAGCCGGGAGATCATCAACAAGGTTCGCGAGCGACGCATCGGCATCGGAATCTGTACCGCAGCCTCGGCGCCCGAGGATCTGACATCCACGCTCATCAGCACCGAGCGAATCGCGTTCTACTGCGGCCGGGGGCATCCCCTTTACGGACGCGACGACCTGTCCATTTCCGACCTGAAGGACGAGGCATTTGTCGTCTTCGACAACGAAAAGTTCCAGGAGGGGCTGCACCACATGGCCGTGTTCAAGGAGCAGCAGGGCCTGCAGGGCCGCATCGCCGCGGTCTCTTCCAGCCACGAGGAAATCCGTCGCCTGATCGTCGCCGGCATCGGCGTCGGCTCCCTCTCGAAAGACGTCGTCGATGCCTACGTTAAGCCCGAACTGCTGTGGCAGTTGCCCCCGTATGAGGGCCTGCCCCTTGTCTACAACTACCTTATCGCCCACCCCACCGCGCGCCTTTCACTGGCTGAGCATGCTTTCACGCGTTGCCTGGCGGAGCAGGCGTCCACAATCGACACCCCGACCCCGCCGCCGCGCCAATCCTGACGGGACCTGCGTGAGAATTCGTTTCAACAGGCAGGACGGGCTTCTGCATCCGCTCGTCGTTGCGGCGGGGAAATCCGGATTCCCGACTCGACACGACTGATCAGGGGATGGCCGGGTGCCAGCTCAAGAACGCCCTGCACCCGCTCACTCGGGCGATGGCCACTGCTGTCCGGCTGGATACGGATCACGTCCAGCACGCGGTTGTCAGGCGCGATCCAGGCGAGAGACAGCGGAACCACGACGTTGCGCATGTGAAAGCTGGGTCGGTGAGGCTGCCTGTAGGCGAAATAGATCGCCTCGCCCTCGCTCGCCTTTTCCGATACATGCTGAAACCCGGCAGCGCGCAAACGGTCCGAGTCCGCCAGCCGCACGGCATGAGATTCACCGGCGACGGTGATGCAGGCCCAGGGCATCTCGGAGAGTTTGCTCCCGGCGCTCACCAGTACCGGCGCAAGCAGGAGCGCGATACCGCTGATCACGACACGTCTCGTCACGGATCACACCTCCCCGACCCTCACCAGCCGGCAGTACCGGGGCCGCCCTTGAATGGCCCCTCGATCCCGCTGGTGATCCAGCCACCGTAGTAACTGCCCGCCTGGGCCTGCACCCGCTCGCCGTCCACGTAGCAGGCGTCGACCCGGCCGGCATAGAAAGAGACAAAGCCCGCAATCACGCTCTGCGAATCCATTGGCTCCGGATAAGACCAGCAGATATCGGGGATCACACCGCTATCGATTTGCAGCGACCAGTAGCGGGCCCGTCCCTTGAACTCGCAGAACGTCACGGTCGACGATTCAACCAGCCGCGTCCAGTCGACCGCGTCCGGCGGCAGGTAGAAACAGGGCGGATGGCTGGTTTCGAGCACCCGGTAGCCGCTTCGGGTCTCGGCCAGCGTGCGATCTCCGTGCACGACCAGCAGGTGCCGGTTGTTCGGCTCGATCCGCGGCGGTCGCGGGTAATCCCATACGCATTCACTCAATGACGTCATCGGTTGCTCCGGAATGTTTTGATTGCTTGCAACTTTCGGTGAACCCGGCAGCCTGGATGCCCGTGAGCCATCTCCTGATACATGTCCTCGCGGGCCACGAGTGCATTCCTTCATCACGACTCCGGTATTGCGGACAGGGTTCACAAATCGTGAGGGCTTGCCGCCAGGTGGCGGCCTAAACCTGCTACGGTACCGCCGCACGGCCGGACGCGGTATCCGTTACCGAGCGGCCCAGCGGTTCCGAACTGCACTGCCGCAGGCACCGACTGCAATCCACGAATCCCGATCGGGCGATCCAGCCATGGACACGCCCGGCAACAGGAGGACTCCGATGCCCCATTCGATGTTCCTTCGCGGCTCGCGTTTCGCACCGGCCGCGCTCGCATTGCTGCTTGTACCGGTGACCGTTCCGGCCGCGGGTGTGCCGCTGATCGATTTCCGCGCCGAGGTCGGACACTGGGGCGCGACGCCCACCGGGATCGTCGCCTCGGGGGACGACGATTTCGATGTCGAGGACGATCTCGGCTTCGGCCGCAACGGGGCCAACATGTTCATGGCGGAGTTCGAACATCCGGTTCCGGTGCTGCCCAACGTCCGGTTGCGTCACAGCCGGCTCGACGACGAATCGCGCTCGACCGCGACCACCACGCGCGACTTCGGACCGGTCACGTTCACGAACAGCGAGCGCGTCCGCTCGTCCTACGATCTGGAGATGACCGACGCGACCTTCTATTACAGCCCCGTGGACAACTGGATCTCGCTCGACCTCGGGATCACTGCGCGCCGTGTCAACGTCGAAGTCCTGCTGGAAAACCAGACTACCGGCAACCGCGAGCGCGCGGGCGGCTCGATCTGGCTGCCGATGGGGCATATCGGCGGACGCGTCGATCTGCCCTTCACCGGCGTCTATGCCGCCGGCGAATACAACGCGATCAGCGCGAGCGGCGAGCGCATGCGGGACGTACGCGCTTCGCTCGGCTGGGAAATGACCTCCAATTTCGGCCTGGCACTCGGCTATCGCCAGCTGAACGTCGAAATCGATGACGTCGATGACCTCAGGGCCGATGTCGACTTCAAGGGCCCCTTCGCTACGGCGACGCTGCGGTTCTGAGAGAGCCGCATCGGCACCGCGGCCCGGACACGCCCCGGGCCGCGCTCAGGTAGCGACCTGCCGGCTGATGTGATCGATCACCGCGCCGTGTTCGGCCTGTGGGCTGAACATGACGATATCGGTGTCTTCCTCGGCTCGGACGCTGTGTCCCGGCGGCCAGTAGAACAGGTCGCCGGTCCGCGCGGTTTCCTCGTCACCGCCCGCATACAGGGCGGTGATCGCTCCCTGCACCACATAACCCCAGTGCGGCGACTGGCAGCAGTCGCCCTCCAGGCCATGGAGCAATTCGGTGATGTCGGTGCCGGCACCGAAAGAGAAGAACTCGGCGCCCATCGCGCCGTAGCCGGTGACGTCGCCGAAACCGGTCTGCTGCCTGGCCGTGGCCCCGGGCACATCGATCCGAACCGGGACGTCGTCTTTCGCGATGCGCATGGCCCTGCCCTCCTGCTCGTCGCCCTGCTCGGCAGAGCATAGGAGAGCATGGCCGCCTACGCCACGCACGCCCGCGTCACTGAGCCTGGTCGCTCTCACGTCGCCTCCCCCCGCGGAGATTCGGTCCATGGCCCTGACGATACGGGTGTCATGCAATTGGAATTGGCCGGCAGAGTGAAAACACGCTCAGCTCTCGAAAATCATTTGTGCGCAATCTACGATGGGAGATGTCCGAGCCGCGCGGCCCGCACGGCACTCGATCCGGAGGCGCATGCCATGAAAATCAATGCCGACTTCACTGCACCGGCCCTCGTCCACTCCGAGCAGGAGGACTGGGTCGCCTCGCCCATGCCGGGCGTCGAGCGTCGGATGCTGGACCGGATCGGGGACGAGGTGGCGCGCGCGACCTCGATCGTGCGCTACGCGCCGAACAGTTCGTTCTCGGCCCACACCCACGGCGGCGGCGAGGAGTTCATCGTGCTCGAAGGGGTGTTCGAGGACGAGACCGGTGCCTTTCCCGCCGGTACCTATGTGCGCAACCCGCCCGGGTCGAGCCACACCCCCGGATCGACCGGGGGCTGCACTATCTTCGTGAAGCTCTGGCAGTTCGCCCCGGACGATCGGCTGCAGTTCCACAAGAACATGCACGCGGAGGCGCAGCGCGTGGACGCTGAACGCTCGGTTGCGGTGCTGCACGAGGATGGGCGTGAGCGGGTCACGTACGCCGAGGTGGCACCTGGCGCCGCGTTCGAGGTGAGCGATCCGGGCGGCATGGAACTGCTGGTGCTCGACGGCAGCCTGTCCGATGACACACGCACGCTACACCGTGGGTCCTGGCTGCGTCTGCCCGACGGCACACCCTTTACCGGCGTTTGCGGGCCCGAGGGGGCGCGCGTGTGGATGAAGACGGGGCACCTGGTCGATGCGGCGGCGCCCACGGCTTGAGCGCGCCACCTCGCACTGCCGTCGCCATCGTAGGCGGCGGCCTCGCCGGCCTGGCGCTGGCCGACGAGCTGCAACAGGCCGGCGTCGACTGGCACCTGTTCGAGGCGCGCGAGCGGTGGGGCGGCCGCATGCAGTCCCTCACTGTCGACGGGGCCGCCTTCGATCTTGGGCCGTCCTGGTTCTGGTCGGTCCAGCCGCGCATACTCGCCCTGGCCGAACGCCTCGGTTGCGACGTGTTCGAACAGTACAGCGACGGAGACCTGCTGTACGAGGACGACAAGGCAAACGTACAGCGCGGACGCGGCTTCGCCTCGATGGCGGGTTCGCTGCGCGTGGACGGCGGCACCCAGGCGCTGACCGATGCGCTCGCCGCGCGCTTGCCGGGAGCGCGGTTGCACTCCGCGACACCGGTACGCAGCGTCGACCGCGAGCGTGGCCTGCGCCTCGCCGATGGCCGCGATTGGCCCGCCGATCGCGTCGTCCTTGCCTTGCCGCCGAGAGTGGCGGCTTCACTGGACTTCGTGCCGGCACTGACGCCGGACCAGGCCCGCGCGCTGGCGCGCGTGCCCACCTGGATGGCCGGCCACGCGAAGTTCGTGGCCGTGTACGAAACACCGTTCTGGCGCGACGACGGCCTCTCCGGCGACGCCATGAGCCACTTCGGCCCGCTCGTCGAGATCCACGATGCCTCGCCAGCCACTGGCCACCCCGGCGCCCTGTTCGGGTTCTATGGCGTACCCGCGCATATCCGACGCGACAACCCGGACGCCCTCGTTGAAGCCACCAAGGCACAGCTCGAACGCCTGTTCGGCCCTGCGGCGCGCGACACACGCCAGACGCGCCTGCAGGACTGGGCATTCGAGCCGGAGACCGCCAGCCCCGACGACCGCACTTCGCCCACGGGTCATCCCGAGTACGGACCGTTACCAAAATTCGAGCCGGCGTGGGACGGCCGCCTGCTGCTGGGCGGCTCGGAGGTGGCCCGTACCTCCGGCGGGTATATGGAGGGCGCCCTGGAGCGGGCCGCGGAACTGGCCTGGCGTCTATCCGGATAACCCCAGGGCTGGAAGCGGGCGCCGGAGTCGGTAAAGCACCGCCTCGGCCGGACGACGGGCCTGCAAGCCCTCAATACAGACGATCGATATAGGACTCGTTCGGCTTCGCCTCGCGGTTGTCGCCGTCGTGCACCCATTCCCGCGGAGGCAGATCCGGGGCGGGCGGCAAATCGCGGCGATGATCGATCTGCTGCAGCAGGTTGCTGATGCAGTTCAACCGGGCATGGCGCTTGACGTCGGCATCCACCATCCGCCATGGCGCGTACGGCAGATCCGTGTGATGCAGCATGTCATCCTTGGCCTTCGAGTACTCGGCCCACAGTTCGCGCGACTTGAGATCCATCGGGGATATCTTCCAGCGCTTGGTGGGATCGGCCGCACGCGCCTGAAAGCGTTGCTCCTGGACCTCTTCGCTGACCGAGAACCAGTACTTCAGCAGGATAATGCCGTCCTCGACCAGCATGTGCTCGAATTCCGGGCAGGTGCGCATGAACAGATCGACCTCTCCGGGTGTGGCGAACCCCATTACGCGTTCGACACCGGCGCGGTTGTACCAGGATCGATCAAACAGCACCATCTCGCCCGCCGCCGGCAGATGGGCCGCGTATCGCTGGAAGTACCACTGAGTCCGCTCGCGATCGGAGGGCGTGCCAAGCGCGACAGTACGCACGACGCGAGGACTTGTCTTTTCGGTGATGCGCTTGATGGTCCCACCCTTGCCGGCGGCGTCGCGTCCCTCAAAGACGACCACGATGCGCAGGCCCTGGTCGGTAACGCTCCGCTGGAGCTTCGCCAGCTCCTCCTGCAATCGTGCCAGCTCCTTCTCATAGATCTTCTTCTTCAATACACCGTGCTTATTGTAAGCGTCGTCGTCGAAGAGGCGATCTGGTGATAATGGCTGCATGCAAATTCCCGGATTGATGCGCCCGATGCCTGACGCATGTCATTGTAGTGAACATTACGGAAATGTGACAAAGTCATGTACCTTATCCAACCGAGTCCAGACTGATGGCGTCAGGCCGGGTTTCCACGCGGCAACATCCGTTCCATTTCCCGGGAGGATGAGCCAATGAACTACTACCGTCAGGTCCTCCTCACGGCAATATTTGGACTTCTCGCTTACATACTCTGGGCGAGCCCCGAGTTCAAACAGATTGCCGCCGGGGTCGCGATCTTCCTGTTCGGCATGCTCTCACTCGAGAACGGGTTCCGCCAATTCACGGGCGGCTTACTGGAGCGAGTGCTGCGCCAAACAACGGACACGATTCCAAAGAGTCTCGGTTTCGGAATCGTCAGCACGGCCATCATGCAATCCAGCTCGCTGGTATCGGTCATCACGATATCGTTTTTGAGCGCCGGTCTGCTCCCGCTGATCACCGGCATCGGCATCATCTTCGGCGCCAATCTGGGCACAACAACCGGCGCGTGGCTCTTCGCCACTATCGGCATGAAGATGAGTCTCTCGACCTTCGCGTTGCCGATGCTCGTCTTCGGCGTGGTGCTGAATTTCCAGCAGTCCCGCGCACTGAAAGCCGTCGGCGCGATCCTGGCCGGCCTGGGGTTTCTGTTTCTCGGCATCGACTTCATGAAGGCCGGATTCGAAAGCTACCAGTCGGCGGTCGATCTGCGCGAATATGCGATGACGGGCATAACGGGACTGCTCGTTTATACCGGGCTCGGGATTCTGGCGACCGTCGTCATGCAGTCGAGCCACGCGACACTGGCCCTGACCCTGGCGGGCCTCGCCACGGGCCAGCTAACCTACGAGAACGCCCTGGCCCTGGCGATCGGTGCCAATATCGGCACGACTGTTACCGCACTGATCGGCGGTCTTGGCGCGAACATCGCCGGTAAGCGCCTCGCGGGAGCCCACCTCTTGTTCAACGTCGCGACGGCGGTGATCGCCTTGACGCTGATCGAGCCGCTGCGCTGGTCCGTCGACAGTCTGGCGGCGCTCCTTTCGATCGCCAAAGATGACTATACGGTCAAGCTCGCCATATTCCATACCCTTTTCAACTGTCTCGGCGTCGCCATGATGTTGCCACTGATATCCAGGATGGCGAGCGCGCTCGAGCGCTGGCTGCCGGAACCAGTTGACGAGGCCGCGGCGCAGCCGAAGTACCTCAATACCGCAGCGATGGATTCCCCTGACAGCGCGAACGCGGCGGTCCGCCGGGAGGTCTGGCACCTGTTCGACCAGGCGTTCGTCATCCTTGCACACGGTATCCACCTGCACCGTGAACAGATCAGCGATAGCGACGACCTGAAAGCGACGATCAATAGCGACCGGGAGCGCATCGATATCGACATGGACCTCGTCTACCAGCAACGCGTCAAGAGTCTTTATAATGCCATCCTCGATTTTATTTCCGGGCGAATGACGCGCGTATCGTCGCCCAGCTCAACGGACGAACTCTACCGTCTGCAGCACGCCGCCTCCGAGATGGTGGAAGCCATCAAGCACGTCAAGCACCTGCGCAAGAATCTCTCCACTTATATGGTCTCCAACAATGCCGCTATTCGTCGGGAGTACAATGATCTCCGGCTGAGAGTCGCGATGGTTCTGCGCGAAACGTACCGGTTCTATCAGGGCGGGTTCGACGACGCCAGCACGGCCATACTGGAGCTCGACGAGATCGCTGTCCGGGCCCGAGTCGACCGCGAAGCCATGGTGGCACGTGTTACGCAACTCCTCGGGGCGAAGAAGATCAGTTCAGCAATGGCCACTTCCCTGCTCAACGATTCCGGCTATGCCAGCGAGACCGTGGATGCGATACTCGGCGGCACGCGGGCGCTCCTGACTGCCACCAACGCCGAAGCAGCGCGAACGACCGAGGCACTGTCGGTAAGCGATGAAGGACAGGCGCAACTCACCGGTTGACGCGCCACGGGATCTTGACCACGTCTCGGTCGCGGTATCTTCGATAGACGTTGGAGTTCGAACAATGGGATTCAAGGAGTTGGTGACGAAGGTCGACCATGTACTCGGAAAACACGACAAGGGAAAGGCCCTCAAACGCAAGGAACTGGAGCGGATCAAGGAGGCGCTGGAAGAAAAACGTGCGAAATACCGAGAGCGACTGGATTCCGGGTCCTCAACGGAAGCGCCCGATCAGACCGAACTTCGCCTCCACGTGGTTGAGGCCCAACTCGCCAAACTGCGCGAGCTCATGGAATAGATCACCTCTTTTTTTTCTCCCTTCCCTGCTTTTCAGGGAAGAAGCATCCCCCTGATAGTGAAGAAAAACACTGCCGCCAACAATCCCGATACAGGTACCGTAATCAACCAGGCCGCAACGATTTTGAATACCGCCGATCGCTTGACGAGCTCCTGGTGGTATAACTTTTTCAGACCCTTTCGATCGCTTTTCGAAATCGGCGCGCCACTACCGCGTTGTCTCTTGAGATCCTCAAGGATTTCTCCCTTCTCTTCGAACGAGGCCGCGTCGAATTCGTTAAGAAGCCTCTCTACTTTTGCCCGGTCCTCTCCGGCATAGTGCGCCTCGATTTCGTCAATCTTCTGGCGATACGTGGTTTTCAGATGCTCGCGCAGAAAGCCGACTCCGAACACTCCCCCGACGGCAATGTGGGTCGAGCTTACGGGAAGGCCAAGCTGGCTTGCGACGATGACGGTAATCGCCGCGGCCATGGCCACGCAGTAGGCACGCATGCGATCGAACTCCGTGATCTCCGATCCCACCGTGCGTATGAGCTTTGGTCCGTACAGAGCGAGACCGAGCGCAATGCCGAGCCCTCCCACCAATAACACCCAGTTGGGGATCGCCGCCTGCGCCGTGACGTTGCCCTGAAACACGGTTTCATTGACCGCGGCCAGCGGGCCCACCGCATTCGCAACGTCATTCGCCCCGTGCGCGAAGCTCAGAAGCGCAGCCGAAAAAATAAGCGGGAGGGTGAACAGACTGTCTACCCCCGCTTTACTGTTTTCCACCTCGTACGCAGGACGGGCAACAAGCCATTTCGTAAGCCACCATACAATGACGCCAACGACCGCACCCAATACGAGGGCGGGCAGGAACCCGACGTCGACGATCTTACCCAGCCCCTTAATCACGAGATACGTGGCAAAGGCCCAGGCCATTAGTGCGACGAACACTGGTACGTTGTGCTTGGCGGCCTGAGCAATTTCCCGCTTGTAGGTGATCCGACGCTTGATCAGGTACAGGAAAAGCGCTGCGATGCCCCCACCCAGAACCGGAGATATCACCCAGCTGGCGACGATCTGGCCAAACTGGTTCCAATCCGCTATATCGACGCCACCCGCCGCGATACCCGCGCCCATGACACCGCCGACGATTGAGTGGGTCGTGGAGACGGGCGCTCCGATGTATGTGGCCGTATTCAACCAGAGCGCCGCGGCGAGCAGCGCCGCTATCATGAGCCAGATGAATGTGTCGGGATCTCCGATCAGCGCAGGATCGATGATGCCCTTTTTAATGGTGCTTACGACATCGCCGCCGGCTATCAGCGCGCCACTGGCCTCAAAGATCGCCGCTATTGCGATTGCCCCGGCCAGGGTGAGTGCTTTGGATCCGACGGCGGGCCCCACATTATTGGCGACATCGTTGGCGCCGATGTTCATCGCCATATACCCGCCGATCATGGCCGCCACCACCAGCATGACCATATTCGGAGCGTCCGCTCCGATCGAGCGGGCATACAACATGACTCCAGCAATGAATATCACCGCCAGACCGAGACGAAGAACCTCGCCACGCCCGAAACGGGTCGCCCTTTCTATGGCATTGATGTGTTCCAGATCCATAATTCCGTTGCCATTTTTCAATAATCAGTAATCGAGTGTTGGTGCGAGTCGCCGATCCGGAATCGCTGAAGAACGCAATCCCTCCATTCTCTTGGCACAACTCCGGCACTGCCCTGCCGGGCGAAAGCCTACTCCCGGGCGCGAGACGGCTTATTGATCCGGATCAAAAGGGGACGAATCGCGTCCCGATGGTCGACGCGATCGGCCTTGCCCTGTTCACCGCCATCGGGGCGCACAAAGCCTTTTTGCTCGAGGCACCGGGCTCGGTGGCCATCGTGATGGGATTGTCCACCGGCGCGGCCGGCGGCGTGATCCGCGATGTGCTCGCGAACCGCGCCCGGGTGGTGTGGCCAACGAACAGCGAGCCGTCCGACCAGGACGACGACACCCTCAGCGATCGGTAAACAATCGGTATCAGATCGGGCATCCGGGCGCGGTTCGCCAGCGAACGGCGCCAGGCCGGAGTGCCCGTCTCCAGTCCCGCCGGCCGACTCGTTCACAGCCGCGGGGGATCATCCGCGAGTTGCATGCGCCGCCGCGGTGACGCGCATTCGCCGCCCTGCCCGGATCGTCGGCCGCAACGGGCGGACGACTGGACATGGCCAATCGAACGGTTGATCAGTATGGTGCCGGGTTCCATTCACACGGCGGCGGGACGAGGCCAGCCGCCCACTCTGGAGCATTCAATATGAGCGACGAGTCCGGCTATGCACTGCCGCGCGTGTGGACCTGGGAGCAGGCAAGCGGCGGCCGGTTTGCCAGCATCAATCGGCCGATCGCGGGGGCGACGCATGAGCACGAGCTCCCGGTCGGCAAACACCCGTTCCAGCTCTACTCGCTGGCGACGCCGAACGGCGTCAAGGTGACGGCGCTGTTCGAAGAACTGCTGGCGCTCGGCTACGCGGATGCCGAGTATGACGCGTGGCCGATCCGTATCGCTGACGGTGATCAGTTCTCCAGCGGGTTCGTCGCGATCAACCCGAACTCGAAAATCCCGGCATTGGTCGATTACAGCGGCCCCGAGCCCGTCCGGGTGTTCGAGTCCGGCGCCATTCTCCTGCACCTGGCGGAGAAGTTCGGCGCCTTCCTGCCCACCGATCCGGCGCAGCGGGCCGAAACGCTGAGCTGGCTGTTCTGGCAGATGGGCAGCGCCCCGTTTGTTGGCGGTGGCTTCGGGCACTTCTACGCATACGCGCCCGAGGCGATGGAATACCCGATCAACCGCTACACCATGGAAACCAAACGCCAGCTCGACGTGCTGGATCGACGCCTCGCCGAGACCCGCTTCCTCACGGGCGACGAGTACACGCTCGCCGATATCGCCAACTGGCCCTGGTACGGCGCCCTCGCCCTCGGCCGCCTCTACGACGCCGCGGAATTCCTTCAGGTCGAGACCTACGAGAACGTCCAGCGCTGGGCGCAGGAGATCTCCGTGCGCCCGGCGGTCAAGCGTGGCCGCATGGTCAACCGTACCTGGGGCAACCCCGCCGGGCAGTTGCCCGAGCGCCACGACGCGAGTGATTTCGAGCACCGCACCGCCGAGAAGCTCAGGGCATCGGGCTGACAACGGCCACTCCCGAAACCGGGTGTTGTTGTCAGTCTTCGCGCAGCGCCTGGAACTCCTGGGCGAGGAAGTCGACGAGCGCCCGAACCGACGGCAACAGGCCACGGCGCGATGGGAACACGACGTGGATAATCTCCCGTGGCGGCGCCCAGTCGGGCAACACGCGCACGAGTCGGCCCGCCTGGATATCCGCGTCGATCATCATATTCGGGAACTGAACGATCCCGTTGCCGGCCAGGGCGGCTGCGCGCAATGCGGTCATGTTGTGCGTGATGTAGCGGGGATGATATTCGACGTGCAGATCTTCGCCGTCCGGCCCCAGGAGATGCCAGGCGTACTTCTGATGCGGCCGGCCCCGCGCAAGGCTCGGCAATGATGCGAGCTCGGTCGGCCTGGCCGGCCGCGGGAACCGTTCCAGCAGCGGGCGGCCCGCGACCAGCGACTGACCGCGATCGGACAAGGTGCGCATCACCAGGTCGCTGTCTGCGATGGGCGGCGGACGCACCCGTATCGCCAGATCGAGCCCCTCGGCGATGACATCCACGGGCCGATCGGTCGCATCCAGTTGGATCTCCACCCGCGGATACGTCTGCATGAAATCGGCCAACATGGCGCCGACGCGGGTTTCAAGCAGCGCCACGGGGCAGGCCATCCGGACGACGCCGCAAGGCTCGGTCCGGCTGCGCTCGATCACCTCTCCGGCGCTTTCGGCCTCCACCAGCATGGCCTTGCAGTGGCGGTAGTAGGCCTCGCCGATCTCCGTCAGCGAGAGCGAGCGCGTGGACCGGTGGATCAATCGGGTGTCCAGTCGCTTCTCGAGGGCCGCAACCCGGCGACTGAGTTTCGACTTCGGCTCGCCGAGCGCCCGGCTGGCAGGCGCAAACCCGCCGTGATCGACAACCTGGGCGAAGTAGTAGAGATCGTTCAGGTCGGGCACCGATGCCTGCTCCCATTCCGGCCGGATCGTTCCATCAATGCAACGCTGCGTTCCGACTCTAGCATCTAGTCGCGTCGCCCTCGTACGACCAGACTCATCCCAACGCGGTAGCCATTAACTACCGCTCACTCGGAGCACTCGCCATGAAAACGATTGAAGAACTGCTGCAGACCCCCGCCGGCCACTGGGTCGGCGACGGTTTCCCGGTGCGTTCCCTGTTCTCCTATCAGGGTCAGCCGGAGCGTCTCAGTCCATTCCTGATGCTCGACTACGCCGGACCACACGAGTTCAAACCGGCGGAGCAGCCACGCGGGGTCGGAGAACACCCCCATCGCGGCTTCGAGACCGTGACGATCGTCTACCGGGGCGAGGTGGAACACCTGGATTCCACCGGCGCCGGCGGCACGATCGGTCCCGGGGACGTCCAGTGGATGACGGCCGGGGCCGGCATTCTCCACCAGGAATTCCACTCGCACGCCTTCACGCGCAGCGGTGGGGAATTCGAGATGGTGCAACTGTGGGTGAATCTGCCTGGCGCGGAGAAATCGACAAAGCCCGGTTACCAGACACTCACCGACGCCGCGATCCCCAGCGTGACACTGCCGGACGCGGAGGGTCGCGTTCGGGTGATCGCCGGCGAATTCTCCGGCGCCTCGGGCCCGGCCGTCACGCGCACGCCGATGAATGTGCTCGATATCCGCCTGCGTGCCGGGGAACGCACCGAACTGCCGCTGACCGATGGCTGGACGTCGATGCTGGTAGCACTGCACGGCCCGGTGCTCATCAATGACGACCGGATCCTGCGCGACGCGGAGGGCGTTCGCTTCACGCGTGACGGCAACGGGCTTGTTATCGAGGCAAACGCCGACGCCACGCTCCTGCTGCTCGAGGGCGCACCGATCGACGAGCCGATCGCCGCCTACGGCCCGTTCGTGATGAACACGGATCAAGAGATCCGCGCGGCCATCGAGGACTTTCGTGCCGGGCGCTTCGGTCGGCTGGCCGGCTGAAGCGTTGATCAATCGGATTTCGACTCTGGCCCGTGCTTGCACTACAGTTGAGTGACGTTCCGGGCAAAGTGGATCCTTCGAGCGCGTAGACGAAAAGCTTCTTCTTTGCAGTGATTACAGCTCGGATCCACACTGACGACCACTTCCATCGAGCGTTCGATGGGCCCCAGGCGGGATGAGATATCACAATGGCCGTTGAACGGTCGCGCATAGAACGGATCATGGGCCACATTCCGTCGGACAGGCGGGTCGTCGCCCAAACCATCAGGACCTGCGCAGTATGGGAATTTTCCCCACGCTGGCCCGAGGCGGCCGACGACATGGCGGCCGTCGTATGCGGCCGCTGGCTGCACTCCGCGCTGGGGACCCGCGACAAGGCGGTATCGTCCGCTACACCGAACGTAGATCGGTTGGTGAACGAATGCTACGCGACGCTCGATGACGAGCAGATTGCGGCCACCGAGCGCATGTTCGAGGAACTCAGCGGATTCTGGCGCGACCTGTAGGCGCAGCGCCGACCAGAATCGGCAGGTTTTTGTTGATCAACTGAACGTCCGACGCCGTTTTGTTCCGGGATTGGCTGTGCGCGGAGATGGGAGTCACGCCGGGCGCGGAGTAGCCGGAGGGCGGGACCAGAACGCGGCGCCTGTGGATCGCCACGAGGCTGTTAACAGGGATCCGTTCCGCGCTCCGACATTTCCCGGCGTCGCATCGGCATGCCGTCGATGCGCTGGAACACTTGATCCAGCTCCGCTATCCCGTCCTCGACCATCTTGACGCCACCGTCCTTGCCGACGAGGACTGTCGCGACGCGTCCCGCGGCAACCGAGAATCCGTCCCGCAAGGCCCGAATCCGCCCGGGCGGCAGTGGCTCTCCGTCGAGCGACCCCGACTGCATACCGATCACCTCCGCGATCAGCAGATCGCGATCCGTTATGTCACAACGACGTGCATGCACCTGCTCCCGGAACGATGCCAGCGCCGATGCGTCGGGTCCGGGAACGAACAACAGGAGGATACGGTGGCGCCAGCGCTCATCGGCAAGCGGACTGGCGTCCTGCGCGCTCACGGTACCGACAGTGGACATGGCAATAAGGGTGGCGAGGAGTGTACGCATGCCTGCGGATCCGGGTGGATATACCAATCACTTCGAACCGGACCCGCCCGCGGATTGGCCCTTGCGGTACGCGGTTCAGCGCACGCGGTATGTCGCGATTACAGATAGCGGCGCACCATCCGTTGATAGTGGCTGTATCGATCGCCGAACTTCCCTTCAAGATAACGCTCTTCCGGCAGTATGACGGCAAAATGCACCACCGCGAACAGCGTCAGGATGACCACCAGGCCCGCCACACTGTTCAGGATCAGCACGAGCCCCAGCAGGACGAGGTTGAGGCCAACGTACAGCGGATTGCGTGAAACCCGGAATGCCCCGGAGGAGACGACCGTTGTTGGGGGATGATAGGGATTGATCGGTGTCCGGTTGCGCTTCATGGACCACACACCCCATAAATGCAGGGCCAGACCGGGAAAGAGGATCGCCCGGCCGATCCATGGCGTGGCTGGATGATCCACGATCGGTAACGGCCACAGCCAATGGAGTCCTGTCACGAGCACGAACGCCGGCAGGTAGAAAAGTGGGGCGGGCGCGATGATGCGGAGGCGGTCCGGTTCGGTCACTACCGTCTATGCTCCAGTCAGTTCGACCCGCAGTCCGTCGACGCCTCGGGACTGCAATCGCCTGTTGTCGGGGGAAGGATCGATCGGTACATCGATGCCATGCCCCTCAGGTTACCATCAAGGCTCGCGTGATCGGGCGGAAATCGAGCCCATGAACGAAGCTCCCGCTGACAGCATCTCAGGCCTGAAACGACCGCGGAAGATCCGATGTAGCAGCGTGACTGCCCCCCGTTTGATCGACACTGGTGTCCAGATGCAGTATCAATGCAGCGGGAACATGGCCCGCACATTACCGACAGCGGCCATACCGGGGTACCGGAGGCGGAATCATGAAATTCGGTCTGTTCAAGTCAAGGCCCAACCCACCCCGACGTAAACTCGAACGTCTCGGCGAATTCGGTCAGCCAGTGGCCGGCGAGAGCTACTATCAGCGCGAGCTCGACAGAATCGCCGGCGGAAGAACCCGGGATGGACATGAATTCGAAAGGGCGGCCGAGATCGTGCTCGATGATCGAAACCGTTATGACAGCAAGGCCGTACGGGTCGATATTGACAGGACGACGGTCGGCCACCTGTCTCGCAGGGACGCACGACAATACCGCGAATGGCTGAGAAGCGAGAAGTACCCGGAGCATGTGATCTTGCAGTGTACCGCGCTGATAACCGGCGGGTGGGACCGGGGCCGCAATGACCGCGGCCCCTACGAGGTGCGTCTGGATATCCCGGACCTGGAGGATACTCCCTGGACGGAATGAATTTACCGCTGTGGCCCCTGCGGGCATTATCCCCGGTAAGCCCGTATTCGCCGAAGGCGAACGCCCGCGATCAGCCGAGCGCGTCGGCGACCTGTTCAGCCGCTACCTGACCACTCCGGTGCGCGCCGCCGCAGGTCGCCACCGTAATCCATTCGGGTTTTGCGGCCGCTATGTCGTCCAGCATGTGATGTAGTGAACCCGGACTTCATCACCGAACTCAGCATTCTCCGGGAGATACGGCATGGGCTCCGATATGTTCGATCCGCTCAGGATGCCTTCCTCTTCCAGTGCTGCAACAGTGTCATCGAATCGCCGCTCTTCGAATATGTCGTCGCGCTGGGTAAGGACGATACAACCGCCCGGTTTCAGAATCCGTCGAAACTCGCGGAGGATCGCGGCACTGTCCGGGACATAGGTCATGACACCGACACACACGAGTCCATCGTAGGTATCGTCGTCATAGGGCAATGGCAAGTCCTGCATGTCGACATGCGCGAGGTCACGGTAAACGCGGTGTTCACGGGCGAGTTCGAGCGACCGTTGTGATACGTCCATGCCATCGATCGTCGAAAACCCGGCTGCGGCCAGCGCCAGTCCACTCAGGCCCGTACCGCAACCCGCATCGAGTACGACCGCCTCCGGTGCCAGTTCGCCCCGAAGGCGTTCGGCCGCCTGTTCCGGTGCCTCGTACCGCCATTGCCGAAGCGTCTGATCGTAGTCTTCGACCCAATTGTCGTAATAGCGGGCAACCTCCTCACTGTCACTCGAGAGATCGCGCAGTCCAGCGTGATCCGATTTGTTGTCCGGATTCACCACCAAGCCTCCCTTGGTATCGAGAAATGGAATCACATTGTTACATCCGCGCTGTGATATTCCGAATTCGCGCGGGCAGGACACTGGATTGCGGTTTAGCCCATCAGTGGCGCCTGAGTTATGCTTGGCGCTGAGCGCTATGACTCGCCCTCCGGCTTGAGCCGGTCGGTCGAGCCGGCCGACGCCCTGCGGCACCGCGCGAACCAAGGGGGGCTCATGTTTGCCCCGACCGAATCCGGCACCGATGACCCGTGTCAGCACACGCGCTGCGTGCGGCTGTGCCGAGCCCGACACCGCCCCTGGTGTCGGGCAGATGGTGACCGTATTTCACCCGCTACCGCGACCTTTCCGGTCCACCGTCCATCAAAAGGGGTGCGCGGCACCCGTTTGCCTCTCGCCCGTCCATTCTACAAAAACCAGTATGGGAGCTTCACCATGGATAATCTCGTCAACTTCCCGACCGCCGAGCATCCGTCCAGCAGTCAGGCATCGATCCACGTCGATTCCGAGGCCGGGGCATCGATTCTCGCGATGCACCCCACCCCGCGCCCCAGCTTCACGCCGGGGCTGCTGGCGGACATCGATCAGTGGCGGGCTTCCGTCGCCGATCTCGGCAATCGAGAAGCACCGGAGACCGGTCAATCGGCGATCCGCTATGCCGTGCTGACGTCCGCGATGCCGGGCATCTTCAACTTCGGCGGCGACCTGAACCGTTTCGTCGAACTGATCCGGGCCGGAGATCGAGACGGTCTCATGGAATATGCACTTGCATGCATCCATGCCACGCATTCATTCTCCTGCGGCTTTGGTGCTCCGGTTACATCGATCGCCCTGGTGCAGGGACGTGCCCAGGGCGGCGGCTTCGAGGCCGCGCTGGCGGCGAACGTGCTGATCGCGGAACGCGGTACGCAGATGGGCTTCCCCGAGGTGCTGTTCAATCTGTTCCCGGGGATGGGTGCCTACAGCTTCCTCTCGCGGAAGATCGCGCCATCGATCGCGGAGCGTCTGATTCTCAGCGGCACGCTCTATGAAGCGGAGGATCTGTACGACATGGGCGTGGTCGATGTGCTCGCCGAGGCCGGCGAGGGCGAACAGACGCTGCGCGCGTACATGCGCGATGCCGACAAGCATCACCATGTTCACGGACTGATGAACCGGATCCGCGAAACGCACAATCACGTGCCGTTCGAGGAACTCCGCGACATCACGGAACTATGGGTGGATTCGGCACTGCGGCTCGACGAGCGCAATATCCGTACCATGGAGCGGCTCGTCCGCGCGCAGGATCGGCGGATCGGCGAAGGCGTGCGGCAGGCAAACTGACGCGGTTCGCCCCCGAATGCGGGGCCGGCTGCGCTGGCCGGTCCCGCGCACGGGTCTGTCGTGGCATGTTTTGTCGCCGCCCCTGCGCAGGGAGTAGGCTCCCACTGAAGCGGTGCGCAAACGCACTCACTAACCCGGCAGCGGTCCGCTGAGCGAGGCTCTACCAGTAGTATCCGGGTTAGTAATCGGGTTCCCGGCACCCGTATCGTTGCCGGCGCGGACGAGTGCCCATGGCATGCCGAACGTCGTAATCGTCGACGACCAAGCCACCGACCGCCGTATCCTCGAGCGGATGACCCGCAATCTCGCGGACGACCTCACCGTGCGCGCGTTCTGTCATGCGGAGGAGGCACTCGCATGGCTGCGGGACAATCAGCCCGATCTGATCCTCGTGGATTACCGCATGCCCGACATCGACGGAATTGCGTTTGTCGAGGCACTCAACGATATACCGGCCTGCACCGGTATCCCGATCATCGTTATCACGATTGTGGATGATTCGGATCTGCGCTATCGCGCGCTCGAGGCAGGCGCTACGGATTTCCTTACCAAACCGCTCGATCTCCAGGAGTGCCAGGCGCGGTGCCGCAACCTGCTCACGCTGCGGCGGCAGCAGCTCACCATTGCCCGCCACGCGGAGCATCTCGCCGAGGCCCGCCGCCGTACCGGCCGGGTGCTGCAGATGCTCAGCGCCGGCAACGAACTGCTGGTAGGCACGCAGTCGGAGCCCGAATTGCTCCAGGGCATGTGCCGGGTTATTGCGGAGCATGCCGGTTACCCATTGGTCCGCGTCGGCCTTTGGGATGACAGTGAGCGTCTGCATGAGGCCGCGTGCGTGCCGGTCGGAATCACCGGTGACCCCATTGCCCTGTCGGGCGCTGGATTCTCGCCACTGGCCACGGACGTGCGTGCGAGCGGTCGGACGCATCCGCTGAACGATCTGGCGGCGACGGAGGGCGATGCCGCTGCGTGGGCACACCATCTGCACGCCGCCGGGTTCCGATCCGCCAGCCTTGTACCGATCCACATCGAGGGACTTGTGGATGGCATCCTGATCGTGGCGGCAGGCGATGCCGACGCTTTCGATCAGGACGAGACAGAGCTGCTTCAGCGCGCGGCCAGCAATCTCGGTTACGGCCTGGCCGCACGGCGTACGCAACGCGCCCGCGACCGGGCGGAACGCGAATGCCGCTATCTCACGCATTTCGACCGACTCACCGGACTACCGAACCGCAACCGCCTGCTCCAGCGGATGCGGGAACTGAACGAGTGCGAAACCGCCCGGCCAGCGGTGGCGGTAATGGTTATCAACCTCGACCGGTTCAAGGTCGTCAACAACACGACCGGGCACGAGGCCGGCGACCAGCTCCTGCGTCAAGCGGTGCAGCGGCTGCAGACCGTAGTGCGCTCGAGTGATCTGCTCGCCCGCCAGGCCGGTGACGAGTTCATCCTGCTGATCCAGGAAGTCGGCAGTGACGGAGTGCACGACGGCACGGATGCACTGGAGGCACGCGCCACCCGGACCGCGCAGCGGATTATCGAGACGATGCGCCGCCCCATCGAGCTGGCCGGATACGAATACTATATCGGTGCCAGCGTCGGCATCAGTCGGATGGATGCCGGTGCCGCCGAAGACCTGTCGGCCACACTCCGACAGGCGGATACAGCCATGCGCCAGGCCAAGGAAGCGGGCGGCAGTACCCACGCATTCTACCAGGGCGGACTGACCGAACGTCACACGCGCCGCCTGTCACTGGAATCCCGCCTGCGCCGCGCCATCGACCAGGACGGCTTCGCCCTGCACTACCAGCCGATCGTCGAACTCGATTCGGCGAAGCCCATCGGTGTGGAGGCGCTGGTCCGCTGGCCCCAGGAGGACGGCTCGGTGCTTGCGCCCGACGCCTTTATCCCGCTCGCCGAAGAAACCGGGCTGATGGAACCGCTGGGGCGCCTGGTGTTCGAGGCCGCATGCCGGCAGGTACGGGCATGGGAAGACGAAGGCCTGACGCCGTATATGTCCGTGAATCTCTCCGTCCACCAGTTGCTGCTCGCCCGCCTGCCGAGCGAATTCGCCGACATCATGGCGACATGGGGCGTGAAGCCGGAGCGCTTTGAACTGGAAGTGACCGAGAGCGTGATGATGACCGACCCGGCACGCACGGAACATATCATCGGCGAGCTGCACGACCGGGGCATGGGGATCGCGCTAGACGATTTCGGAATCGGCTATTCATCGTTGAGTCGACTCAAGCATCTGCCGATCACGACCCTGAAGATCGACAAGGATTTCGTGCTCGGTCTGTCCAGCGATCCGTCCGAACACACCATCGTCCGCAGCATCGTGCAACTGGCGGAAAATCTCCGCGTACGGGCCGTAGCCAAGGGGATCGAGACCGCGGAGCAGCAGCAGGTACTGCAGGCGATGGGTTGCCACTACGGTCAGGGATTCCACTTCAGCAGACCGGTCCCGGCCGATCACCTGCGGCAGCTGCTCACGAACGCGGCCGTTGCAGGCGGCGCGGACCCTCGCGGAGGCGGCTGATCGCATGCGGGCAGAAGGCGCCCATCGCCGATCCGGACAGCCCCGCAGCTGCCCGCCAACGGGCCACGTCGGTGCCCCGCGACACACCGGCAGCCGGTACAATGCACCCCCGGCCGGATTCCGCCGGGCGACCGGCGGCACAACTCTTGCTGCGGGGTGGATGGCCCCAGCATAAGGATTTCGATACCCGCCATGGACACATTCGGACGACCATCGCAACTGCTGAAGCGCCGCCACGCGCCGGACGATACGGAGCGCGAGCAGGCCATCGTGCGCCTTGGCGTCGCCACCGTGATCCTCGCGTATCTCGTCGTCTATGCGCTGTGGAACTACGGCGGTTTCACGCCCCTGATGGGGCCGATCCTGATCCTCGTCGGTTTCCTCGGCGTATCGCTGGCCTTCCTGACGGACATCGTCCTCCGCCCCGGCCATTCCGTGACCCGCCGGGTACTGGCCAACATCGGCGACATCGGCGCGACCTCACTGGTCATGCTGCTGTTCGGCGAGCATATGGGTCCCCTCTACATCGTCTACCTCTGGGTAACGATCGGAAACGGCCTGCGGTTCGGTCAGCCGTATCTCTACACCTCGATGGGGCTGTCGATCGTCGGTTTCGCCGTCGTACTGCTCGGGAATCCCTACTGGCAGGCGAATCAGATCCTCGGGTGGGGGCTCATGGTCGGCCTGATCGTGCTGCCCGCCTACTTCTCGAGCCTGCTCGCCCGCGTGACACGGGCACACGCGGAAGCGGAGGCCGCCAACCGCGCCAAGAGCCAGTTCCTCGCCAACATGAGTCACGAGATCCGCACGCCGATGAACGGCGTGATCGGGATGGCGGATCTACTGGCCGATACGCCGCTCACACCCATGCAGCGCCGTTTCACCGACACGCTGCAGCGCTCGGCCCGCGGACTGACCGAGCTGCTCTCGCATGTACTCGACCTGTCCCGGATCGAGGCCGGCAAGGTCCAGCCCGAGCCGGTCGACTTCGACCTGTACGCGCTGGTCAAGGACACGGCCGACATGCTCCGCCACGAGGTGGAACGCAAGGGGCTTGAACTCGACATCCATATCGACCCGCGCATGCCGTTCCTCGTCCGTGGCGACGAGATGCGGGTGCGGCAGATCCTCGTGAATCTCGGCAGCAACGCCGTCAAGTTCACCGAGAGCGGGCGCATCGATATCCGGGTCGCACGCGTGGATGACGGCAGCACGGCCGCCGCAAAGGTACGACTGGAGGTCGCCGATACCGGCATCGGCATGTCCGAAGAGGCCCGCGCGCGGATTTTCGAGCTGTTCACCCAGGCCGACGGTTCCATCACGCGCGAGTACGGCGGGACCGGCCTCGGCACCACGATCGCCAAGCAGCTCGCGGAGCTGCTGGGCGGCGAAATCGCGCTCGAAAGCGAACCCGGCAGCGGTACGATTTTCCGCGTCACCCTGCCCTTCGGGATCGCCGATGACACCACGCAGGCCGAGCAGCTCACCCCCGGCGGCCGGGTGTTCGTGCTCACGCGGGACCGCCTGCTCGCGCGGGCGCTCAGCGACTGGTTCCATACCTGGGGGCTGGAATGTCACGCGCTCGATGATATGGACGAGTGCCTGCGCCGGCTCGGGACCGGCACGAGAGACGCCCGCGCTGTATTTGTCGACGAGGCGCAGCTCAGCGATGCCGACCATTTCCTCGCCGAGGCACGCGCCCACAGCGAGGGAACCGGGCTGGTGCTGCTGCGCCGGACACCGACGACTGAAAACGGCGACGACCTGAGCGGCCGTTTCCCCGCTGAACTCGATCTCCCGACCGAGAAACCGCTGGTCTTCAACGCGCTGTACGCGGTGCAATCCGAGCTGCCGACGGACGACCGTGTCATCGACCTCGCCCGACACCGCCGCGCGCCCGATCACCGGCAGGCGCGCGCCCGTATCCTGGTCGCCGATGACAACGCGACGAACCAGGAGGTCATCCGCCTGATCCTCGAGAGTGCGGGCCACGAAGCCCGGATCGTGAGCGACGGTGAAGAGGCCCTCGACGCGCTGGAGGAGGCGACGTACGACCTCGCGCTGATCGACATGCATATGCCGCACCGCAGCGGCATCGACGTGATCAAGACCTGGCGTTTCATGAACACCAGCGGCCCGGTGACCCCGATGGTGCTGCTGACCGCCGATACCTCGCACGAGGCCCGGCAGGAGGCCGAGAGCGCCGGCGCGGTGGCCTGTCTGACGAAGCCGGTCGGTGCGGGTGACCTCACGCAGTTACTGCGGCGGCTTCTCGATGGCGAGGCCCACCGCACACCGCCGCCCGACGCGACGCCTGATGCGGCACGCGAATCGCGGTCGACACCGGCCGCAGCCGACTCCGGTAATGCCACCGAACTCGTATCCGAGAGGACACTCCAGCAGCTCGCGGGCATGGCCCGCGACCCGGCATTCCTGTCCGATCTGATTGAAAACTTCCTCCGCGATGCGGAGAAACTGATCGAGCATCTGGAGACAGCGGAGGCGGCGGGCGACCTCGAGGGGATCCATTACCATGCACACGCGCTGCACGGCAGCGCCGGCAACCTCGGCGTACAGGCGATCGCCGAGGCGGCAGCGGCACTGCGCCACGCGGACCAGACGGATCTGCGCACGGGCACGGTAGGCTACGAACTCGGGACCCTGCGCGAACTCCTCGGCCGCACACGGCCCGCGCTGCTGGTGCACGCCAGCGGGCAACTGCGCAGGTAGCCCGTCGGGCGGCGCCACACGGAGGCACCCCCGGCACCCCGGAATGCATCGCGAGCAAGCTCGCTCCCACAGCCCGCCCTCAGACATATAGGATTTTTTGTGGGAGCGAGCTTGCTCGCGATTACCGCCTTTCGGTGTGCCACGGGAGCGGTTCCTCACGCGCTGCGCGGACTCGATCGGCTACAATGCCGCCCTTTGCGAACGCCGCCCGGGGATCGACGCCCGCATGCAACCACTCCTGAAACTGAGCCGCGGGATCGACCGCCTCTCCGGCTGGATCGGCCAGGCCCTGTCCTGGGTCGCAGTGGCGCTGGTCGCGCTGGGCGTGATCAACGTAATCGGGCGCTACCTCGGCGCGCAGCTTGGGATGCAGTTGAGCAGCAACGCCCTGCTCGAGGCCCAGACCCAGGCCTTCGATCTGATGTTCCTGCTGGGCGCGTGCTACCTGCTGCGGCGGGACGGTCACATACGCATCGACATCATCCATGGCCGGCTGTCGCCGCGGGTGCAGGCGTGGATCGATATCGTCGGCACATTCGTCGTGCTGATCCCTTTCTGCCTGCTGCTGATCTGGCTGAGTGTCGGCTATGCGGGCGACGCCTGGTCGCGCCTGGAGGTGAGCCCGAATCCGGGCGGGTTGCCGCTGTATCCGATCAAGACCGTGATACCGATCGCCTTCGGTCTGCTGCTGCTCCAGGGCCTCAGTGAACTGATCAAACGATTCGCGATTGTCACCGGCCGCGATACCGGTCACCCGCCGGCCGGGGGGAGCGACTGATGGACGCCATCGCCCTGGCCATGTTCCCCGTGCTGCTGGTGCTGCTTCTTACGGGCTATCCGGTCGCCTTCGCGCTGGCCGGAACGGCGCTCGGGTTCGCGGTGCTCTTCAGCGACCTGCTGCCGGTGGCCGGGATCGCACTGCCATGGGAGCCGCTGTTCCGCTCGGCACGCCTCAACATCCTGCCGCAGCGCATCTACGGCTCGATCATGCAGAACTACACGCTGGTGGCGGTGCCGTTCTTCATCTTCATGGGTGCGATGCTCGAACGCGCCGGGCTCGCCGAAGAGCTGCTGCGCACCATGGGGCGTCTGTTCGGCCGCCTGCGTGGCGGGCTCGCGATCTCGGTCGTCGCCGTGGGTACGATGCTGGCCGCGGCGACCGGAGTGATCGGCGCGTCGGTCGTCGCCATGGCAGTGCTGGCACTGCCGGTGATGCTCAAGTACGGCTACAGCGCACCGCTCGCCGCCGGGACCGTCACCGCCTCGGGGACCCTGGGGCAGATCATCCCGCCCAGCATCGTGCTGATCATCCTGGGCGATCAGATGGGCGTAAACGTCGGCGACCTGTTCCTCGGCGCCCTGATCCCGGGCCTGCTGCTGAGCGGGCTCTATGTCCTCTGGATCACCGTCGTGGCCTGGTTGCGGCCGTCCGCGGCACCGGCGCTACCGCTCGACGACCCCGAATTCAATATCGAGCGTCTCGGCAAGGCCGTTGCCCTTGGGCTGCTGCCGCCGCTTGCGCTGGTGGCGGCGGTGCTGGGGACGATCTTCTTCGGGATCGCGACGCCGACCGAGGCCGGTGCCATGGGGGCGTTCGGCGCGATCCTGCTGGCACTGCTGAAACGCCGGCTGAATCTGTCGACCCTGCGCGAGTCGGCCGATACCTCGGTTCGGATGACGGCGATGGTCTTCACCATCCTGATCGGCGCGACCGCATTTGCCACGGTGTTCAGCGCCCTCGGCGGGACCTGGCTGATCGAGGATCTGCTGACCGGCCTCCCGGGTGGCCCGGTCGGCTTCCTCGTGTTCGTAATGCTGGCGGTGTTCCTGCTCGGTTTCTTCCTCGATTTCATCGAGATCACGTTCATCGTCGTGCCGCTGATCACCCCGGTCGCGATATCGATGGGGCTCGATCCACTGTGGCTCGGCATCCTGATCGCGATGAATCTGCAGGCGTCGTTCCTGACACCGCCGTTCGGATTCGCACTGTTCTACCTGCGTGGGGCAGCTCCGGATACCGTGCGAACAATCGATATCTATCGTGGCGTGGTCCCGTTCATCGGGATTCAACTCTTCGCGCTGCTGATCGTGGCTCTTTTCCCCGGGCTGGTAACATGGCTGCCCTCCGTGGCGGCCAACTGACGTCAGGCGATCGAATTTTCGGCAGCCCTGAGGGGGCGGTTCAAGCGTCGCCTTCCAGGAAGCGGCGGTACAGATATGTGTTCTGGCCGTTCCAGCCCTGCACGCGACGGCGGAACGCGTCCCACTCTTTGTGGATCCGCGCGTAGTCCTCGTTCTCCATGTCTTCCTCGTGTACCTCTTGCGCGCCCTCTTGCAGGGCGGCGAGGATTTCCTCGGAGAAGGTTCGCACCTCCACGCCACCTTCCCGCAATTCATCCAGCGCGATCGGATTGCGGGCGAGGTAGCGTCCCGCCATCCAGGTATTGGCCTCGTGGCAGCAGGCGCGGATCTGATGCTGGATATCCGTCGGGAAGTCCTTGAAGATCCAGCTGTTGAAATAAAAGGCAACCATGGCACTCGGCTCGGCCCAGCTCGGAAAATAGTAATACTTCGCGACATCCTGCATGCCGAGGATCTGGTCGTCGTACGGTCCGACCCACTCGGCGGCGTCGAGCGTGCCCCGGTCCATGGCCGTGAAGACCTCGCCGCCCGGGAGCTGCTGGATATTGACACCGGCCTTCGCCATCGCGCGGCCGCCATGACCGGGGAAACGCATGCGCAGACCGCGGAGATCGTCCGGCGAATTGATCTCCTTGTTGAACCAGCCGCCGGTCTGGGCCGAGGTGTTGCCCCCGGGGAACGGGACCAGATTGTCGCGTTCGCTGAGTTCGTTCCAGAGTTCCTGACCACCGCCCGCAGTCATCCAGGCGTTCTGCTCGTCCAGCGTCAGGCCGAACGGCAAAGCGGTGAAAAACCCGTGCGCGGGCGTCTTGCCGATGAAGTAATACGGCGCGGTGTGGCAGCAGCTGAAGGCGCCGCTCGACACCGCGTCGTAGACCTCGAACGGGCCGATCTGGGCACCGCCGGGATACGTCCGCATCCGGACGTCGCCATCGGTCATCTCCTCGATCCGGCGCGCGAAGTACTCGGCAGTGCCATAAAGATTGTCCAGCGCCGAGGGCCAGGACGTGACCATCTCCAGGCGGAATTTGCGGTTGCTCGCGAGGACGTTCGGTGAGAAAACCGTGCTGGCGGCCGCGGCGCCCCCGAAGCCCACCCCCTTGATGAATTTACGGCGCTGCATGGCTGTTCCCCTTGTTTGGATTGTGACGCCGGGTCGCGGACCCGTAGCACCGGGAGGCTACGGCTACCTGTACCGGCCCGCAAGCCGCCGTCATGGAAGAAACGCATGATGCCCCCACTTCAGGTGAAGACCGACTCGCGGCTCCAGGAGCCCACGCGCAGCAGTACATTGCCGCTGGCGGCGCCGGATTCCACCCGCTGGTGCGCCACCGCGACGTCTTCGAGCGACAGTATTTCGCCGATACGGGGCTGCAGCACATGCTGTTCCAGCAATCGATTGACCCCGTCGATCGCGCGACGCCGGGCCGTCTGGTCGAGGTTGTAGACGATGAAGAACTGCAACTGCAGGTTGTCGAGGATCGCGGGGAAAAACGGAATGGTGACCTCGGGGCCATCACTGCCGTAGGCGACAATGAGGCCGTCGCGCCGAACGGCCTGCAGATCGATCCCGATATTGCTCGCGAGGGCGACTTCGATCACGCGATCCACGCCGGTGCCGCCCGTCAACGCCCCAATCCGGGCCGCTACGTCCTCCCGACGGTAATCGATGGTCGTATCCGCGCCGGCGGCGGTGGCGATGGACGCCTTGTCCTCCGAACTCACGCTCGCGATGATCTGTGCGGCGCCGGCCACGCGGGCGATCTGGATCGCACTGTGACCGACGGCCCCCGCGCCACCGGCGATCAACATCCGTTGTCCCTCGACACCTCCATGGCAATGAACGGCGTGATACGCCGTCAATGCCTGAATGCCGAGGCACGCCCCGGTTTCCAGGCTTGCGCCATCCGGCAGCGGTACGGCCTGTTCCGCGGGCAGCACCACATAATCAGCCGCGGTGCCGTATGGCCGCCCCCAGGCGGCATTCCAGAGCCAGACGCGTTCACCGACCCGCCCCGAATCCACACCTTCGCCGACGGCCTCAACCGTCCCCGACCCGTCGCTGTGCGGCACGATCCGGGCGAACGGCAAGTCGCCGCCCCGGGCACCAGCCCGTGTCTTGACGTCAGATGGATTGACGCCACTGAAAGCGACCGCAACGCGGACCTCCCCCCGCCCGGGTGCCGGTACCAGGACATCTTCCACCCGGAACACGTCAGCGGCGGGACCGGTTCTCTCGTAACAGGCTGCTCGCACGGATGACTCCTTTTTGAAGCGGCTGTCCCCTTCGGCCTCGGACCGCACGATCGGATCAGACGGCGTACCAGAGGACGGCGAAGTAATGGCAGGCGGTGCCACCGACGACGAACGCGTGCCAGACCATATGGCCATAGGGGATGCGCGCGTCAGTGACAAAAAACGCGATCCCGAGCGTATAGGACATGCCACCGGCCAGCAGCCACGCCATGCCCGCCGGCGGTACGGCGTCCATCAGCGGCCCGATCGCCAGGAGGACCAGCCATCCCATGGCCAGGTACAGGCCGGTGGAAATCACGGGGTGCCCGGCTTTGCCGAATGCCTTCAGCGCAATCCCCGCCAGTGCGAGGGCCCATACCACCGCGAACAGGGCCCAGCCTGCGGAATCGCGCAGCACACCGAGCGTGAAGGGGGTATAAGTCCCCGCGATGAGAAGGAAGATCGCGGAATGATCGAGAATAAAAAAAAGCCGTTTCGCGCGTCCGGTGGGCAATGCGTGGTACACGCTGGATGCCGAATACAGCAGAATCATGGCGGTGCAGAATACGCTCGCCCCCACGATAAAGGCGGGATCGCCGTGGCGCACGGCGCCGATCAGCAGGAATGGGGTGCCGACGATCGCGCCCACCAGGCCCATTGCATGGCTCAGGCTGTTCGCGATTTCCTCGCCGAATGTCTGTCGGCGGGCGGCCATCATCCGCACAGGCCCCTGCGCCCCGGCCCCCTGCGCGATTGCCCGGTTTTTCGCGGCCAATTCATGGCTCGACTCCGCTCGCCATCCGCATAATCAATGATCACTCAGAAATTGACTGTCGTCCCCGCCACGATCGTGTACGAATCCTCCTGACCGGTCTCCACAAGCGGAAAACCCACCGTCAGATAGGTGACAGAACCGAATGAACTGCGCAGGCTGCCCAGGCGCAGGCCGAACCCCACGTCCGCGAGCGTTTCACCCCAGCGGCCGTCAAGGTCGCGGATATTTCCGGCCTCGGCCCAAGCCGTATAGCCGACCTGGATCGTATCGAACAACACGGTCTCACTGACGTAGCGATCCTCCAGATGGAGCAGCCAGCGGCGATCGCCGACGCGGAAACGATCGGGGTACGCAAGCATGCCATCGAAACCGCCGAGATAGAGCTCGTCCTCGGGATCGGCGTCGTCCCGCCAGTCGTACTTGCCATGGACGACAATCGTATTGTGGCTGCTGGTGCGGTGATAGTAGTCGGCCCCGAGCGCGCGGTACCACGCCTCCTGACCACTGTCCTCGCGGTAGCGGCCGGAGAAGTTGAGGCGGGTCAACAGCAGGTCACGTGAGCCGATGGCCAGACCATGATCGATATCGATTTCGAAGAACCACGGATTGTCGCTGCTGGCGCCATCGACATAGCGGCCACCGACCACACGGTTGCGGAGGCCGAGCGCGTAGTCTTCGTTTTTGCCAATAGTACGCAGATTCCGGAATGTCCTGAAGCGCCTGCTGAACCGCTCGAGCGACAGGTATGGTCCCCGCAGCCGCCGATCCGTGAGTCGCGGCGGCGGACGCAGCTCGGGTGCCGGTTCCTGCAGGGCACCGTACTCGGCGTAATCCCGCTGCCAGCCGAGACCAGCCCGCCAGCCGCCATCCCGGTCTCGGGACATCAACCTGCGAAGTTCGATGTCCGCCTCCTGGCGATCGATTTCCACCTCGTAGGCCGTCTCGCCCTCTGCCTCGAAGTCGAGTTCACTGCGCGAATCGTCTACCTCGGCCCGGAAACCCCATATCTGCTCGGCCCGGCGGAACGGATAACCCAGTTCCACCGCATCGCCACGGCCATCGGAGAGTTCGCTGTGACTGAGCCCCAGCGTCCAGGGCGTCCCGAACAGGGACGGATCCCTGTACCCGAATTCGAGCGTGCTGCGTTCGCTGTCATCGCTCCAGTCGAGCAGCACGGTCTTGCCCGTCCCGAAGAAGTTCTCGTCCCGAAATCCGATGGAACTCTCCGACTCGCCGCCCGCCGATCCGAAGCCCACGTCCAGTTGCAGCGTCCAGGCGTCCCGGACGCGCACATCGGCCGCGACCCGATCGCCGTCGCACCCCCTCGGCACGATGCGCGCATTGGTGAAGAATGGCTGCCCGCGGAGAATCCGCTCCGCCTCGTAGATCTCGAACGCGGTCACACGCTCGCCCGAGCGGATCGTCAGGAGATCGCGCACGGCGTCGGGATCCGTCTCCGCATGCAGACGGTTCGCGAGTCGCTGGAACCAGGCAAGGTCGGACCCGACGTACACGTCGCCGACCTCGATGCGCAGTTCGCCGAGTCTGTAGCCCTCGGCCTCGAGGTGCTGCCACTGCCGCTGCCCGGGCCAGTCTTCTTCGCGCACCTCATCCGCGACCGGACACGTGTCGTCAGTTTTCGACCCGGCGCTTTGCGCGGACGCCGTCACGGCACCACCCGCGCAGATGCAGCCCAGTGCGAGCGTTGCCAGCGAACGAGCCCCGCGGATTGTCGTGTTTCGTGGGTTCAGCGCTGGCTCCGGTCATCAGGGAATGGCACGCCCGCGATTCTACGGAATCCGCCACCACGGTGGGTACGGTTTCCGCCAGTATAGGTCCTGCATTGCCGATCGGAGTCCCGGTCCCGTTTCGGAGAGGCGGCTACCGGCGATTCCGCCCGACCTGTGCTATAGCAAACGCAGTAGCCGCCGGGACGCGATCACCCCGGACCGGGGACACTCCAGCCGCGGATGCCCGGCCCGGCCGCATCGGGACGAGTGCAATGCAGGGCAGCGAATCCAGCGCGAACCGCGTCCGTTTCCGGAATCTGTATCTGGCCACAAGCCTTCTGGCAGCGCCGTTCGGTATCCTCGTCGCGACCGCCGACGAGGTCCCGGCCCGGACGATCCATGCGGATATCAAGGGAATCCAGGGCAACGACGGCGAGATTGCCTGCGCCTTCTTTCACTCCGCCGACGGATTCCCCGTCGCGCCATCGCCGAAGGCCGCCGTGACCGTCACCGCGCCCATCCGGGACGAGGGTGCACGCTGCGTATTTCCGGATGCCGCGCCCGGCAGGTACGCGATCGCCGCCATTCACGACGCAAACGGTAATGGCGACCTCGACCGCAACTGGCTGGGCATCCCGACGGAGGGCTACGGCTTCTCGGAAAATGCGCGTGCACGCTTCGGGGCACCGTCGTTTCATGTTGCGAGCTTTCCCTTCGATGGTGACGAACTGTTTCTGACCATCCGCCTGCAGTACTGAGCGTCGGCCAACGACAACATCCCGGGGAACCAACCACGGTCCCGATGCGTCTTTCTTTTGCCCCGATCATCGCCACCGTGCGTAGCCGGGATCGGTAGTTTTGCCGCAATACGAGGATGCCCGCCATGAATCAACCCATCGAACACGTCGAGGCGGCAACGCCGACGACGGAATACGTCGAGTTCTGGAATGACACGCTCGCGGAAAAGTTCGAGCGTTTCCGCGAGATACTCATGAACGGATTGAGTTACCACAGCCGGATACCGCTGGAGAGAATGCACGTCGAACCGGGGTCCCGGATTGTCGATGTCGGCTGCGGCTGGGGCGATACCGCGATCAAGCTGGCACACCGCACCGGCCCGGAGGGCCATGTACTCGGGATCGACTGCGTCGAGCATTTCCTGCACAAGGCCCGCACCGATGCCGCGGCCACCGGCCTCGCCAATGTGGAGTTCCTGGCGGCGGATGTCGAACGCTACCCGTTCAAGGCCGACTTCGATCTGTGTTTCTCGCGCTTCGGCATGATGTTCTTCGAGAACCCCGTGAACGCCATGCGCAACGTCCGCTCGGCGCTCCGGCCGGGCGGAGAGCTGAAATTCATAGTCTGGCGCAACGTCGCCGACAATCCCTGGCTGGGCATGGCGAAAGAAGTGGTACTCGGTTTCCTGCCGCCTCCTGGCGAAGACGCCCGCACCTGTGGACCGGGTCCGTTCTCGATGTCGAATCCGGAGGTCGTGACCAAACAGCTCGAGATCGCGGGTTTCGAGGCGATCGAAGTCGAGCGCATCGACGGACCGGTAACGATCGGCGAGTCGGTCAGGAATGCCGTCGATTTCCAGCTCGCGCTCGGCCCGGCCGGCGAAGTCTTCCGCGAGGCGGGCGACGCGGCCGAGCGCCAACGTCCACAAATCGAACAGGCGCTGCGTGAATCGCTGGCACCGTACGAACAGGAGGAAGGCATTGTAATGCCCTCAAGCTCATGGACCTTCACCGCACGGAAACCCGCGAACTGATCGCGAATCCGTGCGGATAGCCTGCGCGCATATCACGATTGCCCGCTCACAGCCGGGCTGTACGTGCGGGTCGATACGCTAATCGGTCGGGTTCGGCGTCGTCCCCGCGGCATGGGCCGGCACCGACCTCGACTGACCGGGATCGGGTCCGTCAGCGAGGACAAAGCACCACCCGCGATCCGGAGAGTCCCGACGCCGTCCGAATTCCCTCGGGCAATCCCGTAACGTCGTCTCGTCAAAAAACACAAAACGCGGTGCCTGCGCCGCATACGTCCCGAAACCGGACTACGCTACTTCGTATCAGGGAGCCCCCCGGCTTTCCGGAGAACGCGGGATGAGAGCGTCGGGCTTTTACATCTTTGTGGTGGCTGCCACGGGTCTGCTTCTTATCGGCGTAGGCACCGTCGCGGCTGACGATATCGACTGCCCACCGAACCCGGGCGACGTCGAGATCGACGGCAACGTCCGCGTGACGGGCTCCTGCCGACTCGATGGAACCGAAGTCGACGGCAACGTCGTACTATTCGCCGGCGGCTCGCTGACAATGCGCAACGCGGCGATCGAGCGCGATCTCAAATCGGCCGATTCGGCATTCAACGTCGATATCAGCGGAAGCGAGATCGACGGGAACGTGGAAGTCGACGATCTCGTCGGCGACGACATCACCATCCGCCGCAGCCTGGTCGGCGGCAACATCAAGGCGCGTAGCAACCGCGCTCTCCTGCGTATCCTGGAGAACAACGTCAACGGGAATGTCCAGGCATTCGACAACACCGGCGGCGTGGAGATCCTGGGCAACCGGATCAATGGCAATCTGCAGTGCCGCGGGAACGTCCCTCCCCCGACGGTGAACAACAACACCGTTGAAGGGAATCGTGAAAATCAATGTGCCAGCGCCGAGGTCCAGCCCGAGCCGGAACCCGCGCCGGAACCCGCGCCGGAACCCGCGCCGGACCCCGCGCCG
>Ga0075106_1000030_pt1 | contig 73935 bp, 68 predicted proteins | sample AntDeeMetag02WF4_FD_69796 | JGI IMG/M metagenome (GOLD analysis project Ga0075106, IMG submission 69796) | Saline lake microbial communities from Deep Lake, Antarctica - Antarctic Deep Lake Metagenome 02WF4 | ecosystem: Environmental > Aquatic > Non-marine Saline and Alkaline > Saline | place... | reverse complement strand
TCGACTTCCGGGAGGTCCAGGACCATCTCTCGCCCGAACCCTGGCTCCGGGATATCCCGGGCTCGCTCGACCAGATTCCGGCTGACGATTCGCGCGTCGACGCGGAGATGCTTGAAGCTGCAAAGAGCGGCGATTTCGACGTCGAGCGGTACCCCTGGAAGGTCCTCACCTACGAGGGTCTGACGGAGCGACACTACTCGCTGGTCAAGCCCCAGTATCGCGGGTTCGTCTCGCGCATCGGCCAGGAGGACCTCGAACGCATCTCGCGGTACATGTTCGACGACTCCCGGTACGAGAGCGTCGCGGAGGCGCTGGCGGACGTCGACTACGCCCGCGGCTGGGACCGTCTACGCGAGATCCGTGAGAGTCACAACGACGTCACCTTCCTCGACGAGTTCCTCAGCCAGGAGTTCGTCGACGAGAACGACTACTTCACCTACGAGTACACCCAGTCGACGGGCGACTACCGGGTGACCTCGACGGACTACCGCGACGTCAAGAAGAAGCTGATGCTCCAGTTCACCAACTTCGGCAAGCCCACCATCACTGTCGAGGACGGGAACTACGAGAACCGGAACGAGCTACTGCTCACCCACCAGTTCAACGGCGTCGTCCTCGACATGGACCAGGCCAGGGACACGCTCGAACGCGTCTTCGAACTGTGGGGCCGACCGGTGAACCTGCTGACCATCGACAAGGTGTTCGACGAGCACGACGTCGAGGTCGCCAGACGGCGTGACCGGGAACCGGAACCGGAGGACGTCGGCAAGCGCCTGCGCTACGACGGCGAGGAGGTTACCGTCCGGGAGGTCGACTGGGCCGAGGTCGAACACCTCGCGGCCGACGACATCGACTACGACACCAAACCCGAGGAGTGGCTGGCCTGACCGTCAGGGAGCCTCTCCGTTTCGCTCTATTCTCCGAAGCGAGCGCTCGCGACGTTTTGCTCCCACCGACTGACCGACCGAACCGACAGGCGTGGCCGCGTCTCGCTATGTATCGAATTTCCACCGAGTGGTCATCTCTTACTTAAGACCTTCGCCGGTGTGCGCGACTCTGCGGTCGACGGAGTGATATGAAGGGGATAGCGGTCAGTCTCTCGAGTGCGACGATGAAACCCACAGACGAGCCCTCCCGGCCGACGCGGCGCGCCCTCATCAGGGCGGGCGCGGCGGCCGTGACGACCGGACTGACGGCGAGCGCGGCGGGGTGTACCGGACTCCCGCCGCTCGGTAGCAAACCATCGTACGGGCGCGTAGACGTCCCGGAAGCGGACGCACCGGACTATCGACGATGGCTCCCGGCCCAGTCGGTCGTCGAGACGGACGACGACTGGCTGATCACGTACGCCGAACCGGGACCGTTCGACGGCCCCGCTCCCGAGGAGTTCGTGGCCCGAAGGGGCTACCACCGGGCGGAACTGGACTACTTCGGGATCGGATACGAGAACTACGACCGACTCGTCACCACGAACCTCGCGACGGTGATCGAAGCCGAGTTCGCCGCCGGGGAGGTCGCGTCAACTCTCGCCGCCACCGCCTACGAACCGGACGGGTCCTACCGCGACTACGATCTGTACGCCCGCTCCGACGTCCCACGGCGCGTTGCGGTGCGCGACGGCGTAATCGTCTGGACGAGCGGCGGCCGCCTCGACGCGGCGAACCTGGAGGCGACTATCGACGCGGGGCGCGGTGACGTCGAGCGGTACCACGAGGCCGACGACGACTTCGCTGCGGTCACCGAGGCCGTCGGAGCGAGTCGGCTGCTGTACGTCGGCGGCGGCCACCCCGGACTCGCGACGGAGTACGCGACGATGGGCGCGGATGCCTTCAGGATCGGCGACGCCGGCTACCAGATTCTCCTGGAGCGGTATCCTGAGGGGCAGGCCGTCTCCGCGGAACGGATAAGGCGGATCCTCGAGGACCAGCCGCACGAACTCACGTCCGAGGCCGAGACGCCCGACGTCGGGGTCGACGCCCGCTTCGCCAGGGTCGAGGCGCGCGTTCCGCTGGCGCCCGACAGGGACCGCGAACCGATCCGCGATCCGCCGCAGGTCACCTGGGGCGCGTCGTTCGACGCCGACGCGGGGACCGTCACGATCCGACACGAGGCCGGCGAGGAGGTCGACGCGGGCTGGCTGTGGTACGACGTCGATTTCCCGGACGACTACGGCGAGATAGAAAAGATTCCGCTCTGGCCAGACGGGGACACCGTCGGCCCGGGCGACCGGGTGACTATCGACCTGAGCGATAGCCCCGACGTGGACGCCGTGCAGCTAGAGTACGGTCCGGAGGGCATCGGGTCGCGGACGCTGTTCCACTATCAGCTGGAGGCGGACGAATGAGCGCGGCCGCCGGTTATCGCTCCCCCAGTTCGGACCTCCCGCAGACCCCGTCGGTCGAGAGCAAGTTATTTCCCGCATGTATGACAGAGGAAGCTGTGAACGGGGACCACGACCTGGCCGACGTCGTCGCGCTGCTGGACGACGAGTACGTCCGATCGATCCTCGTCGCGACGAGCACGGAACCGCTGTCGGCAAAGGAACTGGGCGAGCACTGTGATCTTTCGGTGTCGTCTATCTATCGGCGGGTCGACGGACTCCGCGACCTCGACTTACTCGAGGAGCGGACCAGGCCCCGCAGCGACGGCCATCACGAGACGGTGTACGCCTCCGTGCTCGACCGGTTCGAACTGACGATTCGCGACGGGGACCTCGAGTGGACCGTCGAACGCACGGACGGGGACGTCGCCGACGAGCTATCGCGGATGTGGGGGAACTTCTGAGATGATCGGGTTCTTCGGTATCGCCGGGCTTGCGGCCGGGGTCGCGGCGACCGGCTCCGCGCTCGTCGGCCTCTACATCGGTGTCCACGCCTATCGCGGGCTCCGGCGGAACGACGACCGGTCGATGCGGTTCCTCTCCATCGGGATGATACTCCTCTTCGGCGTGACGTACGTCCTGGCACTCGCCGGACAGGGCCTGATCACCTTCCGCGTCGTCCCGGTTCGCTACCAGAACGTGTTCCGCCTCGCGGTCCGCGTCCTCCAGTTCGCCGGCCTCGTGACCATCGCGTACTCGCTCCGCGTCGCGGCCAGCGACCGCGCGGCCGCCCCCTAGCGCCGTCCACCCCCGCTGACGTTCACTCCCCTCCAGAAACGCAGATCAGGACAGTTCCGGCAGCCCGGCCTCGATTTCCTCGCGCCTGTCTTCGAGCCACTCCGGCAGGACGAGTTTCTCTCCCAGTTCCTCGACGTCCTCGTCGACGGTGTAGCCCGGCGACTTCGTGGCGAACTCGAAGAGGACGCCGCCGTGTTCGCGGGCGTACACCGACCTGAACCACTTCCGGTCGATTATCTGCGTCGGCCGGAGCCCCTGGTCCTGTAACACCTCGCGCCACGCCTCCTGCTCGTCGTCGGCGACCCGGAACGCGACGTGGTGAATCGTTCCGGCACCGGGCTGGCCGCGGGGCGCCTGCGGTTGCTCCAGGACGTCGACGACCGTCCCCAGGTCGCCGCTGGCCTCGAAGCGCCGGCGGTCGCGATTGCCTTCGGTCTCGACTTCCTCGTACCCCATCGTCCGGAGGAGGTCGACGGTCGGTTCGGCGCTCTGCAGCGAGAGCGTCACGCCGTGGAATCCACGGATCGCGTGTTCCTCCGGGACTGGTCCGTTCGGCAGGTTCGCCGGCGGCGCGTCGGTCGTCGCGACCAGTTCGAGCGGGAGCCCGTCGGGATCACGGAACGGAACGACTGTGTCCCCTAATCGCTCGTGGGGCTCGTCCGCGTCGACCCCCTCGCTTTCCAGCCGCTCCGTCCAGTAGTCGACCGAATCGGCCGGAATCGTGAACGCGGTCGTACTGACCTGCCCGGTGCCGACGCGGCCGCTGCGCGCGCCCGGATACGGGAAGAACGTCATACTCGTCCCGGGCGTGCCGTCGTGGTCGGCGTAGAATAGGTGGTAGACGGAGACGTCGTCCTGGTTGATGCTTCGCTTGACGAGGCGGAGTCCGAGCGTCTCGGTGTAGAACGCCAGGTTCCGGCCCGGGTCGCTCCCGACGGCGGTAACGTGGTGGATTCCGGGACTATCCGAGGGCATGTGTCACCGTAGGGACGCGGCGGGGATAATCCTCCGGCCTCACCGTCTCCGATATCAGCGGTATCCGGCGAGTGACCTCAGAGCCAGTCGTCGGCCCAGTCCTCGATGTCGCTGAAGACGGGACAGAGCGCCTCGCCCTTCTCCGTCAGGGTGTAGTAGGTGGCGATGGGCTGGTCCTCGACGCGACGGTTGACGAGTTCGGCCTCCTCCAGGTCGTCGAGCACGCGCGAGAGCGTCCGGGAACTCGCGTCCGTCGAGCGCTTGAGTTCGTTGAACCGTTTCTCCCCCTCGGCCAGGTCGTGGAGCACGATGAGGCGCCACTGTGACCCGATCTGATCGACCGCCTCGATCACCGGACAGGCGGCGGCATTCTTCTCCTCGACTGTCTCCTCCGATTGCTCGAACGTCGATGACATGGGTGTAATCTAGTAGCACTTCTATCGCCTAACGTATATATTAGTTCCGGAGTGAACCAGGTAACGCAATGATACCTGCTGTGCGATCCACACCAGTTGCGTTGGACCGAACGACTGAAACTGCCGCTACCGGCCTGGAGGTGAGCGCCTGATGGCGATCACTGGAACTGAGGGCCTGGTCCTCCTCGTCGCGCGCGTGCTCTTCGGCGGCGTCATCGCCTTCACCGGGCTCAATCACTTCATGCAGACCGAACAGATGACGGGCTACGCCCAGCACAAGGGGCTTCCAGCGCCGAAGCTGGCGGTTCTCGGCTCGGGGCTGGCACTAATCTTGGGCGGCCTCGCCATCGTCCTCGGTATCTTACCGGCGGTGGGCGGCGTCGTCGTCGCCGGATTCCTCCTCGTTGCGGGAGTGCTCTTCCACGACTTCTGGGCCGTTCCCGAGGACCAGCAACAGGAGGAGATGACGCACTTCCTCAAGAATGTCGCGCTGGCGGGCGGTGCGCTCGCACTGGCCGTCCTCGCGGCGGAGACCTGGGCGTTCAGCGTCGGCCTCGGCGCGTTCTAGTCGCTCTCTCTCTGTAGCTGCCTGACCACGAACCCGTGATCCCTCCGCGGTTTTCGCGCTCCACACCGACGTGAGCGATGTCGTCGGACGCTACCGTCCGGACCCGTGAGGGTATACTATACTCCCGCCGAACGCTCCCGTCGATGTCCACCTTCACGGCCCATACGGACCGGCGACTCTCGGTCACCGGGGGCTCTCAGTTGGCGACCGCTTCCTTTTCTTCCTCGTCTTCGGCATCGTAGATTTCTGCGAGCTTCGATTCGAAGGCGTTCCGGATGTTGCGGCGCTTCTTCTTCATCGACGGAGTCAACAGGTCGTTCTCGGCGGTCCACTCCCGTGAGACGAGGACGAACTCCTTGATCCGCTCGACGCGTTCGAGGTCCTCGTTGACCTCGTCGACGGCCTCCCCTATCCAGTCTCTCACGCGGTCGTCCTCGCAGAGCGCCTCTTCGTCCGTCGGGAGGTCGATCCCTTCCCTGTCGGCCCAGTGGCCAAGCGCCTCGAAGTTCGGGACGAGGATGGCACCGATGAACTTCCGCTCGTCGCCGACGACCATGATCTGGTCGACTCGGTCGTTCGTCGAGAACGCGTCCTCGATGGGCTGGGGCGCGACGTTCTTCCCCGTCGAGAGGACGATGATCTCCTTGATGCGGTCGTGGTAGGTCAGGAAGCCGTCGTCGGTCTGTTCGACGATGTCCCCCGTCCGGAACCAGTTGTCCTCGGTGAACGCGCGTTCCGTCTCGCCCATCCGGTTCCAGTACCCATCTGTGACGTTCGGGCCACGGACCTGGAGTTCGCCGACGGCGCCCTCGACGTCGTCGAACTCGGTGGCGTCGACGACGGACTCGTCCAGGCGCACGTCTATCCCGTAGACGGGGACGCCGAGCGTCCCCGGGCGGATGTCCTCCGGTGGGTTGATCGTGACGACGGGGGCCGTCTCGGTCAGGCCGTACCCTTCGACGATGGTGATCCCCATCCCGTTGAACGTCTCACAGAGCTCCTTTGCGAGGCTCCCGCCACCGCTGACCATGAACTCGATCTCGCCGCCGATGTTCTCTTTGACCGTGCTGTAGACGAGGCGGTCGGCGAGGGCGTGTTTGGCCCTGAGGCCGGGACCGGGATCCTCGGTCCGCTGCCATTCGCGAGCGACGCCCAGCGCCCACTCGAAGATACGCTTCTTGACGCCGGATTCGCTAGCCTGCTCGCGCATCGTGTCGAAGATGCGCTCGTAGACGCGCGGGACGCTGGCACCGGTGTTCGGTTCGAGTAGTTTCAGGTCGTCCGCGAGCGTGTCGGGGTGCTCGGCGTAGCCGACAGCGGCCCCAGCGGCGAACATGACGAAGTGACCCGCCAGCCGCTCGAAGACGTGGGCCAACGGCAGGAACGAGATGGTCTTCGTCCCGGGCGTGAGCGTCGGTAGTTCGGGATCCTTGTCCGGCCGCGGGGCGAGTCGCTTGTGGACCTGGTTTACGTTCACCCGGAAGTTCCAGTGCGTCAGTTTGACCCCCTTGGGCTGGCCGGTCGTCCCCGAGGTGTAGATGAGGCTCGCGAGGTCCTCGGTGTCGCGGGCGTCCAGCCAGCCGCGGTACTCCTCTTCGTCGAACGCCTCGTCGCCGAGTTCGTACACCTCGCCGAGCGAGTAGACGTCGTCGCGGTCGCTCTCGGAGGCGTCCATCACGACGAAGAATTCGAGGTCCAGGTCGTCCTCGACCGAGAGGACACGTTCCAGCAGTTCGCCGTTCTCGACGACGACGCCCGTCGCGTCCGGGTCGTCGAGCAGGTACTGAACTTGCTTCGTCGACGATTCGGTGTACACCGTCGTGACGACGCCACCGGCGGCGAGCAGGCCGAAATCCGAGAGCGCCCACTCCATGCGCGTGTTCGCGTAGATGCCAATTCGGTCGTCGAAGTCGACGCCAATTTCGCGGAAGCCGGTCGCGAGACGGCGGACGATGGCGCGCATCTCGTCGTAGGAAATATCTCGATACTCGCCATCCGGTGCCGGCGGAACGACGTCGCCGCCGAGCGACCGGTCGTACACCCCGCCCTTGTATCGCTGGGCCACCCGATTCGCGTTCCGGTCGGCGGTGGCCTCGAGCATCTCCGAGAGCGTGTCCTCTCCGATAACGGGGTCGTCGTACTCGGCCTCAGCCACCCGCCAGTCCTGGGTCGATGCGTCGGTACCCATAACCCATGCGTACGACTGGCACGCAAATATAGGCCCCGGTCTCCGGAGTCAGTTCAGTTGTGGTGAGTTTCCGGTAGCTGCCGTCGAGGGAATACCTATTCGACGTCGATCCGGACCGCGTCGCTATCGTGTTCATCGACGGGGAGCGTCACTTCGAGGACGCCGTTGCGGTAGGTGGCGCCGACTTCGTCGACGGCCACCTCTGCCGGGATCCGAACCGATTCGGACACCGTCCGCTGGCGGTACTCGTGGTCGCCGGTCACCTCGTGGGTGCCGTCGATGGTGAGGACGCCGTCGTCGAAGGACAGGTCGATCTCCTCGCGCTCGAACCCGGGGAGGTCGGCCAGCACCACGTACTCCCCGTCCCGTTCTTCCACCGTGACGCCCGCGTCGCGGCTACCGTCCCCCGCATGGGCGGGACCCACCTGGGTGCCGTCACCGAACACCGGACGACCGCCGACGGCTCGGTGCCTCATCGCCGAGCGTCGCAGCTGCTCAAACATCGCTTCCATCTGCTCGAAGGGGTCGTTCGTTCCTCGCATAACAGGTTATACTTGGTTGCGAGTCTATATATACGTAGCAGTAGCCGTGCTATCATTCGCCCGATAGCGTCTCTCTAAGGGCCAATCAGTTGGATCTCCGGTACCGGACCGTCCGGAACGATACACGGACGGATCGCGTGGCTTTTTCGCCGGGGAGGCGCAACGTCGTGGCATGACAGACGGGTGGTTCGCCGGACTGGACGCCGACAACGTCGACGCGGGTGCCCGCGCGATACGCGACGAGAGCGCCGACGAGCCGGCCGACTGGCCCGCGCAGGCGGTCGAGGCGGGGTTCGCCGCGGACGAGGACGAGTACTACGACCGCCTCCAGGCGGCCGCTGTTACAGCCTCGCGAGGTGCAGCCCGTGACAGCGAACGCGCCGACGACCGCCAGCTGGTCCACGCCGTCCGTGCCATGGACGACTGTCGGCGGACGGCGAACGAACTCGCCGAACGGGTCGCCGAGTGGGCCGCCAGTCGGTACGACGACGCTGGATCCGGCGTCGAGTACGCGCGAGCCGTCGCCGACAGGACGCCCGAGGACGCCGCCGACGAGCGACTGATCTCGCTGGCCGAGCGCGTCGCGGGACTCGCCGACGAGGCCGATGCACACCGGGCGTTCGTCGAACGGACGGCGCCGGATGTCGTCCCGAACCTCGCCGCCCTCGCCGGTCCTGTGCTGGCCGCTCGCCTCCTCGACCTCGCCGGCGGGCTCGAGTCGCTGGCGAAGAAGCCCAGCGGGACTGTCCAGGTCCTCGGCGCGGAGGACGCGCTGTTCGCCCACCTCCGGGGCCGAGCGCCATCGCCCAAACACGGCGTCATCTTCACCCACGAGGCCGTCCAGGGCACCCACCCCGAACACAGGGGATCGGCGGCCCGGGCGCTCGCCGGCAAACTCACCATCGCCGCCAGGATCGACCACTACAGCGGCGACTTGCGGCCGGAACTGGAAGCCGAACTCGTCGGTCGGATCGATACCATTCAGGCGCGTTCTGCCGGGGGTGAGGACCAGTGACGCTCCCCGACGGCGTCGACTACCACGTCTTCGGCGACGGTGGCAAAGGCGAGGACGGCGACGGCGCTCACGGCGGCAACGGTTCACTGGCGACACGGGGCGACCCGGTCTACGGCGAGCCCACCGACGGCGACTGGCGTCGCTGGGACCCCCACCGCTCGAAACTCGGCGCGATGCTGGAACTGGGGATGGACACCGGCCTCGACGGCGGCGAGACGACGCTGTACCTCGGTGCGGCCGCCGGGACGACGGTGAGTCACGTCGCCGACTTCGCCGGCCCGACCTACGCCGTCGAGTTCGCCGCGCGACCGATGCGGGATTTGCTCTCGGCGACGGAGCCACGGCCGAACCTGATCCCCCTGCTGAAGGACGCCCGGAAGCCGGCGACCTACGCCCACGTCGTCGAGCCGGTGGACGTTCTCGTCCAGGACGTTGCCACCCGCGGACAGGCCCGCGTCGCCCGCCTCAACAGGCAGTTCCTCCGTGAGGACGGACGGCTCCTGCTGGCGATCAAGGCCCGGAGCGAGGACGTCACGCGCGCGCCGGCGGACGTGTTCGAGGACGCCCTCACCGACCTGGAGGCGGCCTACGAAGTTCTGGAGACCGAACGACTCTCGCCGTACCACGAGGACCACCTTGGCGTCATCGCGCGGCCGACCGCTGACGGAACGCTTTAAGCCCAGGGGACCGACCACCCGTTCGATGGAGGAGACGGGCGCAGCGGACGCGTTCACCCGGATGGGCACGCTCGGGATCGAAGAAGAGTTCTACGTCGTCGACGAGCACGGTCGGCCGACGTCTGGCACCGACGAACTCGTCTACGAGCACGACCCGCCAGCACTCCTCGAGGGACGCCTCGACCACGAACTGTTCAAGTGCGTCATCGAGACGCAGACGCCAGTCATCGAGTCGATCGCCGAGGCGCGCGACCACCTCGACGCGGTCCGCGGCGCGCTCGTCGGCCACGCCGCTGACCACGGATTCGGCGTCGCCGCCGCGGGTCTCCACCCGCTGGCGAAGTGGCGCGAGCTCGAACACGCCGAGAAACCTCGTTACCAGTCACAGCTCGACCGGATCCAGTACCCGCAGCACCGCAACGTCACCGCCGGCCTGCACGTCCACGTCGGCGTCGATGACGCGGACAAGGCCACCTGGATCGCCAACGAACTCCGCTGGCACCTCCCGGTCATGCTGGCGCTGTCGGCGAACTCCCCGTTCTGGAACGGCTTCGACACGGGGCTCGCGTCGGCGCGCGCCAAGATATTCGAGGGGCTTCCAAACACCGGGATGCCAACCGCCTTCGACTCCTTCGAGGAGTACGTGGCGTTCGAACGGCGGATGGTGGAGACTGGCCGCATCGACGACCGCGGCGAACTCTGGTTCGACGTGCGGCCCCACTCCGGCCACGGGACCGTCGAGGTGCGGACGCCGGACGCCCACCACGACCCCGGCGTGGTGATGGCCTTCGTCGAGTACGTGCACGCGCTCGTCGAAGACCTGGCCGCTCGCTACGACGACGGTGAGTCGGCCACCGACGCCCGGCGGGAGTTCCTCGACGAGAACAAGTGGCGCGCGCTCCGGTACGGCCACGACGCCGACCTCCTCGGTCGCGAATTCTCGACGACGCGGCAGCTGGACGAAATCGTCGACCGTGAGTGCGAACGGCTCGGTATCGGCGGTCTCCGGTCGCTGTCCGACGCCGAGAGCGGCGCCGCGATGCAGCGGCGCGTGCGCCGCAAGCACGGAAACGCGGCGCTCGCCGACGTCGTTCGGCTGTCGCAGTAAAAACGGAAGCTGGATGCCACCCCTGGCGTCCACCCGTTGTCGTCAGCTTCCCTGCCGATAGCCCACCGTCGTCCGAGTGCCCCAGCAGCGGTGTGTTCCCAATCCCACCGCTACGCACTGATTACACGTTTTCTGGTAAATAGATACCGAGCCAATTCACTGACGATAACAGGTGGCCGATTCTGGCTGTCTTTAAGTAGAAGTGGGGGCTACTCCGCCTGATACGGGTGCCGACGAGAGCACAGTCGGACTGCGGTCAGGTGATCACGAACGGATCTGGAACGAGGAGTCAGACCGAGGCCGCTGCGCGGTCGACTTCCCGAACGAGTTCCTCGAACAGTTCTTCGGCCAATTCGTCGTCGTAGTCAGTGTGGTACTCCTTCGGAACGCCCTCCGCAGCCAGATTGACGTGCGAGTCCGGCGTGACGTCGTGGTTCGAGAGGCTCTGTTTCGCGCATTCGAGGGGGCAGCCGTCTATCACGACTGTGGGCCGGCCGGACGTCGCCGTGGCCACCAGCGGCGCGACGTCCCCGCCGACGCCCGCGATACACGACATCTCCGCCAGTCGCTCCCGGTCGAGCCTGACGGCGAGGTCGTTGGCCATCTGGGCCGCGCTCGAACAGCCCGAACACGAGTATACCAGCGGCAGTTCGTCGTATTCCGTGGTCATCACGGAGAGGTGCCAGTGATACCCGTGAAAACATTACCCCGAAGTCGTTCGGCTCCGACGCCGTACGAACCCGAACGACGACACGCCTGGCCGAGCCAAGCTTTTTGGTCCAGAGCTGCTTTTGTCCTCATAGAAACGACGTATGTCTACCGACGAGACTCCGGACGACGACCCGGGCGAGAGCGACGAGACGGACGGCGAGGTGGCCGAGGACGACCTCGGCGAGTCCGACGTCCGCGAACGGATCGAACAGGAAGCCGACCGCGCCGTCGAACAGTTCGACGAGGGGATCGTGGACCTGCTCGCGTGGGTACTCGACACCGAGACGCGCGCGCGCATCTACGTCCACCTCCGGCAGCGTCCCCACAGCACGAGCGAGGAGATCGCCGAAGGGACCGGACTCTATCCGAGCACGGTCCGTGAAGCGCTCGCCGAACTCCACGAGGAGGGCACGGTCCTGCGCCAGAAACGCCAGAACGACGGCGCGGGCAACAACCCTTACGAGTACGCCACAATCCCGCCGAGCGAGCTGGTCGGTGACGTCGTCGACGACGTCCAGCAGGAACTCAACACCGTCTTCAATCTCGATCGGTACCTCGACGCCGACGTCGACCACGGTGACGACGGCAGCGGCTCCGACCCAGTGACCATCAACGTCGAGGACGGGACCGACGACGGCGACGACGACTGATTTCGGTACTGTCGCGCTCGTCGGTGACCCCGGACTGGGCGAACGTGCGGTGCCTGCGTCCCAGTACTCCGCCAGTTGCCCGAGTCGAAGCCACTAAACCGTGAGCCGTCGTTCCCTGGTGTATGAAGGTCGCGTTGGGTGGGACGTTCGATCCCCTCCACGACGGACACCGCGCGCTGTTCGAGCGCGCGTTCGAACTCGGCGACGTGACGGTCGGACTGACCAGCGACGACCTCGCGCCGAAGACCCGTCGCGCCGACCGCCACGTCAGGTCGTTCGAGGACCGAAAGCGGGATATCGAGAACGAGTTGCGAAGCTACGCCACCGACTACGACCGTGAATTCGAAGTCCGGCGCCTCGACGAACCGACCGGCATCGCGACCGAAGCTCAGTTCGACGCCCTCGTCGTCTCACCAGAGACCGAGACCGGCGGCAAGCGGATCAACGAAATACGGCGCGAACGAGGCCACGACCCGCTCGAAATCGAGGTCGTCTCGCACGTCCACGCCGACGACGGCGACATCATCTCCAGTACACGCATCGTCCGCGGCGAAATCGACGAACACGGTACCCTCACGCCGGAGAGCGACGGTCGCTCGCAACCCTCAGACGAGTAATTTCTCGCGTGCGCACTCGTGTCGTCGTGCAGGCGCCTACCAGTCCGGCGCGTCGAGGCCGACGTCTTCGAGCAGGTCCTTCCAGCGCTGCTGGACCGTCAGCCGCGAGACGTCCGCCGCGTCCGCGACGCTGGTCTGGGTCCGCTGTTGCCCGCTGACCAGCGCCCCCACGTAGAGACACGCCGCCATTGTCGCCCGTTTGGACCGCTCCTCCTCGGGCACGTTCGAGAGAAAGAGATCCCCTGCCCGGGAGCGCGCCTGCTCCTCCAGTCCGAGTTCGTCCGCCGCGGCCTCGAGTTCGTTCAGCCACTCCGCGTGCTCGAACTGGTCGCTCGCTCTGTACATGTCTTGTGCGGCGTTGGTCGCCCTGGTATTTGAATGGTGGGCTCGGAGTGAAACGAACCGTGCGAGGAGTGTCTTTTAGCACCACGGGTAAGTTCGATTGGTTGATCGATGGGGCGATTTGGTCGCCCGAGAGCGATACCTTCATGGCCGGGTCGTGGATACGGTGGAACGAGCGCGGGTAGCCAAGCCAGGAAAAGGCGCAGCGCTTAGGACGCTGTTCCGTAGGGATCCGCCGGTTCAAATCCGGTCCCGCGCACTTCTCCGCGAACAAATCGTGAGCGGAGAGTGCGCGGTCAGGAAGGATTTGAACCCTGCCAGTCGCGCGCAGCGAAGCGAGCACGTCTGGCTCTGGTTCAAATCTGGTCCCGCGCGATTCAGTAGCTCGCTTACGGTTTGTGCGTGAACAGGACCACCCTATCGTCGTCGGTGGTCGCACACAGGTCGAGTTCGACGTCAAGGTTCAGCGACGTGAACTCCTGTTTGCAGACGACCATGTCGTCGAAGGGCTGCTCGCAGGCCGGGCAGGCGACGGCGGTCGTGTTCTGGTACGACGAGATGGCGTCGTTGTCCTCGCGCGGCGTGAGCGACGAGACGAGTTCCTCGAAGTCGTCCATAGAGGAACGGGGTAGCCGGGGCGGTATAAATCATGCGCAGAATTACCACGCGTCGGCGTATCGGTTGCCTCGCGGATCGGCCGGGGGCGACCGCTGGTGTTAAACGTGACTTGCGCTAATCCAATCAGCAATGACCAACGACCGGACCCGGTTCGTGTTGACGGCGGGGACGACTCGCACGGCGGCCATCGACGGGATCAGCGCGGCGGGCGCCGACCCGGAGGCGATGGTGCACACGCCCGCCGCCGACGCGGAGATTCTGACGTACGGAACGACGGTGCGAGCACCGGCGGTCCCCCGGAGTCCAACGGGGTGTCTCACGCCCGCCGTGGTGACCCGGGCCGTGCGCGACCTGGTCGGGTTCGAGGCGACGGTGGTCGATGGGGGGCTGGCCGAACCGACCGGCGCGCCGTCGGTGACGGTCGGCGCTCGGCCCGGCGACGACGTGCGGGAACAGGACCCCGTTTCGAGCGCGCCCGGGGCCTTCGAGGCTGCTCGGCAGTTCGGCCTCGCGCTTCCTGAAGAAGAGGTCTTTCTCGCGGAGACGATTCCAGGGGGAACGACGACCGCTCTGGGGGTGCTTCGCGCACTGGGCGAACGGGGTGCTGTCTCCTCCTCGCTGCCGGAGAACCCCATCGAGACGAAGCGCGACGTCGTCGAGGAGGGGCTGGCCGCGAGTGCTATGTCGGCAGGCGATGCGAGCGGCGAGCCGAAGCGGGCGGTCCGCCGGATGGGCGACCCGGTCCTCGCGGTGGTCGCCGGCATCGCCCTCGGAGCCATCGAGTCTGAGACGGCGGTGACCCTCGCTGGCGGGACCCAGATGGTCGCCGTTGCGGGGCTCCTCCGTCACGCGGGCGTCGAGCAATCGCTGCCGCTTGCGACGACCTCGTACGTCGCCGACGACGAGACGGCGGCCATCGAGTCGGCGGCCGACGAACTCGATCTCGACCTGGAGGTGACCGACCCCGGGTTTGGCCGGAGCGACCACCCGGCGATGGCGACTTACGCCGCCGGCGAAGCCAAGGAGGGTGTCGGCATGGGCGGGGCACTCGCCCTCGCGACGCGCGCCGGAATCCCGATGGCCGACGTCCGCGAGCGCGTCGCCACTATCGCCGACGGCCTCGCGGAGGACTGACGATGCGGGGTCTCGTCGTCGCGGGCACGGCCTCCGGTGTGGGCAAGACCGTGGCGACCCTGACGATGATCGAAGCCTTCCAGCAGGAAGGAAAATCAGTCCAGCCGACCAAAGCTGGTCCTGACTTCATCGATCCGAGCCACCACGAGGCCGTCGCGGGCGTGCCGTCGCGGACCCTCGACCTGTGGCTTCAGGGCGAGGCCGGCCTCCGGCGGAACTACTGGCGGGGTGACGGCGACATCTGTCTCGTCGAGGGCGTGATGGGGATGTACGACGGCGACGGGTCGAGCACGGCGATGGTCGCGGAGGCCCTGGACCTGCCCGTCGTCCTCGTCGTCGACGCCAAGGCGGGGATGGAGAGCGTCGCGGCGACGGCCCTGGGATTCCGGGAGTACGCCGCGACGGCCGGCCGGGACGTCGACGTCGCCGGCGTCGTCGCCCAGCGCTGCCACGGCGGGCGTCACGAGCGGGGGATCCGCGACGCGCTGCCGGATGGCATCGAGTTCCTGGGCCGGATACCGCCCCAGTCAGGCCTGGAAATCCCCGACCGCCACCTGGGCCTTGCGATGGGAGACGAGTCGCCGGTCGACGCCGACGCGCTCGCGTCCGCGGCGGAGTCGCTGGACGTGAGTGCGCTCCTCGACGTCGGCCGCGAACCGCCCGAACCCGGACCGGTGCAGCCAGGCCCTGTCACCGAGGCGCGGGTAGCGGTGGCGCAGGACGAGGCGTTCTGCTTCACGTATGCCGCCACCCTCGAACGGCTCCGCGAGCGCGCCGAGGTGGTCGCCTTCTCGCCCGTCGCCGGCGACGACCTGCCCGAAGCCGACGGGATCTACCTCCCAGGTGGGTATCCGGAACTCCACGCCGAGGCGCTGGAAGAATCGCCGGCGCTCGACACGCTCGCGAACCGGGCCGCCGACGGCCTCCCGGTGTACGGCGAGTGCGGCGGGATGATGGCCCTGGCCGAGTCGCTGACGACGTCGGACGGCGGCACCTTCGAGATGGCCGGCATCTTGCCGGCGGCGGTCGAGATGGCCGACCGGTACCAGGCGCTGGATCACGTCGAACTGGTCGGGTCGCGGGCCAGCCCCGTCGCCTCGCCGGGCGACAGACTCCGGGGTCACGAGTTTCACTACTCCCGGGCCGAGGTCGATTCGGACGCGACGTTCGCCTTCGACGTCGAGCGGGGTTCGGGTATCGACGACGCTCGCGACGGACTCCTCGAGTACCGGACGCTGGGAACGTACTGCCACTGCCATCCGGCGAGTGGCGCGTTCGACCAGTTTCTCGAGCGGGTGTGACACCGTTTGGCGCGCGAAGCTCCGAGTACGTGCGACGGCTGACGGGCGTCAGACGGCCCGCAAAGCTTTTTCCCGTCGGTCTGATTGGTTCTGACGATGAGCGAGTTGCGTGACCTGCTCGACGACGTGGTAGCCGACGCCGACGCACTCTTCCTCTTCTCCCCGAGCGGGTCGTTCTACGAGCGATTCGAGGACCTGGACGACGCCGAACTCGTGGTCGTCGCGCCGGAGAACGCGGTCGATTCGGACGCCTTCGTGGAACTTCCCATCGACTTCACCGACCTCCAGGGCCGCGTCCGGTTCGGCATCGAGGGCGCCGTCGAACAGGGGTTCGTCGACGAGGAAGCGGACGTCGTCTGCGTCGCCGACGTCTTCGGCGAACAGGCCGACACGATCACCCGGGTACAGGCCAGCGATTTCTCCAGGTCCGGCGTCTACGACCTGTTCGTCAACAGCCGGGCCGAACCCGCCGTCATCCGCGACGTGCTGGAGGTGGCCATCGGGCTCGGCAAGAAGGGCCAGAAGGGCAAGCCCGTCGGCGCCCTGTTCGTCGTCGGCGACGCCGGCAAGGTGATGAACAAGTCCCGCCCGCTGTCGTACAACCCCTTCGAGAAGTCCCACGTCCACGTCGGTGACCCCATCGTGAACGTGATGCTCAAGGAGTTCTCCCGGCTCGACGGCGCGTTCGTCATCAGCGACGCGGGGAAAATCGTCTCCGCGTACCGCTACCTCGAACCTTCCGCCGAGGGCGTGGATATCCCCAAGGGGCTGGGTGCCCGTCACATGGCGGCCGGCGCCATCACCCGCGACACGAACGCCATCGCCATCGTCCTCTCCGAGAGCGACGGGCTGGTCAGGGGGTTCAAGGGCGGCGAGCTGATCCTGGAGTTGGATCCGGAGGAGTACTGATGCAGTTCGACTGGCCGGAGATCATCCGGACCATCTTTTCCGAACAGGGCGCGTTCGTCATCTCCCTGCTGATCCTGGTCACCGGCGCCGTGCTCGGGTACGCCGTCTGGCGAGCGACGCGCCGCTTGCTGTACGAATCGGGCGTCGAAGAGGCCGTCGAAGGCACCCCGTTCGAACGGACGACCCGGAGCCTCGGAACGTCGACGGTCGGTCTGGTCTCGAACCTCGCGGCCCTGTTCGTCTACGTCGGCTCGGTGCTCCTGGCGCTCAACGTCTCGCAGCTGTTCAACACCACTATCTTCTGGTCGCGCCTCACCAGCTTCCTGCCGAACCTGTTCGTCGCCATCTTCGCCCTCATCGTCGGCCTCATCGCCGGCGACAAGGCCAAGCTGGTCGTCAGCGAGCGCCTCCGCAGCGTCAAGGTTCCGGAGGTCGGGGTGCTCCCCGAACTCGTCAAGTACAGCATCTTCTACCTGGCCGCGCTGGTCGCGCTCGGCCAGCTCAACGTGGCAACCGAGGCGCTGTTGATCCTTCTCGGTGCCTACGCCTTCGGACTGGTGTTCTTCAGTGGCCTGGCGTTCTGGAAACTCCTCGCGGCCGCCGGAGCGGGCCTGTACCTCGTTTTGACGCAGCCATACGGTATCGGTGACGAAGTCGAGATAGACGACCGCCGCGGCATCGTCCAGGAGGTCGGCGTGTTCGTCACCCACATCGAGAACAACGGCGAGGAGTACATCGTCCCGAACCAGCGCGTGTTCCAGTCCGGCATCGTCCGCATTCGGGAGTGAACGCGCCCGGGTACTTATCCGGCAACACCGGTAGCATTTTCAACTGGTCGCGGAGTACTCTGGAGTTCGATGTCTCCGGGTGACGACCCTATCGCCGAGGACGCCTACGACGCCATCGCCGACGAATACGACGACCAGGTCGAGTCAAACGCGTACAACGTCCATCTGGAAATGCCGGCGACCAGGGGACTGATCCCGGACGTCGACGGAAAACGCGTGCTCGACGCCGGTTGTGGGACAGGGATATACACCGAGTGGCTCGTCGAACGGGGAGCCGACGTCGTCGGCGTCGACGCGAGCGACGGGATGCTCGACCAGGCCGAGGACCGGGTCGGTGACCGCGCCGACCTCCGCCACGGAGACCTCGCGGAGCCCCTGGACTTCGCCGACGACGCCTCCTTCGACGGGGTCGTCAGCGCCCTCGCTCTGGGCTACGTCGAGGACTGGGACCGACCGTTCTCGGAGTTCGCGCGCGTCCTGAAACCCGGCGGCTTCGTCGTCTTCTCGGTGCTCCACCCGCTTGACACGCTGGACGAGGACGCGAACTACTTCGACGTCGAGGTTCGCGCGAAGGACTGGTCCGTCGAGGTTCCATTCTACCGGCGGCCGTTCGGGGAGATGGTAAACCCGGTCGTCGAGAGCGGACTGCGAATCGACGAAGTCGTCGAACCCCAACCCACCGCGGCGTTCAGGGAGAAACGGCCCGAATGGTACGAGAAGGAGTCGCGACGGCCGGTGTTCCTCTGCGTGCGTGCGGTGAAGCCGTAGCTGACGGTCGATTCGCCCGCCTCCACCCCGGCGTCAGCGTTACGTTGCGACCGCCCAGAATCCGAGTGTCCGCGGTACTTTTGCCATCAGTTCCGGAGACGTACTGCCCCCATCGTCGTCGTAGTCGCTCGGGTCGTCACTGTCGGGTGTTTCCGTGATCTCTTTGACCGTGAACCCGGCGTCGACGAGGGCGTTGTGGAGTTCACTGACGCCCCAGTCGAAGACGAGGATGTCTTCGTGTAGCACGTCGTCGAACTTCTCTCGCCGTGGTCCGTCCGAGTGATAGCTGTGTTCGAGTTCCAGCGTCTCCGGGTCGAACAGTTCGTGGAAGGGGTGGGGGACCTGGAAAGTGAGAAGGCCGCCCTCGCGAAGGATACGGTGTGCTTCCGCGAGCGCCGCTTCGATCTCTTCGATCATGAAGTAGACGTACCCCGAGTACGCCACGTCGAACGCGTCGTCGGCCAACGGCAACGCCCCCACGTCTCCGCCGACGAACTGGGCGTCCACGCCGTAGACGTTTCGTAACCGGGTCGCGTGGCGGAGCTGTTCCGTCGAGAAGTCGACGCCGACGGCGGATCCGATGCCTTCCCGGGCGGTACCGACCGTTCCCTGGCCGCCGCCGCAGCCGAGTTCGACGAAGTCGACCGCGTCGCGTTCGGCGAGGATCTCGGCCTGCCAGCCCGTCATCGACTCCGCGTTCGGGAGGGGAGAGTACACCGGCGGAAGTCCACCGTCCTCTGTGTCAACGTTCCACATCGCCTGGTGGTCGTCGCTCCAGGCATCCCACAGCGCCCGGTTCTCGGCGTCGTATGCAGGCATACCCCAACGTGTCGGAGGACCGCCAAAACTGTACCGCGTGTTTGTCATGAGTTAACACACCAGTACGGACAAACACCTCTGCCTGCTGTTCGGTTATTCGTCGACTGGCCGCGCTGGAATCCCGGCCACGGTCGTCCCGGGCGGAACGTCTCGCGTCACGACGGAGTTGGCACCGACCTGGGCCCCAGCCCCGATTTCGACGCCGGGGAGGATCACCGCGCCGGCACCGATCATCGCTCGCTCGCCGACGACGACCTCGCCGGTCCGATACTCGTCCTGGAGGAACTCGTGACAGAGGATGGTGGCGTCGTAGCCGACGATGGCGTGGTCGCCGACGGTCACCAGTTCCGGCCAGAAGACGTCGGGCGTGGCGGTCAGCGCGAACGCGACGCCCTCGCCGACGTCGGCCCCCAGCCTGCGGAGGAGCCAGTTCTTGAGCCGGAGGCTGGGCGAGTATCGAACGGTCCAGACGACGAGGAAGTTCACCACGAGACGGAGCGGGTGTTTCGCGTCGGGCCAGTGCATCAGGGAGTTGCGCAGCCCCGGCGTCGGGTGTCGCTGGATACGGTCGTGCCGTGCCGGTCCCTCCGGTGCGGAACTGTCGTCGTCGCTCTCCGGATCGGTGTCGACATCCGAGCCGTCTGTTGCCTCGGTCGCGCCGTCCTCGCTCACGGTGACGGCTACCGCGGCGAACGCCTTGAACCCCGCGGCACGCGCTCTCGGGCGGCGAAGGGCATCGAAAAGGGCGTCTGAACGGAGCTACTGTCCGCGCAGGTCGTTCACGTGGTCGATACGCTGCTGGACGAGGTCGGCCTTGCCGATGTCGTGGCGCATCCGCAGACCCTCTTCGCCCGCGGCAGCGAGGGCGTCTTCGGCTATCTCCTCGGCCTCGCCGATGGTGTCGGCGACGCCGACGACGGCAAAGGAACGGGAGGTGGTCGTGTAGATACCATCGTCGCGCTCGTCGACGCTGGCGTAGAAGAGGATGGCGTCGCCGGCGTTGTCTTCGTTTATCTGGACCTTCGCGCCCGCCTCAGGGTCCGTCGGATAGCCGTCGGGGACGGCGTACTTGCAGACGGTGGCCTGCGGGGCGAAGGATAGCTGCGGGAGCTCCTCGCCCTCGCGCGCGGCGACGAGGACGTCGAGGAAGTCCGTGTTGAGCACCGGCAGGGTGTTCATCGCCTCGGGGTCGCCAAAGCGGGCGTTGAACTCGACGACCTTGATGCCCTCGGTGGTGAGCATGAACTGGCCGTAGAGGACGCCCTTGAACCCCTCGAGGGCGTCGACGGTCGCCTCCAGCACGTCGACGGCGTCCACGTACTCGTCTTCGGTCATGAAAGGGAGTTCCAGACTGGCGTCGGAGTACGAGCCCATGCCACCGGTGTTGGGGCCCTCGTCGCCCTCGTAGGCGCGCTTGTGGTCCTGGACCGCCGGACTGACCCGGACGTCGCCGTTCGCAACGAGCGCCTGGACGGTGAACTCCTCGCCGACGAGGCGTTCTTCGAGGACGACGCGGTCGTAGTCCGCGCTTCGGAGGTACTCCTTGGCCTCCTCCTTGGTCACCTGGTCGCCGGTGACCTTGACACCCTTGCCGCCGGTGAGGCCCGCGGGCTTGACGGCCAGATCGCCGTCGTACTCGTCGATGTACTCACAGGCCGCTTCCATATCGTCGAACGTTGCGAAGTCCGGACAGCCCGGGATGTCCTTGTCCCGCATGAAGCGGCGCTGGAACGCCTTGTCCGTCTCAATGCGGGCCTCGGCCTCCTGCGGGCCGAAGGCGTAGACGCCCGCCTCGTCGAGCGCGTCGGCGACGCCGGCAGCCAGCGGTGCCTCGGGGCCGACGACGGCCAGCGTCGCGCCCACTTCGTTCGCGTAGGTCGTCACCGCCGTCGGATTGGTCGTGTCGAGCGCTTCGAATCCCTCCGCGACGGCGGCGATACCGGGGTTCCTGTTTCCGGCGCAGGCGTACAGGGCCGCCTCGGAGTCGGCCAGCGCGCGTGCGATGGCGTGTTCCCGGCCGCCGCCGCCGACGAGCAGCACAGTCTCTGTCATACGCCCAACCCCACCCGGTGGACGCCTAAACCTTCCCTTTCGTCCGACTGGTTCGACCTTGCCGGCCCGTCGACGGAGCGGTATCGCCCGTCGTCGACGGGTGGTCTCGGTCCCAGCCCGTCGTCTCTGGGTGCACTCGCGGCAGGTACTGGTTTCGCAAGAGCGTACGCACAATTCGTATATGGTCGATATGAAAATTGTGGATAAGTTATTTACTCCTGTCCACCATCTTCGTTGATATGACGGCTGGACCGCCCATCGAGGAGCTACACTACGACAGCGCCCCTGACGTCGACGACGTGCCGGGGCCGAAAACCCGGGCGCTGCTCGAGCGACAGGGCGAGATCGACAGCAGCGCGGTCGCGTACCCGAACGACATCCCGATCGCGTTCGAGGAGGGCCGCGGCGCGACAGTCCGCGACGCCGACGGGAACACGTACATCGACCTGTTCGCGGGGATCGGCGTACTCAACGTCGGTCACTCGAACCCGTACGTCCTGGAGGCCGTCCACGAGCAGGCGGACAAGTTCGTCCACACCGTGGACTTCCCGACCGAGGCCCGACTCGAACTGATCGAGAAACTCGACGAGATCGCTCCCGACGGGCTCCGGGGCCGCAATCGCGTGGTGTTCGGCGGGCCGACCGGGAGCGACGCCATCGAGGCCGCGATCAAGCTCGCGAAGTACAACACGGGCGGCGACGGGCTCATCGCCTTCCGCGGCGCGTACCACGGCGCGACCTCGGGCGCGATGAGCGTCACGTCGAGCAAGAAGTTCAAGGGCCACTACACGCCGCTGCTCCCGGACGTCGTCCACGCGCCCTACCCGTACCCCTTCCACATGGAGAAGTCGCCCCGGGAGGCCGTCGACCACGCCCTGGAGGAGGTCCGGGCCATCGTCGAGGATCCCTACGGCGGTCTCGCCAACCCGGCCGGGATGATCGTCGAGCCGATGCTGGGAGAAGGCGGCGTCGTCGCGCCGCCCGAGGGGTTTCTGCAGGGACTTCGCGACCTCGCGGACGACAACGATCTCCTGCTAATCTTCGACGAGATCCAGAGCGGACTCGGGCGGACTGGCGAGTGGTGGGCCTGTGACTGGGACGGCGTCACGCCGGACGCGATGACCTCCGCGAAGGCCCTCGGCGGCACCGGCTTCCCGCTGTCGGCGACCATCTACCACGAGGACCTCGACACGTGGGGACCGGGCGACCACGCCGGTACGTACCGCGGCCACGTCGTCGGGATGCGCGCCGGGACCCGCGCGATCGAGTACATTCAGGAACACGACCTCCTCGCACACGCCCGCGACCTGGGCGAGTACGTACAGGGACGCCTTCGGGACGTCGCCGACGGCAACGACCGCCTGGCAGTGGTACGAGGCAGGGGTCTGTTCGTCGGCGCGGAGTTCGTCGACGCCGAGGGGAACCCGGACGGCGACCTCGTCGACGCCGTCCAGCAGTACTGCTTCGAGCGTGGGGTCCTCGTCTGGACGGCCGGTCGCTACGGGAGCGTGCTGCGGTTCCTGCCGCCGCTCGTATTGACCCACGACCTCGCCGAGACGGCCCTCGACGTCGTCGTCGAAGCGATCGAAGCGACGACCGCCGAGGCGAAACGGACGGCCTGACCCGAGCGAACGGGACGCGGTTCGATGAACCACTCCCGGTCAGAGTCTGCGTCGAGGTGGCGCGCCTGCCCGGGGACGTTCGCGCCGAACTGGACGCGGTCAGGTTCCTCGGCTGATCATCCGGTCTGTCGAACCGGCCGGAACCGGCAGAAGGTGCTATTTCTACACCAAACGCGCGTAAACAGTACACGATTACTGAGTATAATTAAGTGTCTCCGCGTAGTACATTCGGTAACGTATGTCACACATGGGCCGAAACAAACTGAGCGAGTTGCGACGCGCGTTCCACCGCCACCCGGAGCCGGGGTGGCGCGAGTTCCGGACGACGGCCCGGGTCGTCGAGGAACTCGAACGCATCGGCGTCGACGAGATAGCGGTCGGCCGCGAAGCCCTCGCGACGGAGGAACGCATGGCGGTGCCGCCGGACTCGGAACTGGCCGACTGGCGTGAGCGGGCCCGCGAGACGGGCGTCCGGTCCGACATCCTCGAGCGGACCGACGACGGCCACACGGGTGTCGTCGCGGTTCTCAATCAGGGTGACGGGCCGTGTCTGGGGCTGCGAGTCGACCTCGACGCCATCTCCATGGAGGAATCGGCCGAGAGCGACCACAGACCTGCCGCCGAAGGGTTCCGGTCCGAACACGACGGCTACATGCACGCCTGTGGGCACGACGCACACCTCGCCATCGCGCTGGGGACGATAGCGGCGGTCAAGCAGAGCGACTTCGAGGGGATGCTGAAGGTGTTTTTCCAGCCCGCCGAGGAGATATCCGGCGGGGGAAAGGCGATGGCCGAGAGCGGGTACCTGGACGACGTCGAGTACCTGCTGGCGGTCCACGTGGGGCTGGACCACCCGACCGGCGAGATCGTCGCCGGTAGCGACAAACCGCTGGCGATGGCCCACGTGACCGCGACGTTCGAGGGGGCGAGCGCCCACGCCGGCAAGGCCCCGAACGAAGGGGCCAACGCCATGCAGGCTGCGGCGGCCGCCATCCAGAACGCGTACGCGATTCCCCGTCACAGCGACGGGATGACCCGCGTGAACGTCGGCCGGATCGAGGGCGGGTGCGCGAGCAACGTCATCGCCGAGGAGGTGACGATAGAGGCCGAGATCCGCGGCGAGACGACTGCGCTGATGGAGTACGCCCGCACGGAACTCGAGCGCGTGCTGTACGCCGCCGCCGAGATGCACGACTGCGACGTCTCGCCGCGGGTCATCAGCGCCTCGCCTAGCGTCGACAGCCACCCCGCGCTCCGTGACCTCATCGGCAACGTCGCGTGGACGGTGGAGGGTGTCGAGCGAGTGGTTCCGTCCTACGAACTCGGCGTCAGCGAGGACGCGACGTACCTGATGCAGCGGGTCCAGGACGACGGCGGCCTGGCGTCGTACGTCCTCGTCGGCACCGACCACCCGACGAACCACCACACGCCGACGTTCGACGTCGACGAGCGCAGCCTCGACATCGGCGTGTCGCTGTTGACCGAGACTGCACTCCAGCTCTCCCGCCAGCGACCATGACGTGGCCGTCCCGTTCGCCTTCTGTTCGGGTCCCCTCCGCGTTCCGTCCGCCCCGGAGTCCGGGGCGTTCGGTGTTGGCCCTCGGTGCCGAGGCAGAAGCGTTATTTCTCGGGCTTGCCGTACGTTCTCTATGAGCCAGGACGACGTGCCGGAGTCGTTGCAGACCGCGGCGGATTCGGACCGCCCGCGCGGTATCCTCACGCCCTCCGACCGTGACTTCCTCATCGGCCGGAAGACGGACTACACCGACCACTCGAAGAAGCAAAAGCGAAACCGGATCCGACGCCGGGTCCGCAACGCCGTCCTCGATTTCAGTATCCTCTTCGAGTACATGGAAGAGCGGGACCGGGAGACGGTGTTCGACCCCGACGACGAGGACCGCGACGCCTACACCCAGGGCATCACGGACGTGCTCTCGTTCCTCCACCTCGGCACGATGGGGTATCACACGCCGTTCAAGGACATGCTTTCCGAGGGCGTCGGCAAGGCCGAACAGCGCCTCGCTGGATCCAACTACCGCATGGTCGACGTGGAGTTCAACGTCGAGCCGGTGGGCCAGATCGACGTCGACGACGTCGTCGAGAAGCTCGAAAACGAGGAATTCGCCCAGCTCACGGACGAGGAACTGCGCGCTTTCGTACGGCTGTTGACGATGTCCGACGGGTTCTCGCCGGAGGACACCCGCGAGGAAATCAGGGACCACGTCGACGAGTTCGCCGAACTGGTCTCCGAGAGCGACGAGGCGCGCGAACAGAAGCTAGAAGAGCTGATGGGCTGAGCTGGCCAGTGATTCGTTCGGTAATCGACGTCTACTGGCTGTGTTCCTGGTTCCACCGGGAGGGTCGGGGCGATCCGCGGCGGTCGAAACAGTTTTCGTTAATCGTTTTTCGAGAATTGTCGCTGGCGTAACGGTTCCGCCACGCGGTCTGGGTTGACCGAACGACGTGGAAAGCATGGTCCATTCCGGCGCAAATTGCGCTCATTGGGCGTTAGTGGCTTCCTAACGGTGTCGTGGAATCGACGAAGCACGGCGAGGTGGGCCAGGCCAGGGGAGAACGAGCACCGCAATTCGCAGCTATCTGGTCAGCCTGGGAAACGCTTATTGTTTACGGCGTCAATGGCAATGGTATGCCATTACTCACCATGGCAATGGGTCGGTGGTGTCACGCGCGACCAGTTCACGGTGGTCCGGTCACGGGGGTGCAACGCGATGAGTGACGCCGAATCGGGCATGATCGAGAAGTTCCGCGACGAGATCGATCCGACGGTGTTCCTGTTCGGTGCGGTGCTGACCGTCGGCGTCATCATCGCGTTCTTCGTCAGCCCGAACGCCGTCGAGAGCGGCATCTCGTCGCTGAACGACCAGATGCTCTCGCTGTTCAACTGGGCGCTGTTGTTGATCGTGTTCGTGATAGTGCTGTTCCTGTTGTTCCTCATCATCGGTCCGTGGGGGTCGATCAAGATGGGGGACGAATCGCCCGAATACAGCTTCCTGTCGTTTTTCGCGATGCTGTACTCGGCGGGATTCGCCGCTGGCGTCGTCTTCTGGGGACCGACCGAGGCGCTGTTCTACTACGACAGCGTCCCGCCGCTGTTCGGTGGCGTCGAGGCCGGGTCGGCCGAGGCGATGACTATCGCCATCCAGCAGACGCTGTTCCACTGGGCGCTGCCACAGCTCGCGGTGTTTACGATCATGGGTATCGCCATCGGGTACTTCGCGTACAACTACGACAACGTGCCGCTCCGGGTCTCCTCGGCCCTGACGCCGATCCTCGGCGCCGATAACCTCGACGGCTTCACGGCGAAGATCATCGACATCCTCGCCGTCTTCGCGACGATCGGCGGGGTTGCGACGTCGCTCGGTTTCATCGGCAGCCAGTTCATCACCGGCCTCGACTACCAGTGGGGCATCGAGATGGGGAACCTCGGCGTTCTCCTCGTCGTGACGGTGATGACGTTACTGTTTACGACCACGATGGTCCTCGGGGTCGACAAGGGGATCCGCCGACTGTCGAACTTCAACATGATCCTGTTCGTGGTTATCATGGTGGCGACGTTCGTCGTCGGCCCGACGCTGTTCCTGATCCTGCTCGGCACCCAGGCGATCGGCGGGATGATCGACAACTTCGTGATGATGAGCCTGTTCACCGGCGCCGGCCCCCTGGGCAGTGGCGACCCGGCACAGACGGACTGGATGAACGCCTGGACCGTCTTCTACTGGGCGTGGGCCCTCTCGTGGTCCCCGTTCGCGGGCCTGTTCATCGCCCGGATCTCCAAGGGACGGACCGTCCGGGAGGTCGCCTTCACCGGGATCGTCGCGACGTCCGCCGCCACTATCCCGTGGTTCACTGTCGTCGGCGGGACCGCGGTCTGGTCCCAGCACAACGGAATCGCTGACTTCGGTGCGGTGATGGCCGGTGAGATGGGGGCGGAGGTCTCCGGCTTCATACTGTTCGAGACGTTCCCTCTGGGATCGGTGTTCATGCTGGCGTTCATGCTTCTGGTGACGTCGTTCTTCGTCACGTCAGCCGATTCGTCGACGCTGGCGGTCTCGATGATGACGACCGGCGGCAAAGCCAGCCCGTCGACGCTCAACCGGGTATTCTGGGGTGTCGTTCTCGGGATGACTGCAGCCATCCTCATGATCCTCGGCGGGACGGGCAGCGCGAACACGCTCCAGCAGGCGGCTATCATTACGGGAACGCCGTTCGCGTTCGTCTGCTTCCTCGCGATGCTATCGCTGATACGGGACTTCGGATCCACCTCCGGTCGCGTGCTCCTCCAGGACGAGACCGTCCTCTACGGATCCGGGAGGGACACCGAACGCGAGTCGTCGTCCGGACCGGGGCCTGGGGGTCCCATGGAGGCCGACGACGACTGAGCGACGGTCGGGGTCGGGCCGGGGGAACTACCGGCCCACGTCGGTCTGAATGGGTGCATCCTGGACCGCCGAGGACGGCCTCCGTCTCCCGCCTCGCCCAGACCAATAACAAGATTTAATGGACGATATACACAAAAACTGTATATGAATCGGGATACCGCGGAACCCGACGTCGGCGCGTTTCCCGGCCCGAACGCCCAGCGGTGGGTGACCTTCCACCAGGCACACTCGGCGCCCAGCGAGTACTCTCACGAGTTCGTCTGGGACGTGACGAGCGACGCGGACGGCCCCTTCGTCACGGACGTCGACGGGAACGTCCTGCTCGATTTCACCTGTCACATCGGGGCCGCACCGCTCGGATACAACAACGAGAAGGTTCTCGCGAAGGTCCGCGAGTTCGACCTGGTCGAGCCGATGAAGATCGCGGGTCAGGACATGTACTTCGGGTTCGGATCGGACCCGGCGACGTCCGAGTTTCCCGGGTCAAGCCACCTGATGGAGCAACTCGTGGACGTTTCGAGCCAGTACGGGATGGACACCGTGTTCCTCTCGAACTCCGGCGCCGAGGCCATGGAGAACGCGATGAAGATAACCCACGACCATCGCGCGCCCGCCAAGTACGGCGTCGTGTTCACCGGTAGCTTCCACGGCCGGACGCTCGGCACGCTCTCGCTGACGAAGTCCAAGGAGGTGTACACGCGCCGCTACCCCGAGATCAGCGGGATCGAGACGGTGCCGTTCTGTGAGGACCGCTCGTGCGACTCCGAGAGCTGTGACTGCGGGTTCTTCACCGGGACGGGGTCCCAGCTCCGCGTCTCCCTGTCACCCGAGGGCGGATACCTCGACCCCGAGGAGATCGCCTTCATCGCGCTCGAACCGATCCAGGGCGTCGGCGGCTATCGATTCCCCAGCGAGGCGTTCATGCAGGAGATAGCCGACGTCACGGAGGAGTACGACATTCCGCTGATCGTCGACGAGATCCAGTCGGGCGTGGGCCGCACCGGCGAGATCTGGGCCTCGGACCACTACTCGATCGAACCCGACGTCATTGCCAGCGCGAAGGGGCTCCGCGTCGGGGCGACCGTCTCGCGCTCGGAGGTCTTCCCCGCCGAGAAGAACCGCCTGGGGTCGACGTTCGGCGGCGGCGACCTGCTCGGGTCGATGATGGGCGCGTTCACGCTCGGGGCCATCGACGAACACGACCTGCTCGATAACGCCACGGTCCGCGGCACGCAGGCGAAGGAATTGCTCCGAGACGGCGCCCCTGACCACGTCGAGGACGTCCGCGGCAAGGGCCTGATGCTGGCGGTGACGTTCGACACGGCCGATCGACGGGACGCCGTCGTCCGCGAGTCGCTGAAGCGCGGCCTGCTGACCCTCGGCTGTGGGAAGAAGACGATCCGACTGCTGCCGCCGCTGGACTCGACGCCCCACGAAATCGAACTCGGGGTCGGCATCTTCGTCGACGCCGTCGAGGCCGCCGGTGCCGTCGCGAAAGGCGTCTAGTACTTCTTTTGCGTCGGGCGAGCGACCGACCTGTTCGGCTTTGTTGGAACCCACAACAATCGATATGTTCGTCAAACAACAGTCGGGGGATACTCATTTCGGTTTTTCCGGGGAGGCGTCGACGTGAGCTTCCAGGAAGTCGTAGGCTCGTTCGCGAACGGCGGTCGGGAAACCATGACCACCTTCAAATCGGATGGCGGTAAACTGGTTGCGATCAGTTTCAAGGAATTCCTCGCCGTTGTTCATCTCTTCCGATCCGTACGTCGCTAAGAACGGTGTCGGCGGAATAGCATCCAGCAGATAGTCGAAGTCGTAGCCATCTGCGCGAAACCCTGGGAGAATGGTATCTGCCGTCTCCATTCGGTTACTCCACTCGTAGCGGTCATAAGAGAACGTCCCACAGGAACTAACGCCGGCTTCGATGCGGTCGTCGAACGCTGCCAGAAGCGACGCAAACTGCCCGCCCTGCGAGTGTCCGATGACACCGATGCCCTGTCCGGCCACCTCGCGCAGACCTGTAAGTACTGAAACCGCCACAACTACATCGTGTAGATGCTTAGCTGCGAGTGTCGACCCATAGAGGAGATACTTCTGGCTGACCATCTGCTCGAATCCCCTGAGAAACTGTGTCTCAGGAATATCGTAGTAGTCAGGGTCGTCCTGTGATCCCGAGTCACGGTACGTCTCGAAACTCAGGAAATCGGGTGCCAACACGACATACCCGCGTTTGACGAGATCGCGCCCATACGCGAACTGGCGTTTCGCGTCGGGTGGCTCGTGAGAAGGGTCAGGGTGGACAGCCCGGAGATAGGTATACTCGGGGTCCTCAACCAACCCAACTGTCTCAGATTTACCGGCGAGATACTCATCGTTATGTTCGTGGAGCGCAAGTACGCCTGGTGCCGGTGTCGCCTTGTCCACGCCGTCGGGGACGAGCAGGTACGCCTCTACTCGGAGTTTCGGTTCGACAGCATATTCGAGTTTCCGGAGGACGAAGTCCTCGAATTCCCACTCGTCCACGATGTCAGGGTCAGGATCGGTTGGCAACTGTGGAAAGCGCCCGAGATACTCACAAAGCGGGCCACTTCCCGATCTTTGGTGAGTGTATTGATCGGGGCCGGTCAGGTCCCGTTCCTGAATCGCGCCGTACATAACTCGCCTCTAGTGAATACACGTTAAAAATGTCCACTTTCCTGACTCGACCGTTATCTATGCACATCTACCAAACGGCGATTTCATGCGATATTGTATCTGAATAATGGGGTTTCAACGGGGCTACCTGTTCATTCGAGCGAGTGTTCGACGACGGACACCCCGTCCAGACTGGCAAGTTTCGCCAGCACGCTCCGGAGGTGGTCGGCGCCGCTCCCCTCTAAACCGACCGCGACCGGCGTTCGGTTCAGTCGGTCGTCCCCGCCGGGACGGGCCCGGTTCACGTGGTCGAGTTCGGCCCCCTGGGACTCGACGACCCCGATGACGTCGGCGAGGGTCGCGGGCCACGTATCGAGTGCCAGCCTGACGTCGGCGTACCGGCCGAGTTCGTGGAGCCCGGTCCGGCAGAGTTCGGCGTGCTCGGTGAGGTTGACGTTCCCGCCCGAGACCACGACACCGACGTCCTCGTCAGCGAAATCCGTCCCGTTCGAGAGGAGGGCCGCGAGCGGTGCGGCGTCCGCGCTCTCTGCAACGGTCTTCGCACGTTCGGACAGCAACGTGACGCCCGTGGCTATCTCCCGGTCGGTGACGCGCACGACGTCGTCGACCACCTCGCGAGCGACCGAGAACGTCGTCTCGAGCATTCGCGTGTCGGCTATCCCGTCGGCGACCGTGTCGACGTCGTCGAGTTCGTGGATCACGCCGTCGTCGAGCGAAGGCTTCGCGTGGAACGCCCCCTCGGGCTGGACCCCGACGACGCGGATAGTCGGGTCGTGGGCCTTCGCCGCGGTCCCGATGCCGGATATCAGCCCACCGCCGCCGATAGCGACGAGGACCGCGTCGAGTTCGGGATACTGGTCCAGCAACTCCAGGCCGACGGTCCCCTGCCCGGCGATGACGGCCCGGTTGTCGAACGGGTGGACGAACGTCTCGCCGGTCTCGGCAGCGCGCTCGCGGGCGTACTCGTAGGACCGTTCGTAGATGTCGCCCTCGACGACGACTTCGGCGCCGTAGCCGCGGGTCGCCGCGATCTTCGCCGCCGGGGTGATTTCGGGCACGACGACCGTCACGTCGACACCCAGCAGGTCCCCCGCGAGCGCGACGCCCTGGGCATGGTTGCCGGCGCTGGCCGTGACGACGCCGCGGTCCTGTTGTTCCTGGGAGAGCTGCCGCATCGCGTTGTACGCCCCGCGGATCTTGAACGACCCCGTCCGCTGGACGTTCTCCAGCTTGAGTCCCACTGAGGCCGCCCCGGATAGCTCGGCGAACGTCCGAGACGTGTCCAGTGGCGTCCGGTGGACGACACCCGCAAGTCGCTCCCGCGCGGCCTCGACGTCCGCGAGCGTCACCGCCGGGTCGCTCTCTGGCCGGCCGCTCTCTGGCCGTTCGCTCACTGGTCTTCGCTGCGCCGCGGGACCGGGTGACGGCGCTCGAGTTCCCGTATCGACTCGACGAGCACGTCGACGCCGTGTTCGAGGCTCCGCTCGTCGACGTCGAACGTCGGCGTGTGGTGGCTCGTCGGGTGATCCGTGCCGATTATCATGTACCCGGCGAGTCCGCCGTCCTCCTGGACGCGCTCCATGAGGAAGGTCGCGTCCTCGCTCGCGCCGAAATCGGCCGTGGGGACGACGCGTTCGACGCCGGGAACGCCATCGGCGACGGCTGCGACGACGTCCACGAGTTCAGGGTCGCTGTCGGCCCGTGGGCACTCGCTGATAACCTCGAACTCCGCCTCGCAGCCGTGCATCCGTGCGGCGCTCCGGCTCACCCGTTCGAGTTTCGTCTTCACGTACTCCATTAACTCCGTCGTCTCCCCGCGGACCTCGGCCTCCATGAGGGCCCGTTCGGCGATGACGTTGCTCGCAGTCCCGGCCTCGGCGCGCCCGACGTTCACGCGTGTCATGCCGTCGCCGTGGCGGGGGATGCCGTACGCGTTTTCGATGGCCGTCCCCATCGCGTGCATCGCGTTGTCGCCCTCGTTGGGTGCCTTGCCGGCGTGTGCCGAGGTCCCCTCGATGGTCACGTCGACGTGGGCCATCGCCAGTGGCTTCTCGATGCCGGCGACCACCTCCCCCGTCGGGTGATCGAGGCCCACGTGGGCCGCCAGCAGGTAGTCCAGGTCGGCGATGTATTCGCTGTTCGCCATCGCGTGGGCGCCGCCACCGAGTTCCTCGGCGGGCTGGAAGAAGACGACGAGCCGACCGGCGAAGTCGCTCGACGCGATGGCGTCGAGGACGGCCAGCCCCCAGGTCATGTGTGCGTCGTGCCCGCAGGCGTGCATGGTGCCGTCCCCCTCCGACCGGAACCCCTCGTCGGCTGGGACGTGGCCCTCGTCGGTCGACTCCTCCACGAACAGCCCGTCGATGTCCACGCGCAGCCCGATGGCCGGTCCGTCGCCGCGGTCGAGGACGGCCACCGCCCCGGTATTGCCGCCGGCCATCTGTTCGAGGAGGTCCTCATCCGCTCCGCGCTCACGGGCCCGTTCGAACCACGGGTCGATCACGTCGTCGTCGAGAACGGCCATGCGGTCGGCCGGGTCGTACGCGTCGGGGCCGACGGCCAGTTCGTCGACGCCGATGGCCCGTATCTCCTCGACCAGTCGGGCGGTCGTGTGGAACTCTCGCCACCCCGGTTCGGGGTACCGGTGGAAACCCCGACGCAGCGAGACGAGTCGGTCCCGTACGGGTTCGTTCATGTGGGTAGATATCACACCCCAGCGACATAAACATACACAGTATGCGTGTACGATGAGTACGCTAAAGGATAAGTCGGAAGCGGTCGACTGTCCGCCAACGCGCACATGACCCCACCGGACGTCGTCGTCCTCCGCGAGGGGACGGAAGGCCTGTCGATGGAATCGTACGCCGAAACCCTCCGGGAGCGGCTTCCGGACCTCACGGTCGCTCACGCGCGGACGCCTCGCCAGGAACACGAACTCGTGCCACAGGCCCGTGTCGTGACCGGAATTACGGTCGACGAGACACTCCTCGACGCGGCCGAGCGTCTCGAACTGTTCGCCTGTACGTTCGCCGGGACGGACCACGTGCCGATGGACGCCCTCGCCAGCCACGGCGTCACGGTCACGAACGCGGGCGGTATCCACGCGCCCGGTATCGCCGAGCAGTCCATCGGGAACCTGCTCGTGTTCGCCCGGAACCTCCACGAGGCGTGGCGACGCAAGGAAAACAACGAGTGGCGCCACTTCCAGTCCCACGAGTTCACCGGATCGACCGTCACCATCGTCGGACTGGGCTCCATCGGACAGGAAATCGCCACCCGACTCGACAGCTTCAGCGTCGAGACCATCGGTATCCGGTACTCGCCGGAGAAGGGCGGTCCGACCGACGAGGTGCTCGGCTTCGACGAGGACGATATCCACGAGGCGTTCGCCCGCAGCGACTACGTCGTGCTCGCCTGCCCGCTGAACGACCTCACTCGCGGACTCGTCAGCGAGGCCGAGTTCGCGACGCTGCCGCCGAACGCGGTGCTCGTCAACGCCGCCCGCGGCGGCATCGTCGACACAGACGCGCTCGTGACGGCCCTCCAGTCGAACGCTATCAGGGGTGCCGCTCTCGACGTCACCGACCCGGAACCGCTGCCGAACGACCACCCGCTCTGGGACCTGGAGAACTGTCTCATCACGCCCCATACGGGCGGCCACACGCCGAAACACTGGGATCGCCTGGCCGACATCGTCGCCGAAAACGTCGCGGCGCTCGACGGGGATGGAGACCTCGAAAACGTCGTCTTCGACCCTGACTAGAGGGGACGGCGGAAAACGTCCCCGCCCCGGCCGGTCAGGCAGAGAAGAGCCTGCGGGGGAAGTCCGCGAGCGTCTCGGCGCCGTCGCCGGTGACGTGGAACGTCTCGCTTATCTCGACGCCGACGTCGCCCGTCCAGATACCCGGGATCATGTGGAACGTCATGTCCTCCTCTAGCACCGTCTCGTCGCCGGGGCGGAGGCTCGCGGTGTGTTCGCCCCAGTCCGGCGGGTAGCCCAGCCCCATCGAGTAGCCGATGCGGTCCTCTTTCACGATGTCGTGTTCGGCGATGGTCTCACGCCAGGCCTCTTCGACGGCTTCGCAGGTGACGCCGGGTTCGGCAGCGTCGAGTGCCGCGTCGATGCCTTCGACCACTATCTCGGCGGTCCGCCGCATCTTCTCGGGTGGGTCGCCGACGAACGTCGTCCGGGCGAGTGGCGAGTGGTAACGGTGGCGACAGCCCGAGAGCTCGATGATGACCGGGTCTCCGTCCTCGAACGCGCGGTCGGTCCAGGTCAGGTGGGGCGTGTCGGTGTGGTCGCCAGAGGGCATCAGCGGGACGATGGCCGGGTAGTCGCCGCCGTACTCGCCGGTCCCCCTGATCAGCGCGTCGTAAATCTCGGCGGCGACCTCGTACTCGGGGACGCCGGCCTCGATGGCGTCGAGGCCCGCCTGCATGGCGTTCTCGGAGATCCGGGCGGCCTGGCGCATGTACTCCAGTTCCCGATCCGACTTCTTCACGCGAACCCAGTTGACCAGCAGCGTCGTATCGACGAAGTTGGCTTCCGGGAGATTTCCCGTGAGCCGCGTGTACGACTTCGCGGTGAAGTAGCTGGCGTCCATCTCCAGTCCTATCTCGCCGTCGGCGACGTCCAGTTCCTCGAGGACGCCGGCGACGTAGTCCATCGGGTGAAGGTCGTGTGGCGAGTGAACGTGGTCGTCGCTGTACGACCGGATGCTCGAATCGGACAGGGCCGTCGTCGCTCGCGCGCCGTTGGCGTCCATCTCTCGACCGATCCACACCGGTACTTCGCGGTCGGCGGCGACGACGACTGCCTGGTGAACGTAGAACGACCAGCCGTCGTAGCCCGTCAGGTAGTTCATGTTGGCGGGGTCGGCGACGACGACGGCGTCGAGTCCCTCCTCCCGCAGTCGTTGCTTTACCCGTCGAACCCGTCGCTCGTACTCCCGTTCGCTGAAGATATCCTGTGACATGGTCTCGACACCAATGTATGGTACCACGGCACGCCCTGCCAAAAAGTTTCTGTGGACGACATAAACGAATACTGTATAATAACGAGAAGACCTAAGTTGTCCGGCTCCGACATATAGACCATTATGGAGGCTGTCAACCCGGCCACTGGCGAACGCATCGACACGTACGAGGACGCGGACCTGGCGGACGTCGAACAGGCGCTCGACGACGGCTGGGCGGCCTTTCAGGACTGGCGCGACCGGCCCCTCGCCGAGCGGGAGGAACTGATCCAGGCCGCCGGTGAGGTGCTCCGGGAGAACAAGCGCGAGTACGCCGAACTCATGACCGAGGAGATGGGTAAACCAGTCACCCAGGCCATCGCAGAGGTCGAGAAGTGCGCCTGGGCCTGTGACCACTACGCCCAGAACGCCCACGCCTACCTCGAAGACGAACACTACCCGAGTCCGGCGGGCACCGAGGTGAAGACCGTTTACGAACCGCTGGGCATCGTCCTCGCCGTCATGCCGTGGAACTTCCCGTTCTGGCAGGTCTTTCGATTCATCGCGCCCTATATCACCGCGGGGAACGTCGGGGTCCTGAAACACGCCTCGAACGTCCCGGGCTGTGCCGTCGTCATCGAGGAGATCCTCCGCGACGCCGGCTACCCCGAGGGCGTCTTCCAGTCGCTGCTGGTTCCCTCCGACCTCGTCGACGACGTCGTCGCCGACGACCGGGTCAAGGCCGCGACACTGACGGGGAGCGGCCCCGCGGGACGCGCCGTCGCCTCCGCTGCTGGTGACAACCTGAAGAAGACCGTTCTCGAACTCGGCGGCAGCGACCCTTTCGTCGTCCTCGACGATGCTGATCTGGACGCCGCCGCGGAGACGGGCGCGTGGGCTCGGAACCAGAACGGCGGTCAGTCCTGCATCGCTGCCAAGCGATTCATCGTCCACACCGACGTGTACGAGGCGTTCCGCGACGGGCTCGTCGACGAGTTCGAGTCGCTGACTATCGGCGACCCGTCCGACGAGGACACCGACGTCGGTCCGCAGGCCCGCCAGGACCTCCTGGACGACCTCCACTCACAGGTGGAGGCGAGCGTGGAGGCCGGTGCAGACGTCGTCACCGGCGGTGAACCGATGGACCGTGAGGGGGCCTACTACCCGCCGACGGTCCTCGCCGACGTCCCGGCCGGCTGTCCGGCGGATACCGAGGAGCTGTTCGGCCCGGTCGCGACGGTGTACGAGGTGGACCACGCCGACGCCGCGGTGACGAAAGCGAACGAGACGGAGTTCGGACTGGGCGCGAGCGTCTGGACCGAGGACCGCGACCGCGGCGAACGGATCGCCAGGCGGATCGACGCCGGCTGCGTCTACGTCAACCAGCTCACCAAGTCCGACCCCCGGGTCCCCTTCGGCGGTGTCAAAGAGTCCGGGTACGGCCGCGAACTTTCCGAGGTGGGGATGAAGGAGTTCGTCAACCGGAAGACCGTCTGGATCGAGTGACGACCGGGAGAACCGCTTCGACGCCTCTGGATGAGCGGTTCGTCGCGTGTACTCGCTCCACTCACCACTGTCCTCTGCACCGATCAATCAGCGACGCTAGGTTCTCAAATCACCGGGTTCCGATAGCGAAGTGGCGAACATCTAGCAATCTACTAGATAAACGTTATCCACAGAGTGAAATTGGTCCGGGGACCACGCTTCGCCGTCTTTTACCACTCGCCGCGCGAACTCAGGGGTATGACCGACGTCGACGCCGACCCGACGGCACGGAACCGCCTCGACGAGGAGGAGAGTCCCTATCTCCGCCAGCACGCGGACAACCCCGTCAACTGGCAGCCGTGGGACGAGGCAGCCCTCGAGAAGGCCCACGAGGAGGAGAAACCCATCTTCCTCTCTATCGGCTACTCGGCGTGTCACTGGTGTCACGTCATGGCCGACGAGAGCTTCGCCGACGAGGACGTCGCCGAACTGCTCAACGAGCACTTCGTTCCCATCAAGGTCGACCGGGAGGAACGCCCTGACCTCGATTCGGTGTACATGAGCATCTGCCAGCAGGTGACCGGCCACGGCGGGTGGCCCCTGTCGGCCTGGCTGACGCCCGACGGCAAGCCGTTCTACGTCGGGACGTACTTCCCGAAGGAGGAGAAGCGCGGCATGCCGGCGTTCCCGGACCTCCTCGAACGGATCGCGCACTCCTGGGCGGAACAGCGCGAAGACATGCAAGAGCGCGCCGAGCAGTGGACCGCCGCCATCGAGAACGATCTGGCGTCGACGCCCGACCAGCCCGGCGACGCCCCCGACGAGAGTGCGCTGGAACTCGCCGCTGACACGGCCGTCCGCGGCGCCGACAGGCAGTACGGTGGCTGGGGCGGGGGCGGCAACGGTCCCAAGTTCCCCCAGCCCGGGCGGCTGCACGCGCTCATGCGCGCGTCCGGACGTGACGATAGCGCCGGCAAAGAGTCCTACCGTGAGGTAGCCACGGAGACGCTCGACGCCATGGCCAGCGGCGGCCTGTTCGACCACGTCGGTGGGGGGTTCCACCGCTACTGCACGGACCGCGAGTGGGTGGTCCCCCACTTCGAGAAGATGCTGTACGACAACGCCGAGATTCCCCGGGCGTTCCTCGCGGGGTACCAGTTGACGGGCGAGGAGCGGTACGCCGACGTCTCCCGACAGACCCTGGAGTTCGTCGAGCGAGAACTGACCCACGACGAGGGCGGCTTCTTCAGCACGCTCGACGCCCAGAGTGAGAACGACCAGGGCGAGGACGAGGAGGGCGCCTTCTTCGTCTGGACGCCCGAAGAGGTGCACGAAGCCATCGACGACGAGACGACGGCCGACCTGTTCTGTGACCGCTTCGGCGTCACCGAACGCGGCAACTTCGAGGGGGCGACGGTGCTGACGCTCGCGGCCTCCGTCGAGGACCTGGCTGCGGAGTACGATATGGCCGGGAGCGAGGTCGAATCGACGCTGGAGACCGCCCGCGAGCAGGCGTTCGACGCGCGTGAAGAACGACCACGACCGGCCAGGGACGAGAAGGTGCTCGCGGGCTGGAACGGACTGATGATCTCAGCGTTCGCGGAGGGCGCCATCGTTCTCGACGACCTATACGCTGAACCGGCCACGGACGCGCTCTCCTTCGTTCGCGAACGGCTCTGGGACGACGAGACAGGCTCACTCAGCCGCCGGTACAAAGATGACGACGTGAGCATCCAGGGCTACCTGGAAGACTACGCGTTCCTCGGCCGCGGCGCGCTGGACTGCTTCCAGGCGACCGGCGAGGTGGACCACCTCGCGTTAGCGCTGGACCTGGCGCGAGCCATCGAACGGGAGTTCTGGGACGAGGATGCGGGGACGCTCTACTTCACGCCATCCAGCGGCGAATCGCTCGTCGCGCGGCCACAGGAGCTCACCGACCGGTCGACGCCGTCGAGCGCGGGCGTCGCGGTCCAGTTGCTGCTCTCGGCGGACCACTTCGTCGCCCACGACCGCTTCGAGACGGTAGCCGAGCGCGTCCTGGAGACACACTCGAACCGCATCGAGGCCAATCCGATGGAGCACGCATCGCTCGTGCTCGCGGCGGACCAGTACTCCCGCGGCGCGCTGGAGTTGACCCTGGCGGCCGACGAAGCGCCCGAATCGTGGCGGGAGACGCTCGCCGAGACCTACCTCCCCGACCGCCTCCTCGCCTGGCGGCCCGCGACGGCCGACGGGATGGACGGGTGGCTCGAGACACTGGGTCTGGATGAGGCGCCGCCCATCTGGGCCGAGCGGAGCCAGCGGGACGGCGAGCCGACGGTGTACGCGTGTCGGAACTTCGCCTGTTCGCCGCCGCGCCACGACCTGGCGGCGGCGCTGTCGTGGTCGCCGGGCGAGGAGTAACTGCGGCCGTACTACTCGGACCCGAGGACCCAGACGGCGAGACCGGCGACGATCAGGCCGATGCCGAGCATCGACGTCGCGGGTTCGGGGAAGAGAAACAGGACCAGCCCGGTGGCGAGTAACGCCCACGCGAGCCCGCTGGTGAGCCAGGAGTCGTCCGCCTCTCGTCCACCGGCGTACACCATCTCGTCGTCGGACTGCGCCGTCGCGCGCGCGACGTCGCCCCCGGTCGCCGCGGACCCGCCGACCCCAGGCTCTGCGTCGTCTCCGCTGCCCGCCCTGTCTCCAGTGCGCGCGTCGTCGAACGCCCCCTTGTTCACGTCTCTGCTGGCGGAGCGGTCGTCGTAGTAATCGTCGTTGCGAGCCATGCCTGCAGAGACGGTCTGCGAAGAGTTAGGCGGTCGACTTGACAATGCAGGGGGCGTGGTCGGGCGACAGCAGTTCAGGCGAGTGCCGTCTCTATCTCGTTCGCGAGGTAGATGGCGATGGCGACGGGTTCTTCCTCGACGAACCGGGCGATCTCCTTTCCGTCGTGCTCGACCACGACCGTGGGGATGTACTCGATGTCGTACTCCTCCACCTGCGGGCCGACCTTGCTGCCGTCGTCTTCCTTCTCGACGGCGTAGTGTTCGACGTTCTCGTCGGGGACGCCGGCGGCGTCGAGCGCCGCGCCGAAGTCCGGTAGCTGTGACCGGCAGTCCTTGCACCAGTCGCCGCCCCAGACCTTGTAGACGAGGTTGCCGGAATGTTCTGCGAGGGTGTCGACGGTGTCCGCGTAGGCGTCGGCCACCCACACGGGGTTCGGTTCCATGGTTTCGAGGGTCATACCCGACGTTTTGGTATCCTCCGATATTAAGCTCCCGCCCGATTCGGTCTCGTTCCGCCGCGAGTGTCGGGTTCGTCACCGCTCACGGCACACGCTGCCGGTGGCCGACAGCGTATAGTGGGTGAGGGCATATCCCAACGCAGTGAACTCCAGCATCCTCGAGACCATCGGTTCGCCCCTCGTCGAGGTCCGCTCGCCGGCGGGGGCGACCGTCGCGGCGAAGGTCGAATCGTTCAACCCCGGGGGGTCCGCGAAGGACCGCCCGGCGCGATTCATGGTCGAGTCCGCGGAGGAAGCCGACCGACTCGACCCCGACGATACCCTCGTCGAACCGACGAGCGGCAACACGGGCATCGGATTGGCGATGGTGGGCGCGGCGAAGGGCTACGACGTCCGGCTGATCATGCCGTCCTCGAAGTCGCCCGAGCGACGCCAGATCATGAAGGCCTACGGCGCCGAGATCGATCTCGTCGATGGTGACATCTCGGACGCGCGCGAGCGTGCGGACGAACTCGAAGCGACGGGCGAGTTCGTCCAGTTGCGCCAGTTCGAGAACCCTGCCAACCCGCAGGCCCACTACGAGACGACGGGAGTCGAAATCCTCGACCAGGTCGGCGACCGGACCGTCGACGCCCTCGTGGCGGGCGTCGGCACCGGTGGGACGATCACCGGTATCGGGCGACGGCTCCGCGAGGAATTCCCCGACGTCGACATCGTGGCGGTCGAACCCGCCGACAACGCGGTCCTCTCGGGGATGGAACCCGGCACCGGCGAGGACAGTTTCCAGGGGATGGGCCCCGGATTCGTCAGCGACAACCTCGACGTCGACCTGCTCGACGACGTGGCGACGGTGACGCTCGACGACGCCGAGGACGAATGCCGCCGTCTGGCCGAGGAAGAGGGGATTTTGGTCGGCCAGTCCTCGGGGGCGTCGAACCTCGCTGCCAGAGACGTGGCCGAGCGACTCGTCGACGACGGCGTCGAGGACCCGCTCGTCGTAACGGTGTTCTGGGACAGCGGCGAACGGTACATGTCCACCGGTCTGTTCGACTGACCGCTTTGCAGAGACAGCGGGACTGCTCCGGTCAGAACTGCGCGGCCTGGTGGGCCATCTGGATGGTCTGGTACGGGTTCGACTCCACGCTCGGACCGTGCCCGGTGTGCATCTCGTGGAGGGCCTCGTCGACGACGTCGAGCACGCGCTGGATGCTCTCGATCAGGGTGGGCCGGTCGCCCTCGTCGAGGTCGGTGCGGCCGAAACTGCCGCCGGCGAACACGAGGTCACCGGCGAAGAGGACGCCGGGGTCCTCGCTGTACAGACAGAGGTGGTCGTTCTTGTGCCCTGGCGTGTGAATCGCGACGTATTCGTGGTCACCGATTTGCACGGACTCTCCGTCGCCGAGGACCTGGGTGACGCCCTCCGCGTCGCCGTCGAAGGCCACGACATCGACGTCGAAGGCGTCGAGGACGGACTCGAGGTTGGCGACGTGGTCGTAGTGGGTGTGGGTCAGGACGACGACGTCGAGGTCGTCCACGTGGGCTTCGACTGCTTCGACGACGTCGAACTCGTTGCCAACGTCGACGAGCGCGGTCCGCTCGCCAGTCACGAGGAAGACGTTGCTCGTGAAGACGTCACGGTCCAGCGCGAGGTTTGCGATCATCGTCCCACCCTGGTCGTGCCAGGCTTTTGGCTATTGCCGTTCGCTGGCCGACAGATCGTCCGCCGCGGCTACCCACAGGGCTATGTATGATGCTGATTAAATCAGGCGATAGAGAATAGAATGTCAGACTCGGACCGACCCGTGGTGCTCATCGTCGAGGACGAACCCTACGTAGCGGAGACTTACAGGCTCTGGCTGCGCGAGGATTACGAGGTCGAGATGGCACACGATGGCGACGAGGGACTGTCGAAACTCGACGCCGACGTGGACGTCGTGTTGTTGGACCGAATGATGCCGGGACTCTCGGGTGACGAAGTCCTCGAACAGATCCGCGAACGCGATCTGGACTGCCGCGTCTCGATGGTCACCGCGGTCGAACCGGACTTCGACATCCTGGAGATGGGGTTCGACGCCTACCTCTCGAAACCTATCAGGAGCGAGGAACTCCACGAGACGGTGGAGAATCTCCTCGACCGCTCGGCGTACGACGCGCTCCTGCAGAACTACTACTCCCTGGTCGAGAAGCGCGCGACGCTCGAGGCGACCAAGAGCAACGCGGAACTCGCCGAGAGCGAGGAATACGACGAACTTAAGGAGGAGATTGCCGAACTTCAGGACGACCTGTCAGACAGCCTCGGTGGTATCGGAGACGACGCAGACTTTATCGCTACACTCCGCGGGTTGAGCAATGACGAAGCGGAGTGAGCCCACAGAGACAATGTACGATCTCTCACGTGTACTCGACTTCGACGCGCTCTCGTCGGTCCGGCCCGGCACCAGTCTCCTCGTGGCCGGACCCGCGATGACTGGCAAGGACGAACTCGCCCTGGAGATGCTCAGGGACGGTGCCCGCGAGGGCGAAGGCGCCGTCGTCGTCACGACGAACGACGACGCCGACGACATCGCAGCGGACTTCCGCGAATCGGTGCCGGATCTGGAGGACTCCCAGCTCGGCGTCATCGACTGCCGAGGGGACTCTGGAGACGACGGCGAGGCGACCGAGGGCGTCTACGTTCACCACGTCTCCTCGCCCGGCGACCTCACCGGCATCGGTATCGGCATCACGAAGGCCCTCGAAGGGCTCCACAACAGCGGCCGCGACCAGGGCCGACTCGCGCTGTTCTCGCTCTCGACGATGCTGACCTACACGGACAAGAAGACCGTCTTCAAGCTCTGTCACATCCTCTCTTCGCGTCTGGACGCCGCGGGCTACGTCGGCGTGTTCACTATCGACTCCGGCGCCCACGACGACCAGACGCTCCAGGTCATCAAGCAGGCCTTCGACGGTCTCGTCGAGGTCCGCGAAGACGACGGTACCCGACAGGCCCGTGTTCTCGGCCTGTCGAGTAACCCGAGCGACTGGCAGGACCTGTAGTCGGCGCTCCCGCTCTTTCGTTCTGCTGTCAGCTGCTCCAGCAATATTCACATAGCCTTTTACCGCCTCGCGTTAGCTTTCGGGTATGGAAGTCCGGCTACTCGAGGCGACCGAGGACCCCGAGGAACTCATCTGCACCGGCGCGCGAAACGACTACAGCGAACCGTTCGTCGGCGACCAGACCTTCGAGGAGACGATGGAGACGGTCGAAGGTGACTCCCTCGAGGAGAAGAAGGAGACGCTCATCGGTCACCTGCTGAGCCACGGCCACTACGGCCCCTTCGAGCACCCGCAGGTCACCTTCGCCGTCGAGGGCGTCAGTCGATCCTGCATGGCCCAGATAACCCGTCACCGCCACGTCTCTTTCGACGTCCAGAGCATGCGCTACGTCTCCTTCAACGACGTCGACCCGGCGGACGTGCGCGAGGGCGAGATGGTCGTCGTCCCGCCCTCCGCGACCGACCCGGAGTGGGTCGGCCGCAACCAGCGGACCGGCCAGGTCGACGAGGAGACCGTCGCGAAGCGCGACGAGATCTTCCGGGACACCGTCGCCGACGCCGTCGAATCCTACCAGGAACTGCTCGACCTCGGCATGCCCCCCGAGGACGCCCGGTTCGTCCTCCCCATCGGGACGGAGGTCAACATGGTCATGTCGATGAATGTGAGGATGTTGATGCACGTCGCGGATTTACGTGCTGCAGCCGACGCCCAGTGGGAAATTCGGGAGCTCACGGAGTCTATCCTCGATTTAGCGGCAGAATGGTGTCCGATCACCTTCGACTACTACGAAGAGAACATGCGAAATCGAAAGAATCGACTGGCCCCTTAGTTTAAAAACCAAGACGCCACAGATTTCCTTCGTGCAAGCTATACTCGGAAAAATACGGTCACGACTCACAGGTCCGAATTTCGATCAAAGTAGAGATCTCACTCTCAAACTGTTCGGGTCTATTGAACATCTGTTCGTTCCAGCGTTAATGGATCAATGACTGCTGAATGCCCGGAATGTGGAGCTGAATTTGAAAAACTTGGAACACACTGGTCGCGAGGTAATTGCGACTATCCAGAACCGGATTCAGAATTTCAGGAAGTACTGACGGGTATTTACATGGGCGATGGGAACTTAGCAGCACACCATAGTAACAATCCTTACATGAGGTGGAACAACGTAAACAAAACCTTCCTTGAATACCTTGATTCGGAGTTAGGTTGGCTCACCACAGGCGTTCGGCTGAAAAAAACTGCAGACCAATCCGCTCGACAACGACTAGAACGGGATGAAGATGGCTGGACTGTTAATCCAGAAAATTATAACGCTATTTACGGAACACGAACTCGGAGACTTCCTTACTTCAGAAGATACAAACAATGGACCTCAACCGGACAGAAACGATATCCAGAGTCTCTGGAACTTACTCCAACAATTGCGAAATTCTGGTACGTCAGTGATGGTACGATCAATTGGATGCGGAATTACTCTGCGAGACTTGTGTTCGCCTGTAGGAATGAACAAGACCGGCCCGAGTTCATTCAGGACCTGTTCGCTAGATCGGGATTCGAAGTAAAACCGAATAAACACATGTTTTATCTCAATGTTAAAGAATCTGAAAAATTTTTGCGATGGTTGGGTAGTCCAGTTCCAGGATTCGAATATAAATGGGAAATCGAGTCGAGAGAACGGTACGAGAAACTTCTCGAAAAGAAGTGAGACAGGCTTCCCCCTGAGCCGATCATCTGTTTATCGATGAACCTCATCGACTACCGTATCGATAACGGCGGCATCCATCACCGGGTGCCGGTGTATTAATCCGCTCGCCTACCGAACAGAGGGCCATGGGAACGAGTACGGAGGGGTCTGGCGAGGACCCGGCGAGTGACGACCGGTCCCGGTACGACTATCAGGCCGGTGACGTCGAACGGCCCGGCTTCGTCAGGGACCTCCGGGAGCGGGTCGACGGCGACGTCCGGTTCGACGACCTCACCCGGGAACTGTACGCGACGGACGCCAGCGCCTACGAAGTGACGCCCATCGGCGTCGTCTTCCCCCGATCGACGGCCGACGTCGCGGCGGTCGTCTCCTACTGCGCCGAGCGCGGGACGCCGGTCCTCCCGCGCGGCGGCGGCACCAGCCTCGCCGGACAGGCCGTCAACGAGGCCGTGGTCCTCGACTTCTCGCGACACATGGACTCGGTGCAGTCAGTGGAGCCGGATTCCCGGATCGCTCGCGCGGAGGCCGGCGTCATCCTCGCGGATCTGAACGAACGCCTCGCCGAGCACGACCTGAAGTTTGCCCCCGACCCCGCCTGGGGCGCCAGGAGCGTGCTGGGGGGCGCTATCGGCAACAACTCCACGGGTTCGCACTCGCTGAAGTACGGGAAGACCGACGCCTACGTCGAGGAGTGCGAAGTCGTCCTGGCCGACGGCACGGTCACCACGTTCGGCGAAGTGACGCTGGCGGAACTCCGGGAGCGGGCCGCCGACGATACCGGGGAGTCTGACGTTTCCGGGGAGTCTGACGATCCCGCCGAATCCGACGACCTCGAAGCGAGAATCTACGCCGCGGTCGCTCGCATCGTCGACGAGGAAGCGGACGCCGTCGCCGAGGCGTTCCCCGACCTGAAGCGAAACGTCTCTGGCTACAACCTCGACCGGCTGGTCGAGGAAGCCGAGTCTGGCAGCGTCAACCTGGCTCGCTTGCTCGCGGGGAGCGAAGGGACGCTGGCCGTCGTCACCGAGGCGACCGTCTCGCTCGAACCGGTCCCGGCGACGAAGGCACTCGCCCTGTTGGCCTACGAAGACCTCGTGGACGCGATGCGGGACGTGCCCCCCATCCTCGAACACGACCCGTCGGCGGTCGAGGTGCTCGACGACGTCCTGCTCGACCTCGCGCGGCCGACCGAGGAGTTCGGCGAACTCGTCACCGAGATCGTCCCCGAACAGGCGGGCGCGCTCCTCCTCGTCGAGTTCTACGCGGAGACAGACCTCGAGGGGAAAGAGTACGTGGCCGACCTGCTCGCGGACCGCGTCGGCGACGTCTCGCCGGAGGTGATTCCCCAGGAGCGCGCCGAGGAACTGACGGCGGAGCCGCTCCACGCCTTCGCGGGGCGCGAGGCCCACAGCGACGCGGAACGGAGTCGGTTCTGGAAGCTCCGCAAGAGCGGCCTTCCCATCCTCCTCGGGCGGACCTCCGACGAAAAACACGTTAGCTTCATCGAGGACACAGCGGTCCCACCCGAGAACCTCGCCGAGTACGTTACCGACTTCCGGGAGGTCCTCGAAGACAACGGAACGTTCGCCAGTTTCTACGCCCACGCTGGCCCTGGCTGTCTCCACATCCGGCCCCTCATCGACACGAAGTCCCTCGACGGCGTCGAGCAGATGGAAGCCATCGCCGACGCGGCCACTGATCTGGTCCTCGAGTACGGTGGCAGCGTCTCCGGCGAACACGGCGACGGTCGCGCCCGAACGCAGTGGAATCGGAAGCTGTACGGCGACCACGTCTGGGACCTGTTCGGCGACCTGAAGACCGCCTTCGACCCGGACTGGCTGTTGAACCCGGGACAGGTCTGCGGCGACGTGGACATGACCGAGCATCTGCGATACGACGCGGACTACGAGTTCGAGGCCGGCTTGGACCCTGAGCTGCGCTGGGACAACGACAACGGCTTCCAGGGCATGGTCGAACTCTGCCACGGCTGTGGCGGCTGTCGCGGCCACCAGGACACGACGGGCGGCGTGATGTGTCCGACTTACCGCGCGAGCGAGGAGGAGTCGACCGCGACACGCGGGCGGGCCAACGCCCTCCGCCAGGCGATGAGCGGCGACCTCCCCGAAGACCCGACCAGCGAGGCGTTCACGACCGAGATTATGGACCTCTGTATCGGCTGCAAGGGGTGTGCCCGCGACTGCCCGAGCGAGGTGGACATGGCCAAACTCAAAGCGGAGGTCCAACACGCGAACCACCAGGAGAACGGCGCCGGTTTACGAGACCGTCTGTTCGCCGACGTCGACCGCCTCAGCAAGGTTGGTAGCGCCCTCGCGCCCGTTTCGAACTGGCTCGCCTCGCTTCCCGGCAGCGACGTCGTTGTCGAGACGTTCATCGGCATCGCCCGGGAACGAGACCTGCCGACGTTCCAGCGGGAGTCCTTCGTCGAGTGGTACGCAGACCGCGGGCCAGCGGTTCCGGCCGACGAGGCGGCCCGGAAAGTCGTCCTGTTTCCCGATACGTACCACAACTACAGCGACCCGGCCGTATTGAAAGCGGCCGTGGACGTACTGGAAGCGGCCCGCGTCCACGTCCGCGTGCCAGCGAACCTGCAGGCCAGCGGGCGTGCTGCCCACTCGAAGGGATTCCTCGACAAGTCCCGCGAGCGCGCGCGCCACAACGCGGCGGCACTCGCACCACTCGTCGGGGACGAGTGGGATCTGGTCGCGGTCGAGCCGTCCGACGCAGTGATGTTCCAGTCGGATTACCTCGACCTGCTGGCCACGCCCGAGGTCGAGACGGTCGCTGCGAACGCCTACGGGCTGTGTGAGTTCCTGAGCTGGTTCGGCCTCGACGAGACCGTCGACTGGAACCCGTCGGCGGAGTCACTGACGTATCACGGACACTGTCACCAGAAGGCGACCAGGAAGGACCACTACGCCGTGGGCGTGCTCAGACGGGCCGGTTACGACGTCGACGCGCTCGATTCGGGCTGTTGTGGCATGGCCGGGAGCTTCGGCTACGAGGCCGAGCACTACTCCATGAGCCAGTCTATCGCCCGGATACTCTTCGATCAGATCGACGAGAGCGCGGGCGACCGCGTCGTCGCACCGGGCGCGTCCTGTCGGACGCAACTCGGTGACCGCCCTGGAGCCGAGGCCCCCTCCCACCCGGTCGAACGACTCGCCGCTGCCGTGGCGATGCGATGAGTCATCCCTCTCGGATAGTCATAGCGCTTTTATTGCGTCCTCGGCTGATATACCCTAGATGACTCGCTCGGTCGCCGTCGGTCTCGCCGTTCTCCTGTTTGCCAGCGTCGCTGTGGCTCCTGCACTGGGTGCGTCGGACGCGGGGCCCACGCGCCTCGGGGCGCCGGAAGGGTTCTCCCAGACGGTGTTCACCATCCAGGTGTACGAAAACGGGAGCGCGCAGTGGACGTTCGAATACTCTCGCCCGCTGGAGAACGATTCCGAGCGCGCGGACTTCGAGGCCTTCGCCGAGGAGTTCGAGGCAAACGAGTCCGCGATGTACCGGGACTTCGTCGATCGATCGACGAAACTGACGGCCGCGGGGTCGGAGAGCACCGGCCGAGAGATGAACGCCTCGTCGTTCTCGCGGAGCGCGTCGGTCGACGAGACGACGCTGGCGGACGAGCGGGGCGTCGTGGCGATGTCGTTCACGTGGTCGAACTTCGGCGTGACCGACGGTGCGGCCGTCCGGGCCGGCGACGTGTTCGAGGGCGGACTCTACATCGGACAGAACCAGCAGCTCGTGTTCGAGACGGGGCCATCGCTCGCCTTCAGAAACGCCGACCCCGGCTCCTACTCGCCGTCGGGCGACACCCTGGAATCGAGCGACACCGTCACCTGGGTCGGTGAACAGCAGTTCACCGACAGGCGCCCGCGCGTAGAACTCGTCGAGGAGTCCGCGCTCGGCGGCGGAAACGGTGACTCGGGTGGCGAGACGACCGATTCACCGACGGATCCTGCGAACGCGAGCAACGGCGACATGCTCGTCCTCGTCGGCGCGCTCGTCGTCGTCATCGGCCTCGCCGGGGCCGCGGTGTGGCAGTCCGGTGCGTTATCCGGCAACGACGACGCGTCCCCCGACGGCGCGGCCGAAGCCGCTGGCGCTGCCGCCGATTCTGCGACGGCAGACGCCGAACCGGCCGGGATCCCCGACGAGGAACTTCTCTCCGACAGCGACCGCGTCCTCAAGCTGCTGGAGGACAGTGGCGGGCGAATGAAGCAGGTCAACATCGTCGAGGAGACTGAGTGGTCGAAGTCCAAGGTCAGCATGCTCCTCTCCGAGATGGAGGACGACGGCGACATCAGCAAACTCCGCGTCGGCCGCGAGAACATCATCAGCCTCTCGGGTCACGAACCCGAGGCCGCCGGCTCGCCGTTCGACGACGAGGAGTGAGAACCCCACACAGGGAGCCGCTAAAGCGCAACCGTTATACCTCCGTCTGAGGTAAAATTGAGTACGCTCCGTTGGTGTAGTCCGGCCAATCATCTTGCCCTCTCACGGCAAGGACCAGGGTTCGAATCCCTGACGGAGCACTTCTTCCAACTCGAACCTGCGAGCGACAGCGAGCGGTGTTCGAGTACGCGAAGCGCGCACGGAAGGGATTCGAATCACGGCAGACCGAACGCAGTGAGGTCTGGCATCGGGTTCGAATCTCTGACGAAGCATTTCTGGTCGTTCGAAAATAGTGAGCGCCGCAGGCGGTCGGTAAGGCCTGTTACTCCTGCCGGACGCGCTCTTTCACGTCCGAGATGGCACTCCCGGCGCTGGCTCGTGTCTCGGCGAGGACGGCGCCGGCCAGGCCACCGACGGCGCCGCCGGTGCTCGCTGCGTTTCGGCTGAACAGGCCGCCGATGGCGGCGCCGACGGCGGCACCAATCGCTGCGTACTTCGCGCGGTTGACGAGGAAGAGGATTCGTGATTTCACGCGTGGTACGACGCACAGAACGCGTATAAAAGTAGGCGGTCGGTCCATCGACGGCGGTCTGGGGCGCGGCTGAAGGATATCGCGTCGGAACGACGCGGGCACTGAACGTGTGGGCGAACACCTCCGGCCTCGGGGCCGGCGATCGAGAATGGGTCGCCGTCTCTTTTGTCAGGGTATCGAATGGACGGGCGATGGAGCTACGACGCAAAACCATCGCGAAGGTGATCGCCGCAGCGTTCGTCTTCAACCTCGTCGTCATGGGTGGGGCGCGTGGTTCGCCTACCAGGAAGCGCCGCCCATCCCAGAGCAGGTGGTCGGCCCCGACGGTGAGACGGTGGTCACCGAGAGCTACGCCGCGGCCAGAAGCGTGGCGTTCTACAACCAGCCAATCGTCCAGGACCTCTTCTGGGCGCGACTCCCGGGTGACACGCTCATCATCCTGGGAACAGTGATCTACGCCGCGGACCTCGTCAGGAAACGGTTCGTCCTCCGGTCGTCCGAGGAGGACCCCGGCGTCGACGACGTCGCGGTCGCCGAGGGCGTGCTGAGCGACGACTGATCGCGCTCGCTCGGCACTCGCGGTCGCTGTATCTCTCCGGACTCTGCCATTCGCCCGGTCGCCGGTTCGACCAGTGACCGGAACGTACACAACGCGCCCCGTTCACACTGCTGTCAATGTCACCAACTGTCGACGCTCTCCGGAACGAAATTCGCGTCTCGGTCGGACGATACGAGCGCGACTATTCCACGGCGTTCACGAAGGAGGCGCTGGCCGCCATCTGCGAGGCCGTGGGCTACGACGTCGATACGAACCGGCTCCCGTCGAAGCCACAGATGCGGGCGGGGATCCTCTGGAAGATAGGCGAGCTAGACGAGGACGATCCGGAACGGACTCCCAGCGCGTTTCGAAAGGCTGAACTCGTCGCCGTGGCCGAGGCTCTCCGAGACGAGTAGCGGTCGATCCAGGAACGTCGATGTTCCGGCCCGGCGCTACTCGTAGTACGCCTTGCGTTCGACGACTTGCGCGAACCCGAGGTTCTCCTTCACGTCAGTGATCTCGATGGTGACGCGTTCGCCCTGTTCCGTGTCGGGGACGATGACGACGTACCCTCGTTCGACGCGGGCGATGCCGTCGCCCTTCTCGCCGATGTCCTCGATGTCGACGGTGCGTCGCTCGCCCTCGTCGACCGGCGGTCCCTGGTCGGCCCGCGTCCCGTTCCGGGACGTGGACTGGTCCTGTGACCCAGAGCGGGACTGGGACTGTGCGGACGCCCCCTCGTCGTCTTCCGCCTCGCCAGTGGCGAGGAGCGCGATGCGATACACGTCCCCTGGCGCGACGTCGCCGGCCGTTACCTCGGTTTCAGGCACTTCGATGACGTACCTGCCGCCACGCTCTTCGACCTGCCCGCTGTAGAGACAGGCCAGATTGTCTGAGATCTCCATGGTTTCGCTAGTCCCGACAAAATCGGGGCAACCGTACCATGAATCTACCGACTATCAGATCGCCAACGAGACAGCCGGCCGATAGGTGTGCGCTGGGATTTTCAGGGGAGTGATCGATTGCGGAGGCGCGGCGACGGACTCACCCGCGGAGTTTTGCGTGTTCGACCGCTACGGTGGGGACATGATCGACCTGCGGAGTGACACAGTCACCCGGCCGAGCGAGGCGATGCGGGACGCTGCCCGGGACGCGAGCGTGGGCGACGACGTCTACGGAGAAGACCCCTCGGTCAACGAACTACAGCAACGGGCCGCCGAGATACTCGGCACCGAGGCGGCACTGTTCGTTCCGTCGGGGACGATGGGGAACCAGGTGGCCGCCCGCACGCACACCGAACGGGGCCAGGAACTGCTCTGCGAGCGCGAGAGCCATATTTACAAGTGGGAACTCGCCGGCCTGGCCCAGCACGCTGCCCTCCAGCCACGCACCCTCGATGGCGGCGAGCGAGGCGTGATAACTCCGACCCAGGTACACGCGGGCAACGTCGAGGCCGACGGTCACAGGCCTGGGACGGGGCTCCTCTCGCTCGAAAACACCCACAACAGCAAGGGCGGGGCGGCCCACTCCCCCGACGACGTCGCCGCGGCAGCCGAGGCGGCCCACGACTTGGGGATACCGGTCCACCTCGACGGGGCGCGGCTGTTCAACGCGGCGGCGGCCCGCGGCGTCCCCGCCGCTGCCTTCGTCGACCACGTCGACTCGGTGATGTGCTGTCTCTCGAAGGGCCTCGGCGCGCCCGTCGGGTCGGTCCTCGCCGGTCCGTCGTCGTTCGTCGACGCGGCGCGACGGAACCGGAAACTCCTGGGCGGCGGGATGCGCCAGGCCGGCATGATCGCCGCGCCGGGACTGCGCGCGCTCGAGAACCGGGAGCGACTCGGCGAGGACCATCGGCGCGCGGCGCGCCTCGCCGACGGAATCGACCGGGTCGGCGGCCTCTCCGTCACCCCTCCAGAGACGAACATCGTCCTCGTCGAGACGGGCCGACCGGCCGCGGCGTTCCTCGACGACTGCGAGGACGAGGGGCTCCTCGGCGTCCCCTTCGACGACCACGTCGTGCGATTCTGTACGCACTGGGACGTCGACGACGGGGACGTCGACCGCGCCATCGCCGCCGTCGAGCGGGCGGCGTAGGACTCCCGGCGTCCACGTCTGGCTGGCGCGCGCGGGAGTCACTCCGTCGGTGAATGCGTTCGCTCGTTCGCATCGCCGCGACGCGCATCTGGCCAGGTACTCGCCAGTGACGCGTCTGAACCGGTCCGGGTGCGATAAATCCCGAATTATGTGGACGTTATCGATGAATCCGGCTTGATCTCAGGCAGTCAGCGACAGTAGGTCACTCGTGACGGGGAAGTACCCCCCACAGATTACCGCTTGCGTGCGCCAGTAACGGATGGCCGTCTCTGCGTGGGGGCGGGTCGGCGTGAGAGTATGGCCGTTGTTACTCCGAGAAACCGTATCTATAGTCCAGTAAACCCACTCTTACTTGCGATTGCCCTTCTAGAACTGACGTGATAGTTATCCGGAGTTCGTCCCAAACGGTTGACAGGGACAGGGACCGAGCCCGTCTCGACCGTTCGGTAATCGGACGGTCGATCGGCTCGCCACCGCGTCCAGATCAAAACAATGGTTGCATCAGAATGGGACGACGTCAGCTACGTCATCAGTTCACGGTACAGGATCGCGACGCTCAAACGCCTCAGTGACAGCCCCGCCACGCCCTCGCGGATCGCCGAAGACACGGACCTGAGCGTGGCCCACGTCTCGCGCGCGCTCCAGGAACTCCGCGACCACGAACTAACGGAGCTGCTGGTGTCGGAGGACCGGAAGAAGGGCCGCGTCTACGGTATCACAGACCACGGCGAGGCCGTCTGGGAGACGATCGAAGCGGAGAACATGATATAGACCGGCACGCTGGCACTACTGTGCGTCGACTACCCGTCAGACCGTCGGAACGCGGTCGTCTGGCGCGTTGCCCCAGCCGGGCGCATCGAGAACCCATTCTGTCGATCGATTCGCTGGCCGATTCGTCGATCGATTCGTCGATCGATTCGTTGGTCGATTCGTCGACCGAGTCGCCGACCATCCGCCCGTGGACGGACGGCGTCGGGTCCTTCCATCACCCGTCGAGTTCGGCGAACAGGTTCGTTCCGGCGACGAGTTCGAGAACGGAGGCGGCGTCGCCCTCGTCGAACAGCAGTTCGTCCGTCCGGATGACGTGGTCCAGGACGTCGCGCGAGGAGTGCTTGGGAGCGGCGGCGAGTCCCGCGTCCCGCTCTTCGAGCCACTGCATCACGCGCAGGTCGCTCTTGCTGTCGCCCATGACCAGGGCGAAGGGGTCCTCGACGCCGAGTACGTCGAACGCGGCTTCGACGCCCGCCGCCTTGTCGAGTTCGAGACTGACAATTTCGGCGGCGTCGGCCTCGTAGTACGCGACGTCGATCCGTTCGAGGATCCCGGCGAGGTCTTCGGGCGCGTCGTCGGCGTCCACGTCGGGGAGCGCGTCCCGCGACCGCAGGACTTGCGCAATCTCGGGATCTCGGCTGTAGAGCGCCCTCGCCCACGACGCCGGGTCGGCCTCCGTCGCGCTCGACCCGCCGTCGTCCCCGACCTGTTCTCCCACGGCGTCGGCCAGCAGGTCGACGACGTACACCAACGCACGATCGATCACTTCTCTGGCCTCCGGTGTCCCGGTCTCCGCGTTCGGCTTCAGCGTCACGTTGAACTCGTTGCCCTGGAGGTGACAGCCCCGTCGGATCTCGTCGGGGGCTTCGGTGATGATGCGCGAGCGCACGGCCGCGAACACGTCCGTTATCTCGTCGTCGAGGTCCTCGTAGAGGAGCCGCTTCGTGTCCGGGCCGTGACCGGGCGTGAACACGCCGTTGCCCGACTCGTAGACGATACTGAGGTCGCCGGAGTGGACGAGTTCGTTCCCCAGCCCCTGGATGAGGAATCCCTTGACGTTCTCCAGGGTCTGCCCGGTACAGACGACGATGGACAGCCCGTCCTCGTACAACTGGTGGAGCCGGTGGAGGACGTCGCGGGGGATCTCGTTGTCCGTCTGGCCAGCGGTCCGCAGCGTCTCGTCGACGTCGAGGACGAGGGCGTTGATCGGTCGTTCGTACTCGGTGGCGAGGTCCAGGGCCGTGAACGCCTGGTCGCGGCTCAGCGCGGCCGCGAGGTCGGCGTACACGCCTCCCTCCTCGTCGAACCCGTCACGGATCTCCGCCTTCCGCCGCTCGAGTTCGTCGGTCGCCTCCTCCCAGTGGTCGAGCGCCACGCGCGAATCGACGGGCGGGAACAGGTCGACGAAGTCCTGGTAGGCCTCCAGGGTCTCCGTGTCGAAGTCCCGGTAGAGCCGATAGATCTGGTCGTACCGTTCCATACCTCCGGCGACGGGACGGCCCCTGATAACGATGGGGTCCGAGGACGGCGGTATCGGCCCGTAGCCCTGTAAAGCCTTATTCGACACCGAATCGAAGTTCGCGTATCATGAAGGCCGCTGTTCTCAGTGACGAACGCTCGCTCGACGTGCACGACCGCGACCGGCCTCAGCCGCCCGACGACCACGTCCTCGTCGCCGTCGAAGCTTGTGGCGTCTGTACGACGGACTACCACATGTACGAGGGCGGCCTCTCCGTCGACCTTCCGATGATTCCGGGTCACGAGAGCGCCGGGGAGGTAGTCGAGGTCGGTGACGACGTAAGCCGCGTCGACGTCGGCGACCGCGTCGCGATCAACCCGTCAGTGCCGTGTAACGCGTGTCGCCAGTGCAAGGCGGGCAACGAGAACCGGTGCGTGGAACTCACGTCGATCGGTGGCGCAGCCGAGCACGTCGTCGACGGCTCGTTCGCCGAGTACGTCGCCGTCCCGGCCGGTAACGTCGAACTGATCGGTGACCTCTCCTATCGGGACGCGGCCTTCGCCGAACCGCTCGGCTGTTGCGTCCACGGGGTCGACCGCCTGGACGTCACCAGCGGGGAGTCGGCCGCCGTCGTCGGAGCGGGACCGATCGGTCTGTTGCTCGTCCAGGCACTCCGCCTCGAAGGCGCGAGTCCGATCATCGTCTCCGAACCCGAGGACGCCCGCCGGGCGGTCGCCCTCGACGTCGGGGCCGACTACGCGGTCGATCCGATCGAGGAAGACGCGGCAGAAGTCGTCGACGACATCGTCGGTGGCGTCGACGTCGCCATCGAAGCTGTCGGGAACCCCGCGACCATTCAGCAGGCCCAGTCCCTGACAGTCCCGGGCGGCCGGACGCTCGTGTTCGGCGTCCCGCCGGAGGACGCCACTATGGAGGTGTCACCGTTCGACATCTTTTACGACGAACTCGAACTGCTCGGGACGTACTCGCTGACGCCCGACTCGTTCGCGCGCGCCGTCCGGTTCCTGCAGACCGGCCGCGTCGACGTCGACTCGCTCGTCACACACGAGTGTGGACTCTATGGGATAACCGACGCGTTCGACAGGATGGGCGAGAGCGAGGGGCTCAAGCAGATGGTCTACCCGCAGGCGTCAGACGCGGACATGTAACCGTCGTTCGCATCGTCGACCGCTACGACGCGGTCGACTCCGTCTCGGGCGTCTCCGGCGTTACCCGCGAGAGTCGCATCGCGTTCCCGGTGACGCCCAGCGTCATCCCGGCGTCGCCGAGCAACACCGCGATGGCCAGGTTCACCACCCCGAGGGGGACGCCGACGGCCAGCATCGCCTTCAGGCCGAGGCTGGCCCAGATGTTCTGCCGGATGACGCCGTTGGCCTGGTGCGCCACGTCGTAGAGGTACGGAAGCTTCGAGAGGTCGTCGCTCATCAGCGCGACGTCGGCCGTCTCGATGGCCGTGTCGGTCCCCGCGGCGCCCATCGCGACGCCCACTGTCGCCGTCGCGAGCGCGGGCGCGTCGTTGATGCCGTCGCCCACCATCGCGACGCCGCCCTCGTACTCGGCGTCGAGTTCCTCGATGGCTGCGACCTTCTCCTCGGGGAGCAGCGCCGCCCTGACGTCGTCGACGCCGACGCGGTCGCCGATGGCGCGGGCGGTCCGCTCGTTGTCGCCGGTGAGCATCACCACTTCGACGCCCAGGTCCTGAAGGCGCTCGACGGTCCATGCGGCCTCTGGCCGAACGTCGTCGGCGACGGCGACGACCCCCTCCAGTTCGTCTTCCGTCCCCACGAGAACGACCGTCTTCCCCTCGCTCTGGAGGCGCGGGATGGTGTCCTCGGCGAGGTTGAGACAGCCCTGGCGGTCACAGAGGTCCCGGACCTCGTCCGCGACGCCGTCGTCGCTCTCGACGACGTGAACGTGCTCGAGGTCGAACCCGAGCGAGTCGAAGAGGCCGGGCTTCCCGGCGTAGTGAGCCTCCCCGGCGAGGGTCGCCTGGACGCCCTTGCCGGTGAGGCTCTCGAACTCGCTGACCTCCGTGGTCGCGACGCCCGCGTCGCTCGCGTGGGCGACGATGGCCTCCCCGATGGGGTGCTCGGAGCGCTGTTCGAGTCCGCGTGCGCACGCGAGGACGTCGTCTTCCGTGCGCTCGCCCACGGGAATGACGTCGGTGACGGTCAGTTCGCCACGCGTGAGCGTCCCGGTCTTGTCCATCGCGACGGCGTCGACCTGACCCATCAATTCGAGGTACCGGCCGCCCTTGATGAGGACGCCGTTCTTCGCCGCGCTGGTGATGCCCGAAACCACAGTCACCGGGGTCGAGATGACGAACGCGCAGGGACAGGCGAGCACGAGTAGCGTGATGCCGTTGACGAACCACGGCATCCACCCGGCGGGGAACGTGACCGCGTAGCCGGCGACGCCGGCGGTCACCGGCCCCGATAGGACCAGCGGCGGCACGACTGCGACGAGGACGGCCAGCGCGACCATCACGGGCGTGTAGTAGCCAGCGAAGCGGTCGACGAACTGCTCGCGCTCGGTCCTGTTTGCCTGTGCGTCCTCGACCAGCTTGACGATGCGCGAGAGGGTGTCCTCGCCCGCCGCGGCGGTGACCTCGACTTCCAGGAAGCCGGCCTGGTTGATCGTGCCCGCGTACACCTCGTCGTCGATTTCCTTGTCGACGGGGACGCTCTCGCCGGTGATCGGCGCCTCGTTGACGGCGCTCTCTCCCTCGCGGACGACGCCGTCGAGGGGAATCTTCTCGCCCGGCTGGACGAGCACCCGGTCGCCGACGGCGACGTCCTCCACCGGCACGGTCACCTCCTCCCCGTCTCGCCTGACGGTGGCCTCGTCGGGCGAGAGGTCCATCAGTTCCCGCAGGGAAGACCTGGCCTGGTCCATCGAGTAGCGTTCGAGCAGTTCGGCGACGCTGAAGAGCACCGCGAGCGTCGCCGCCTCGAAGTAGAAGTTGGCCGAGGGCGAGATGACCGACGCGGCGATGGCGCTCACCATCGCGACGCTCATCAGGAAGTCGATATCGAGCGCGGCGTTCTTGGCCGAGTAGTATCCCCCTCGCAGAATCTCCTGACCAGCCGTCGCGACTGCGCCGAGGAAGAGCACGTCAGCGAGTGAGAACTCTGTCGAGAGGACCGTCGCGACGACGGGGTCTTCGACGAGGCCGAGCAGCGCCGGTTCGACGACGACGCCGATAGCCAGCAACACCGCACCGACCCAGGTCTTGATCGCCCGGGGACTGGTCCAGACGTTCCGGGTTCCATCCCCGTCCTTGGCGTCCTCGTCGGCCCCGTCGCCGCTCGTGCCGGTCACCTCGTAGCCGGCGGACTCGACGGCCCGCGTGAGGTCGTCACCGTCGGCCCGCCCGTCGTCGTACTCGACGCTGACGGTACCGGTGGCCGGGCGGGCGTCCACGCTCGTCACGCCCTCGGTCCCGTCGAGCGCGCTCGTCACCTTGCCCGCACAGGACGCACAGTCCATGTCGGGCACGTCCATGTCGAGCACCGCCTCCTCGGGCGACTCGGCCGCTTCCCCGGTGCTGCCTGGGGGGACGACGTCACCCGTTCCGTCGCTGTTCGCATCTGTCATTATCGGGGCCTAGGCCGTCACGGGTTATTAATCAAGCTGTTAGCGAAAGCAGCTCTAACAACAGAAATTGCCATTTTGGCTGTGATGGATTATTAACTCGGCGCTGGCTTGGCGCAATCGGTCCGATGCCGAACGGCGCCCTCACACGTCGAAGACGACGTAGGCTCGCCAGCCATCGGCCGTCTCCGAGAGGTCCATCTCGGAGTACGTCACAGCCTTCACCTCGCGCGCCGTGACGGTGGAGAGCGGAACGCCGCGAGCGCTCGCGTCAACGCGCCACCGGTCGCCCTCACGCTCCACTGTAGCCTCGTGGTCAGTGGGGAGGACGCTCTCGACGTCGCGGACGTAGATCAGTTCGTCGAGGAAGTCGAACAGAAGTGCCTCGCGGTTCTCCGCCTCGACGGTCAGGTCGAATCGCTCGCCGCCGTCGGGCACGTCCTCGCACATCGCTGCCGTCAGACCGTCGGCGACCGCTGCGAAGACGTCGCCGAGCGTCTCGCCCGTCGCCGCGACGGCGACGTCCGCGGTGTGGTCACGGAGTTCGAAGCCCACGCTCTCCCTCCATTCCTGTCGGTGTATCCATGTTCTCACGTGCGTGGACGAACGCCAAAAGGCTGCGTCATCTCTGCCGCGGCCGACCAAGCCCCGAAGCTTGGTATACGTTCACAATCGTGAAAAAGGTTTAATATATTGCCACCTGTCGAACCCTGTAACGAGGTGTTCCACGAAATGATCATGACAGTTCCGTCACCGACGGCCGCTCGCCGTAGTTTCGGCGCGGGGCCGGCAGCCCACTCCGGGAAACTGGATTCCCCGGCGGGCTGCGCTATCGGTGACGGCTGGAATGGTCTGGTGGACACCAGCTATCGCCGGTTCGCGTCCCTCGCCGCGTAGCCGACGTCGGGACGCGGGCCGCCGGCGACTTCTCACGTCGTCTCCCACTGGTGGCCACGGTGCGGTCCATCGGTCACCGGGTCGCTCACGTTCTCACACCCCTGGACGCGCCGGATGTGGGACGTGACCGGTCCAGGCCCGTTCTCCCGAACAGTCCCATGGTGTAACTGGCTAGCACGCGGGGCGTCCGCCCCGAGGCCCGGGTTCGATTCCCGGTGGGACGGTCGAATCCACGGTGCCGAGCCGTGGTGGCACCCTCCCGGGTGTCGGCAGCGCCCGACCGTCGGGCATCCACCGCGGTCCGGCCGGACCGCGGCGCTGACAGCCGCGGGTCTCCCGCTCGCCAGAGGCATCACTGGCGCTCGTGGAACCCGCGGCGACGACACACTCTCGCGTGAACCGGCACGACGCGGCCTCACGGTCGCGCCCGCGTTCGAATCGCGGCGGGAGCGTATGTCGCTCCAAGCGACAACCCAAATCGACGCATCGGTCGACGTCTCGCTGCGCGTCCCGCGCGGCGAGGCCGGCAACCTCGAATCGGGCGTCGCCGACGTCCTCGCGAACGTCGACGGCGTCACGGAGGCGACCGTCGAGCGCGTAACGTCGGTCCGACCGACGTGGACGGACATCCGCGTCGACGCGGACGCCCGACTCACCGCCGAGGTCTCCGCCGACGCGGACGACCGGCCGGCTGTCGTCGAAGCCTGCCTCGAAGACGGCTTCGGCGTCACCGACGTGAACGGCCTCGTCGTCGACGGGGGCGAATGACTGGCGTATCGCTCACAATTACCCATCATCCGTTATCGACTCCACCGGTCCACCGACGGACGACGGCCAACACCGTCTCCCGGGTTCGATCCCCGGCGTGGAGCGTTCACGTTCGGAACAGGGACCGCCTTCTGGCCGATGAGGGCCTGCAGGCGCCGCCTTCGGCCTGCGGAGGCGACAGTAGCGACCCCTGACAGCGGCGGTATCGAGGGAGTAACAATACTCACGTCGCTCCTCTCGTGAACTGGAGCGGACGTGCATCCGGCATGCACTCCAGTCTGTCCGTTGTCCACGCATCCCGACGACGGGCGGGACGGATGCCGTCCGGTCCGAGTGTCCGAACCCCACCCGTTCCCGCGGCCGGTCCCCCCGGCCGCTCAGCAAGCAAGTCAACCCGTATCGGCGGATACTACTCACACCGAACCTGCGGGCGTAGGCCGCCCGCGCCCTCGCAGTCATCCAGTCGTGGTATCCGCGAACCGTCGCGCTTGCCACGCGACGAACCGTCTGTCCTCTCTCGGCGCCGCGCCCCACGCGGTGTCGACACCCCCTTTCGGTGGTCGAACGAGCACTCAGTATCGGAGCGGTGCCGCCACCAGACTGCCGCTCACTCGCCGGTCCAGCGCGCGTCCGAGAGCGTCCGCTGGACGGCTTCCTCGCCGACGGCCTGGGCCAGCGTTTCGAAACCGGAGCGCTCGGTCGGGTCCGCGGCGTTGGCGACCAGCCGGGAGACGATGAACTCCGGCGTCGACTTGCCGACGGTCCGGAAGCGCGGCTGGTAGTCGACCTGCAGTTCCAGGTCCTGGCTCAGCCCCTCGGCGAAGATACCGTCAGTACGGGCCGACTCGGGGAGGGGCTCCAGGTCGTCGGCGAGGTGGGTGACGAACACGCCCAGCGCGTCGCGCTCGACCGTGAGCGTGACGAGACCGTGAAGCAGGTTCGCGGCGCTGCCCGGTTCGGTGATGGCCTCGAACTCGTCGACGAGCATCAGCGTCCGTCCGCCGCTGGTCACCGGCGGGACGACCGAGCGGAGCGTCGACTCCAGGACGCCCGCGTTGAAACTCGCGTGGCGCCGGTGGAAGACGATAGTGTCGGCGACGCTCACTTCCGCCTGGTCGGCGGGCACCGGTAATCCCATCTGGGCGAGCAACTGGACCTGGCAGAGCGTCTCCAGCAGCGTCGTCTTCCCGCCGGAGTTCGCCCCGGTGAGGACGGCGACGCGGTCGCCGGTCGGCAGGTCCCGGCCCGCGTCGAGTTGGTGGTCCCCGACGGCGTAGCTGATCGGCTGGACGGACAGGCCGCCGTCGACGAGGAAGAGGTTCCGCGCGTTCTGGATGGCGACGACCTGGCGGTCCTCGACGAACGACGGCCGCGTGAGGTCGAGGGCGACGGCGAAGCGAGCCAGCGAGACGTACAGCGCCACGTCGTCGACCGCCGAAACGGCCTGGTTGACTTCTTTCCGTGCCTCCGCCAGGTCGTCTTCTAGCGTGTCGGCGACCCTCTCCTCCCGTTCTTCGACGGCCGAGCGGAGGTTCTGGACGAGCGAGCGGAGCGCGGCGTCCACGAAGTCCCGGGCGTCGGTGGCCTCCCGCGGCGTGGCTTCGCGGACACGACCGACGTCGACCTCGCTCTCCGAGGTGACGTGGCGGACGAACGCGTCCTGGAACTCGTCGGGGCGACGGGCGCTCTCTTGGAGTTCCTCGACGACGCTCATCGAGTCCGCCGCCAGGTCTTCGACGCGGCCAAGCTGGGTCCGGAGGCGGTCGAGTTCGTCGTCGGCGCCCTCGCCGACCCGGTCGCTCTCGCCACGCAGGCCGGCGAGCGCGCGGGCGGCGTCCTCCAGCGCGTCGGCCTCGAGTTCAGCGAGCGGCGCAAACACGCCGGACTCGACGCCCGTCTCTTTCAGCGCGATGGCGGTCCGGACCGCAGCGAGTTCGCCGCCGCCGCTGTCGTACTTCGTGAACGCCGCCAGCACGGTCCTCTGGGTCTCGTCGTCGAGCGCGGACCAGGCCTCGCGGGCGGCCTCGACCTCGTCCAGGCGTTCCTCCATCGCTTCCTGGGTCGGCAACGGCGTGAGGACGCGAATGTTATCAGCCGCTCGGTCGGTGACGGCGTGCTCCTCGGCCATCTGGAGCAACTCCTTGTACACGTCGCGGGTGTCCCGCGTCGCCAGGAGATCCATCGCCTCCTTGCCCGTCGCTCGCCGGAGGATCCTGGTCGCCCGCCCGCGGGAGAGGCCGGCCTCGGTCAGCGCACGGGTATCCGTCGACTCGATGGCGTCGACGGCCCGCTCTATCCCCAGCTCCTCGGTGAGCAGATCAGACGTCTTCGGTCCGATGCCCCAGTACTCCTCCAGTCGCATGTACGCACCCTGACCGCCGCCCGGTTTAGGCGTTTCTCACCGCCTCGCTCGCGGGCCGATAGCTCTCGCTTCTCCGGAACGTACGCCAGCGGACCGGGACCTGTGGGCGAAGCTGGCAGTTCGCGTCTGTGCAGAAACGGGAAAAGGGTGACGAGAGGGCGTGTGCGGCTCAGTGGTCGCCGTCGGTCGGCGGGCCACCTGCCGGTCCGCCGTCAGCTCCCATTCCGTTCCCGTCGCCGCCGTTGCTAGCACCCATTCCCTGACCGAACGGGGCGGCGTCCTCGTAGGCCAGGACGGGCTGGAACGCCGGCTCGTCGTCTTCGGGGTCGAGGTTGCCCATCGCGAAGACGGTGAGCGCCTCGCCCGCGCGGACCTCGACGTCGACCGGTCCGAAGACGGGGTCGTCGGCACCGGCGGGATACACCGCGACGGGGTACGTATCAGCGGGGACGTCGGCGTTCGGGCCCTCGTTCGCGAACTCGAGGTCGCTCGCCAGGGTCGTCCCGTCGACGACTCGCACGTCGACCGCCGGCGCGTCGGGCACGGCGTGGTACGCGCGGACGCGGCCGGTGTCCTCGTCGAGACGCCCGAGTCGGTCCGTGAACACGTCTACGGTGAATTCGGGTTCCTCTCCCTCGGGCGAGAGTTCACCGACCGCCGCGACGGTGTAATCGTCGTCACCGAGGTCGAGCGTCACCGGCGTCGGCGGGACGGCCTCGTCCGAATCGGCGGCCGTGATAGTGACGTCGTACTCGCCCGCTGGCAGTTCGAGGTAGCCAGTGATGTCAGTGAATTCGACGCCGGCGACCGTCGGCTCGGCGTCTTCGGGGGATTCGTCGACGTAGACGTCGACTGCGGGCGCGTCCGGTGACGCGTGTGCGACGCGGACCTTGGCGTCGCCGTCGCTCTCGTCGTCACGACCGCCGCCGGTCTCGGCCATTCCACTACCGAACGGTGCGACGTCCGCGTACGCGGGGACCGGCTGTATCTCCGGTTCGTCGTCTTCCGGGTCGAGGTTACCCATCGCGAAGACGGTCAACTGCTGACCGGGACGGACCTCGACGTCGACCGGCCCGAGGACGGGTTCGTCGCCGCCGGCGGGGTATACCGAGACCGGATAGGTCCCGGCTGGGACGTCGGCGTTCGGACCCTCTTTGGCGAACGCGAGGTCGCTCGCCAGGGTCGGGCCGTCCTCGACTCGCACGTCGACGGCCGGCGCGTCGGGCACGGCGTGGTACGCGCGCACTCGTCCCGTGTCGTCGTCGAGGGGGTCGAGGTCGTCCTTGTACACGTCCACGGTGAAGCAGGACTCTCCGTTCTCCGGGGAGAGTTCGCCTATTGCCGCGAACGTATACGGGTTATCGCTCAGCCCGACGGTCAACGGCGTCGGCGCGACCGGTTCGGTGGATCCGGCGGCCGTTATCGTCACCTCGTGTTCCCCCTCGGGAATCACCAGGTAGTCGGTGACGTCGGTGAACTCGGCACCGGCGATCGCCGGTTCGTTTCCGTCCGGCGCGGCATCGACGTACACGTCGACGGCGGGCGCGTCGGGCGAGGCGTGTGCGACGCGGATTCGCGCCTCGTCGTCGTCGTGGGCGGCGCTCGTTCCGACGCCCGCTGCGAAGAGCGCGGCGCCGGATCCGATGGTTTTGAGCACGCTGCGTCTGTCTGGGGATTTCATTCGTTTGGGCCTCCGTCAAAGAAATGGGCGTGGGTGGGGGTATATAATATGCCTGACTAGAGGGGTTGATCCAGCTAGTCACCAGGTTCCCGTCTTGTGATCAGTCGGCTTCGAGAAACGGTGACTTGGGGTCACTCCACCTGCTCTGTCATCTCGACGACTTCGCTGCGGAGCGCCCCCGGATCGAGGCCGAGGTCGACGCGGACCACCAGGTCGATGCCGTCGCCGGCCTCGCTGGTGATCGAGATAGTGTCCTCCTGGGAGTAGTTCGCCGACGGGAAGGCGCCGCCCCCGACGTACGCGACGCCGTTGCTCGGCTTCCAGACGCTGACGAGGCCCGCCACCGGGAGGGTGTCAGCCGGGATGACGAGTTCGCGCGTTCCGACGTCGGGGACGTCGACCGTCCGACTGATCTCCGGCGTCTCGTACTCGCCGCGGTACTCGTACACCTCGCCGTCGACGTCGGGCGTCGATCCGCTGGGTTCGACTTCCCTGACGTTCTGGAGGCTCTGGTTGTCGAGTTCGCCTTCGAACCGGTCCTTCGCGAACTCGGAAATCTGGTCGACGTTGGCCGCGGCGGTCGCCTCGCCGGTCAGGTTGATCTTCGTCGCGAAGAAGGTTGCCAGACGCCCGTCGAACTGCCCCCGGGTCTTCTTCGAAACCGCGTCGCGGAGCGCGGTCTCCTCGTACACCGTCGTCGACGCGTACCCCGTCACGCCCAGGCCGAACTTCTCGCGCTCGAAGGTCGCGCGCCGGTTGTCAGTGACTTCCCAGCCATCCGGGCGCTCGTCCAGTGACGGTGCGTGATAGCCGTCACCGAGGTTCTGACTATCGCTGCCTCCCGACGCGTCCGTATCGCTCGACCCGAACTCGAACGGCGACGAACAGCCCGCGAGCGCGGCCAGTCCGCCGGCGGTCCCCACCAGTAGCCGTCGACGCTCCCTGTCCATGGCCGCTCCTCTCTCGGCGCCGGAAATAACGTCTCGGGCCGGATCAGCCGTCGATATCAGTGACGGAACGGTCGGCCGGTCAGCCCCAGAACGACTTGGTTCGGGCGTACTCGCGTTCCTGAGCGAGGATGTCCCGGTAGAACTCGTCCTCGTCCTCGCGGAGTTTGTTGATGATTCGGGCGGCGTTGTGTGGACCGACGCCCCTCGCCGCGAGCGCGATGACGGCCTTCTTCCCGTGGGTCTGGACCAGCGAGGCCGAGCGGTAGGCCCGCTGGGTCATCTTCTCCTGCTCGTCGTCCTTGTCGCCCGACTTGACGGCCGAGACGACCTCGTCGGCCCAGGGGTTCAACGCGGCGATGCGCGTCGACCCGCAGTCGGGGCAATCCGGCTGGTCGCGCACCCTGCTGACCGTCGTCGTGCGCTGCCAGTCCTGGCAGTGGAGGCAGCACAGGATGACGCGGTCGTCCTGGATGCGCTCGCGGACGGTCTGGATGACGCTGGCGTCGGCGTGTTCGGGCGAGAGGAGTTCCCGGCTAGAGGACTTCCCGCCCAGGCCGATGGGCGTTCGGTCACCGACCGTCTCCAGCCCGATGGTGCCGTCCTGTATGTCCCGCAGGACTTCTTTCGTCGCCTCGACGGCCAGGTCCTCGTGGAACACTTCGCGGACGGCCTCGTCGTAGATTGGGGTGTCTTCGAGCGCCGACGCCAGCCTGTTACGGCCGAAACTCGTCGAGCCCTTGCCGCGCCAGCGCTTGAGTGTCCCGAACTTGGCCGCGACCTGCGCGAGCTTGAACTTCAGCGCGTCTGAGTTCTTGAGGCTGAGTTCGATGATCGCCTCGACGTGGTCGGGGTCGGTGGTCTCCAGAATCTCGACGGCGTCGGCGCCGCTGAGGCCCTTGGGAAGTTCGAGTTCGATGCGATAGGGGTCGACCTCCATCGCGACGGTCGAGCCGGCGCGCTGACCCAGCAGGGCCGACAGCGTCCGACCCAGGGTCTCGTTGATCTTGTGGCCGAAACAGGCGTTGACGACGGCCTCGCGGCCGCGCATCTCGACGACGACGTCCTCGTCCGTGGGGAGGGCGTCCTCGTGCTTTTCGAGTTGTTCGAGCCCGGCGGTGATCGTCGGCGCCTCGGCGTCGTAGCGGTTCTCCAGGTCCTTCGCGACGCGCTCCGTCGACGCGCCGCCCTGCAACTGGCTCCCTGCCACCCGACGAAGCTCCCCGACCTCACGGGCCACGTCCGGTGGGACGGGAATCTCCTGGCCGACCCAGGAGGGGACCTCGCCGGCGGGGTCCTCGATGGGCGACACCGTCACCGTCTCCTCCTCTTCGTCGATTTCCGTGATGCGCCACATCTCGCCGCGCTGGATGAACACCTCCCCCGGCGTGGCGAAGTTGACGACGAACTTCTCGTCGAGGGTACCGATCTGGTTGCCCGAGGCCACGTCCTCGACGTCGTAGGTCGCCTCGTCGGGGATCATCGAGAGGTTCTGGTAGAAGTACTGCCAGGTGCCCTGGCGCTTCTCCAGGGTATCCTTCTCCTCGTCGATCCAGATCACCCGGTTCGATCCCATCTCGCGGACCACTTGCTCGAACTGGTCGACAGAGAGGTCCCGGAAGGGGTAGGCCCGCGTAATTATTTCGTAGGCTTCCATCGCGGGAATCTCACCGTTGTCCATGATCAGCCCCGCGACCTGGTTGGCGACCGTGTCGAGGCTCCCGTCGTGGATGCCGGCGGGCTCGACGTCGCCGTCCATCGCCTGCCGGGTGATGGCCAGCCCCTCCAGCGTGTCGTCGGCGTGGGTTGTCACGACAGTCCCAGAGGAGACGAGGTCGCGCCGGTGCCCCGCGCGGCCGACGCGCTGGAGCAGGCGCGACACCTGCCGGGGGCTGCCGTACTGGATCACGTGGTCGACGTGCCCGACGTCGATGCCCAGTTCCATCGAGGAGGTACAGAGCAGCCCGTCCAGCTCGCCGTCCTTGAACGCGTCCTCGACGTCGATTCGGGCTTCCTTCGACAGGGAGCCGTGGTGGACGCCGATGTTCGTCCCGAGTTCCTTGAACCGCGAACCGAGTGCTTCGGCGGTCTGGCGCGTGTTGACGAACAGCAGCACAGACTCGTTGGCCTCGATGAGGTCCGCGATGTAGCGGACGTGACTCGCGACTTCGGCGTCGGTCACCAGTTCGCTCGCCAGTCGCTGGTCTTCTTCGGTGACGCTGGGCTGGACCACGTCGACGTTCAGTCGGCTCCCCACGTCGACCTCGATTATCTCGCAGGCCTCGCCGCCGGTGAGGAACTTGCCGACCTCCTCGGGGTCGCCGACCGTTGCCGAGAGCCCGATACGCTGGAACGGCCCGCTGAGTTCCTGAACCCGCTCCATCGCGACGGTCATCTGCGCCCCGCGCTTGGAGGCGGCCAGTTCGTGAACCTCGTCGATGATCACGTGTTCGACGTCCTCCAGGGCCACCCGGAGCTTCGACCCGGTCAGCATCGCCTGGATCGTTTCGGGGGTCGTCACCAGTACGTCGGGCGGATTATTCGCCTGCTTCTGGCGCTGGTAGTCCGTCGTGTCGCCGTGGCGGACGTCGATGCGCAGGTCGAGGGCGTCGCCCCACCAGTCCAGCCGCTGGCGCATGTCGCGGTTGAGCGCCCGCAGCGGCGTGACGTACAGCGCGCCGAAGCCGAACCGGTCTTCCCGAGCGAGCTGGTCGAACACCGGCAACATCGCCGTCTCCGTCTTCCCGGTCCCCGTGGGGGCGATGACGAGACCGTCCTTGCCCGCCGCGAGCGGCGGAATCGCCAGGCGCTGTGGCTCCGTGGGCGTCGAGAAGCCCCGCTCCGAGAGCGCCGACCGGACGTCGTCGCCGAGGGCTGTGAACGCTGCCTCCCCCGTCGTCACCCCGTCAGTCATCGGAGACAGGTAATCGATTCAGCCGGTTAAACACACCGCTCGGACCGGAAGTGGACGCCCCCGGGAACTCGCGACTGAGAGCCACCGTCCACAGGTCTTTTAGCTGCATCCCATCACCCATTCGCATGGACAAGACACAGCTCTATCACGCGCTCTCGGCGACGTTCGGCGCTCTCGCACTCGTCTGGGGCGCCGTTGAGCTTTCCACGTCACTCACACTGACCGCCGGCCTGTTCGTCGTCGCGGGTCTCGGAATGGTACTCACGAGCGCCGCAGCGCTGGTCCGGCCTGACCTCGTCTCGACCGACGAACCGGCGATGTGGAAGATAGTGCTGCTCGGTATCGGCGTGGTGCTGTTCGGGGTTGGTGTCGCAGTGACGCTGACGTAAACTGCTCCCTGGCTTTACGTCCTTCAAATCAGGTCGTACGGTCCGAGTCGCGTTCCGTCGAGCATGTAGGCTTCCCCGCCGCTCAGCCCCTCGGGCAGGAACGGCGAGAGGAAGTCCTGTCCCTCGACGTTGACCCAGGTGCCGCTGGACAGGTCGTTGAACGCCGGGAAGACGACCAGGTCACCGTCGATTGCGGGCGCCTCGTCCAGGTCCCAGTCGTAGTGGGCCTCGAAGGTTATGGGATCGAGTTCGCCGCGGAGCCAGACGCGCTCGACGCGGCGGCCACCGACCTCGTCTTCGAGGCGGAAGACGGGGTGCTCGTGGCCGACGCAGACCACGTCGGCCGAGAGCACGTCATCGCTCGGCCAGGTGTGGCCGTGGACGACGCCGATATTCCCGATCCGGGCCCCGTCGGTGGGCGTGATAGTCACGTCGGCGTCGACTTCGGGGACGAGTGCCTCCACGTCGCCGTCGTGGTTCCCCTTCGCAACGGTGACGGGGACGTCGAGTGCGGCGAAGAGGTCGGTCACCTCCTCGCGCTCGACGCCCTTCGACTGCCCGATGGTGTGACTCAGGTCTCCGAGGACGACGAGTCGGTCGGGGTCCGTCTCGGCCACGAGGCCGAGCAGTCGGTCGCGTCGGCTCTCAGCCTGACTCGCCAGTTCGACGCCGTCGCGCCGCAGCTCCCACTCGATGCCGGCGTGAAAATCCGCAACCAGCAAAAGCCGCTCACCGCCCCCGTCGGCGACCGCCGCGGGCACGTCGGGGACGGGTTCGACGCCCATCAGATCGGCTTGAGGGTCGCGTCGTCGGGCTCGTAGCACCGGCCGCCCATCAGCGCGTCCTGGATGGCGTCCTCGACGTCGCCGGGGTCGGCGCCGGTGCGGTCGACGACCGCCGCGAGCACGTCGTCGCGCTGGGCGCCGTCGCCGTCGTCGAGGTCGCTCATCGCGTCCATGACGGCGTCTTCGAGGTCGACCTCGTCGAGGTCGACGTCCTCGGCGGGCTCTGTCTCTGTTTCCGACGCCGGGGGCTCTTCATCAGCTTCGTGGTCCTCGGCGGCTTCCGATTCGGTCGCGTCGTCGTCTTCGATAGCGACGTCGTCTGCGGGTTCGGTCTCGTCGATGTCGTCGGTCTCCGTCGTCGGCTCGGCCCCGGTCGCCTCCGACGTCCCGTCGGCCTGCGCTTCGGCGTCTTCCGCCCCAGCTGCTTCACTCTCGACCTCGTCTGGGTCGGGCGTCTCGATACCGGCTTCACCGGGCTCCGAGACCTCGGCCCCGCTCTGGAATTCGGTGCCGAACTCCTCTTCTATCTCCTCGCGCTCGTCCTCGTCGAGGTCGAACTCGGGTTCGAAGTCTTCCAGGTCGTCGTCACCGGCGGCATCGGTGTCCGGATCAGCAGTTGGGTCGGGCGATTCCGTGGTCGCCTCAGCCGACGACTCGTCCCCACCGGCTGGCGCGTCTGCGGGTTCGTTCGTGACCATGTCTCCGCCCGTCGACGTGTCCCCGGCTTCGGGCGTGGTGTCGGCCGGCTCGTCGGCCGGTTCCGACGCGGCCACGTCCGTGGACTCCGTCGCCGGTTCGTCTACCGGTTCGGTACCGGCCTCGTCCGCTGAATCAGCGGTCGACGCGTCCGTTGCCTCGTCGGTCGATTCCCCAGTCGTCGTCTCGACCGTCTCGCTCTCCGACGCTGCGTCGGCCTGGCTACTGGACTCCGCCGTGCCGATGGCGGACCCGTTGCCGGCGCCGGCCTCGGCGGCGTTCTCCTCGGATTCCGAGGGGGCCGTTTCAGCGTCGACGGGTTCCTCACCCGCGTCGCCGTCGTTCAGGGCGTCGGCGTCGATGGGCCGTTCGACGAGGTCGGCGATGGCGTCGTCGCTCCCCTGGCCGGGCATCGCGTCCAGCGATTCGGCCTCGTCTATCTCGTCGGCGACGACGCGGGCCGAGTCCAGCGCCATCCGGCGGACGGCGGCCAGGTAGTCGCCGGTGGTTCCGTAGTGGTCGAGCGCGAGCGGGATGCCCGCTGCGAGCCCCTCTTCGACGCCGTGGGCTTCGAGGGCATTTTGGAGTTCGTCGCCAGCGAGGCCCGACTGTTTGGCCTCGGCCATCCGCGCGACGCGGTTCGTCGTCTGCTCGGCGGTCTGGACGACCCAGCGGTCGCGGGTCTCGCTCTCGACTTCGCTGATCGACTCCGGCCGGACGGAGGTGAACACCTGGTCGGAGTCGTCGGGCTGGTACGTCCGGGCCTTGCCCGTGACGGCGACGAACGTCGGGGGCTCGGCGCGTTCGAGGAACGCCAGCGCGTCGGGCTGGTACTGGCCCGCGTAGATCACGAACGGCCCGGTCGGGTCGACGACGCGGGCCCGCAGGTAGTCCTCGCTGACGGTCTCGATTTCGGTGAGCACGCCCACGACGAAGAGTCGGTTGACACGCGCGCCCGTCGGCGTCACGACGTAGTTGGGGGCACGCTCCTCGTCGCTCTGGGAGTACGAGAAGTCCGAATCGTCGAACTCTGCCGCGAACAGACGCCAGGCGACCTCGCGGCGGCCCGCGCCACCCTGGGATTCGCTCATTGGGTCACCTCCGCGAGGAGGGTTCGGGCACGTTCTGCCGGGTCGTCGTCGGTCACGGCAAACGTCGTCGCGTCGAGGTTGGCGCCGTAGTCGTCGACGGACAGCGATCCCCTGACCGTGTACTCCAGGCCGACGATGCGGTCGGCGATACGCTCGGCGACGACTTCCTTGTTCATCGCGTCGCGGGCGTGTTCGGTCGCGTCCTCGAGATCGCCGCCGTACACCTCGGACGTCAGTTCGTCGTCGAGGACGACGGTGACGGTCCCGGTGCCGTCGTCGAGGATGGCCTTGGTCCGCAGGTCGTCGACGCCGTCGACGGCGCCGTGGCTGCGACACTGGCCGTTCTGGACGACGCGGCCGCAGTCGGGACAGCGCTCGATGAGTCCGGAGCCGTCCCGGACGTCGATGACGTTGCCCGTCAGTTCGACGTCGAAGAGGCCGCCAGACTCGACCGCATCCCGGACGCTCATCGACTGGGCGCTCTCGCTGGCCTCGACGGTGCGGTCGAGCACCCGGACGGTCGAGAACTCCGAGACGTTGACCGAGGGCGCGCCGCGGAACTCGCGGACGAAGACGTCCTCGATGCGGATCGATGCACCCGACTCGATTTCGGGGTGTGGGTCCCAGTCGGTGAAGGGGAGCCGGCCGCTCTCGTCGCCGAAGACGCCGCTGAGGATGTCCGTCTCGCCGTTGCGACCGTCGATGGTCTTCTCCTCCACTTCGAGGACGGTGACCTCGACGTTGATGCCGCGGTCGCCGGGGACGAGGTCGGTGAGTTCGCTGTCGCCGCCGATTTCGTAGGGAACGTCGAGTGCTTCGTCCTGAATCGACAGCGACGTCGACTCGCCGAGGTTGAGTTCGGGGCGGCCGTCCCACTCCCGCACGCCGGCGTTGCCGGCCTCGATGGTGTCACCCGGCGAGAGGCCGAAGTCCTCCCAGGCGGTGTAGGATATCTTCCCTGATGCGTCGGCGAGTTCGCCCTCGAATATCACGTGTTCGTCGCCCTGGTACTGGATGGAGCGCTGGCCGACGGTGAGCACCCTCGCCGTGACGGTGACGTTGCCGTCGTCGGGCGAGACGTCGGCGATGTCCTTGCTCGTCGGGCCGCCGCCGCCACCGCCGCCGCCGTCGCCGTACTTGCGGCGGAGGCTCTGTTTCGCTTCGTCCATCGGCACAGAGTAATTCACCAGGTTCTCCAGGTCGCGTGTGACCTCCGCTTTGTCAACGCCGAGGTCGGAGGCGAGCTCCTCGGCATGGTCTTCGAGCGTCATCACCCGGGGGTTCGGAGTGGGTGCTGAAAAGGGTTCTGTGGCGGTTGCGACCGCCGTCGTCTCCCCCGTCGATATAAGAATACCGGCCGATCCGCGGCGTATATTTTTATTAGTGATAACCACGCTACTACCCATATCGTAAATGTACGTCGGCCCGGCACCGGGGACGGACGCCCGAGCGGACGAACAGACGACGGAGGCAGCCGGTGTGGTCGCCGCGGCGCGGGTTACGGTCGATCGCCCGGAACAGGCGGCCAGGAGGGGTGATACCGGTGGTCGGAACGTTCGGCCAGAAGCCGACGAACTCGCACGTCGTCTGGACCAACAGGGCCGGCGAGGGAGAGGGGAAGAAACGCTTCGACTTCGAATACCTGGAGCTCTGGGCGGCCCACTTCGGTATCGATTACGAGACTCGGACCAGGGTCGACCACGAACGGGGTGACGAACCCCGCGAACAACACCTCGTGGTCTTCGAGTGGACGACCGCGGAGAGCGAGACCGTGGAGATGGGGGATACCACGTGGGAGCTCGGCGGGACGGAGACGCCCCGGACGTTCGTCGAGATGGACGAGACGGGGACGGCCCGGCTGAGGAGCTGGCGATCCGAGGTCGTCTTCGACGTTCGCGAGCTGTGGATAGACGGGCCCGTGTTGCGGATCAGGACGGCCGATCACGGGAAGAAACGCCTGGACACGCGCGAGTTGCTCGCGAAGAACCGGCCGACGGACGCAGCCGGGAACGCGCCCTCTGACGCCTGATCCGAGACGCGAACCTCGGCGCGCTCATCGACGCGTGTCGCAGCGGCGGCCGGGACCGTAAGCGGTTTTCACGCCAGTACCGTGCGGACTGCCATGCACGTCGTCGTCAACGCAGCGATGAGCGCGGACGGGAAACTCTCGACGCGCGAGCGCGAGCAGGTGGCCATCTCCGGGCCCGAGGACTTCGACCGCGTCGACAGACTGCGTGCCGAGAGCGACGCCGTCATGGTCGGCGTCGGGACGGTCACCGCGGACGACCCATCGTTGACTGTCGACGACCCGGACCGGCGGGCCGCGCGCGAGGAACGCGGCGCCCCCGCAAATCCCGCCCGCGTCGTCGCGGACTCCCGCGTCCGGACGCCGCCAGACGCGACCGTTCTCGACGACAGGGCGCACACCTACCTGCTGGTCAGCCAGGCCGCGCCGCCGGACTTCGTCGAACAGATGGAGGACGCGGGCGCCACCGTTATCGCGACGGGTGAGGACAGGGTCGAACTCGTGACGGCGCTGGCCAAGCTCGAAGGTGACGGCGTCGACCAGCTGATGGTCGAAGGCGGCGGCGAACTCATCTTCTCGCTGTTCGAGGCCGGCCTCGTCGACGAGCTCTCGGTGTACGTCGGATCGTCGATCATCGGGGGCCGTGACGCGCCGACGCTGGCCGACGGCAACGGCTTCGTCGACTCGTTCCCGGAACTGGAACTCACCGGCGTCGAACGGCTCGAGGACGGCGTCTTGCTCCGCTGGACAGTCGCCTGATCGCCACACACGGCGCTATCCGTCGCGATACCGCGGAGAAGGAAACCGCGAATTCAGTGGTCGTGCCCGGTCAGTTCGCCGAACGTCGCGCCGAAGCGGTCCTCGAACAGGTTCATCGTGAGATCGTTCAGGTCGGCGATCTGCTGGTCCGGTTCGCCCTCGGCGTGGTGGGCCGCGCCGTGGATACGCTGGGCGAAGCCCATCATCGCGATGTCGCCGACGACCTCGGGGGCCGTCTCGTCGTCGGACTCCCGGAGCATGTCGACCAGTTCGCGCGGGAGTTCCAGTTCGTCGGTGTCTTCCTCGGATTCGACCGTCAGCGTGACAGTATCAGTTGCCATGCTATCGATTCGGGGCTCCCGGTAAAAGGGCCTGTGGGTATTGCGAGCACCGACGCCGCACCGAGGCGTCCGGGCAGCGATCAGTCGTCTGCCTCGGCCGCCGACTCCGCAGCGGCCGTCCCGGTCTGGTCTTGGCTCTCCAGGTACTGGTCGGCATCGATGGCGGCCTTGCAGCCCATCCCGCCCGCGGTGATGGCCTGCTGGTAGTGGAAGTCGACGACGTCGCCAGCGCCGAAGATTCCCTCGACGTCGGTGGCGGTCTGGTCGCCGCCGTCACCGCCTGTCGTCCGGATGTAGCCCTCGTCGTCGAGTTCGACGCCGGTCCCCTCGAGGTAGTCGGTGTTCGGAGTGTGGCCGATGGCGAGGAAGACGGCGCCGACGTCGAACTCGAAGGTCTCTGTCTCGCCGTGGTCGAGTTTGTCGGTCGGGTGGCCCTCGGGGT